>Ga0116231_10001656_pt1 | contig 46044 bp, 33 predicted proteins | sample S1TSphgellanicum_2_FD_89695 | JGI IMG/M metagenome (GOLD analysis project Ga0116231, IMG submission 89695) | Host-associated microbial communities from peat moss isolated from Minnesota, USA - S1T2_Fd - Sphagnum magellanicum MG | ecosystem: Host-associated > Plants > Peat moss > Unclassified... | reverse complement strand
TTTGGTTTTGTGTTTTTTTTTCTTTTTTTTTTTGTGTGTTTTTTTTTTTTATGTTTTGTGTTTTTTTGTTTGTGTTGTTTTTTTTTTTTTTTTTTTTGAGAACCTCTGGTACCAATTCTCATGTAACATTTTAAGAATTGAATTGATTCTTTAAAAAACCTAAGTAAAAAAAAAAAACTATTTAATGAATTTTTGTGCCAATTTTCACAAATTTAAAACCAATCAATTCTCAAAGGTGATTTTCATGATTGCTTATCAAAAGTTCAATTTTTTAACAAATTTTCTAACAATTATTTACAATAGGAGAAGGGAGCAACAACACAAATGAAGCTGAATAACAATGCAATAGGAGTGAACTCGAGCAACACAACAAGAACAATGAATTCAAGCAACAACATAAAAGGACTAAGTAGCAATGCAAGAGGATCCAAGCAACAACACAAGAGAACTAAGTAGCAATGCAAGAGGACTCAAGCAACCACACAAGAGGAGTCAAATAGCATCACAAAAGGAGCCAAGCTAGCCAAAAAAAAAATCACAACATCTATTTATCAAAGAAATATTTGTTGATTACAATGTTTTCATGTACCAAGAAACCATGGTAGACCAATATAATCTAATTGCTAAAAGGAAAATAATCCAGCCAAAAACATGAAGAAGAAAATGTTGAATTTTTTAAATTAAATCATTTTTGTAATTTTTATGGCGATAATCATTCTCTAACACAAACAACATCTATCACTACAAATTATCATTAATAATTATGTTGACTTTGATGGCTATGTTGAAAGTGCATTCACTACTAAAATTTCAAGTTGTTCAAATTGGATTTTCAAACCAAAAAATATCCAAAAATGATAGGGGGTCAAAAAATCACTTTGATTTTTTAAAACAAGTTGATTTTAACAAGTCCAATATGACTAGGATGATTTTTTTTACCAACCTTAAGGTGGTGCTTTTGACCAACCCCAAGGCAGTGTTTTTGATTAAAAAAATTTATTAATCATAAAATGTGACATGTTATAAGGTCATTTCAATGCCCCACATGTCATCATTTGATTGGTCAAATCATAAGTGAATGAATTAATAAATAAATAAATAATGTAGGTAACAAGGTGATGATGTAACCTACCCTAGGCCAATATACATGAACCTAGCCTAACCTAACCTATTTAATCTACCTAATCACCATAGTTTCTAGACATACACATAGGTTGCAAATGTTAGGAATTGAACCTCTCACCTTCACCATAATCAACCAAGTCTTACCAATGGACTACACCATCAAAAGATGTCAAATTTTATCAAGTTTTCTATTTCACATGTTACAAAATTGCAAGAAAGTAGTTGGTTAAATCTAATGGCTAAATTCAATAGCTAAACTTAATTACTAAACTTATTTAATGATTAAATTCGATGGTTAAATTTAATGGCTAAAATTATTTAATGACTAAATTCAATGGTTAACCTAATGGCTACACCTATTTAATGACTAAATCCAATGGCTAAACTCAATGGTTAAAGCTATATAATGACTAAATAAAATGGTTAAACTTATTTAATGACTAAATCCAATGGCTAATTTTAATGGGTAATTCTATTTAATGATTAAATTCAATGGCTAAATATATTTAATGACCAAATACACTGACTAAACTTAATTGCTAAACTTATTTAATGACAAATTTGAATGGGCACATTTAATGATTAAACTTACTTAATGATTCAATTCAATGGCTACATTTAATGGCTAAAAAATTTTAATGCTTAATTTTAATAGTTAAATTTAGTGGTGAAATATATTTAATGATTATTTCTAATGGTTAAACTTAATGGTTAAACATATATAATGATTAAATGATTTGCTAGTTAATATAAATTAAGTGGTTAAAATTATTTAATGATTAAATATAATGGCTAAACATAATGATTAAATTTAAGTTAAACCTAATGGCTAAACCTAATGCCACCATCGACCCTTGACATTTTCCCACCATCCCCTTGTCACATGTGAAAAACAAAATCTTAATGTCTTTCAATGTTTTCTCAATGCTACTTGACATCCTTTGACATCTCCTTAACACTTCTTTGATGATATTTGTGTCCATGAGTTCTCCTTAATGTTGCTTAGTACCCCCATTATCCCCTTGGGGTGTTCTTAATGTCCTTTCACCAACCAAACTTTTTTATCTTACATTCATCAATGTCATCCTTCCTTCCAATGTTTTTCAAATTAAAATGAGATGTGTTAAACTGTGGAATTTGGCAACCTAGTTACTATCAAGGAAAAAAGTTGTTAAATAAAGAAAGGAATAAGATGGAAACACATGAAAACACATAAAAGTAAGACTTGTTTATTCTCCGCCTACTATCCTATAGTCGCTACCATCTTGTAGTAATTATTGTCCTAGACACATAACATCATCTTCAAACTTGAAAGAAGACCCACAACCACTTACAAACCTTCAATAGTTGTTGCCTACCATTTACAACATTTATAGACCCTTTGTAGCAATACTATTTGTAGCACTTGCAAACCCTTTGTGGTCGTTGCCTACCATCTACAACATCGTTACTTTCCTTGTAGACCTCAAATCTCATGTCTACCTCTTTGTTGTTGCCTTCTAGTGGTAACTACTATCTTGTGGCAAAATGCACTTTCTATTCCAAAACTAGAAGATAAAATAAATAATATTCTAACTTTATAGAAGAAAAAACATAAAAGTAACATGCTCTATATAAACTTGATATGAACTACTCTCCCTTCTTTTATCACACTTTACTTATAGAATACACATTAAGAAGAAACACTAGAATCCATACAACCTTTAATCATTCTCCATACATAAACACAAATACATTTTTTCTCCATGTTTTTCTCCTTATTTTCACACAAGAGTGTCACATACAAGCATCCTTTTAATGCTAATGATTTAATCTTCTAATCTTATAATGAAATCTTTCATTCCTCTCAAGAAATAAATAATGAACCTAAGAATGATGCTCATCACACAAAGGTTGAGTTTTTATCCTTCTAGATTTCCTTATCATCCTAGATCTTTTTATCATAATCCCTTTCACACATCCTAGTTAAAAAAAATCCATCCGTCCTTTATCCACTTGCACTAATTGATTTAAATGATTTCATCTCAAATAAATAGAAGATGGTAAATAAGATATTTACCATTAATAACTAAATAATTATTAAGATGCCCTTTTAAAAGAATTAAATTATGATATTATTTTTAATAATTAATATTATTTTTATTAGAATTTTTCTTAGAATTAACTTTTGATTATTTTATCCTATGAAGGTAGTTCATTGTACTGATAATATTATTGTCAGAAAACACTTTCAATCTTGAATTCTCCTAAGATTATTTTACCATCTAAAAGTAACTACCATCCAATGATGGTATTAATGTCTCTTAACATCAATGGTGTTTAACTAACATAGGACAATTTCTAGCATTACAAAATGCCTTTAAACCTAAAAAATATGCAAAACCTAAAAAATATCATTTACATTTTTTTTTGTCACAACCCTAGCCTTGGGCAAGGGTGTGGGCCAAGACTAAGCCCGGGAGTCGCATTCTCATGCCCCCAAAAGTGCAAAAGAGTGTGAGGGAAATAACTTTCATATTCCCAAGTGAATTCCCATGTTAGGAGTTGGAGTCCTAGTGGACTTTCGAATGTTCAAAGAGCGATTGCAAAGGACAAAACCCAATGGCTCAAGGAGTTTTTTATACCATTGGAAAGCTGTTAAAACATAGATGTCTAAATGAGCTTGCATCACCCATTTGGACATCTGAAACACAAGTCATGACCAAAAGAATGGTCAGGAGTCAAATTAATAGTTTGACTCCCGACCACTAAAAGTCGGGAATCAACCCAATTTCCTTGTGTGTAGGTGGCATGCCACATACTATTGGAAAGCTCTCGATGAGGGCTATAACATTGCTTTAGACCTCATCTCAATTGGAGGTTTGCACACAAAGTTATGGGGCCCCAAAGTTGCGGGAGTCACAACTTTGGGGATTTCAGGACTCCCATTTGGGAGTCCCGGGACAAAAAGTCATTTGGATGTGGGCTTCGTGGAAAGGCACAGAGTATACTATAAGGGGGAGGGTGGTGGTTTTCCCCAAATTCGAGCCATGATGAGTCTTGTGAGTTCAAATTTTCCCGTGGCTCATCCTAGCACCAAAAGTGCTTTAACTATGCACTAACCAACTTGTTGTTTGGTTTGTGCAGATTCGAGTGAATGACTAAATGCTTCTCATTCTTCCTAGTCCCATCTCGGAGCTCCAACACACCCCTCTACCCCCCAAAATGTTGTGAGCCAGGGAGCGTGCCCCGACTCCTTGCTCTTCCATTTTTTTCATTTCAAATTCACATTTGGAGTCTATCAAAGAGTCAGGGGGTGCGTCACTTTTCAATACATCTTTTAAATACTAATATGTTATCAGGACATTGCAAGGACATTTTTAAAAAGGCATGTTGGCAAGCCTTTGTGCAATCCTTATTCATTATCATGAAAGTCTTGAATTCAAACCTAGTAGCAAATAGGTGAAACTCGTACCAAATCTTTTACCATTGGTCTAATTCAAAGGTATTGCCAAAAGTTTGTTATTTGACAATTTTGAAATTTTAAATGATTGGAATTGTCAAATTCCAACAACCATAAAACACTAGCACAAGACATTTAATGTATTTGAAGGGCACCTTATCCAAGGAAATTTCTCTTCAACAAAGGGTGGGGTTTTTTTTGGGGCACAAATGAAAAAAATCATTATGAAGAAAAAGGCACAAAGAGACCCCCACCCAAGGGGGAGTGCCACATGCAATCAAAGGACAAACCTAACTAATAAACCCCTTTAGGGGTCATTGTAACACCACCTAACATAGTTCCCCAATCTAACACAAACTACATAATTCTTATGCCAACTTTTATCAAAGCCTTTTAACAACTTATTTTTAGTAAAGGGAACAATGTGATTGACTTCAAACACTTATCCCATGCCACCTTATCAAAGTCAAGTAGGGCTTCCCAAATAACTTTTTGGACTTTGACCATGTGCCACTTTTCATTGTTAAACACCAAGTCATTACATGCAATCCATAAAACCCATAATATGATCCTTCTAATCAAAGATCATATTCCAACAATGTTGGAGAATTGTCTTGTCCAACTATGGTGACCAAGACATAATGTTTCCAATGTAATAGGGTTTACTTATTGAATTGGACTACAACACAAAATGTAGCTTTTGTTGATTGACCCATCAACTATTGCCTTCCACAAACCTCTTTCTTACTACAATGTTTGTCCCATATGTTAGACCACCTTAGATTGAAATTGGATGGAAGAAGCTTTGCCCACTTCTTCATTACAATGTTTGCCTTTGGTTTCGATGATCTAAGCATTTTCCTCCCAAGAGTAGGGTTATAAGAAAGAAGAGTTCCCTTCCTTTCCAAGAAGAAGCGTTAATGTCTAGTTCCAAAGGCCCCATAGTGCCATATGACATTAAAAAGAGTAACTTCTTTGGCCCTTTGGTGACCTTCACCACTCTTACTTGGGCCATTACACCTTCACAATCTTTTAGTAGTCCCTCTTCCATGCCTTCATCCCCTAGGAGTGTCAAGGTTTTGGATTGTGCTCCAATAGAATACAACTTCACCTCTTTTGCGATGTTTAATTATTGTGTGAAAGCTGCACACTTTGGTTTGAAATTAAGTGAAGCTTTGCAAACCAAAGAATAAAGAAGCTCATTCCTTATATACATAACTACCTACTTTCCTATTGGACAATGGCCATCATGTGTTTTGAGTCCCCAATTTTGATCATTTTGGCATTGTCTACTTCTTCTTCTAGTGGCAAGACAAATTTGTCCTTTATCTCTTCTTTGGATGTGAACCTTCTTTCAGCAACAACCCAAACATCAATAATAAAAATCCATCATAAGGAGTGCAACTCAGCACCACCTCCTTTTGAGAAACCTTATACTAGTCATTCACAAAACTTTTAGTAGCAAGGAGGAAGGTTATGGTAAACAATATGTTGTTTTTTAACCTATGGTACTTTGTTAGTGTATGAAAAAATTAGGATCGTTGTTGTGAGAAGAAGAAAGTTGAAGGCTTTGGGCTAGTGGATCCATCTAACACCTTAGAAGCTCTTGTTTCCAAATGGGTTCTACATGCTTTTGAGCCAGGAGATTTTAATTTACAAGAATTTCTTAAGTTCAAGTTGAGGAGATTTCAACCTCACAAGACAAGTTAATGGGGCTTCGACTTTGAATGGTGTGTGCAACTAGTAAATCACAAACAAGCCCCAAGGTTGGGGTTGTGTAATCAAGTGAGGAGGGCTTGGGAAAATATGGCAAAGGAGTTAAGGCCTAATTGGCCAACAACCCTAGAAAATGTTTTGCCAAAACAAGGTGGTTTAGCCAAGGGTGGGTTGTTTTGTATGCAAAATGCATTTTTTTTTCTCTTATGACATTAAGTGGATATATGTTGGGGTATCATGAGATGTCTTTATTTAAGGTAACACCCTTTGGGCAAGCCATTTCTAAGATAAACACACCTTGGCTTCACATTGGATTAGAAGCTTATTCCAAGATTACGATTGGGACTCAACTTGTTATGGACTTCCCAAGTGGTGCAAGGCCTTGTCACTCAGGATTACCATCTCCCATCTCTTGGCCTAATTGTAAACTTGTCTCTAGTTCATGGACTTACTCGTTGAGGACATCTCCTTTGGGCCCATTCCTCAAACCCTCAGTCACCGACACCTATGCGACTCATGAGTGTTGTCAAACTGGGAGTCAAACCAGCCCAACATTTAGACTCGCAACCCAAGTAGTCATGGGGGCCACCCCGCAATGGTCGGGACTTGGGCCCCAACTAGGCAACTCCTCTCACTTGAGGGTCTACCTAGAAAGGCATGTCAATTACCCTCAACATGAATCCCAAGAACCAAATTTCTTGGATTCCAGTAATTTCTGAAATTTTTGAACTGTCCACAACACAACTGCTCTTCCAATGGAAAGCACTTGTAGAAATTTCTTAGTGTATTTGGAGGTTAGCTTATAGCTTATACATATTACTCCTCATTTCAAGAATGCCTCTCTCTCTCCTTTGGGCCAAGGATCTGTATGCCTAGTTATCTTAAGAAGAAGACATAAGAACCATTCCCCTCCTATGCCTTTTGATCTCCATATGTTGAGGTTCATGGTAACCTTTGCCATTTTTGCTTTACCATGGGTAAAGCCCCATGGGTGTGAGACTTTTGGGCTGCATTCAGCTCTGGTCTCACCTTAAGCCCCTTATTCAGGGAATGCCTTTACCCTACACCAGTACCCAACATAAGGTTGTAGCTAAGTGCATGAGATTTGGGTTTAGGGTTTAGGGTCTCACCTTAGGCCCCTTATTCAGAGAATGCCTTTACCCTACACCAGTACCCAACATAAGGTTGTAGCTAAGTGCATGAGTTTTGGGTTTAGGGTTTATGGTGACACAGTGATTAATGGATAATTTTTTATTTTCAAAACCCCTTCCAAAAAAGATGAGAAATCATAGGAGACATCTTACCCCTCATACATACCCTATAGATGTGGATGCTTATGTGTGAGGTGACATCCTTCCCCAAAGTGGCCTATTTGCAAGGTAACATCTTCTTCTATTATTAAGAAAATTTAGACAAATCTTGTTGACAAATGAAGTAACCTGAAATCCCTAACAGTATGGAACACCTTCATTAAAAATTATGACCTAGAATATCATGTTTCAAATTAATTGTTGGATTATGCATCTTTCAACAATGGTGCTAATAATTTGGCACACCCCCCACACTTGACTTAGTTAACCACACAATTTTGGATTGTCCAGGCTAAATTAGGCCCAATGGTAACTCCTGGAAATTTGGCCTCCACCAATGAGCCATTGGCACCCAATTGGAGAGACATGGTTTTAGTTATCCAAAAAGCACACCCTCATTTGGACAACCACCCAATTACCCATTTTGGCCCAAAAGGTCAAGTTAGGGTTGCACCTGCAGTGTTTAATACACAATAACTAACAATTTGATAAATGGGTGTAAGGCCCACATGGGCAAGCTTCTGCAAATGGAAATGGGGCCATGTGGGGGGGAGCTGGGGAAGCAGGTTGCAGGCAATGGTGGAGCTCAGATCAGCTCATCAAACTTTCAGCTGCAAGTAAGTAGCTAAAAACCACATAAAAACCAAACCTACTAAATTAGCTCCTTTAAAGTTTTGATCCAAACATCCAACCAAACCTGGCAAAGCTTTATTATTGCAAGACAAACACAACCAAAAATGAAATGGAAATCAGAAAAGTCTTTTTTGGATTTCTTGTTGTATGGTATATAATAAGACCTAGGGTTTGTTGGATGTTGTTGGGTTGTAGTATATGAAAGCTTATTAAGTACTATGTCCCCTTGTGCCTTCCTTTCTGAGCTGGGAGCCAGCCCATTGGTTGCAACAAAGCCAGCATAAATCACTCAACTAGATTTCCCCCTTGTGTATCCTGAACTAGGGTTTAGGTTTATGGTAACTTTCATAAACCCTAAACCCTCCTTATGTTTAGGCTTATGGTAGCTTTCATGAACCCTAAACCCTACTTATGTTTAGGCTAATGGTGGTAACTTTCATCAACCCTAAACCCTACTTATGTTTAGGCTTATGGTAGCTTTCATAAACCCTAAACCCTACTTATGTTTAGACTTATGGTAACTTTCATCTCATGTATATAAAGTTTTGCCTAAAATCTGAAGTTCTAATTATGTTGTAAAGCTTGGTATCTATACAATCTCCAACCTTGGGGAATGTGTATGTTATACATAGAACTAAACTCATTTTTCAACCTGGCCCAAAGGTTATTGGATTTGAAAAAAGTGCCCAAAATTGAAACTATAGGGTTTTTAATTTTATAAAATTGAGCTCAAACTTGCATTCAGAGAACTTCTAAAAGAATATAAAATGTCAAGGCTAGGATTGGAGGTTCTCTTAACAAGGAAGAACTGATGAAGCCAACATTGGTTTGTTCCAATGTTGTGTAGACTAGGGTTGGCATGTTCTTTTATTTTGAAGAGAATTTCAATCTCAATTTTAACATTTAATTTTTTTGGGAGGTTCTCCAAATGTAGGTTTGAGCTCAATTCTTTCAATTTCTAATCCCTTTAGTTCTAGTTTTGAATTTGACAAATTCAAGAACATTCAAGCCTAGTTCAAAAATGGGGTCCAATTTTACATACACACTAACACTCCCTCAATGACAAAGTGTGTATAGGTGTAGAGTAAAGCATCACCTTGAAAGGCTCCACAACCTTGTGATAATGAAAATGGGTGAGAATTTGTGAAACACCAAAGGGGTTCGCTTACCTTGCATAAAGCATCTTGTAAAATTTAAAACTACCCAACCAAGAGAGTGGGTTACACTTTACAAACACATGGCCATGCTAGTTGATGGGATTAATCCCACTCCAAATACAAAAAGGTCTTTTTCCAAAGTGCTTAGTGTACAAAATTTTACAATGTACTAAAATCAAGGATTATATATAAGTGCATAGTTCTTCAACTAATTAGAATTAATATTAAGTGTTTAGTTTACTTGTGAACTTTTTTAAAAAATCAACTTGTTTATCTAAAGAACTTGACCCAATGTTGCAAGAATGGTTTTTTTATGATTCAATTTCAAGTTTGAATTTAGCAAATGGATAGTTCCATGGTTCACTTCTTGTGTTGATTTCAATGAAAGGGTGCTAGCTCAATTCCAAGTCACAATTAGAACTTGACCTTAAAACCTTGGATTTAACACTACAAATTGGATACCTTCACAACATTGGTTTGTTCTTGAAATTGAGCACTAAAGTCCACCACTACGTCCTAGTATGGGGTTCAGTGAGGGATATTTTAGTGTTTCTACAAGGTAGAGTGATTCCCAAAAGAAGGGGCTACAATGAAATGGTCATTCAGCCTAGCCTGACATGTTGGGAATGTCCCCACCCATGGACCTTTAGTGGTCAAAAGTTTGGAGCATTTTGAAACTCTCCCAAAGTGGTTCCTACTTAAGATTGCTTGGAATTTGCCACTTTGCAATTTTTCACATTTGTGGTGAACTCTCAAAACACTCTCTTAGTTAACATTTTTTTTAGGCCCTAACCTTGGTTGTGAATCTAAAGCTAAGGTTTCAACAAGTTATGTTTTTTCATTTTTTTGAAATTTTTAAAATGAGATTCTCAAAATTATCAAGTTATATATCCTATCATTTTGAGGCTTCATAACCTTCTTGTTCATATCCAAATTGAAAGCTCTCACAAGAATATTTATATCATTTGAGAATTTTTTAAAAATCTAAGTGTTAAGCTTTGCAATTTGTATTGATTTGGCTTTTCAAATTGTTGATTATGCAATGACAATTTATTTAAATAGTTTGATTCTTCACCCTTGAAATTATCATTATTATTATTATTATTATTATTTAAACTCCATAGGAAAAAGGGGGGAGAGGGGGATTGTGACCCATTTAATTGTATTATTTTCAAGATATTTTCAATGGCATTAAAAAGGCCAAATTTGGACAATGTTTGGTCCCCCCAAAAAATTCAAATATCCAATAACTTCCAACTACTAAAATGAGAGTGCATTTCGAGTCTTGATGGGTTCTCATCTTGCAATCCCTCATATTTTCTTTTCATCAAAGAAGGCTTCTTGCCTTGCCTTTGACTACTCCTCACCCATTTCCCTTATCTTGCCCTAACATTAATCTTGAGCCCAAGATTAATAGGATCACAACAAGCACACATTTAGACTCTCCAACTTTATGGTGAGATTTGCATTCCAAAAAAAAATTTCCATCAATAAAAAAATAAATCTACAACAACCAATAACAAAATCCTTGTGATAAAGTTTGCATCCCAAGACCAATTTCCATTCATTTACAAAACTAGGAAAAATCACAAAATAGATAATCAAAAGCCAATATTAAAATTCTTTAGGCTTGGAGAATAGTCTATACCTCAAATGTGCTCTAACTACATAAATGCAACACAAGACAATCACATTAATATGTTTGCTAAGTTTAGGTTTGCTAAGTTTATAAAACTTTTGTTTGAAGGAAAGAAAAATCAAAATCTAGACAAGCAAAAGCAACACCCAACTCACATTTTGGTTTATTACTAGTGTTGGGTGAGTAACTAACTGCTTTGGCAATTGAGCCTGAACTTAAGGTTTGGGAATTTTAGGGTTTAATGTTTAGGGTTTTGGCTTTGTGGGTTTCTTATCCTAGCTGTAAGGTATTGAGTTTTTAGGGTTTAAGGTTTAGGGTTTTTATTTAATCTGTTTTTTTTTTTTGGCCTTTGTTGTTGGTTTTGTTATAATGAAGTTTGAGATTTTTAAGGGTTTAAGGTTTAAGATTTTGTCTTTGTCTGTTTCTGGCCCTTTGTTGTCGGTTTTGTTTGCAATAAGGTTCTGCAGAGAAGGACGAGAAGTCAGATCATAAAAATTGCATGAATGGGATCATTTAGAAATGCAAACTTTGGAGAAAGAAGAAGGTGATACTCACTCACTCACTCTCTCTCCCTTCTGACTGACACCAACCGCTCTCTCGGAACTCTGAACCTGGAGGTCAGATTTTGTAACCATGCTCTGAACTAACTTGGGGAGGGACAAGACATGTTCCTCCCCAGACATCATGTATGGCAGGTAAACCTGATAACTTAACACAGACGAAAACAAAACAATATTATTATAACAACAACGCATCACAAACACACACTGGCCCTGCCAATATTACATATAGTAAAGGACGTCGTGAAGCATCATTTCATCCATCTGTCCCGTCATCCATCTGGTCATCCATCTGTCTCGTTATAACATAATATGTTGTACACATCTACCTATTGTGTCCACACTCAGAACACCAAAACAATCCATTCCAATCTAAACAGTCTTAAACAGTTTCACCAAAGAAACCAGTTCACCTAATGCGAAACTGGTTCTAAACACTTTCACCAAAGAAATGAGTTCACCTAATGTGAAACTGGTTCTAAACACTTTCACCAAAAAAACGAGTTCACCTAATGTGAAACCGGTCCTATTAAGGTAAGACTTTTTTTTTTTGAAAAAAAATAATGGTCGAGTCCAGTTTTCACAAAAAAATTTGAAAAATTTCAATTTTTAAGAATCACACGAATCTTTAATTTTAAGGAATTTAGTAGAGTGGATTTAAATGAGGTGGGGTCGAGGGTTTGGAGATTATTGTAACTTGGTATATGCCATGGTTATTTGGCAAAGTCCCATGTACATATATCACCCATAATTTAAGGTTCTTTGACGAATATCAATGCGAGTATATTAGGCTCAAGTCCTTACCATGCATGCACTCGTGTGAGGGCTCATATTTCCTCGAGTCATTCCGGTGTGGTCGGTTCCATGAAACAAGTGCCTGTACCAATCTATGTTCATACCAGCATTCAATCCCGGGTCCCCTCTCAACGCTGGTTGCAACCGATTTTGTACGGTTATCAACTTTTAGACCTAACCTGTGAATACCAATAAAAAAACATTTCTTAATTTTTTTTAACAAGGAAATGTATGTATTAAAAAAATAATTCAATTTACTTACACAGCCAGTTGCAAATTCAATTTTTTTTTTGCTTCTTTTGTTGGTTATGAATAGTTCAAATTTTAATTTTTGAAACACAATGGGATTTGCACAAACGTTATGCATACCAAACAATCATCTGCTTTGTGAAGGGAAAGCATATTTATGCTTCTATGTTGGGGGAGTGTCTCATGTTTCCAAAAATATTGGCTCGCTAGTTAATAGTTCAAAATCACACTTGGACACATTTTCACCAACTTGTTTCAGCCCCGTCCCTTGAAGAGTGTAAATATCAACACCGATCCGCAAAAGTCTCCCAATTCTGCAAAGCTTTTCTTTGCAGCGAACATCACTGAAATATAATTTTTTGGCTTTGTAGATTGTACATGGATTACTTGAGATTCGCACAGAGTGTTGTTGTACTCCTACGGTACAAGATTTGAGACATGACAGAGGAATAATCCAACACTTTTTGTTCAGAACAAAAAGCTGCTTTTCTTTCGTGTAAGGTAGGTGAAACAAAACTGTCAGTATTCAAATTGTGGTGATTGCAAGATGCAACTGTACCTGCTGCAAAACAAAACTGTCAGTATTCAAATTGTGGTGATTGCAAAATGCAACTGTACCTGCTGCGAAGTGCGTACACATTTGTGTGTGTGTGTGTGTGTGTGTGCCTCTCTCTCTCAGAAAGAGAGAGTTCAGAGAGAAACATTGCTGCGGAGTCTGTTGCCTACGGAACAGATTTGGTTGTTAAAAAAATGCACTTAAAAAAATTGTGATCCAAATTCATCGTCCACTATCATTGATCATGAAGCTAATATGGTGAGGTAAAGTTTGCACCGAATAGATTTCCTTGTGAAAAAACTTGCGGTTTAAAAATTGTGACTCAAGAAGCTTGAAGCTTAGTCGATTATCATTCAACATGAAAGCTAATTCGGTTGGTAAAAGTTGTGCACTTGCTGAGATCCCTTCTTTTTGTCAGGTACTACTATTTGAAAAGAGAATTAGGGTTGTCGTGAAATGGATGGATGAATGGATGGTCTGTGGACAGGAAAACATTTTTTTCATTGTATCCCTCTCCCATAGCCCAACCATGGTGATTAGGTGTGTAATTATCAGATGTCCACATATGTCTAGCTAACCAATAGCCACCCAAGTGCCTTCCCTACTTTGCGACCTTCATACTAAAAAATTACACTCTTTACCTACTTACCTACCTATCTACATAAGTACTAACAACTTACATTCTTTACCTACTTACCTATGCTAGTTGCCCACTTACCTAGGTTAATTAGGTAGTGTGAGGGAGAAGTAGGAAGGGTTTACACAATAGGTTACAAACTTGGAATCAATAGGTTTGGGTGGTAACTAGGTTGTGGTAACTAGGTTGTGGTTCTCCACAACTAAGTCATAATGGGTCTCCAATAGATGGTGCACTTGTGAGTGTTGGGTCATATAATTCAATGGATTTGCATAAGTTTTGTGAATATTTGGGAGGAACAATTGTTGGTTGGTAACATCTTGATTAAAAAGGATAATGAGACTTGAGATGAACTTGTGTATTTTGCTCCTTCAACCTTTGCATGGTGAACTATCTAATAAAGTCTCCACCACTTTAGTTTGACAATGCAAGCCTACAATACCAAGGGATGTCCATTGTCCAACCCTTGGACTTGTTGTGCATAATTTAAAATATTTTCTGCATAAATTAGATATCTCACCATGTATCCAAGGTGAAAAAGTTCCATTATGATTTTTTAAATAATTTTTAAAAGAACACTCAATTCATGTATATAATCAAGGCTCTATTAAAATGGTTGTAAAAAGTTTCACACAAAGTCAAATTTTTCAAATAACATCTTTCAATTTACAATTCTTTGAAATTATTAAAAATCTTAAATCTTTAACTAAATGTTGATCACAAAATCAACATGAATACTTTGGTTGTGAACATCCTCTAAACTAAACATCAACATGTACACAAATGAATATAATGAACAAGATGATCAAAAAGTGGGTTGCTCTCATCAAGAACCATGCAAAACCAAATACAAAGTTCCATTTTATGCTTTGAAGGTAACCAATTATGCCCCGATTTTTTTTGAAACAATCCAAAAATTAATTTTTCCATGAGGGACCAAAAATAGTTTTGACAAGAGTTATAAATGAGGAATGTGTTAATGTGTTAATCTGTTAAGTGTTAATCAAATATACATTCTTTTACTAGCATTCTTTGTGAAATGTTTGATTAGCACTTAGGTTAAAGTGCAAGAAAGGTAAGACAATAGAATAGATGATCATTACACTTGGATTATGACATAGGTTGGTTGAAGGTTGGTAAATGCATGAGTGTATAGGAAAACAAACACTATTGCAAAACAATAGTTTGTGATTTTGATTTCCACTTGGTAGACACAATCCAACAAACAAAGAGATAAATGTAGTAAGCTCTAAGAGGAGCCTAGCTACTCTAGAAGGAAAACAACATATTAAAGTTAAATAGTAAAAGCACTAATGAAATCCATGTATAATTTCCATGTCAACAGTGATTCTAATGTGCAATGTTTTCATATTTTGGGCATGACACTAATGGTGCATGGCCATGGCATGACTTTATTGCAATTGTACACCACCATACGACCTTGGCATAATGAACATGGTGTTATTTAGAAATGAGTTTGAACTAGTTGGCAATATTTCAAAAGTAATGATATATAATTATCATATTTCTCATTGAAAACTTTGACAATTAGGTAAGCATTAGAGTTATTATTAATAAAAAATGTAACCTTGTCTCATGACATGTTTTGTTTATGTTTCATGAAACATTTTATTACATTATTGCTAATGGGATCTAGACCATTATAATATTTCACATGTTGACAACTTCTTGTTTAAAGATATGTTCAACCCTTGTTGGTGTACATGAAGTCATGACCATGGTAAACTCTATTCCATTTGAAGATTGCATGGTGTAGACAATATTATTTTGTCTAAACCAAGGTATGTTCAATGCAAAGATATCAATGTTTAGGAAAAGGTGCAAATGAAAACATAAGCAAAGTGCATGCCATGTTAGATTTGAATATGCTTAAAGGATATCCATGGAAACTAAAATTGTTACAAAATCTAAACACCACACACTAGACCTAGTATATTCTACATGGAGGGCAATGTTGCAATTTATATTGGGGTTCCATGCAATTGATCAATGTAGAATGGAATGGAATGGTCCTTCAATGTAATGGTAGGAAACAAATGACACACCTTGGGAAGGTCTTATGTTCATCACCACATGCCAAGTGGTTGACTTCAAAGCGATAATGAAGCCAACAATGTTAGGAAATTTTTTTTATTGTGTTATTTATGATTATTATTATATAAAATACACATTGTCCACACCAATGTGACATGCTATATGCACCACTTATCAATGTCACTTTTGAATCTTCTTGGTTCATCTTCTACACTACAATTTTTCTAAAAAATTCAATTAACTTTCTTAAATACCTTTACAATTTTTTTACATGTGTATCGCTAATGAATATATCAACCTCCTCCTTGAAAAATAGATTCTAGTGTTATTTGACATGAAATATGTCAAAGATCTATCAATAATTCATGTATTAAAATCCCCATTTGTCTTATGTGCTTTTCATAAATATCATGTATATATCACTATTATTGGTCTTGACTTTTTGATTATGACATGTTTTATTATATCATTTCAATGGCAACTTAATGAAAAGTTTAGCAACATTGTTTTCATTGTTTCAAAATGGTTCAATAATTTTATTTTTTTCATTATTTCCATTGATTTCATGATGAGTATAATAAAACAACTTAATTCTCATGAATTATATGCAACTCATAGGTTAAGGAAATGTGTTTAGTCATCCACATCCTTAAAACCATGTTGTTCATGATTTCTTGATTCTCCATGGTTCAAAGTTCAAACCCTTTAACAAATCACTTTGGTGTGAAGTTCACTATTACGAGGTTTTGCAATTTTATTATACCTCATAATAATGAACTTCGCACTAGAGGTTTTTCACCTGCCTTTTCACCTACCTATGATGATGACAAGGTAAGAAGGCATGCATGCAATGCAAGTAAAATTGTGCCATGTCCATGTGTTAAGACATTGTCTATTGCAAATGCAAGAGAAAACATAGTTGCCTTTGAAACACAAAAATGTTAAACATTCAAGTTATGGCAAGGATTTCACTAAAACCTCTCCGTTTTGAGACTAGGTCTAAGTTTTTAAATTGCTAATTCCTTGAGCCAATGGTTATAGACTTTATGATATCTATTGGTTTTGGGTCCAAGGCAAGGCCAATTTGAAACCTTTATGTGAAAGGATTTCACATTTGGGTTGTAGGTTGTACACAAATCATTAATCCCCACAACTTCAAAACATTTGAACAATGGAGAAAAGTGGGGTCCAAATGAAAACTTTTACTAGAAGCCCTTTTATCTATGTGAAGACAAAGTTTTCCTAATTTTTTCACTAGAAATGTCTATTGAGGATTTCCCTAAACCTAAAATCTAAAAACATTGGATTCCCATAGAAGTTTCTAAAAGCCTACCAAGAAACTCCTACCTAGAGTAAATAATAGACACCTAAAAACCTGCCCTGAGTATTTTTGTATACCCACCCAACACTGGATTTGGAGCTTACCAAGGGGTCTGGGCATAATGCACCCTCACTTTGTTGGGTCCTCCAGAAGCCCAAAAGCCAGATCATGATCTCCATTCAAGAAAGCAATGAACCTATAATGAAGCTCAAACTGACACAATGATGCCCACAACTCCTCCCAAATGCATGACAGTATGGGCCAAAACTAATCTTTAAGAATGTCCTTAAGGCTGGAGTGGCAGAGTGTAAAATGTACCTATACCAGAGTAATGTAGGTATTATTAGCTTCCTGGAAATAGTAGCCTTAGAGCAAGTATGATTTCCTTTTTGTCTCATTGGCCAACCCACAAGATATAAAATATCCAGAAGATCTGTTTGGCCATTGAATTCCTTCATGTATACCAGGGTAGTAGGTGTAAGATTTTCAATTGTTGGAAAATCAGGCAAGATCACCACATCAAATTTTTTTGTGGGTTTTTTCTGACTAGAGTCATTGAGAATTATTTAATACCAAACATCGGTTGTCAGTAAGTACGGTAGTTTTGAAAAGAAACATTCCTCAAAATGTGGGACCAAATGAACTCTGCATCATCCTTCAGTGATCTCTCTCTCTCTCTCTCTCTCTCTCTCTTTCTCCCTGACCCGAGACCAAAAGATAAGGAGACTCAGTACTCAGTACCCATCTGATTGTCTTACCAGACAACTAATGAAACAAACATACAAGAACTGTTGCTGTTTGTTGGGTCACAGCAGCAACAGCCAAAAATAAATAAATAGAATTTGTGTGGTGAGCAAAAAGAAGGCACAGCAGAAGCAGAGGCAGCAAACTGATCATCTTTGTGTACCCTCATCTCTGTTCTCTAGCTCTCTCTCTCTCTGCTGGTTTTTTTTGCATGATCTAGTAGGTTTGCAGTTTTGCAGTAGCATGATGATGCTTTTGAACCTTACTTGTTGCTTGCCTTGACTCCGTGCTAGTAGTAGGTGTGGTCCAGTCTTGTACTTTGCATTCACAATATAGGCCGGGAATTTGTTGTTGTTGAGACAGTTGTTGTTCACAAATTTTTTTTGAGCCTTATTATTGGATGTTTTAGCAGCTTGTCAAGTCATTGATCACTTTCCCATCTGTGATCATTTGTCAGGGGGGTTTATTAGCTTGATTGTTGTGTTCCATAGATGAAGGAATCAGCTGTGGGATCGATTTGGAAACCACCCACAAACAAACAGAAACCCAGAAAAGAATCATCAACCTAGCCATAACTAGGTTTGCCCCTGTCATCAGTTCCAGACAATACGCATAGTTGGGCCAGACATATTTGGCATCGTCAATTGACATTTGTGGTAGTATTTTCAGCTTGACCTCCAGCCTTTGTCTATTGAACTTTGTAGAGCCCCCAACCCCTCCCCCCAGTCTGCAACACACTAAGGAAGACCATGTAAAAGTTGTTGCTGCCACAACAAGTAACTGTTTATTGCAGAGTGATGGTCTGAGTCATCCTCCACCAAAAGCACCTCTTGATGGAAGGGGCAGACCAGTGGGGAGCAGAAAACAAGCAGGAAAAGCAAGAACTGAACTATCTACCCAAAAAAAAACATTTGCAAGATTTTCATCCCATATCCAACAATATGTGCATCAAATCCAGTTCCCTGCATTGATCCTAGTCTGGCAGACTTGGAGATTGCAAAGGATGTCCTTCAATTCACTAGGCATTTGGGGCTGCTTGTGATCGGCCTTGGGTTTTGCTGCATAGATCCCATCTTCAACCAAGAGGTAAACATCAGGGCTGGGAGTGATAGGGGATGTAGTATATTCTTTAGAGTTTAGGGTTTAAGAGGTTTAGAGTGTTTTTCTCTTGCCATGGGTTTTACATCTCTTGGCAGTTTTGGAAACTTGCATTTGCATAAAAGTTAGTCAATTGCCTTATGGAACAAGGAGATTTGGTCTGGTATCAACTTTTGAACAACATACGGGCGTGGTCCTGGTATTGGGCACTAACTTTCATAGCAGCCTGGTCCTGGTCTTGGATCCTAGACTAAGTTTTGGCTGGTATGAAGCATGCAGATACTAAATACCTGGTATTGAAATTGCTGTAAAACTGGTACAAAGCTGGTGTTATCTCATGTCCATACCATGCTGGTTTAGGGTCATACCAGCCTTCAGGTAGGGTCCTTGGTATGAGTATTGATACCAGTGTTGATTCAGACCAGGCGCAGGCAAATATATCAGACTGGAACACTGGTATAAAACCACTTCTTGTATGCCTTAATATTTGCAATGAATTCTTCTACAGGTTGGTAATTAATTGTCGGCTGATGGGATAGTTGTGTTATCAGTAGTTGTTGGTGTATGAAGTTTGTTGTTCCTTTGTAAACATCTTGCAGCACTAGCCTTATTCTAATGTTGTGCTTCTAGGTCTTGTTGAACACCTGGAGGTCATCTTTTCTTTCTTGAGATGCTTTTCCCCTCCACCATGCAAAATCTTCATACCATCTGTATTTTGGGGGGAAGAGGGCGGGAATAAGTCAGATCCAAATTGACACGAGTGATCAGAATCCTGCAGTGAGATCAGTCAAAGTGAAGAAAGAATGTGAAGAGAATCAGTTTTGAAAGCAACCTCCAATCCTTTAGCTTAATATGAGTTCAGCTGAAGGAAGAGGAAGAATTCAACCCTGAGCTTAAACAATCATGAGAACCTCCCTCCCTCTCAAGAAAAGAAATTATTGTTGCACTTCTGTGTCCTCTTTGGTGCTGTACTGCATTCCATTGCATGAAATGTTAACTTTGAGGAAAGAGTGGCATTTTTGCATCAACAACATGCAAGGATGCTTTTCATAAAACGTGTGTGTGAATGCTTTCTGCTTTCATATGAACCCATTGTCCTTTTGTCACCCAAATTGTCCAACAATTGCACTAAGTTGCACTGCGTTATATATTTCGATTACTTGACTTCTCTGTTGATCTGGTGCAATGCCATTGGGAAGAACCATTGTAACTGAAAACAAGGCAACACTAAGTCAGTATTCAATCAATTTAACTGTCTGGGAAAACCTGCTTGAGCAAGATTATTTGGTAAATCCGACATGACACCATCTTGGCTTTGCAGCAAATGGATTTGTAGACCAATGTACTATAACTGTGTCAACAAGCTCAAATTTCAAAGTGAAGTCCATGGTACAAAAATATTTGCTGGCCAAATGCCTGATTGGAAAACAGAGACAATATTGGCAAGTCCATGAAGCCTGGTGAACCTGCTATTTATGCCATGGAATGCACCCTCCATGGCTAATTTTACCAGGCTTGCAGCCACCATGCACACTTCCACACCATAGAAGCAAGTCTGTCTATCATGTTTATTGTAAGGATGTGAATGGTAGGAAGGTAAGCAAATGTAAACTAACGATTATGACTCTTGGAGCAGGCAAATGTTCATATGGCAGCCTAGCTAGGCTCCAGACCAAACCAAACTATTGTCACCAAAACAGTAGGGAGCAGATGAGGAGTTGATTTCCTCAACCACCTATGTTCTCTTAGACATCAAAAACCTTAAGCATGTGTAAGCATAAAATGGATCAACAAGAAACACAGTCACAACAACAGTTTATTTCTGCTTTACTGCATAGCCTTATGCAAGCCCATGACACTCCTAAACACACGTATGAGCATAAACCTTAATTTATAGGCAGCTGATGGATCAGATTGCTCCAGATTTACTCTCATGAGCTATCAGGTCTTCATCATGGCATTATCATAATGTGGACTCCCAATACCAACAGTTTGTCTTTCAGCACAGTTCCCCACAAAGAAATTGTGAACTCCAGCACTCATTCCCACAACAAATTGTTTTCTCAAAAACCCAGAACCCGAGAAGTTATGTTCACCCTGGTTTCTATGTGTCGCAGCGCACTAATCACATGCCTTTCCCTAGTCATGCAGCCACAGATATTGAATTACCATGATATGCACAGTAATCCCACTAAGTTCTCACTCGGCAAAAACTTCCCAGTCACCATTCCACATCACACTATTTTTGAAAAATAGCATATAGACTCTCTCTAATGTACCTGCAAAATGAAGAGCAATTCATACAGGAAAGTTTGTTGAAAAAATGATCATGTTCTTCTCCACATTTTTCGCAAATATTGACCAAAACAAAACAAAAGATGGGAGGAAGATCTTTGGATCTGCAAAATTTGCTAACTTGTGTGTCGTAATACAGAATCCCATGCTAGTGGAACAAGAAAAAAGACTCTGGAAAAAATGAGACATAATTCATTATAGAATGTCCCGTGCACATCATGTTCACATTTGACAAGTATCACTCCACAACATTTTGTCTCCCTTCTTATCAAATTCTAATAGACAGCAACTTATAGTGAAATCTAGAAAGACTGGTCTAGATGAGGTACAATCCGACAAGGAAGCTGGCTCCAAGCCTGCAGGTCTAATTTCATGCAAAACCTCATGTGTTAATTCAGTGAGGCAATCCTCCAGTGTTGCTTGAGGCAAATTATTGTCCTTTGCAAAGAAATTCTCTTAACAGTTCTGAGGTTCTAGTTTCTGAGTCAAAGATGAATAACTTAATATCTCTTTTAGATACATTTTTGTAGCTGAATTGCTTGAGAAATTAACTATGCTTTGTCAAGAGGAAGAGGGACAATACTACTTGTGATGCAATAATTTTCCTTGCAAGCTTGGGAAGAAGGATGGTGTCTAGATATTAAGATCCATTGCTTGGAAAATGTTGAGTTCCCACCATCTATCTAGATCAGTAAAAATGCTTCCCATTACTTGATGTGGTTTCTCCAGAGCTTTTTCATGGAGATCCAAAGTGGCCATCATTCATTCATAGAAAGATGTAGTAAAACTGCTGCTGATCACCTGTAGGAAGATTTAGCCAAATCTGGCCATAAACTCAGAAATAAGGCACAAATCTTTAATCAGCCTTTCATATATTTTTGGCTACATGATGAAAACCAAATATTTGAATCTTGAGATTTTTAACCTCCAAAACCACTTTATTTTTCAAAATTTTAGTTTTGTTTTCTGGTGAAAATTTGCCAGTAAACAAAAAGGCTGCTATTCATTGCCCTGCCCTGGTAAAAAATGTAAGAGCTGCCCAGAAACATAAGAGCTGACCCCTGAACATAAGATTCTGCCCAGAGACAAAAGAATCTGCCCAGAGACGGAAATGACTTTTGGTGTCAAGAGGGAATCTGTGGCCTCAGTGAACCAGCACCCCACCAGTGCACCATGAAGGATGAATGGTGAGTGGTCAGGAACAGTTTTCTGTTGGGTTTCAGTTCCCTAGCTAACCATGATGGTTAGCTCAGTTGGGTTTTTTTCCTACCTACCTACTAACAACTCACAAGCAAGTTGTTAGTAGGTAGTAAACAAAAAGGCCCTTAACCATCTAGTTACTTAGTAGTTACTTATTTCCTACCTATCTACCTACATACGAGACCTATTTCCTACAGAAATGGTTACCAAGGTGAAACAAAGGATTAACTCAGTTGAGGTACATCCACAACTTGAATAATAATGTGCATCCGGTGGATGGTGCACTGGGTGGGTGCTTGGTTCACTGTGGCCGTTGTAAGTGCATCAAACATGCCACAATTTCAGCTTATATCAGGCACATTGCACATGTTTAATTAAAAAGAATTCTTGTCTGATTTTTCTTTTAGCATGAGACATTTGAATGCAATATAACATAAAAAATTGCACACAATTTTGGCTAAATTTGAAGCTGACCAATAAATGTGTGAAAATTTCATTTAGGGTTATGACCTAAAGGGATGACATGACGCCTTATTTTGAACTGAACTAAATTTTCACAAAAATGTAAGTGAATCCCTTGTGTTTCCAACCATTCAGCTTACAACAAGCATGAAATGAATGGTCTTCTCTTGATGTAGCGCGTTGTTGATGTAGCGTGTTGCATTACCAAAAATTCATGTGCATAAATCATGTGCGTAAACAACAAGAAACAACTCGTTGACATTTCTTCTGTTACAATTTACTCAAAGTGATAAAAAAATTCTGACTTTGACACAATCACCAATTCCCCACCACCAATTTGTCCACATGCAACCTAGCCAAACTGTTTTGGTGCCTCTACGTAGGTCTGTGCACTAGATTGGTCTTTGCACTAAATTGGGCGCTTCAAGTAGTTGCAAAGGTAGTTGCATCCAATTAGCCCAGTAGGACCATATTCCACCTAGGAAGATAGAAGGGTGTCAAGCCTTGTGAGGCGCCATGTCATCCCCTTTAGGTCATAAGGGTCCCTTTAGGTGATCTACGGTTGTTTCACCTCACAAGTGGAACCAGCATATGACATCATCTCTCACTTAAAAAATACCCTTGAACAGTGTCTGAATAAGATGCCAAAATGGAATCCACATATCAACCACCTGTCCCACTTAAGAAAAAAGACAGAGAAAAGTAGCTGAATAGAACCTGAAAGACTGGTTATTGTGCTGAACTTCATTGCAATAAAATATTACAATAAAATGAGAGGTACAATGAAAGGACACAAGTGTATCAATCCGTTCCAATAGATGCTAAAGCCCTAGTTTTGCTAGTGAAGACATACAACAAAAAATTGATCAACTATCAACAGCTAAGTAACAGGTGAGTGCAGATAATGTGCAGATAATGTGCATGGGGTGGAAATGAAGAGGTGGTCAAGTGAAGAGGTGGTCAGTTCCACTGCTGCCACGTGCGTTTGTTGGTTATAAAGGCTAAATGAAAAAAATGTTTGGTTGCTCATACCAAAAGATTGGACATGATGGTAAAACAAAACTCCAAACGACCAATGACTAGATGAAAAGGTTGTAAAAAAGTCATACCTAGAATAACAGCCAGGGATTCATCACCATGGCAGCATGCTCATCATGTGTGCACCAGATGTCCAACTGCACGAGAAACAGCCTGCAGGTCTAACCCAACTCTTGTGGTCATTGGGCTGTCTAGAGGGGGTCAATTTTGTGGTCTTCTCAAAGAGTGATTGGACTGTATCAAGCTCAATGACAATCTACATGGATACACCCATGAACACATGTATCCTGAAGACCATGTGAACATCCACACAGTCACAGAGTGACACCCCCAGTTGTTGTGCAAAATGCAACCAACCAAACATTAGCATCAATGATCGAAGAACAACTAAACTTCATACTCTGTCAGCACAGTAAAAGTCAGACAAAAGGCATGCACGGATGCATTGAACAGGGAGGGAGGAAGGAAGGGTTTCAAGACTAGCAAATAGTCTTTGCCTACGACAAAGGCTTCCAGGGTGTTAAAGGTACCAATAAGGTAAGTACTTGTGGACAGCATCAGGCATCCAGATTCCATAACTGTAAGGCAAATGAACTCAGAAAGATAAGATTTTCTTACCCTGAACCCTAAACTTGCAAACAAACAAACACTTGTCATTGCATCAATTTTAGTTATAGTTAGAAAGCCCCCTCCCTTCCCCACTCTTACGAAACCACCTAGGTCACTTTCGTGTGTGCACAAGCAAGCTAACACCTGGAGGCAGGGGGAGGTGGGGTGGAGATTGATGATGACGATGATGCTGATGAGTACAAGTGAAGGAAGTTGCAGTATACTGACTGGGTAGTTGAACGGAGAATTAGGCACGAATCAGGGGGGAGCGCGTGAACGGAAGAACGTGGCGGAGAAGAAGAAGAGTGGAGAGTTAGCCAAGAGACATGTGTGTCGGTCCCACATCCGTTATGTATCTCAGGCACGCAAGACTGCTTGCTACCTTCCGTAGACTCCTGCCTATCCTTTATCTTCCGTCTCTTGTATGCCGCCCCCACACCCTCCCACGTTAAGACCATTTCCACCGCCACTTTTCAAGCACCCTAAAAATAATCACTCCTTATTGCTGCTGCTTCCTTCATCGTGAATTTTCTTGGAGCTATTTTCCTGTTTTTAACGCTTTCACAAGAAACCGGGGTTTTCTTTCAAGTAAAGCAGGGATAGAAAACGAGGAATTAGAGAGAGAGACAGAGACAGAGAGAGAGAGAGAGAGAGCAAGACCCAAGATCCGTAGACAGGTGAAGATAATTCCCTTGATCAGTTCACTTGACAATGAAGTTTGAGCTCCGCAGAAACACGAAACTGGAATTTTCTTTGAGTGGTGGACGAGATTTTGGATCATCAACTTGAATTTGTAGGGAAAGGTGTGAAGCTTTTCTTTAAGGGGTGATTATTGGCTGAGAAAGAAACAAAGAAAAAAACGAAAGAGGTTAGGTGATTGATCACACTCTTTCTGGGGACAACAGCCATCTTGGGAGTACAAAACCCTCGAGATTTCCAAATCGTGTTTTTTTTCAGAACGGCCACAACTTACATGGCATCTTCAAGTTCTTGCAGCCTGTCGCAACCTCTGATAGGAAGCGGAAAAGATGTGACCCACGTTTTCAGACACACGGAGGGAAACACGCGTCCTGTTGTAGCCTGGGTGGCTTCGGCTTCTCAGCTCAGGGCAGAGGCGGCTGAACTCTGCAATCAAGCTTCTGTGCGCACAAATCAAACCTCTAAGACACTACTCGTGTCTGAATTTTGGAATCAGGAAAGCAGGGACAGACTCTCCACTAACGCAAGTTTGTCTGAAGTTTCAAGTCTCTTGGCTAAATCATCATCATGCCCTGTTGTGGTAAGCAAATTCTCCCTAAGGTTTTGCCAAGATGCTGTAGGACACATACCAGAACTGTCTCGATGTTGAGTCAAGTCCTGCACAAACATAAAAGTTCCCCAGACACAGAGAGAGAGAGAGAGAGAGAGAGAGAGAGAGAGAGAGCAGGACCCAGATGTAAATTCTTTTAGGACTTTTGTCAGCCCGATTGCGTGCAATCCCCGCCTTGAACCTCACCATAGCCCTACTGTTTGTCACAAGGTGTCCTTGAAAGGGTGACAGTTTTGATTCATATTCTTGCTTCTTGATGTGTTGAACACTTGTGATCCTCTGCAGATGGCAAGACTGTTTGGGCCTGCTATATTTGAAGCTTCAAAGCTTAGGGTGCTTTTTCTTGGATCTGATAAGGAGCATCCTGACCGCCTTCCTCGCATCTACACACTGACCCACAGCGATGTGACATCCAAAATCACACTTGCTGTTTCCCGAGAGATCAACAAGGCACAGGTTGGAACATACTCAAGATGCATGGCATATCTGAATACCTGCTCTCTCAGATTCCATAAAAACCATCTGCTTTTGAAACAGCTATTACAGTGTCTATTTTACAGTGGCAGAATCCACTTGTCAGATGAAATGATAGTGGATTTCCAGATGTTGAAATTGAACCTAAATGCAAATTCTGGGAATGTTACAGCTCAAGGGATGGTACAGCAAGATGCAGCGAGATGAAGTTCTGGCAGAATGGAAGAGGGTAAAAGGCACAATGTCCCTCCATGTTCACTGCCATATCAGTGGAGGCAACTTCCTGCACAACATCATTGCCAAACTCCGGTTTTACATCTTCCGCAAAGAGCTTCCTGTGGTATGATGCCTCAAATTCAAACAAAGGCCTTTACTGTTATTACATATAATGTCCAGTAGCTGTTCACCATGATCTCAGTCTGTTTGTGTCAATGTGGTTAGAACTAGTATAACTTTTTCTTCCTAACTTAGTGTCAATTTTCTTTCAGGTACTGGAAGCATTCAGGCATGGTGATGAAGCTCTTCTCAAAGAATACCCAGGTAGTCTGCATAGCCATGTATGGACAATCAAGTAAAAGGATGCTATGTTCTTTGGTGAATACCTATGGAATGATTTTGATTCAGCATGCTAATTGTCATGAGATTTCAATGAAAACAAGATATTATGTGAACTTCAATCACACACATGAATGTCAAGTTGAAGAGTAAAGATGTTTCACACTTCCAGTTCTAAAGTACAAAGTCAGCTTTAGTGGGTAGAATAACTGCGCACTTGAGAAATACCATGGAAAAAGAAAAGTTTGTGTACTCATCTGAGATTGTCAATTGATGATGACAGATTTAGACAATGCTCTTGTCTGGGTCTACTTCCACTCCAATGTTGAGGAATACAACCGTGTTGAATGCTGGGGTCCACTTGTTGAAGCAGCTAAGGTATGAACAAACACCCATGATGTACCAGTGAACAATTTCCACTGGATGCTGATCACCTAGAAGGACAATCTGATGAACAATGAATAACTTTTCGTAGTTGTTATGTGCATCTCTATACAGTAAAGACATTGGTTCTTTTACCAAAGAGACCAGGCTTGATAACTCACTTGTCAACACCTGAAGACCACTTTAGCTACAATGCTAAATGTAGACCATCCACAAGACACTGTTCTAGAACAGTAGGATATGTGACTGATTTATGGATATGGAACTGTGATGGAACATCAGAGTGCAACAGAGGAAGCAAAAGAAGCAATCCATCATGCAATGGAGGAAATTGAGAGAAAGTGGCCCCAACAATTACTGCCTGGGAAAGTATGTCCAATGGCATGTGAATGTTGCACACGTCATGGTACTCTGATACCATTGCCAGAGACATTCAAGCTTCTTCAAACCCAAGAGGAATATGAAGAGCAGTATGGACAGAAAGAGACATCATGAAGCCAGACCACCTATTGTGCTATATCACATTCAAGCTTTCTTCAAACTCAAAAAGTATACACAGGAGTGTGTATGTACAGGACTATGATTCATCTTCAAGAGGCTTCAACCTTTTCAATTAGGGTTTCCCCCTTGGTGTTGGGTATTTACTTAATTAGCAAAAACTTGTCGAAATTGTTGGTTCAGCTTCAGAACCCTAAACTGCAAAGCTCTGAACCCATCAGAATGATGTTTCAATAGTGTGACAATTAACTTTGCATATTGAGCTCCCAGTCAGGCAGCTCTCAGGTGTACATACTGTGAGTTATACTGTTAACATACAGTATAATTTCATTTACATTAGAAGTGTGGGAAGTAAGAAGACTGTTGGCTTAGTTTTATCTGATTCGTTTTACATATGCATTCAACCCCAATCTCTGGGTTTGATTTGACAGAGATTTACTTTACAAAGAATTTAGGTCTAGGGTGCACAGGAAGTACCTTTTGCAGCTGTTGTTGGCACCCATTTGTCAATCTTTTTTCCTTACTACAACCTGTGCAATCATCATGTTGACCTTGTTTCTTGCCCTGTGAGTCCTAGAAATCATAGCTTTTGTGTGTCCTGTTCTCCTTTTCTTGTTTCTCAAAAAATATGCATGGTGACTTTGGAGGAGAGCTGTGTGGTGCAGATCTGGCAAGGACTGTGATTGGAAAGCAGTTGCCTCAGTGGAACACTATACTGTTTACTGTGACCTTGCTGAATATACTGTAGTATCGTCCAACTTTCTTCAAGCTAGAAACTTGCAGTATGTTGACTTTGCCTCTCAGGGAGAGACTCCTTAAGTCTCCACCACACCATATAGGAGAGCTCGAGTCTTCTCTTGCTATGTTTCTTAGTATGTCCTGACTGTCTTTGAGCTGGAAATTTCCTTATTTCAATCACAATGTTCTGATCACCTCAAATACAGTAAACTGCTTCAAGGAAAAAGCATCTCCTTTAAAAGGTGCTCAAGATCAACCACTGCTACTACTCTAAAGTGCAGACTAACCTCCACAGATCAGTTCTCCCCAGTCCTCAATGTTATCCGACCGAAGATAGGGGAGGGGAGAAGAAAAACAGCACATTGGCTTCAAGCTCGAAGCTACTGGATTCTCACTGCTTCATAAAGCCTCACAGACTGCTTCAGGATGGATACAACTCCAGTCGTCCATGCTCTTGTGTAAACTGCTTGACTTCAACTAGCAAGCACGAAAAGGCCTCACACGCGAACCTCAACATCCCCCGCAACAAACAAACGCAGACTCAATCTATTAGTACTATCAGCAGCAGTATCAGCATTCAAACGACAATTTACCTTGCGTGCATATAAATTTTCTGTCAGAGACTCGAACTTATCCACAGAAGAAATGTCGAGGAAACGAAATCTCATTGACGCCAAATAATATTTCTGCCAAATGCTCGATCTGATCCGCAGAAGAAATTTCGAGCAAAAAAAATCTCATTGATGCCATATATTTCTGTCCGATCCTCGAAGTACTCCGCAGAAGAAATGTCGAGCAAACAAAATCTGAGTGATGCCAAATGTTTCTGTGAAATCCTCGATCGAATCCGCGGAAAAAATTTCAAGCAAACAAAAACCTCATTGATGAGGCCATATATTTCTGTGAATTCCTCGAACTAATCCGCAGGAGAAATGTGAGCAAACAAGATCTGACTGATGCTAAAAATTTCTGTGAAATCATCGATCGAATCTGCAGAAGAAATGTCGACCAAACAAGATCTCATTGATGCCACATATTTCTGTCAAATCCTCGAACTAACAATCTGTAGAAGAAATTTCGAGCAAACAAAAATCTCATAATTTGAAGCCATATTTTTATGTGAAATCCTGGAACGAATCGGCAGAAGAAATGTGAACAAACAAGATCTCACCGAAACCATGTATTTCTGTGAAATCCTGGAACGAATCCGCAGAACAAATGTCGAGAAAACAAGATCTCAGTGATGCCATATATATTTCTGTCAAATCCCCGAACTAACAGTCTGTAGAAGAAATTTCGAGCAAACAAAAATCTCATGATTTGATGCCATATTTTTATGTGAAATCCTCGAACGAATCCGCAGAAGAAATGTCGAGCAAACAAGATCTCATTGATGCCATATATTTCTGTCAAATCCTCGAACTACCTAAGAATCCGCAGAAGAAATTTTCGAGCAAACAAAAATCCCATAATTTGATGCCATATGTTTCTGTCAAATCCTGGAACGAATCGGCAGAAGAAAAATGTGAGCAAACAAAGATCTCACCGAAGCCATATATATTTCTGTGCAAATCCTCGAACAAATCCGCGGAAGAAATGTCGAGAAAAACAAGATCTGAGATGTGTGCTGGTTGTTTCCGTCGTGATTTCGCAAACACTTCGAAGAATCAGCAGCGGATAGAAGTGGGCCAAATTTTCCTCGTCTTCGTCGTCAAGTGGGGAATTTTGATTCTATTATAATAAAATAAATAAACAAACGCTTTTTGGAGGATAAGGTGCTGCTAGGACAGCCTCCTCATTGGTCGCTACGGATTGTTTCCCACCCACAAAGGGATGAATGAATAATAGGATCAATCACGTTCCTATGAATGAATGAATGAATTTGTCGATGTTGGATTCTTGAGAGACTCTTTGTTTGGGCTGCTGTTTGATGGATGAATGAAATATTGATTCTGGAGACTCCTTTTTGGTTTTGGTGCTATTTTCCTGAATCAAAAAATTTCATGCTCCCTATTCGTCAGAGGCTAGAACCCGCCCTCGAAATACACTACAACAAAAATTTACAAACTCATTTCCGTTCTAGCGACTGGGCTGCAGACGCCAGATTATGCCATGGGTGAGCCCAGTAGTGCAAAGCTCGAGTGTGCGCACCTGACAGAATTCATGTCTCCTTTAGGCGAGCTTGGGGTGTACGCACACCTGACAGAATCCTTGTCTCGTTAGGGCGAGCTTGAGTTGTATACACTTGACAAAATTCGTCGTCTCGTTACGGCGAGCTTGGGATGTGCACACTTGACAAAATATGTCGTCTACAGCCCGCTCTTTGGTGCTACAGGTAGAGAACGTCGGTGGAATGTTGGAGATTGCAAGGGGAACGTTGCAGAATGTGCCGGCCCGGCCACAGAATCGGCAAGCTTGCTAAAGCATAATGATTTTGTGGAGGCATCACGTATTAAGAACTAATAAGAAGTTCAAACTTATATTTCATTTATTGTTGATTTGATGTGATATTATTTTTATTCTCTTGAAAGTTATTTTTAAAAATCAACTTGTCATTTGAAAGGAATTTCTAAAGTCGTTTGTCACAATCAATGTTTTTCTTGCGTGAAATTTTGCCAAAACACAAAATAGAAATAAATAAATAAAAATTCAAAATCATCAAATTTCGAAAATGAGTTTTTTGGGAAAATTTCCCCAAATTTGGACTCTGATTTTACTTTGATAACATTTTTTAAACTAATTTTTTGTTGTTTAGAAATTAGATATATTTTTAAAACTTATCATCATTTTATGGTAAATCTTTCTTCGGATGCTAGCCAATGATGTAACATCAAAAATTTGGAAAAAATTCCAATGTTGGGCAAGGATATCTGTTTTAATATAGTTAAACAAATAAAGGTAAACATTTTTTTTCAAAATATGTATCAACTAAGTAAAAGTAAATAGGCTTCAAAATTTTGTAAATTGGGTAAAGGTACATGTATAAAGACTTTGCAAAATTATCAATCCCAATAAGGGTAAAAGTAGGGTAAAAAACATTTACACAAGTTAGCACATTTTTAACTAAGGAAAGAAAATAGTAAAATTTAAAAAAGTTCAAAGAGCATATCATAAGAATTTTTTCTAACGTAATTAATGTAAAGATATATCTCAATTGTATACATTTGGAAACCAACTTCCTACCAAGTTATTTAAGTTATTTTTACCAAGTTATAGTTATTTGAGATATTTGTGTTACATGCACATATTTTTTGGACTATGAGATATGTTAAGTAAGTTTACTTAAATATCTATAGTTAAGTTTAGTTTGAAATATCTTGATGCATGAGACAATGACTTTGACATGTGCATTCTAGGGTAGGAACATTTGCATGGGGAGTTCACATCCTATTTGGATTATAGGTAAAAGCTCGAGGGTGAATCATAGGTTTGTAATAATATATGTGTGATGGTTAAGTTGGGTAGAGAGCTTGTAGTAAAAGTCAATATTTTTATCATATCTATTAGTTTGAACCCCGTGCTTAATGCACAGGTGTATGTGTATTTGACGGTACATATTACAAAATTACAATTACAAACTACATTTCCAAAACCTTTTTATATATGACATTCTGCATGTATCCATTGAGACCCTGGCCGCTGAAAGTCTTAATGTTTGCACTACTTGTGACCTGTGAGATAGCAACATACAGCTAACCATGGGAATAGACCGGAGACGGCAAATATACCCCAACATTGTTCAATGTCTAACTTTGATTCTTATTGATTATGATCACAAATGCCACTCGAATAGGAAATTGATGACAATGCAAAACAAATGGCTAATCAGTCTTAAAGGGGGACATGATGATGCGGGGTATGAACACATGTTTGCCGACATTGTTCCTTGTGATGATCTCCGCTTCAATGACACACTGACCCAATCTCTTAACAATCAACCTCGTACCATTGCACAATCCTATTTGATTGAGATTGTGCAACAAAAGGATTGGCACACCCACTTTGAGTTCCAGCTTATGATTTGCAATACTGTTAAATTGCAAAGTGTTCAGAAATTCCATGAGATATAATGAATCCATTGAAACTCCTGCAACAACACTTGCACCTTCTTCTGTCGGAGTCAAAGAATTTGCGCTTAGGTACGTGTGCAATTCTTCAGATAATGATTCTAGAATTACATTGTTGACTTCATCAACGTCAATATTTTTGGGGGCCAAAATGTTGCGTTGCATAAGACACATGGCATCTCCAGAGTGGCGTTGGTGATCCAAATAGATGGTTCGGATTAATCCTCTTAAGCTGCAATCTTCTACTGGTAGCCTCATATGGGACGGAATCTTGATCCAATCTGGATCGACACCTTCTTCTTTGGCAATGGTAGGAAGACTATCATTTCCAACATTCAACACTCATTTCGCAAACTTGGAGTACTTTGTAACTAATAACACCTGTAACAACTTAGTTTCTTCTTTCACACATCATCTGCACCACCAGCACCACTAGCACCAACAACAATAGCCACAAGAGCAATAGCACTTGAGAAGCTCTATTAAATGCAATTTGCAGGTCTAGGGGGCATGGAGGTCAGTGAAAGCAGCATAATCACAGACAACCATCCTCTGGAACAATCCACTCAGCTACAACATGCTGGTGGGACAACCTCAAGTAACTTTCTTTCATCTCTCGGTGGGTTGGGGTTGGATGTTGCAAACTCCATGTTGGCACTTTTACAATCAAACAATGAGTTGGAAGGAATTCCAAGTTATGGAGTGTCCAGGAATGTTCATCAGATCTCAAAGGCCACCACTAATTTGGTGCACACACCAAGCTTACAAATGCATCATTATCAGCACCATCTCCATGAAATGCATGCTAGCGTGCATCTATAAACATAAACAAACTCTTTGAATGGAAAGTTTGGAGAGTTTGTTTCACTGCAGCAACATTGTGAGGCAAATGCTCGAAACACTACACATGACAAGCCCTCCAAGCAAAGTCAACCATTTTTTGAGCTTGAAATCATTATTGAGAAAGAACATAAGAAACTGTTGGCAAGCAAGGTCCTGATTGAAAGGAGAAAGCAAACATAGACAAACTCTTTGAATGGAGAGTTTGGAGAGTTTGGTTCATTGCAGCAGCATTGTGAGAAATCCTTGTTCAGCAACACCCAACAACATATGCTCTAGAAATTAAGCAAGCAAAGCTTCACAACTCAAACTGTAGGGATGGTAACAAAAAACACTTGCAAAGTTTCCTAAATTCTTAGTTAAATCCACGTGCTATCAGCATGATTCAACCACCTACACATGACAAGCCCTCCAGGCAGAGTCAACCATTTTTTGAACTTGAAGTCATTGTTGAGAAAGAACATTAAAAACTATTAGCACACAAGGTCCTGATTGAGAGGAGAAAGGAAGAACAAGAAAGGCAAATGCTCGAAATGGTGGGTGGAAAGTCATTCCCTTGTCATTCTATGTGGTTCCAGTGCTTTTTGTTTAGGTGATGCAAGTTTCCAACGCATCTTTGTCCTTGAACATGCCTTACAGGTGAGTTGATTACATTTTGTGGATGTAGGAAAGAGAAGAAGAATAAAAGAGATTGAAGTAGCAGCATCTAACATAATAGGTTAAGGCCAAGAGGTTTGCAAATGAGTTAGCAAGGCGAGAGGAAGCAAGGATTCGAAAGGAGATTGAAGAAAAGAAGCTTGAGGAAGCAAAAGCTCTCCTTGTAAAAGTTGAGAAGCGGAAAGGCAAAAAGGGCAAGAAGGCCACAAAAGATGGGGTGAGTTCCTTTTGTAGTTGGCTTAGTTTCTGATGGATGCTTATGATTACAGGGATTTGCCATGTGTGCCATCTCTTCTTATTATTTTCTCCGCCACACCATGTTTGTATTCCACTTTTTCTCCACCCCGTTAGAGTAAACAGACCATGAAGAAAAAGAGCTTGAGGAAGCAAAAGCTTTCCTTGAAGAAGCTGAGAAGCAGAAAGGCAAAAAGGGCAAGAAGGCCATAGGAGATGGGGTGAGTTCCTTTTATAGTTGGCTTAGTTTCTAATCGATGTTTATGATTACAGGGCTTTGGCATGTGTGCCATCTCTTCCTACTGCTTTTTCCGCTACGTTGCGTCTATATTCCATTCTTTTTTCGCCCCATCGATGTAAACAAACCATAACGGGACATATGGATGACTAAACGGATGGACGGATGGATGACAAAATAAATGGATGAAATGATGCTTCACGATGTCCTTTACTATATGTAATTCTCTCATTGATTCATTGTTAATTTCCAACATATACTAGCAAAGTAAAATAAATAGACTCAAATAAGTCAGAAATATTTACTTGCATGGTAGGGTGATTAAAAAAGTAACTAAACGTTTTACAAATCAAGTAAGGTGTATAATTACCCATAAAACATGCCCAACAACAATAGTTGATTGATTTTTACAATATTTTTTGGACGAACATTTATAGAAAAACAACACTGTGATTCTTTTGTGGATTAGTAAATGTGCACAAGTTTGGAGTGCCTTGTAACCATAGCACGAAATGATTGTTTTTTAGCCATAAACTTATGTTTCTCATTGGCCAATTACATCAATTGCCCTAATTGATGAGAGACAAAAAGTTTTTCAATTTGCACAGTTTAGTGTTGTCCGATTATCAAATTCTAGACTTCTTGTGTGAATACAAATAAAACATATTTCATTTTTAACAAAGAAAAATATGCATTCCAAAAGAAAATTCAATTTATTACAATAGATAGTTACACATTTATTTATTTATTTGCATGTTATGAATGTAAAGGTTTTCAATTTTCAAACATGATAGATATCCACAAAGGTTATGCATATAAAATTTTCAATTCTATGGATTACAAAAGAAAACTTACAAGAATATAGCCTCAATTCCCATAACAAAACCAACATAAACAAGTCCAAAACAAAGTGAAGGAATTGAACCCCATAACTCTGCCCAATTATAGCACAAGTTCTTTGCCCCAACCACACCCCACACAAACTCACCCTAGCCCCACAAAATTAATCACCATCAATTTGCATTCTTTAAAAAAATTATCTTTTTCAATTGAGTTCTAGTTTTCTTTTGTCAAAAACTTTTTTACTTTCAAATATTGCTTGAAATTTGAATTTGGTTTGCAATTGGCATACAAATCATCATGTCAATTCTTCATCACAATAATATTATAGTCTATGTTTTCCACTTGCAAGTGGCTTTAAAGCTATCAACACCCAAGCAACACAAAAAACTTGTTAAGTTTCTATTTGTGAACCTAAGATTACAAAAAAATATTTTGCAAGGAAACCCACATTTGCAAATTGGCCTTCATACACGTGCGTCCAATTTAATGGATTTGTACATGTAGAAATGAAGAAATAAAGAGTCTCATGAATAAAGATAATTCTCTAGTAACTAATGTTTGAAACGATTCTTCAATTGAGGCCCCCCACACCAAACATATTTTCTTCAAATTCTAATCTCACAACATCCTTTTATTGCAACATATCAAGTGGTGATAAGGTTTAATCGATCAAAACATGCCATGAAAAAAGGAATAATAACCTTGACATTCATATTTAGATACTAGTCAAATTACATTCCCACTTCCCACCAAGTATTCCATAACGTGTGAAACCTTGAAGCGTGGATCCAACATGATAGCCATCATGTTGTGAGCATATTGTGCATCAAAAGACTTCATTAATTCCAAAAAATGTTTAATTGCCCTTATTACCTCTAACCACATATTGTTGTGTAGAAAGAAGATCTCAACATCAAAAGGGTCAAAGATTTCAAACTTGTTAAAACTTGTTGTTGTAGCATAGCTTCCATGGGTAATAATTGTTGTCAAACCATCTAGTAACAACCAATGGCCTTTAGATTAATTCATCACACATGTCAATACAATAGGATTCAAAGTAGATGTGATTACCTCATCAATAGCCCACACTTGGGCTTTAAGTACTCTTTGTTGTAAAACAATAGATTTATTTTGCCATAACAAAAAATTATGGCATTTTTAAACTCAGGGGTTTCTTCAAACATAATGACCTTGTTGATGAATTTAATCTTTAGGGTGTTTGCATGTTACAATGGATTGAAATGCAATCAAAATTAGATGTATAAAAATTATTTAAAGTATCACAATTGATGCACCCCCAAGCTCCTTGATGGACTCACCTATGAGTCTAAAGAAGAAGACAACGGAAGGAGAAAGAGTTGGGGCGTGCTTCCTGGCTCGTAGCACTTTGGGGGTAGAGGGGCATGTTGTAATTTCGGGATGGGACTAGGAAGATCAATAAGCAAGTCGCTTATTCACACAAACTTGCACAAACCAAACAATAGGTTGGTTAGTGTGGAGCTAGAACACCTTTTGTGTTCGGATGAGCCACGGCCAAACACGGACTCACAAGACTCACCACAACCTGGACTTGGGGGAAGCCACCACCTTCCCCCTTATAGTATACACTATGCCTGGCCAAGGGACCAACACCCAAATGTCATTTTGTCCCGGGACTCCCAAGTGGAAGTCTTGAAATTCCCAAAGCTGGGATTCCCGCGACTTTGGGGGCCCATAACTTTGTGTACAGATCTTCGATTGAGGTGAGGTCTGAAACAAAGTTGTAACCCTCATTGAGAGCTTTCCAAAGGTATGTTGCATGCCACCTAAACGCAAGGAAATTAGAGCAATTCTTGATTTTTAATGGTCGGGAGTCAAATTAATCAAGAGTCAAATTGCCAATTTGACTTCCAGCCCTTCTTTTGGCCATAACTTGTGTTTTTAGTACTCAAATGGGTCATACAAGTTCATTTTAGACATCAACAGTTCGAGAGCTTTCCAATGATATAAGGAACATTTCAATTTAATGAATTTTGACCCTTGCAATCACTTTCTGAAAATTTGGGAGTCCATTGGGAGTCCAACTCCCAAAATGGGAGTTCATTTGGGAATGTGGGGGTTCATTCCCTCCCATTCTCTTGCACTCTCAGGAGCATGAAATGTGACTCCCAAGCTCATTCTTGGCCTGCACCTTCGCAAGCCCTTGCTTTGGTCGTGAGCCCAAGGTTAGGGTTGCGACAACAACTTTAAATTCATTTATTTTGAATTTTTTTAGAAATTACATTTAATTGACTTAGGCCATAAAAACAAAATAAATCAATGTAATCTTGAATATCAAATTGTTTCTTGTTTGTTTCTTTGAGTAAATGTGCACCAATTACATTATAAAACTTGTTTAAAACACATTATTTGGTAGTATTATACCCTTTTTTTACTAATTAATAATTCTAGTTCAATTTCATGGATAAATAAAACAAACACCTAAACCATTTATAATTTTTAATGGAAGAACATTTTACAATTTACAAACATCATAATCATCATCAGTATTATAACATAAAGTATCGCTAAAAATTTATATTTAACTGAAATATGAACTTCATGGTTTTGAATCAATTAGAAAGAATTTTGATGGAAAATTGTTTTTTGTACATATATACATTGATTCACAAATTTTTATTAACAAATTCCAACTAAAAGAAACCTTTCTTAGTCCTTTTGTTAAAATAATGATTTTGTGATAAGTAATTTTGTGATAGGTGATTTTGTGCATGTTACAAATGTATTCCAAAAAATTATTAAATCATTATTATTTGCACCAATTTTGACATAACATAATGACAGATTGAAATGTGAGCCACCTTTAATTGCACATTTTGACTATTAATAAACCTTTTCTAATTATGTCCCCAAAAATTTCAAATTTGGTTTACCTATTGAAAATTGCAAAGTTGTGACAATGTTTTTAAGTCCACCATACCATGCAAACACTTTTCATTGGAGTGGTTAATTTTTTATGTCACATCTCACTTTCAAAATGAGCTTGCCTCCCTATCCCAAACTTTTCGGTTTAGGTAATGGCTTTATATAAACTAATTTGAATTTTTTTCACATTCACATTCCTTAGCTTAGTAAAGTTTTTTTGTCATTTGTAGCATATTAATAAGTTTTAAACATCATATGTGCCCTCACAAACCTTGAAAATTTTCAAGGGTTCATAATCAATGATGGAATGCAAAGTTGTTGCCATATTTATCAAATTAATGCCCTCTTTTTTTATGAACACAATTACCCAATGTAACAAATCAAATAATCTTTTTAACAAAGATTGTTGTTGTATCACCATGGACTACCCAATTGTTTCATTCATTTTAAACAACCCCATAGTAATATGCATGGGCACCTAAATGTCATTCAAAAACTTAATAACTAGAACAAAAGTATCCATGTTGCTATGGGGCATCCGTAGATTAAAACTAACAGACATTATGGTTGCAAATGCAAAATTTGGCAAAACATGTTAGTTCATGGTTTTTAAAATTATGGTAGCAACATTTTTTCCATGAAAAAAGACCAAAAAGGAAATTAAACACAAACACTAGAAGACATCTTGTCCTTTGCAATGAAGAAATCAATGACTAAATGTCTTAAATAACTAGCAATTCATTACAATAATAATATATTACTTCAAATCCTACATGCAAAAAGTTGTAGTCATATATTAGTGATGCATTTGAGTAGTAGATGATGATATGGTAACAGGAAGGATGATATCATTTTTTCATTACAAGTTTTCATCCATATGACATCCACAATTGTTGATGACAAAATGATGTGGATGTCCAAAATATTATATGAAAATGTGATTAGGATAAAATTATGTCAAATATAATTAAATAATGACCATGCAAATGACATTGACAAAATGATGTGTCATTACATACATAATATGATCATAAAATTATTTTATAATAATTCAAAAATGATTATTAGTATAAGTTCACACATAAGGAATTATGACATGTAGGGAATTTATTTTAATTAATATTAAACACATAAGTAATATAAAAGTTTTAATTATGTTTTTCTTTAATATACTTGGTATATGATGCATTTAAAAGTATTTTATGTGAATAAATTAATTATTACACATTAAGTAAATTTTACTGATAAAAAATACATCTTAAAAATATTTTTTATAGTATAATTTTAAAATAAAATAGAAATGTAAGATGTGGTAAATATATAATTGACTTTTACATTAGATTTTTATCATCAATTTAAGTAAAAAATTATAGAATATATGTATATAAATAAATACTACATAATTATATTGTAATATATGTGTAAAATTTAATAAAATTTACAATTTCAGAAAATTATCCAACATTAATATTTAATAGTAATTTAAATTAAATTTACAAATAAATAAAATAAAATAAATATTACATATATATATGTATAATAATTGATATATAATATTTTAAGTGGATAGATTTTATGGATTCATATGTCTAAATTAAAAGTTATTAATAAAATTATGATATATTGGAAAACAAAATTGTATAATATAAATTCATAAAATCAAATGAAGGTTTAAGATATGAAAAATATATTTCATTTATTCTTGTGCTACTCACAAGGGTTTTCTCATTTACAAATCATGTCTTTTTCCCAAAGAATGGTCATTGAAATATTATTCAATAACAAAATTCAAATATTTTTCTTTTGAAATGAATTCACATTTTTGCACATATATAATAATTTGTGTACATTATTGAAGGAAATTTATGAATAAGTTTTTTATTTTATCATTTGGACAATTTATCAATAAGATATGAATCATCGAATTTGAAGTTTTGTGTAATGTTTAAATGAAGTATGGTCTAAATAAAATAAATACTAAATTGTTTACACAACAAGTGGGGTGGGTTAGTGGTAAAGGAATCCAATTCCATCTTTGGGGTCCAAGGATCAAACTTCACAAATGATATTGTTGTAGTCAATGATGGAATATTGATTGAATATTTCATATTTAATTAGACTACCTAGGTTAGGTGCCTATCTAGATATATTAGGTGGTCTACTTAAACATTTAATTAGTTTGTAATCTAACTTCAATGGCGACATGTGTCAACAATTGAAAAGATGAAAAATAATAAAATAAAAAATATTGGAAATAAAAATATATGTTATTATTTACATTACAATAATATTTATTATAATAATTTGTAATAATAAAAAAAATTACACTTGATGACTAAACTATGACTAATGATTTCACATATGTCCTTTATGACTAATGAATGAAATGTGCCACATCATTGACACATCATTGTGCCACATCATATCTTAACCAACTATTGTGTTCAACAATTTGTTTGTAATGACTTTAAGGCTATTAGTTATTTTTTCCTTTTATGATTGGAATACTAGTCATAAACTCAATATATATTTGAAATTTTCTTCTAGTAAAAGGAATTAGGGTAAAACTAATATCTGAAATCAAACATTTTCGCAAATGCACAAGGGCCTATAACTTTTACAAATACAAAACACTTAATTGTTCATCAATTTTTTTATAGGGGTTTGTTGCACCAAAAAATGTAATAATTGCATAACCAAATGAACTTTGTCCTTTTCTTCCCTGATTATTGAACATGAGCAATTGGTTCTACCATCTTTTTGTTGAGTTGATGTTTCCTTCAAATAAATAATTTTAGATTTATAATTTGCAAATGAATATTCATGGGAATTGTACCATTCATTTTGTTGTATTTAATTAAACCCTTGTGGAAAGTAGATTTTTATGCCAAAACATTGTTAAATGTTAGTTTAGATTTACAAATTATGCATTGCAACATTTGATTTCACCAAATCCATTAGTAAGTAAGTCATCATTGACAAAAAAATTCCCTAGGATATAGACATAAGACTATTAGGTTTCCAAGTTGCAACTTTGCGTTTTTATAGGTGCAAGTTGCGAAACATCAACGTTTGAAATGTTGGGAGTTTGTGTATGCACATTCTTAACATGTAATACTTATGAGGACCACATCTAAATAGGGGTAATAAATGGAATTGATGAAGATATTCCATCCACATTCTTCACAAATAACACTCCTCTTTAACCATTGAAACTTAGACACAAGAAACAAAGACACACTAAGATACAATAAAACATAAACACCTTAAACCCAAAAACAAAAAAATAAAGATTGGAACTTATGAGTTTACCTTTGTTGGTGTGTTGTAAAAGATTGTGGATTCATTAAACAACCACTAGAAGAAATTTTGTACTTTACAACCAAATCATTTATACATAATTGATTATAGTCATATGATATTATTTCAAATGCTATGTGGAAAAAGTTGTCAGATATTAGTGGTGCATTTGACTAGTAGATGAAGATGTGGTAATAGGAAAAATAACATTATTTTTTCATTGTAAGTTTTCATCCATATGACATCCATGGTTAATGACAAAGTGACGTGTATATCCAAAATATTATTTCAAATATGACTAAAGGATAATTATGTAAATGGCATGAACAAAATGATGCGTCATTACATAGACAATGTGGTCATACAACAATTTTACAATGATTACAAAATGACTATCAATAATTTAATATGAATATAAATGGACATATTAAACTACAACATGTAAGGAACTAGTTTTGATTATTATTATACATATATGAAATATAAAAACATTTATTACATTGTTCTTAAATATATTTGATATACGATCCATTTTAAATATTCATTATGAATACATTAGATATTGTACATTGAAATAAAGTAAGTAGATTAAGTGGTTTACTTAGCCATTAAAATTAGGTTTTAAACCAAATTTAAGTGGTGACATGTTTCACTAATTGGTAGGATAAAAAATAATGAAATCAAAATTAATTGAAATAAAAATATTATTATTTATATTATATAATAAATTTATAATAATAAATATTATAAATTAAAAAAATAATGTTGCTCAAGTTTTTGGGTTTAATTTGTAATTTTTTTATAAAAAAAAGACTAAATTATCACTAATGACTTCACGTGTCCTTTATAATTAGAATATTAGTTATAAACTTAATCATATATTTGAAAATTTCTATTAGTTAACAAAACATGTTGATTCACCTAATGCCAAGAACAAATGAAACCAAGGACTATAAGTTGCAAGTTATAACTTCTACCAATTCTTTAAACAACAAATGAAACATAACATTAAGAATTAGAAGTTGTAAGCTACAACTTCTACCAATTCACCGAACAATAAACAAAACACAAAACCAAAAACTATAGGTTGCAAATGTGACTTCTACTAATTTGTCAAACAACAAATGAAAGAAACCCACAAGGGGAAGGACCAAAAAAATAAGCCCAAAATGTTTTGAACAACAAATGAAACACAATACAAGTATTTTATAACTTGGTTTGTAATTGGGTTTTAGTTGCAATTTTGAGTTACAATGATCATTTGTAACTTAACATATTTCTATAGCTTGAGTGTTATCAAATGAGTTATAAGAGTTATAACAATAGAATTCATCATATATAAAACTATATACATATGTAATTTGGGTAAAAGCACATTACGCCCCCCAAAAATTGTAGTTATAAATACTACATTTTGCATTTGGGTTTTTTATGTAAATATAGATATCACATTTTGGATTTTTTTTGTTTGTTTGAAGTATACTGGATTAGATTTAAACTTAAACCAATCATTTTTTTAAAGAAAACTTTAACAAACATTGGTGAACTTCAACATATGAAGTATATTTGTGACGAAATAATACTCATCATGAAATATGAAAAATTGCATACATACTTCAAAACTAAGGTTGTGGGTGGAATTTTTTGGTGAAATGTTTTGTGGTCACTATTATTGATATCCATCAATTAAATTTAGCACCATTTGGAACTTAAAAGTTTTGGGTTGAAAATTCATTAAAAAATGTGTTTTTTTCATTTTTTTCAGTAATTAAAAAAAGATTTTATGTATTTAAAGAAAAAAATCAATACCAAATGAAAAAGAAAAAGATTTTATAGCTAGGCATTACATTATTTTTTCAGATTTCTTTTGTTTAGTAATGTCTTATGAACCACAAACATGAAGCCCTATGGCCGACAAAAAATTACACATTATATATGTTGTGTACATTGATTTTATTCAATCCTCTTCATTTAACCATTGGATCGAAATTAATCTTGATTTAAAATAAAGTTTGAGTTTCAAAATGTTGTTGTTCACATTCTAAGGCTTTTTGCTTATGTATAGGATTGTCAAATGAAGCCATCAAAATTTAAACTTATTGTATATTATGATACTAATTATACATCAACTTTTTTGGTGAAAATTGGTTCATTTGTATGTGTGATTTCACCCATTTGTGCAATTATGCTACAACTAAATCATTGCAACTATTATTCCACTATGTTGTAATTACTATGTAACTACATGATGTGTTAACAAATCATTAATGGACATGTGGCAATTCTAAATTTATTTCAATATTTAATATTTTAATGAATTTAATTTAGATCATTCAACTTAGGGTTGATAAGATGTTGACTTGTGGTGTTTAAATCAATAGGTAGGTAGGAAGTACTACCTACATATCTTAAGTTAGATAGGTAGGTAAGCTTAGACTTAGTAGGTGGTCATTTGGGATAATCTTATTTTATTTGGGTTTAATTTTTAAGGCCAAACCTTTTTGTATTGATTTATTTCAAATTTCACTTATTTTTAATACTCCTAGTACGTTTACTTATATATTTTAAAAATTTGAAAGGTAGGAAAAAAAATGAGATAAAAAAATTAGTTGCATTCTTATTAATTCACTTACAACTATTATAAAATAGGCTAGTTCACGAATAAACACTTAAGTTGTCAAAGAATTTTAAATGTTAATACATTTTTCTTGTGCTTTTCAAGTGCAAAAGGTTTTTTTAAGCCTTCATTTGGCACACCCACATCCATTTAAATTATTAAAAAAAGACACAAAATGAGGAATATATGGTTGTCAAAAGTAAGTGAGGTCAATGTTTAGTCATCGACTTAATTTAGATTTTAAGATTGAAAACAATCATTATTTTCATGGCTTTTTTAATATATTTTTAAAATTTTAAATCTCAAATAATTATTGTGAATTTTAACTTGGTGCACCCATAACAGCTAAGATTGCTAAAAATGAACCAATTAAAGGAAGATATGAGGTTTTTTTTAAAAAAATCATTAAAAAAAAAACATTGTAATTTTGACATGTTTTGTGTTTCTTTTATATTTTGTTTTTGTCTTTAAAGTTGAAATGTATAATGGAAAGCTTACTTTGGCTTTCATGATTTTTTAAATCATATAAAATAAATAAGAAATAATAAAAATTCAAAATTATTTAATCACCAGCCAATTATAGGCAATGAATGGTTCTACATAGTCTATCTATTAGGTATACTAATTATTGTAGTTCATAATAATCAATAAGTAATAACATTAACTATTAACTTGGAATCTAAATATTAATGTATAATAATATTAAATCATACATTAAATTAGTTAGTAATTAATGATTTTTAATTATGCTAGGCTAGCTTATGGTAGCCCAACTTATAATAGTAACAACAACAACAATAATTAATAATATTAAATATTAATATTTATACTAATCATTAATAGTAATTCTATAATTAGTATAATCAAAAATTAGGTAGTTGCACAAAGTTTCAATATAATAATTGTAAAATAGTTATTAAAAAGTTGGTAATGACTACTTCATTTATTATAATTGTATTATAGTCGTCATATGTGACTTTCATGCAACTTATTAACAAAATCAAACATGTTGACCAAAACTATATATATATGGTGCACACATTCATTTTTATACAGGTTCATCTTTGGGACTAATATGCAACTATAATGGAATTCCACAAATTTATGATGTGAAATTTTATTTTCTAATTCTCCATATTTCCATGAATATTGCAATGTAATTACATATTAATTGTTTCAAAGCTCTAGTTACAAGATAATGAAATTTTTCGTGAACACAATTTCACATAATGACAAAATTCACAAGTGACAACTTTTGCTAATTCGTTGAGCAACAAATGAAATATGAAACCAAACCAAAAACTGTAAACTACAAGTTACAACCTCTACAAAATTCATTGATATTGTGTTTGGATTCATTATAGAGTATAGTAGCTTAATGGTTTTTTGCCCCTAGGTAATAATAATAGGTCTATTTTTATATGAAGATTTTTAAAAGATGATATTTTTGGCTTGTGTTGAAACTTGAGATTAGTTATAGAGTTATAATATCTCTTGAAGGATTTTGGTTTCTTTTAGAGGATTTTTGTTTTTGAAGATTATATTTTTGCATGGTGAAATATTTGAGTTTCTATAATTCGTCTTTTGCCTTAAAATACTTTTTAATGAAGGATTTTGGTTTCTTTTAGGGGATTTTTTGAAGATTATATTTTTGCATGGCAAAATATTTGAGTTTCCATAATTCGTCTTTTGCCTTAATATACTTTTGACACACCCCTTGTTTCCAGCTCTCTAAGCGCTAAAAT
>Ga0116231_10001655_pt1 | contig 46066 bp, 30 predicted proteins | sample S1TSphgellanicum_2_FD_89695 | JGI IMG/M metagenome (GOLD analysis project Ga0116231, IMG submission 89695) | Host-associated microbial communities from peat moss isolated from Minnesota, USA - S1T2_Fd - Sphagnum magellanicum MG | ecosystem: Host-associated > Plants > Peat moss > Unclassified... | reverse complement strand
TTTTAAACTGTTTCAGTGTTAAGGTTTTTTTTTTGAAATTTTTAAGTGAAAACCAAAAAATTAAATTTTTATTTTTATAAAAATTAAAGAAAAAAAAAAAAAAAAAAAAATTCAAAACTTCAACAAAACGAAAAAATAATTTAATTTATGCCGAAATCATTTAGGTACTACGATATGGGCATTTCATTTTCCTAAAATGCATCACCTCCTTGCTCCTTGCTCTGATGGGGTACCCAGTATAAGTACTCAAAGGACTAGAGCCAAGACATTATTATATGGCTCATTCTTGTGTTGTTGTCCGTGGAGTAGAATTGACGAAGCAGCTACTCTAAGTCCAATTTGCCAAGAACATTGCAACATTGTGGTCAGCATGACTCTTATATTAATGTCTGTACATGGATCTGTGGCCATGTACTTACAAACACTCTCTATTATTGAGCCTTCAAATAAATCTTTCTAGCTTGCTTTAGTGTGGGGACTTCAGCCTGAGATTATATTGACATCACATCCCCATCAGGCGAAATGTACTGTGCTAAAATATTTTTTGTGAAATGGCAGGGAAAATGTTAAACAGGCCAAGGGTCTTGAATCCTACCAGTACGAAAGGACTACCTCCCACGGCATCATGACGTCATCCTTCCCCTTGCCCTCGTATCCTCTGGGCCCTCCATTTCCCTCCCTGCGTAACAAGCCATCCACTCATTGACATCAGTTACACCCACGTTACTTATTTTGCATAGCGAACCGTCAACATCCCCATAGTACTCTTGTGGCATGCATGCCATACCACCATGTCCTCCTGTCATCATGACGACGGACCTTTTGGCTTTAGGGTATCGTCGTCATTCTTTGTTGTTGTGCATGTTTTGTGTTTTGTATTGCAACATCTCCCTCCATCGTTTCCTTACATGCCTATGCCCATTGTCGAATGCTCTCACAATAACTTTGGTTTTTCTCTAGTACCTTCATCGTTGATCAATTGCATCGATACAACTACTACAAATGCTTTTGCAACACCTTATCCAGGTGTGTGCATTGCCCAATTCAAAGGTCTTGCATTGCTTGTAGTTTGCTTGTAGAAATTACATGTAAAAGAAGTTATCTTTGCTTGGCAAGCTTGGATGCAGAATTACAAATGGAAGATCATTTTTCAACCCCTTTCCAAAGTTGCCAAACACACAATTTTGTCCGAATGTTGTGTGCCTACATGGAGATGTCTTTTTCCTTCCTTCTTCATTGTTACTTTCATTAGTTTGGTCAGAGTCTTTAACATCTTGCATCTCCCAAAGTGATTCGAGTTTCCCCTTCTTGATTAGATAGATAACAATTCCTTGGTCGCATGTTTTTTGCAAGTGCTATTCCTTCATTTGATTTCAACTATGTTCAACGACATTCTTCGAAAGGTCTAGCTCTTATTTGTGGTCCTTAAAGTTGAAAATGTATGCATTGTTCAACAATTTCCCTTGTAACATGAACATACTATTAAATCTTCTTGTTTCCATGGTTTTTTTAAAAAAATTATCCTTTGTAACCTACAACTCATTTCAACAAGGCATTCAATCATATTGTAGTCATAGGCTTTCCCCTATAACATGCATGCCCATGAATTGTCCCCATTTTGTGCTGATAATGTTTTTGTGGTGCTTCTATAAATCAATTAAACCACATTGTGTAACCTATAATTCATTTCAAAAGGTACTCATTCCAAGCAACCTCAATCAATCTTCTATAACACCCACAAATTGTGTTTAATTCACTATCTTGACTAAATTACCTTACTTTGTCAACTCAATCCTAATTGAAACATGACTTATTAAATGATTTTAATTCCAAGTAACATGTCCATGTCTTGTAACAAGCCCCAGCTTACAATATTTTACCTTGTGAATCCTTTGATGGAACTTGTTTGATGGTGTTGTAACTAGGTCCACTTGCTCAGATAATACAATGATCCCAATTTCATGTAACATTTCACAACATGTCCTTATTCATGAATTGTTGATCCTATACCTTGTTAATTAGGGTGTGTAACTTATTTTGCCTTCTTTGTAACCACTTCCACTTGCTTTGATGTGGTCACCCTAATTATTTCATGTGACATTTGACAAGGTTTTAATGTTGTCCCTACAAGTCCATTGAACCACAATTTGTAACCTACATCTCATTTCAACAAGGTACTTAATATATCCTATGTAACATGCCCACAATCTATGTATAAAATCCTAGGTGTAACATGGATCATTAAATGTATGGGGAAACTTGTTTGATGTTGTTGTAATTAGTCTCATTTACCTTGATAATATGGTAATCCCAATTTGTTGTAACATTGGTATGTAACTTTTGATTCCATGTGATTCCTCCCACCTTTTGAGTCATTTGATGGAACTTGTTTGATGGTGTTGTAACTAGTCCCATTTGCTTAGATAATACAATGATCACAATTTCATGTAAGACTCACAACATGTCTTGGAACATGTCCTTACTCACGAATTGTTCTTGTATGTTGTTAGTTAGGGTATGGAAATTACTTTGCCCTCTCCTATAACCACTCCCATTTGCCTTGATGTGGTCACCCTAATTATTTCATGTGACATTTTGACAAGGTTCCAATGTTGTCCCTATAGGTCCACTGAGCCACAATTTGTAACCTACATCTCATTTCAACAAGGTACTCAATCTATCCTTTGTAACATGCCCATAATCTATGTACAAAATCTTAGGTGTAACATGGATAACTAGATAATGTCAATCACATCTTGTAATGTAGCTTTTAATTGTATGGGGAAGATTGTTGGATGTTGTTGTAACTAGTCCCTTTTACCTTGATAATATGGTAATCCCAATTTGCTATAACATCTGATAATCTCTCCTAATTTGTGAAGGCTTCTTGTAATGGGAAATGCGAGAAAAATATTATGGAGAAGAGGGCAAGTGAAGAAGATGACACTAATGTTGCTAAAACTTCAAATTATGGGAAGGTGTACATGGATCAACATATAAAAACTTTGGAAGTAATGATGGGACATGTTCAACATCCACCTCTAAGTCCTTTTAATTATAAGGACTTTTGTTGGTGAATGAGTACCATATAACCCCACAACATGGTGTGGATGGCACAGGCATTCAAAAGAAGGTTTATGTGGCATATATTCTCGGCTAGGGAAGAAACAAGAGGGGATGTGCAGTGCAAATTCATCTAGAAAGATAACCAGGTCAATGAATACTTGAAAAATCCATGATGGAACAATTATTCTAAAAACATGCAGTAAATCAACTAAAAGTTAGTGGTCCATAACATGTAACATGATTGTACATGTTATTTCAAAGACATACATAAAACAATCATGCAACAATTAAAACATCAGTTAATTTTAACTATCGTTGTTCATTGAAGTTATGTGAAAGCATTACACTTGTTATAATGTAGTACTTGTAAAACATAATGAACATATTATAAAGTGGGAATGTCAATTAGGCTTTATCAAACCATTTATTTCTAACATATAATATTGCATGCACATGTTTAGATTAATGTGACATTGTTATAATACATTTTAGTTTACACTATTAGGGTTTGTATGCATCCACCGATGTGCATGATGGCATTGAATTTTATGCAAATACCATTGTGAATATGGATCGACAGATTCTTCTAGCACCATGCAAATGCTCCAACCTAATATGGCCTTCAAGAAAAATAAGAAGAAAAACAAAGGCATTGATATTGCTAGCCAAGGGCATAAGGGTCCTCGAACTTCCATGAAAAGCCAAAAGGATTCACACAAAAAAGGGTGTTCTTGTGCATTCACTTTAAAAAGATTTTACCTTCACCCAATAGTTATTGAAGTTTCTTACACCACTTTTCAACACGTCAACAAATTGGGTCTTATTGTCCATGGTAATGTCAAATCTGGTTACAAGTCAGCATTTTTAGCCCATATATCAAAAGAAACTAAATCCTTTGTTTTGGAAAACCTTCGCTTGGGCCTCTCTATATTTCAAGTTATGAACAAGCACAAATTTCAAGTTAAGGAAATCACGGAAGACAATGGAGACTTGTTAAGGGATTTTTTTAATGTGAACAAGACATTTGTAACTTTGTTGCAACCCTACTTAGAGGGAGTGTGAGGATGAAACTCACACTCTCGAATTTGGGACTTGGGAGTCATCCGGGACTCCCAAAACTTCAGAGTTCAATTGCAGGGGTCAAAACACCTTGCATTGCAGTGTCTTTTATATCATTGGAAAGCTATTGAAATTTAGATGTCGAAAATGGCTTTATATGGGCCATTTGGACATCTGTAGCACAAGTTATGGCAAAAAGAAGGGCCAGGAGTCAAACTGGCAATTTGATTCCCGACCATTAAAAGTCAGGAATCGACTTGACCCCGATGCGTGCAGGTAAAGTGCGACATACTGTTGGAAAGCTCTCAACGAGAGCTACAATTTTGCTTTAGACTTCATCCCAATTGGAGGTCTGAGAAAAAAGTTATGATCGTTCAAAGTCCTGGGAGTCCAAACCGGGACAGTTTTGGGACTCCTCCTTGGGAGTCCCGGGACAAAAAGCCATTCAGATGTGGGTGTCGCGGAGAGGCACAAAATATACTATATGGGGGAAGGTGGTGGCTTCCCCCGAGTCTAGGCCGTGGTGAGTCAAGTGAGTCCAGAGTTTTCTATGGCTTATCCTAGCACCAAGGGTGCTTTAGAATGTGAACTAACCAACTTGTTGGTTGGTTTGATGTAGGTTTGAATAAGTGAATAACTTGTCACTCTTCCTAGTCCCATCTTGAAGCTTCAGCACACCCCTCTACCCCTTCTAGTGCTGAGAGCTGGGAGCGTGCCCCAAGTTCCTCACAATTCCGTTGTGAGAGTAACTTAGACCCAACTTGAGTCTAACTAGGGACTTGGGAGTGCGTTAAACCTAGTAGGAAATCTTGCAAAAGAAACCTACAAGAAAAATCAAAGTGATGCAAAAAGTGTCTGAATGTGAGTCATTAAAAATAGGGAAACAATTTTCTTCTACCAAGAATCTAGCGTTCAAGTTGAAGGAAACTTACATGGTGGTAACATGTTTTTCACAATTGGCATACAAACTAAGTGGCAAAAGGAAACAATGCCACATCATGGACACGAAAATGGTGTGTATATTGATGCTACGTTTAGAACAAATGACAAAAGGTAGGCATATCTCTTTACTTTAGGGATACATTATTCCAGTAACATGCAATATATGCAAATATCTTAATATTCAGTGTGTGGATGTTACAAGTCCTTTGTTGTAACATATGTTGTTGTCTACTTTCCATTCTAACATGTAACATGTTTTGTTGATGATTATCATTTTCTAACATGTAAGTGGTAATTTTGTAATTTTGTTTTGTAACTTCTCATGTGGCATGTTATAAATTTTGTCCCACAATGCCATTGTAACTTGTAATTAGTAACGTTGTCATTTATATGACATGCCAACTTAGTGTTCTTGTGTCCACAATTTCCATTGTACACCATGATGGTTTTCGATGAATGGCATAATGGTGCACCTGTTGCCTACATAATCATTTCAAGTTACAAGACATGTGATTTGTCCCCTTGGATGGATGTTTTGAACGAAAGCTTGTTGCTTGTTAAGGCTAATTAACACCCTAATGCATTCATTGTTGATGATGCCCAAGCATAAATAAAAAACCTAAGGTACATGATGACACAACCGTGTCTACTCATCATTAGTGGTTTTCTATTACAAGTAACAAGTTTCAAAAAATTACAACCAACCCAACTTAATTATCTAAATAACATATTTAACTTTAACAAATATTATGTACCTATAATATCTTATATGAGAAGTATGGTTCATTGCATGTAACCATAACTTCTTGCACGTGAAGTTTGTGGGTTACATGGTTTGTAACTAGGTTTTACACATTTGGCAACTTTTCACATTGCAAGTTTGTTACAGGTTACACTACTAAAATTATCTTATTATGATTTTGTTTTTTTTAATGTACCCCTATGTTCATTTTATGTAACTGGAGTTTGATTGCATGTGACTAGGCAAATGTGGCCAAGAACAAAGATATTATTATGTTTGTGGCATGTCAAAAGAGCTTGGTTGAAACAAACGTGCATTAAAATTAAGGATGTTTTTATTCATGCAAATGCACTCAAGGTGTTGGGAAACGTAATGTACAACACAAATTGCCCAAATGATCAAGAGTTGGATCCATGGGCAAAAGTTGAATTTGCAAAGGTAGTAAATGAAATGCCCACTACTAATTCCTTTTGGAGTTACATAAAGTCTAAATGGCTATAAAAAAACTCAAATATGGGTGGTGGGTAATCGTAACCTACCTTATGTAGGGCAAGATACTAATGTGGCCATTGAAAACTACCATGCAAATTTGAAAGCCACCATCCGTTCCTCCAAGGGTAGATTCCATGGGAGATGTGTGGATTGGGTAATACATGAACTAGTTGGTGATGTTTTGCTTCATTATTGGTACCATTCCTTGTGAAAAAACCATGGATTTCTTTTAAATAAAAAACAAGAACAATTTGTCATTAATGTGCTTTTGAAGGCAAGGATAATTCCAAATGCTTGTGTGACGTTACCAACTAGCAATTTTGGAGTGGCACTAGTTACATCTAAGAAGCAACTTCACAAAAAGTATTGGGTTCACAACCCAGAATCTGAATGGGCATCTTGTGACTATTCGTATGCATGTGGGAATATTTACAAGCACCAAGTCAAAGTGCTCCAACTTCTTCATCTTGAGCTTGCAAAAGGCACAATAGTACATTATTGTGGTGCTTTGAAAGGGACAATTCATGGAGGTCTCCAAAATCTATTAAGTCCTACTAGGCAACTAAACAATTCACCAAGCAATGTGCAGTACATTCCATTAATGTCAACGACCCCAAAAGCATCATCCAAGGTGGATTTAGAGGATGAAATTTGTCGCCTTAAATTTGAGTTGTTGGAGGAAGCATGAAATAACAAATTATTAATGGAACATTTGTTTTCTTCTAACAAATTGTTTTGCAAAATATTAACAGCAATAAAGAAAAAATTCAAGCAAAAATTCAAAATGGAATGTTACATCCTTCTTATAAGGAGTCAACTTTCAAATGCAACCTAGATAATAATGGCTAGAGCTTAAAGTGTCATAGGGATTTTCTAGGAAGTGATTGATAAATGTACGAAGAGTGGGCATTGTAGGTCTCTATTGTGTTACATGGTGCAAATGTCATGTGTTTAGTTTAATTATAAGCTTTAAAATGTGCTTGGAACATGTGTTAAGACAAGCACCCTGAACTTCTATTATATGAACATGTTTGTCAATGAACATGGGTCCTCGGTCATGTAACTTGTAGGGTACATCATGTGTAGTTACCACTAACTTCATAGTGAGCTGAAGACACAACAATTGTAACTTTTGGGGGTTATCATAACATTTGGGATGTTGCTACTGTAGCTTGTGTTAGCAATTTAATGCAACATTGAATGTTGTAACCTGCACAACAATCTTTTGAAGTCTCTAACAATTAGTGTATGTCTCCTATGCCTTGTAAAATGTGAAATGTATGTTTCTTGTAACAGGTAAAGTGTATGTCTTTTGTACTTTGTAATAGGTGAAGTGTGATATGTAACATCTATTGGTTTATTTTAATGAACTACACTTAGTACTATAAGTTGCTTCAACCACCTTGCAAAGTTTGGTTTGGTGCATCAACTTGCATGTTTGATATGTAGAATGCAATAATATTTTTGGTAGAAGGCATCATTATTTTTGTAAATGGTAGAAATATTTTGTGCAAATTTGGCATCAATATTTTTTGTATAATGTATACCATTGAATACACAATGCACCTTGTTGTCCTCATGTTTTGTAACAAAAAAATTTCTTTGTAGCCTTATCCATTGTAACATGTGTGCTAGAGTCCCATGAATATAGAACCTAAACTAGCATTGAAGGAGTAGAATTTGTAACATGGTTTGTACATGTTACAACACACCTCCAACACTTTATTAATTGAGTTGATCATACAAGTTTGGTGGTTCATGCAAAAGAAGTTCTAACATGTTTGATTTGCATGTATTACCAATGAGAAGACAACATATCTATTAACCATACATCAACATCACAAAAATACATTTTAGGCACCAAATCTTTGAAGAGGGCATTGATTTTGAATTTTTAGAAAATAAGTTGCTAGACAAGATGAATTTGTAGTGTAAAAATGGCACACTAGAAAAGATGTCAAAGTTCAAATCCTTTGCAAAACTACCAAGATTTGTCACACTGTGGGTAATCAACTTTTGCCATAGTCTAGCATAAATTATCAAAATGTTTATACAATACTCAATGTTCAAGGATATCTAATTGTCAAGTTGGTTTTTGATTAACCCTTATTGCCTTCATTAAACTTTCGTTGTTGTCACTTTTGCTTTTGAATTGCCATCTTGGCCATGTGACCCCTATTACATGCAAGCGATCAAATGCATCAAAACAACATATGTTAGGGTTACACATATTCAAATTTTTAAAGAAACACACTTGTTGACATACCTTTAAAAGCAACGAAAAAGGCTTCAGGCCAATGTTTTCACCTTTCGAGTTCACTGATTGAACACCTCTACAAGGCTTACAATTGGTAGATCCTTCGTACCTTGGTGGCTTTCCCAAATCCCCCATAGAAATGTTAGCATGTTTTGTTGGAGCATGCCAACATGGGGTCATTGGAAAATGCCAATGAGGGCCTAGATTCACTAACTCATTATAAATGCGCATGTGTAGATCAAACATCATTCCTGCTCGATAAGGTGTGGGCAATCGCCTACCTGTTCCTATTGGCCAAGAAGGTTCATTTTCATCTATGAATTGGCTTGAACTATCTGGAGGTGTATAGAAGGTTTCTACTTTTGTAACTTTTTAATCTTCGTATTCTTCAACAATGCTAGTACACATTAACATCTCCCACATCACTTTCCAAACCCTATCAACTTGTCTTTGAATGGCCTTTTTACTACTAGATCTTGAGCCCACCATAGCTACAAATCAAGCGTTCTCACTCAATCAACGAAACGTTGCCCTTGCAACAATTGCTCTTTATGTGCATTCAAAACTCAACCCTAATTCTTGAAGCATCTCCTTCATTTACTCACAAAAACCTTCAAATCTTTCATGTTCAACCCAAATGTTCTAGAAATGGCAAACATACTTCCATATGCACCTTCGATATTTTCACACTAGAGCTTATTTGCTACCTTAACAGAACCAATTTGAATCGATTATGGAGAAATGCCCTTCAACAGTTAAACACATGTAACATGTAACATGTAACAATGATAAACGTTAATACAACATACATAACTTGTGATCTATGTTACTAACTTATAAATGTTACAAGTTCCTTGTTAATGTAATACTTGGGTTATGTTACTTTTTTCACTATTGCATATTATGGTTGACGTTTGTTACATGGATTACATGTTACATTAAGGGTGCATGTTACAATTAGTTACTTATTAACATTACATGGTTTTACATGTGAATGTTGTTTATTACTTGTCAATTTACTACATATTTATATTACTTACATTGCATATGCATCCTTTATACCTCAAGTATTATGTCATTGCTTAAAGACAAAAATAAACAAGTTTGAAGATCATAACTTGATTTTATCAAAACACAAAAGGTGAAGAAATATCTTCTTAATTTTGCATCTATGAGTGGCCACAAGTCTATTTGACCTTTCCAACACGTGTTTCCAATCCTTGGATAATAACCATCATTATTATTAAACATGCGCCCCTTTAAAATTGGTACTTCTATACGTTATGAAACAACTATGTTTTAAAAATATATGTCAATAGACACAAATAAAAGCATCAACCCAAAAGAATCCAAGCAACAATTTACAAGTGTTGTTCACACTTAGATTGGATTATGTTTCAATTTCTAACCATAGTCTATTGCCAAAACCAACATTAAAGGAACATTTTGAATAATAACAAAGAATCACACAAAAGATTCAGAAATGAATGCCCTAAACCCTACCATGTAACATCCCATGTGAACTTCACTTGCTCACCTACAATGGGTGAAGGTCACTATCAAACGTAAACCCCAATGTGGGTAGTTTAAATTACAAGATTAGAAATAACAAGATGCCAACCCTAAACCTAAAAATGAGAAGAAGAAGACTACCAAAACAAACACCAAGATAAATTTAGGGATTTAGTCAAAGTTAGCTTCCTCTAGGGTGTTTAGTTCAATGCCCAATTGTTTTTTTCTTCAACAATTGAATGCCTTTTAAAGCTCTACTTTCCAAAATAGTTCCATCATAACCTACAAAAGTGCAAGGACATTGCAAGAGAAGACTCCATGCATAGTAACATACATTAATTACATTGGATTATAAGTCCCACCACATTGCAATTATATTATGTTATACACTACTACATTACAATTACACTACATTACATGTCATTAACATACACGCTGAAAGAAACATCATCTCAATTTTGTATACATACATATTAATGTAAGATGTAACATAACATGTCTAGAAATGCTATGGGCATTAAAACATGTGTCCTCAATTTTTTTTTACAAGGGGCATTACATATTTTGACATTTGTTGTCCTACATTGCATGATTTTGCCAAGGGCCTTGGGTGTTTTATATGGGGCTATAGAGTCAAAAATGGTTGGGAAGGAAGTTGTTTACTAGGTTTAATGACTCTCTTGCCCTTTTAAAAAAGTCTTCACTAAACTACTACCTTGATTTTTGTTCCAAATGTCATCTAAGATGGCTTGTTGTGCTTCTGCATCTGTTACAACAACTGCACCACCAGGACCAAATTGTGTGCCCCTTGCAAGTAGAACATGTGGAGGAGCATAGCCCCTACTTTCATCTAGAACACCAAGCTCATCAACAAAGCCATGGATGATGTTGCTTTCAATTTCCCATGTTGAGACTTGAGGTCATGTCCCCTGCAATGCACACCATCAAACATTGTTATAGAAAACCTTATTACTAAACGGTTCATGTTTGTTACATATCCAATCACATAGGCAAGTTACAAAAGGGAAAAGAACATGGGATTTTACATACTAATTTAAGGGCATAGGCATATGTAACTCACCAAATGTCCTAATAAAGAAGATTGTGTCCCTCGACTCTTCACATAGGTGGCAAAGTTTGCAACAACTTGATGCCTACATTCCTAGCCATTTGTTTGATTATGCACCTTGGGAATACACTACTCCACCTTCATGAAGTCCTCAAAGTTCCCATCACCTAGTTTTTGCCCTTAGAAATAGTGCATGCTTTTCACACATTTTTTGAAGTTGTAAAGTTGATGTGTTATCATGGTGCCTTGGTATTGAGTCAAAATGAATGGTCCTCTTCTCCTCAACTATGTACAAGGACCAATGGTTCCGAACCAAATAAAGGGCAATCATAATATTACAAGATTTTTTATGGTTTCTGAAAATTTTCTTCCCCCACCTAGCCACCCCTTCGCTACTTTTAGCATCATTCCTTAAACAAAAAAAGGCTTGTGAAGTCAACAAGAAGTATCCACTCCTATTCAATGTTATGTTTGTTGCAAATATGTGTATAAGCATGAAATCAAGCCATGTGTCACTTAATTGTGCTTGAAAATGAGTGAGGTCCTCAACATCATTAAAACCAATGTCAATTTCCATGTTCTTCAAACCCTTGAAAAAAACAATGTAATCAGTTGTTTCCACGTTCACACCTTTCCTCAACTCATTCAATATATCATCAACCCTATAAAGCAATTCAAGACATTGAACTAAAATGTGAAATAATTGCATTATATGGTGGGAAACTAATTAGCAAGTTACATAATAAATCATGTAACATGGTTACAATCAATGAATACATTACAAATAGGAGTGTAACATGGAGGGATAATAATGGAAACATGATAGTTACAAAATTAGAACATATGCATATGCTAGTTACACATTTTGCTATAACATGATCAAACCTATTTCAACCTATGTTATAAACCACCTCAATAGCTCATGTAAGTAACTAACATATTAGAAGATATGCAAGTAACATATGCATATACTAGTTACACATTTTGCTATAATATGATCATGATTATTTCAAATTATGTTACAAACCATTTCAATAGGTCATATAACATGGGATACAATGAACGATTTGTAACATGGTGTAGCTTACTTGAATAACAAAATATCTAGTGTAACATATCCAAAATTATGTTACATAAACATATGAAGGATGGCAAGAGGGCTCACCATAAAGAAACATATAGTTGTTGTAGTTTAACATCTTCTTGATTAATTGATTTAGAAGACTTTTGCAGTAATGTTTTTGATGACTCCTTAGCTTCTCTGCACACATCCATGATGGTGAAAATTGGAGATACCTTAGTAGATACCTTATGAATGGGGGGAACTAGTGCCTGAACAAAAGGTGGAACTAGTACCTTAGCAAGTAGTGGTTTTGACACCTTTGTACGGGTTGGTGTTGGTACATCAATAGGGACTAAATGTAAGATTTTGGCAAATGGTAATGTTGGGATGTTACTATGGGGTTCCATGGCCACTTGTGCAAGGGAGGGACTTGGCACTTTTAGTGAAGATGGTATTTTCATCACAATAAGAGAATCAATGGGGGGGGGGGCTCAATATCAAGGGATGCAACTATTCTAGATGGGGGTAGTGGTTGAGTCAAAAGTAACCCAACTGAAACAAGAGTTGACACACTAAAAGTAGGTGGAGATTTTGGTTCAATTAGGGGTGGGGTTGGCAAAACCTACTCTTTTGTTGTAGCAAATTGCTAAGTAAGGTTTTTAGGGGAGGTAGTCTATAGGGGTAGTGAACTCAAACATTTGAGATGGCACGTAACCTAGCAAATTTAGTTGGCTACAAGTTACCCCTCTTCCTAATGGGCTGAAAGGTTGCATTTGGTTAAGGTGAAATTCTAATGGGAGTTGGGATAGTGGCAATATTACTTCAGATGCAACAAATATAATTAGGATAGTGGCCTTTGTTGTAGTTGTTGGGTTATGGGAGGTAACATGTTCTACGGGTGATATTGCCATAACACCATTAATGCCACATTTTGTCCCAATTTCTTGAGGTGTTTAATGGTCACCTCCTTCCATCCCCTCTTCAATAATAGGTCAATTATCATGTCTAGATGTGTTAAAAGGGGAACCTTGATTTGCACCTTTAGTTTGCCTTGTAACACAGAGAGTGGAAAATTGTTTTTTTGTTACAGGATATCTCAATTGGTTGCAATCTTGAAATTTCTTTTAGGTAGCCACCTTCACATCTTGTTCAATTTCTTCAAATGTTTGAATACCTCCTAGAAAAAATAAACCTTATTAATAAAAAACACTAAAAGTTTATATCTACATTAATGTATAACATCTGCCATGTTACAGGAAACTTTGAGATGTTGTTTGATTTGCCTAGTTATAAAAGGTTTAGAATGCACAACATTTGCCATGTTACAAGGAGCTTTGGAGTGCACAAAATGGTCATTGAAAAGAGCATCATATAGTTTTAATTACAACTATAGGGTGGGAATAATGCATATTTACATGTCCTGGCAATAACCCACCCAAGTCAATGTCTTTTCTCCATATTAACCAAGTAGTTAAGGTTACATCAAAAGCACAACTTTTTGGATATTCATGGAGGTGTTGCTAAGTTGAAATAAATTCCTCTTTGTTTTGCAAAGCAAAGTTTTGGATAGCTTGCAATTGCACATGATGCATCCATTCTGTGAACTATGTTTGCTACTCATTAGAAGAAAATAATGTTTCATATGAATGGCATGGGTCTGCCAACCCTCTATAGTTAACGGTCCCACCCTTCTAGCAAACAACAAGGGTCCCTCCTCTTCAATCATTTGAAGAATAGTTAACCATTGCCTACTATGTGACCTTTTAGAAAACCATCTTGATGTGTTGCTTTGGGTAGCTCCACATAGTGGGTGCACCAATGGACTCTATAACCCTTTTGAAAATAAGTATAATTTAAAAAACCTTGTAAACCATGGCACAAGGTTAAACATTTGTAACCTCTTCATGTTGCACATAACATCATACAAGCTTGTGGCTTTTCTTGGTTATGTGCCCATGGAAAAGTGGGACCAAGACGTTGGAGTGCATGAATTAAAGTGAACAAATGGTAAAATGGGTGCCAAACCCACTTCCTTTCCCCAACTTCTGTAGCATGCAAAATGTCAAAATCTTGCATTTGCTTATCAATGTAGTCTGCCATCTTCTCTACATGTTCCTTTGCCCATTGTGCTTCAAGCTTTTGGTTCTCTCGTTCAAATAACTTATATTTTATGTACTCAACAAGTGAGGTGAATTCCTCATCCATAGTTTCAGGGTTCATTACATGGCCAACAACAATTTGCACTTATTTCTTTTGGGCTTTTGATAAATGGTCTTGACACAAGGCAATAAACCTTACATTGGTTAGTAAATCGTTCACAATCATAAGGAGCATGTTCAATATATATCATTATAATGTAAAAGGAAAACATTATAAATATAAACTTGTAACATGTACATGGAGTTTTAAAATGATGGGCACATTTCAAAGTCCTTGTATTAAGGAGTTTCGAAATTATGGCCATGTTTCAAAGTCCCTGTAACAAGGGGTTTTGAAATTATGGCCATGTTTCAAAAACCCTATAACAAGCGGTTGTGAAATTATTGGCATGTTACACAAGCCCCCAAACATGAAAAAGGGTAGTAGTTAATATCATGAAATAATATAATATCAGCATGCCACAAAACAACCTTAACCAAATGTAATGTTATGGATGCACACATAGGGTCCCAAAATAGGGACAATAAAAGAAAGGATGCAAACAAAACCATAATCAACAACTAGAAATGGGGATGTTATAAAAATTTAAAAAGTTAGATTTTATGCTTGGAACAACCTATTCCATAATGATGACCTAAACTAAACTGACATGATGCCAAAACCTTTACAAAAAAAAAGATATAACTACATTATGTGCATGGAACATAACCTAGTTTGATGGCATAAACAAAAGAAAAATGATTGCATGAACTAAAGTATAATATGATGCAAAACATTTGTTACCAACAAATAGGCTAGAACTAGATGCTAGAAACACAAATTGGTATTAAGGAACTTAAATACAATTTGTGATGCTTATTTCATCCTTCATAGTCCATTGGCCATTTGATGTTGAGAAGAAATTATTAACCCATTTTGCCCAACCTCCTTCAAGGAAAGATTGATATATTGTAAATTGTTTTTTGAAATCAGCAATAGAGTTACTCAACTAATCATACTTCCTCAACATATATGGGACTAAGCTAAACAATCTGGGTGGATGCTAAAAGGAAGACGTAATGGTGGTTCCCATGAAAGTGTAACCTTTTCATGGGCAGTTGCCTTCACACATTTCAAATATTGACTACATGCATTTTCAAATTCCTCACCACTCCTTAACCCCACCAATTGAATTTCATGCTAGTCAAGACTTGGAGTTATAAGCAAAGATTTAGGAGCAAGAAATCCACACATTTTTACCCTTTGAAGCACATCCCATCATTTGTGTCAAAGATTTGGAGTAGTTTTTGGCTTCTTATTGGGAAGAAAAAATGTAATAAGTTCAATTATAAAATTTGTTGGTGGAATTTTGTCCTGGACATTTTGTTCACCTTGCAGGGTTGGGTGAACAAAACACTGTCACTTTTGTGTATGCCAATTTTCACCAGGCGCACATGTGTCAAGTTTACTAACATTTTGTTCATGCGTAGGCTTTACAATTATCCCATGGTATAATCATCCTCATCTTTTGACAATGGCACATTCATTGGGGTAGACACTATCTGTGCACCTCTGCCTAGTTGTCTTTAATTGTTTTAATATGAGCTTTGCTTTTGGCTGGACACCCTTGGATACTTGTGGATGATCTACCATAACATTTGTGGATTCCAACTACGACCCAATGTTTGATGTAATTGCCTTTGGATCAGATGTTGATGCTTGTTGTTTATGATTGTCTTTGCTATAAACAGGTTATACAAATAGCCCCTTGAGACTTTTGAACTTGCACACTTGAACATCCACATGGTTTGCAATTCTAGGGGCGCATTTATTTAAGTCTTGCTCTGAATCGACTTCTGATTACATCCTTAGTTTGAAAGGCAACGCACAACCAGTATTTTTTTCCATTGTGCGCTTCATAAGCTTAGACATTTGGGCACTATGTAGGTTAGGAAAAATAGGAAAAGGGATCTGGTTCTTCGTGCCTAGGTGAAATGGACCAAACTCACACCCCTTAACCCTATGGTTAAACAACCTTAACTTACTAGACCACTCTCCCCCACACTATATGCATTGGAAGTCTAGGTGATCCTTCTTTCCCCATAATGAAAGAACTTGAGTAGTTTGGGTATGTTCAAGCAATTCATGATAAAGTCCAAGGGTCACCCACTATTCTACGACTTGCCCCACATTCATTTTGACATAATACTTCAACAAGCTTTCAAAATGCTCCTTTAACACCATCACAATGATATTTTTGGTGGCCATAATTGATAAAACACCTACCACAAAAAAATTCAATTGTGAAAGATTATTCGAATGTCTTGCAAAACTGACCCAATACAACACTATCAGGAATTGATTCAGGCTTCCAAAGGATTAAGTTTGTGCCAATTGCTATTCCAAGAAACAATACAAACAACATCAAAGTGTAGCCCAACAAAATCCAAAGTTCTATGAACATTCTCCTCACAAAGTTGTGGAAATAATAAACTCACTAAAGGTTTTGTTGCAATTTAGGGTTTAAGGAAACTAATTGATAGGTTTACGGTTCCATAATATCCTAATGATGAATGTTTTCCCACCAAAATAATTGTAAACATGTTACAATGCAATGGATTAAAGTAAATATGCATATTTAAACCAAGTTGCCAACTAAAATGTTGCATACTAAGAACTGGTTTAAAAAATAAACTTAGCTACAATTTCATGTGAAGGATTTACATCATAAATGTATCACATTAATATTGCACAAACAAACAACAAAAACGTATGCAAGAAGAGGATACTAGACTGATGATTGGAACTTGTCTTTCAATGTTTATACATGAAAGGTCCAGAATAAAATTCTATTCCAACAATGACATACATAAAACATGTAAGAGTGAAATGCATACTAATAACTAAACATGGACTGACAATATAAAATATACACTAAGATAATAACATGATATCAATAGGTTACAACCCATACATAAACATTATAATAAGATAATATGCATGTTAACAAATTAAACACAATTTGTGGGCATGTTATAGAGGATAAATTGAGGTTGCTTGGAATGAATGCCTTGTTGAAATGAATTATAGGTTACATTATGTGGTTCAATTGATCTATAAAGGCACCATAAAAACATTGTCAGCACAAAATGAAGACAATTCGTGGGCATGCATGTTATAAGGGAAAGCTTATAACTGTAATTTAATTGAATGCCTTGTTTGAAATGAATTGTAGGTTACAAAGGACAAGAAACCAAAAAAAACCATGGAAACTAAAAGACTTAATAATATGTACATGTTACAAAGGAAACTATTGAACAATGCATACCTTTTCGATTTTAAGGACCGTAAAGAAGAGCTAGATCTTTTGTAGAATGTCATCGAACGTAGTTTGAACTCGGATGAAAGAATAATGCCTATAAGAAACATGTGATCAAAGAATTGCTATCTATCTAATAGAAAAGGGGGAACTCAAATCGCTTTGGGAGATGCAAGATGTTGAAGACTCTGACCAAACTAATGAAGGTAACAATGAAAAAGGAAGGAAAAAGACATCTCCATGTAGGCACATAACATTCGGACAATTGTGCGTTTGGCAACTTTAAAAAAGGACTGAAAAACAATCTTCCACTTGTAATTTATGCATCCAAGATTTGCCAAGTAGAGATAACTTCTTTTACATGTAATTTCTACAACAAAACTAATAACATGTAATTTTTAAAAGCAAACTACAAGCAATGTAAGATCTTCGAATTGGGCAATACATGCACCTAGATAGGGTGTTGTAGAAGCACTTGTAGCAATTGTATTGATGTAATTGATCAACAACGAAGGCACTAGAGAAAAACCAAAGTTGTTGTGGGAGCATTTGACAATGGGCACAAGCATGTAGAGAAATGATGGAGGGGGATGTTGCAAGATTGTGCGATACAAAGCATAAAACATGTGCAACAACAAAGGATGATGGCAATGCCCTAAAGTGAAAAGGTCCGTCATCATGACGGTGAGAGGACATGGTGGTATGGCATGCATGGCACAAGAGTACCATGGGGGTGGGGATGTTAATGGTTTGTTACACAAAATAGGTAACGTGGGTGTAATTGATGTCAATGAACGGACGGCTTGTTATGCGAGGAGGGAAATAGAGGGCCTGGAGGTTACAAGGGCAAGGGGAAGGATGGTGTCATGGTTACATGGGGTAACCCTTTCATCCCGGTAGCATTCAAGACCCTTGGCCTGTTTAACATTTTCCAAATGGCAGTAACAAGTGTTTTTCGGTTTTTCTAGTTGCCAAATTTCAGAAATTTTAAACTAAAAAATCACCAGATTTTTGTATTGTGTTCCAATAACATAGAAGGATTCTTAATTTTTGTTTACTTTCATGTTTTTTTGTTTGTAGTCTGATTTGCTATAATGTCTTATGGATGATGGCCCCTTCAGCTATGTGATCTGAATGTGACCTAAACTGAAACAGCATATTCCTGTTGTATATATATTTTATCTTGTTGCTAAGATGAAAAAAAGAAAAAGAAAAGCTTCTTCAAGGGGCCTCTTCAAATGGCAAGCAAGAAACACATTTCTATTTTGAAGAATGTAGAGGTTCAAAATTCGTACTAGCTTGCTTTGTAGGATCTACTATCAACTTTCCTATGCACTTTATAGTACTCTGGGATGGGTTGTCACTACCAATGCCCTTGGTTGGAGACTGGGAGTCCACAATTGTCAAGGAATTCTTGAGAAGTAGTTAATTATACCTAGTCTGGTTTTCCTTATTAGTACCAGGAAAGAATCCACATTCTGGTTGGTAGTGGTGATTGAAGTCAGCTAGCCTAGCTGCTGATGACAGAGAGATTCACAAAATCACTGCAGAAACTGCCAACCAATTACTTGAAGTACCTCCAGGTTAATCCCATATCGGCCATACCCTAACCCTAAACCCATACCCCTCCACCTGGGCCCCTCTTCTTCTCCTCCTGGACTACCATAAAATGGCAAACCCAAATCAAATAGGTGAGGTAGGATTGTGTGGCGAGCTTGGAGTAAGACCAAGGTGTTTGGTGGATTTGAAGTGGGGGAAATGAGCCATATATTTGAAAGTTCTGCCCAGGGAAGTGTCTCTCAGTGTGCTTGAAAGCTCCACCCAGAGAAAGTACCTCTAAATACAAAGAAAAGATTAATGAATGCCATAGCAAATGGAAACAAGAATCACATGCTTCAGAAATTTAAGATAATCCAGGTTCATTCAGTAGAGGAGAAAGCCATGGCAGCAGGGCATTACACCTAACCAATCAAGGGCAGAGTCTGAGGTCAGTGGATGTAATGGTTTGCTGCTAGTGGTTTCCATTGCATGAAAATTGTATGGTGGGCATTCCCTTTCAAGTATGATGAGCATTACAGTGTACGCTTGATCAATGCACTTTATAGAATAGAATGCATACCTACAGTGCAACAAAAGATTTGCACCTGACAAGCAACAAAACAGAAGATTAGTTCTCATCAGGCAAGCAACAAAACAGGCTTGAGCGAGGCTTGAGCAGTGAGCATAGCTTGGATGGCAACAACAGAACTTAACCCACCATTGAACAATGAGCTGATGGAATTGATAGACATGTAAGTAGTTTATTGAATGGGAATGAAGAAGTTGAGCAGAAAGGGAATTAAGTGTTCATCAAAGAAGAGACAGACTAATGCATCAGTCTCCCATAATTTCTGTCTAAATTCCACAACAGATAATTAAATTCTCCAAGACCTAAATTAACCACACATTCCAACCTCCAAGAGTGACTGACGCTCTCCAATTTCCTCCGGTACACCAAACTCTAAACCCTGGAAATACCCTAATCCCTGGAAATACTCCAGAAATCTAAGTTCTGGAAATACCCTAAACCCTAAACTCCGAATTTTGAAAATACCCTGAACCCTAAATCTTGGGTCTAGATTGGAACCCAAGCCTTCACGCGTTTGGACAGGCCTGGTCGGTGGGGAGCGGCGAGACCACCACGACGAAAGGACTCGTAGATGTGTCTCTTTCATGGACGAGTTCCACGATTGCAGACATGGGACTACCTCGAATTCGACAAGCTCTTCTTCTGCATCTTAGTGTTGAGAGAAATTGAGAACTTTTGTGTGGGGTTTCTTGAATGGTCGACAGATGGTCCACCAGCTAGCTGCAATGCCTTCCAGCTCCCAGCTTTATTACCACTTAGAAGACCCCATGAGCTGGAGTTGATCTCGTGAGCTTTGCTGGGGGAAAAACTGGGGATGAGCTAAGGAGGATTGAAATGACCAACTTTGTGGTGTGTGTTTCTAGGCCTGTGCGTCAACCCACAAGTTGCCGTCGATGAAAGAGGTGGACAGGAAAGGAGCAGCTTCAGCGTCAGTGAGTTCATGAGACCATGCAACCCGTCCATTCTCATTTGCTCCAGGACCTGTGCACTTGTATTGCGCATAGAACACCGTACTGCACATTCCCAGAACACACAATAAAATCATCTCCATGTCTGCCAGAATCCAGCTTCATAGCTGCTGCCGCAGCCTGCAACATGGGAACAACTTTGCTAGCTTGTCGACGCCACACATGTCCCTTCTAACCCAATACTAGATCAGACTAATACAGCTCTTCCACAGCTCTTGTTGTTGTTCTAGTGTTGATCAAGATCATCGACTGAACACGTGCAGGAGACAGCTGAAGCCTGTGGAGACTCTGAGCTCTTACCTTTGTCTTGCAGGAATGTTCCAATCAAACCAGCCCTGTGGTGCGATGATGTTGTCGAAATAAGTGTAGGAGAAAACCACGCGCGAGTATGGTCCCCATGCTCGTCCCAACAAGACAGCTGGAGGTCCAGTTCCCGTCACCACGCAGTTCACAAACGAGTACCCTGATTGCTCTTGTGCATACATCCTTTTCTGCGCCGTCAAAGATCCGCCCCCGGCTGTAGTAATCACATTCAGCTGGCAATTCTGCAGGCACGCACAGATCCATGGCAGGCAGTTTGATTGTTACACTGTGAACAGACTTGATCAAACACATTCTGAGAATAAATCCGATCAAAACCCATTCTTACTTATCACAGGAATACACAAACATCGGACTAGAAATCAACGAAGAAGCTGGGTTTAAGCTTTCCTGGAGCTGCATATTACAGGCGGCTCCGGGAAGAACCAGCTTCTTCAAGGAACCAGCTATCTTCTTCTCACCGCATACAAGGACGTGCCATCGCCGAAGATGAAGTCTACTGAGCCCTGGATGAAGCAGTCTTTGAAGTAGTGTCGACCTCTGTCATCGTACAAGGTATCCTGACCTCCCAAGAATCCGCAACCGTAAAAGGCATTGAAGTCGCCTGTTGTCCTCAGTGCTACAGCTTGCTGTTGAACAGCACCATCGACAGGAATCGGCGAAGCATTCTGCAACAAACACATGTCCAAACAAATCAGCATTCAGCAGCAGCAGCAGCAACGTACAGCTTGGAGCTCTCAATATCGACGTATCTAGCTAGCTAGAGAGAGTCATCTGCGACATCGATGATCAGGCCGCGATCACTGCTTGCTTGCACATGAGGAGAACTGATCAATCAACAGCAGCAGCTGGAGCTGCACGACCTGGGTACCTCGAAAGTTATGTTCTTGGCAGTGAAGTATGGAGCACTGATGCCGAAGGTTGATGATGTGTAGGTGGTGCCAGTGGCTCCTGCAGTCTGTCTTGAGGTGATCTTCGTCACGTCTCGACCGTCTCCTACCAATGTGACATGCGTTTGCGTCTTTAGAATCACAACTTGTTCCCTGAAACCCGCAGAAAACAGCAGCAACTACTGATCAGCAGCTATGGACTTACAGAACAATTTTCATTAGAAGATTTCGCACTAGGCGGCTGCAACAGATGATCGGGAAGAAGTTTTCTAGCTCATTTTTGCCGCAATCCATGGCTACGAGCTGCTGCACAGATTAATACTCTCACAGAAGTGCATGAGAAGAAGGGTCGTGAGAATCAACATTGCAGCAATTCTAATCTCTTACTCGTAGACTCCCGCGCGGATGTACACAGTGATGGGTGCTGTATTGTGTTGCGGGATCGCAGCAATTGCTTCACCCACTGTCTTGAAATCCCCTAAGCCCCCTTGATGCACCACGATAGTACTCACGGCGCCAATCGCCGATTTCTTGGTGCCCAGCTCGATGGCATCGTTCTTGTGCTTAGTGATAAAGTCCGCTCTTGCTGTCGATTGCACCAACTGAGGTGACGTTGACAATACATATGTCGACGAAACCAACAGCAGATTGAGAATCACGAAGCAGCTCGACCGGCCGGAAGACGCGCTCTTCATTTCGAAAGTCTACTGACTGAATATATACGACTGATTCTTCACCTAGTGATACACACTATGCGACACTAGTAGTGCGGATCATAAGAGAAGCTCTAGAGAAGATGAGTACGTCTGCTGGTGATTCCGAGTCTTGCTGGTCCTCAGTTTACAATGAGAAAGAAGAAACACTGAGCCAGCTGCATTGCACTAGGGAAGCTCCCTCAGCAGCTCCTCAAATGTGCGAAGAAGCTCTCTCTCCTCCGCTCAGTACTCAACACATACGGAGATTAAGAAGAAAAGCAAACTTTTTTTCTTCTTGATCTGCAAAGGACATGAATGAGCCGGAGCTTCCTCTACTCAATACTCAATCTTCTCACGAAATTGTGAAGGAACTTGCGGTTTCTTATCTGTTGCTGCTGCAAAGGATGCGAGCAGAGAACGGGAAGGAATGGGTGGAAAGAAGAAAAGAGGGTAAATGGAATGATGAAAGTCTCCTGCAAGACACCCTGATTTATACAGAAAAACTACACGCAGCTCATTGCAAGCTCAGCTGCAACTACGTCTGCAATTGCACGATCCGATAGACTTCCCGGTTCTTCTGACAGCAGCAGCAGCAGCATCAGCAGCTGCTACTGATCATCATCTGTGTTACAGGCACTCTGACGACATCCGACGGTTTCCGCGACTCGACTTTGGCCACGATCTTGTACTCGCCACGCTCACTGCAAGCAACAAATGTGTGCTCTTTTCCTTCCCCCTCTATCGGACTCCTACCTACCTACCTCCCTCCCTCCCTCCCTCCCTGCCTTCCACCACCTACCTACCTACCTACCTTCCAGCTTTCATGTAGCCTTCCCTTGGATGATTCACTCGGCAGGAAAATTTTGGGCTGGAAGAAATTTGGGATTTATGTCACCCAGTGCCCACCATGTATTATGTAACAAATAAATAAATAAATAAATGCTTGTGCTTTGTATTAACAATAGAATGACCAGGGAAGATTAAAGCTCTAGATTTATGGAATGTACTTAAATAGTTAAATAAAATTTAAAATTCTAATTGAAGTTTCATTTTGAAAATGTGAGAAAAAGGGAGGAATAATGATAAGGGAGATTGAGGTTTATCAATTTAATGATATCCCCTCTCTCTCTCTCTCTCCTTATTATTTTCCTCATATGTTCCCATTTGGTTTTCAACAGGTCATCATTATTTTTGTTATTCTCAATTTTGATTTTGTTATATAACATGGACATGAAAAGACATATGTTATTGTATCCTTTCATGTTTTTTTTGAAAGGGTATTGAAATAATATTTTTTTGAATTATATACATATTTAATGAGCTGCTTAAAGCCATATTCTCTAGATAATAAATCTAGAGAATATTATTTAAAAGGTGCTGAAATTTTAATTGTAAAAATTTCTCCCAAAAAAAATTATTGCAAGAAAAAAATTCAGGATTTTCATTTTTCCCTTGTTCCCATCAGGTTCCCAATATGTTCCTCAAATTCCCATTGTGTTCCTCAACATGTTCTGCATAGCAGCTCACTTTTATCCTGAATGCTTTGGCAAATGTTGTCCTCCTTTCACCTATATAGCTGGGCCAAAGGGGAGGAACTCTATACGTCAAAATAGAACCTTCTATTTTGGGGAGCATCCATAGTTTCATTTTATTTTATTTTTGGAGTGATGGACCCGTCAAATTGGCTAGTTGCAAACATAAAATAAAACAAAATAGAACTTGGGAGCCACCTCATCCAATTAATATGAGAGGTACTCGGTTTGCTGCAGTAGATTCCTGGGTCTTAGTTAGTAAGAATTGAACTAAAATCAATTCTGATTTTCAATGTTTAAGAACTGGAATTAGAACTGGAATCAGGTTATTGCTTTTTCAAGAACTTGGAACTGAAGCCAGGTTTACACCTCTATTTTATGTGTGGGACTTAAAACTTAACTGACATACTGTAGACTAGGGTCAATTTCCACATTGACAAAACGAATAATTTTTTTTTTCAAAAAATGAATATATATATTTTTTGGAATTATATTTTTTCCCATCATCTACCATAATATAGTGATATGAGTAGTGAAATTATTTGGAATGTAGCCTTTGATAATTATGATGATTTTCAACATGTCTTCTTCATATTTTCACAAAATTTCATTTCACTATTTTAAGGACTATTTAACGATGAAACTGACCTTAGGGTAAGGTATATGTGTTTCTGAAAATCCAATTTAGAATCAGGGGTTCATTGTCAATGGATTGGAGTCAGGTCTGATTTTAAGAATCAAAACTGAAATTTATTTTCTGAAGAACTAGGGTAGAACTGCTCATCATTGATCACTATCTTATGATTGAACACTTCTTTAGATCTTTGTCATTTGTGCTTCATTTTGAGTGATTTAAAATGTTATGAGAATGTTACCTTGAGCTCTAGAAATCATCTTTGAAAATGCAAAGGAAAAGGAGTATTAGAAAAATAGCAAGAAGAAAACTAAGCTTTTCAACTTACAAAACTCGTTTTTTTTTTCTTTCTTCTCTTTAGACCCCTCCCATTTTCAAAGCTTCTAACTTTCTCATTTCTCGTTCATTTTAAATGATTTAACCTTCAGTTGTACTCCTTGAGCTGTAATAGCAACAGAGCAACATACAAAGAATTTTTGAGATGTTCTGAAGCCAGCTTTGTAATGTTCTATGGTTTGTTTTTCTGAGTTCTCGACCCCCTCTACTTGGGGTTGGGGCATAACTTTCTCATTTCTAATCCATTTTTGAAAAAAATTAGTGAATAAGATGCCCCAAGAGGAGGCATTCAAGTTTTGTTTGGACATGAGAAACAACAAAGCCCTCCCTTTCGATCCAGCGTGGCCTAAACATTTAAGTGTTCACTCACCGGCCATTCTACCCTAGATTTTGTTTTTGTACACTCACACTTGGAACTGGATTCTTGATTGTGCTTATGTGTGAAACTGTTTATGTGTGAAACTGAAACCAAAACTGGAACTGGAGATTCTTGATAAATGTGAGAAAATCATTAAACACTGGTAGGGACCAAAGGTAATACTAAAGCTTGTATTAATTTATACCAATCTCAATACCAAGTAAACACTTGTTTCACACCAGCCATGTACCTGCTTAGGCTACCTATTCAACTGCCTAAGTTACACAGTTACCAATTTATCCACCTACCCACATTACTTACCTATTTAGGTTACTCACCTCCTTACCTAACCACTTGCATACCTACTTACCAAAATACCTAAGTTTTCAAAATTATACATTCATTTCAGTTACCTATTTACCCACATACATACCTATGTTCCCTATACAACTACTTAGGTTATCACTTGTCTACCCACCGAAATTATCTACTTATTTAAGCTACCTACAACTCATTTGCCTAGGTTACCCACCTAGGCTACTTATTTATTTGGGCTACTTACCTACACACTTATGTACCCACTGAGGCTACCTACTTATTTACCTATATACCCATTGAGGTTACCTACTTGCACACCTACATACCCACCAAGGCTAGCTATTTACTTACATTACCTACCTAGTTCAATCTTCAAACAAAGTGAGAAGGAAGGATTGGGTACTAAACTAGTTTGAGCGCAATTTTAATAAATTTTCCCAGTTTATTCTCCTTTCTCATTGTAGTTCAAAACTGGCTGTCCAAAAATTTGGGTTTTGCCACCAGTTTGGCCAAACTGGCCACATAAGTTCCCAGTTAGAGACACTTTCTGAATATTTGTAGTACCTATGACTCAGTTTTGGATGCAACACACCTGAGTTGTTGAGGTTTAGGGTTTAGGAGGGTTTATCAGGGTAGGTCTACAAAGCCCCCAATGCCGATGCTTCCCCTCTCACACTACCTACTTAACTTGCTAGTAAGTATTATCATAGGTAAAGAGGCAATATTTTGGCCTAGAATCTTTAGGATTATATGAGTAGCCTAGTACCCACTGGTGTTTCCTTTTGAGCAAAATTTTACAGGGTGAAGATTCTTTTTTTTTTTTCAGAAAATGAAAAAAATAGAAAATTTTGTGATTATAGGGATGTTTCGTCATTTTTTGATGTAAAAATAATTAAATTAGTCACATCTAGACCTAGGCACTTCCAAGGTTGTCAATTGTACCACCAGCACTTTTGAAGAAATGCTACAGCTCACCCAGGACAGTCGCCATTTAATGCAGGGGATCCTCACCAGTGGATATACTTGAGAAATTTGAATAAAAAAACCCTAGTACCCACCAGTGCATCATCCATTGGAAACCCAAATGTTATGACTCAGTTTTGGATGAAACGCAACTGAGTTTCCAAGGTTTAGGGTTTAGCAGGGTTTTAGGAGGGTTAACTAACACTTCTTTTCCCCTTCCCGCCCCCTTCACACTACCTAAGTAACTTCTAACTTCCCCTAAGTAAGTGGGTAAGTATCATAGGGAAGTAAGTAGGCAGGGAGTGCAATTGGTGGCTAGAAGGTGGGTAGATGCATTTGGATAGTTTGTAGATAGCTAACCATTGTGGTTAGGTAAGGGACACAAACACAATGAACAAGTGTTTCCTATCCACACACCATCCATCTTGCACAGTATGATGGTTGGTGTTGATTTTGCTCTGTCCAGGAGTTCAAACTTTTTTAGTTCTCACCCACAATTCCTTCTGGCAGTTGTATTTAGAGGGGGGCACAGGCAGCCTTCTTAAGGGTCTCTTAGTCCAGACCACTTGAAACAAAATCCAAGAATATCCAAAGAAAGAGGGGTAAATTTGGTGTGAAATGGCTTCTTTCTTGATCTGGCCCTAAGAGACTGTATATAACAAAAGGTGGGTTTATCCCTCTAACTGGGACCATGTTGTTTTTTGGGCACTAAACCCTAAACCCTAAACCCTATAGGGACCCTGTATAACAAAAGAGGGGTGTATCCATCTAACTGGGACCATGTTGTTTTTTGGGTGTTAAATGGCTTCTTTCTTGATCTGGCCCTAAGAGACCGTATATAGTAAGAGAAGGGGTGTACCCATCGAACTGGGACCATGTAGTTGTTTTTTGGTGTTAAATGGCTCCTTTCTCGATCTGGTCCTAAGGGACCACATATAACAAAAGAGGGGTGTACCCATCTAACTGGGACCATGTTGTTGTTTTTGGGCGTTAAATTGATCCTTTCCTGATCTGACCCTAAGAGAAGAGACCGCATATAACTAAAGAGAGGTGTACCCATCTAACTGGGACCACGTTGTTGTTGTTGTTTTTAAAAAGAAAAAGTCTGACAAGCTACCTAATAATGCCTTGTACACATCTTTCTTGTTCTAGTTGCTTGCTCTCCTGGTCCCAGTGCTTTTACTTTTTGAACTTTGTGATGTAGACTAAGTGGCAATCATCTACCTATATAACAAGGGGTCTGTCACTCTGTGGCCTTGCCATTTACAATAAAAAGTATCTTAAATCATGTATTTAGTATGTAATTTTGGACTTTTGCCAAGTTTAGAATTAACAAGTTATCATTTTGAAGATTAAAAATTTGAAGAGAAACTTTGATTTGATGACCACCATGTGATGTAATAATATATATTAATAATGTTTTGTCTCATTAATGTTCCAACAAATAATATTTTCAATGTTTTGCTCAAATTCAATAAAAAAAATAATTTAAAGCACCAAATTAAAAAAATTCAAAATTAAAAATTTAGTCCAAAATTAATTAAATACATGTTTTAAAAAAAATAAAATTATGAAAACTCAAATATTTCACCATGCAAAATTATAATGTTCAAAAAATCCTCTGAAAGAAAACAAAACCCTTCAAGATATTAGAACTCTGTAACTAATCTCAAGTTCCAGCACAAACCAAAATATCATCATTCAAAAATCCTCACATAAAATAGATCTATAACATAGGGGGCCAAAATCCCTTAAGTTACTATTCTCTATAATGAATCTAAACACAATATCCTTACCTTGGTAAGCAAGGCCAACAAATTGGAGCAAACAATTTATTTACAACAAGAGAAGCATCCTTTTTCAATATTGACTGCCTCATTAAGAAAAAAAAGGGCTAATTTCTTTGTGAAAAAGATTTCAAATTTTAGCAACCAAAAAAGTTCAAAATCAGTGATTTTTAGCACTTTGAACTTTAAAACTTGTCATAGTGTAAAATTTTACACTAGAAAACAACCACTGGCTGGTGCTCCATTTCTTTAGGACTTCATCTACTTCCTTGTAAGCCTCACCTGGTCTGTATCAGAATCATTATTTTGGACATTCATAGGATTCCTGTTCACAGGATTCATAACGATAAATTGAGGGTTGGGATTCAGGGTAAGGGTTCATTAACATTGTTCACTGACATTTTCCACTGCTCTGACAATAAGCAGGTTTGGTTAGAAGCTGGAAAGAGTTGGATGGGTATTGAAGCTTTGATGGATCTAGTTTGGATTGCAGCTTCAGGTCCATGTTTTAGTTGGGGATCAAGCAAATCATATGTTTTTGGTTAGTGATTGCTGTCCATTATAGTAGTTAATCTTTCTGGTTTATTGAAAGCTGTGAGTATTGTATGTTACAGTATTTTATATTGTTTGACTCACCTTGGTGGTGTTTCAAGAGTTGGAATGTAGGTGGGGAAATTTTGGTGGTGTTTGTCCATAGTGTTAGGTTAAGTATGGAGAGTCTATTGACAAGTAGGTTCAATAGAGTTAGCAAAGAGAGATGTTATGCATTACTAAATGGATGCTCAACAGTAAAGAACTAACAAAGTTGCTCATATAATAACATGCACCAAAGATCAGGATTCAAGGACACCTATGAGGACAAAGTCCCAAACACCAAAAAAAAACTAAAACCTCAATCACATTGAACTGGGTTTCAACAACAAATAACTACACACAAAATAAAACACTAATATTTTGTAATGAACACCTAATAGGGACATTATGTCTAAGAGATGTCGTGTTGATCTCTTCTTAAGTTCAACATTGTGAACTATCAGCCTGACCTGACCTGTAAACAAGAAGAAACAATTTATGTCAGGTCAGGCATTGCTTTTCTCCACCATCCCATGCTATGCTTACTAGTCTTTTATCTTTTTTAAAAATCTGCCAACAAACTGGTCCTTCCGTATTTTCCAAGTACATATCATCAGCTTCTGTGATTTTTTGCATTTGTTTTGAACAGATTTTTGGAGGTGATGGAAAACAAAAGAGCATGTTTTACATCAAAGTATTTAACAAAACAACTCATATCAACTCCAAAATCTGCCTTGACTTTTACTTTAGCATGGTAGTTTGCTTTGCAAAGTTGAAGAATGAGTACTAAACTACCATGCTAATGTAAAAGTGCAAAGTGGGCATTGCTCATTCTTCAACTTTTCTTAGGTCCTTGGTGCCATATTGTGAAGCGCACAGCTGAAGCCTAAGAGTACTTAATAGTGTACTTTGAAAGACTTTTGGGCTTGTACCCAACTGTCTTGCTGGTGGTCTTTATACCCTTTCATGTGTTGTATTTCACTGAAGGTCATATTCAAGCCCAAGTACACGAATGACATGGTCATCAATTGGAGTCAGTCACAAACAGGCAGGGTGGAGCTTGTCCCTACAAAACTTCATCAATGATACAAAAATTGTGTGGTCAATTTATCCATTCATGCATTCCATTAGTCATTCATACATTTGTGCCTGATGGTGTGAGTGGGCTGATTTGTTTTAATATTGGTTAATTAACTTGTTTCAAATTTTCTCCTCAATGAGAATTCACATGGTAATCAACTCCTAGGCCTATTGAGGTTGTCCAAACTGTGATCAAATGGATAAATAAAAAGAGGCTCTTGGGTTGTGTTTAGGCACCCTTTAGTTCATCATTTTGTGGAGGCGTTCGTTCACTTCGTTGTTCTTTTCTCTTTCTCTGTTTGATTAGTTCTAGATCCATGGTAGTTTTGTAAGATGTTGAGATAGACCTGGCCTGGCTAAACATTGAGCCGATGAAATCAAAACTCAGCTAGGGAGTGAAAATAAATAAATACTTTAGTTGATGAACATGAGAGAAACAAAATATTAACCTAAAGCTCCACAAAATGAATACCCTTGAAGATTACAAGGGCCAAGTAGAACGAGGAACAGAACCATGGCAGGACTTTTTTAGAGGATGATGAAGCTGGTGGGCAGCCCCAGCTACTAGTACACACCTTGGTACTAACAAGTCAGCCAACGTCACCTCTATATGCTGCTGGCAATGGCTGCTAGCAGTGAGTAACACTCCACACCAACTGTACAAACTACAAACCATGCCCATCTCAGTTGATCAACTTTGCCAGAGTCGCTGCACAGGACACTACCTATGCAGAGATGTTGTAAGACCCAAACAGAAAAGGCAAGTTGCAAAGTCATTGTGCTTTTTCTCCATTGTTTCCCAAATTTTATGGGATAAGAAACAGAGCTTTACTTGTCTCTAGTATGCAAGCTTTCTTTTTTTTAATTAATTAAATTAAATTTTTAATAAAATTTTTAAGCATGTAGTTGATATAGGTGGACACTTTCATTGGTTGTACAATGCTAGTAATTAGAAAATTTTCAGTTTTGGGTTTGCATAGGTTTCTACTGGATCTGGTGTGAAACCAGACCTGCCTGGGAATGTTTTTTTTCAAAACCCATGAACCAAGAGTCTTGAAGAAATTCTAAGAACCAGGTTTGGAACTAGACCAGAGGTTCTATGGGATTAAAAAGGTCCTTGAACCAGTCGCAAGGGCTCTTTCAGAATTTAAAAAAAAGTTGGAACCAGGACTAAAGGACCTCTTGTTAAGGTCCGTTGTTGAAATATATGAACTGGACAACATTGATATTGAAACTGATATAAAATTGGTACGAAGCTGATATTGCCTTGGGTGATAAGTCCTTATCAGCATTGGTTTAGTATATAGGATTTTGATGAACTTGGGTATGCACCTTGATATGTAAAACTGGAATCAATTGGTATGATTTTATGAAAACCCTAAGACATACCCGAGGTTGACGTTTGCCTTGCCTCCATGGACACTACCATTGCACTTACCCATACCCATAGTTTTTCTCTTTTGAGATATTCTTATGCATATATCATCTGTGAAAAATCTCTAAACCCCTCTCTAGTTGCAGCCCCCCATCTTCCTCATTATTAGTGTGTGTGTGTTTTTTTGGGAAACAAATGGAAAAATCCATTGCATAGAAGTATTTTTAATGTGTTTTGAATGATTAAAACCTAATGGGTGTGCCAATTAGGGCTTTACAAAATTTCTTTGTATTCCAAAAGGCAAAGATGCAGCGATCAAAGATCTTAAACTCGAAATCCTATTGTGTTTTGATTCACCTGTCACTGAACACTGTACTGCTTATACCAAACACCTCATATCTTGTCCATTCCTTTATTGAATTGAGATATTTTTGCAGTGTTGGGAAGCGCTAGGTGGAAGGCTAAAACTGTTCTTTGAGCTTCAAAAGCAGAGGAACAATGTGTGAGGATTTGACCTTGTTTGAATTCTTAAATATTCGCTCACCAGCCTACCTACTTTGCACAACAAAGCACAAATTGTTGCCCACAACATAACTTAATGAGTGTCTCTACCATGCAAAACTAGAGGTGAATAATGAAAGTTTGAATATCATAGCAAAATCATGCCCAATAAAGACATATAGGCTCAAGCATGCCAAACAAACAAAATTAATATGCAGCAGATAGGAGGCGATAAGAGTATAATTGCTTACTTTCTGCAAGAATGACAGAAGTCCATACTCCATACAATATTACCCCATACCTGGGATCCTGAAATGAGCGGCAAGGGGATGAATAATTAATTGCTAAGTTGCTCCTCACTAATCCATACACCAATGTGCAATGAGTAGCAGCAAATGTAAAGCGCAAGCAGAACATTTCAGTATATTTGGAGGGCAAGTGAAATCTGTCACCATGTACATGTACACCAAGAGTACCCTTGCACACATAATACCCAAGATTGCTTTTTCATTTGACAAAACCCAATTGCTCTTGTCAAAGGATAGGAAACACTAGTGTGCGACCATAGTGTTTTTGTGTGCAAGGATAGGGAACAACAGTGCGATAATGGGGGAATCGGTGTGTGATGTTAGAGGATTCGCAACAAAATAGGTCCCTTTACTCTACACCACATTACACTTGTGTTTGATCGGGTCAACAAACATCATGATCCTATCCCAGCATTGGTGTTTTTTCTTCATAAAACCAAGGATATGGGCTTGCCTGCAATGTTCTATTTTATGTTCAGAGGAGCCCATCAATTGCATCTGGATTCTGGATGCATTAGGTTCTCTGAAATTGATTTGTTGTTATCATGGTTGTTGCAATGTGTACTTTCAAGGTTGACCCCAATTGCTACTTGCCTACCATTTGAAAGTTTAGTACAAACCAGTGTTGGTCTAGTATCAAAGAATATTACCTATATAGCAGGCTGGTATGGTCTTCAATACCTTGTCAATACCAGGCATAAGCCTATACACCAGAGCACTGAATTTTTTGGTGGCGAGTTTTTGCCATTTTATAATTTTTTTTCTTTTTTGGTACAAATGAAAGAATTCATTGCGAAGAAAAAGGCAATCAAAAAATATTTGAAAACAGAATATTTTATCACAAATTCTCTTTTGAGAAAAAAATTGCCAAAAATTGTCACAACTACCTACGACATGAAAAGGCATTTCAGATTTTTTTTACTTTCATAATCTGAACTAGAGTGTAGCCTGTGCCATTTGGCCCAAGTGTGAATGCATTATTTATTTTTCACATTTTCAGAATTGAAAATTTCTAAATTCAACAATGTGAACACATTGAGGGCTCAACTCATTTTTCCTTCCAAACCCAATTTTTGCAATTTTGTTTGAATTTCCAGCAACAAAATCCACTCAAAAAGTCAATATCTTCCACAACTTAGCTCTGAAATTTGTGATATAAACTTTGAGCATTCCAAAGATACCAAGAGCACAGCATGAAGCACTCTGGTTTGGGAGATCCCAGCATGACAAAACAAAACAAACTACAATAGATGTCACAAAATTTGCCTAAATATTCTTATGGATGATTGCCAATTGAGCAACATCACAAAATTGGGAAAGAAAAAACATTGTACCAGAGTCCAGACCAACACTTACACAAACTCCAATTGTGCCCATCCTTTTGGGCTTACCAATCCTCCTTTTTTTGGGCATACAAAAACCTTTAATCTTCTTAGAAATTAGGGCATGTTTGGGCACCACCTGTACATCATCATTTTTCTTTTTCAAGATTATGCAGCCAAATTGGGAAGGCTCTCAAATGTGCAATGTGTGGTGGATTGAATGTTTTTCCTTAGTCAATGACCAACAAGAGTGTTTTGTGCAATTATACAACTAGGTAACTGGCGAGAGCATGCAAGTAACCAGCGTGCTCAAGCGAGTTACTGGACATAAGCGTCCCTTGTGAGAATTGAGATGCTCATGGAGAGAGAGAGATTATGAACTCTTCATCCAAGTACCAAAAGGGCTATGGAATCATTGGGCCAATGAGAGCCCAGCGTGATACCATGTGCTAACTAGTAGGTCCCTAACGAACTGGAGGTTGAAGGTTATGGGTTTAACCTGTGACCTGACACCCAATTCGAGTGCCAAGATTCTCATGAGGGATGGTTAGGGTTACCAGTAAGTAATTCCAATCTTCAACAAGAAGACTATGTGAGATGTAGGGGGCAAATCCTCCTCGGAGGCCTGGTTTGGCTTAAAGTGATTACTTTGGAAAGTGCTCAAATTTAAATCCTATAAATTTTTTAATTGCCTGAAATTTTAAATGAGTAAAAGAATTATGTTTGGAAACAAAGGGAAGCATTCAATAAATGCTACAACATGACATCAATAATACTCAGGTATATCATTCACCCTGAGATTGGAGATCAATAAAATTTCAACTTTCTTGATTTTGAAGGGCTCCATCCAAGATTAAATTTTGAACTAGACTTCACATGGCCTTGTGCTCCCTCATTTTGATAATGTTCTCGATTAGGGTTTTACCCTACACAGAAAACATTTCCAAGCTCTTTTACCCATCCAGAGGGCCCAGAGTGAATGAGTGGTCCAGCACCTACTCTGGTACCTCCACCTTCTTGATCGAGGTTTCTTATAGGCTAGAATAAAAGTGGGAAATGTTAAAATTGGACTCTAAACCCTGATTTAGTCTTAAGATGGTAGAGTTATCCGTAAAGTCACCCCCCCTTCACCCTCTCTTTCACCCCCTATCCCCTCTTTGAGTGGTATCCACAAAGTAAGGAAATTTTATTAAATCTCACTATGAAATGCTGAAACTCAGCATTTAATGCACAAGGTTCGAGAGTAATTATAGTAGTTGTACAGGTAAGAGCAGTGAAAATATATCTAGCAGCAGTGAAGGCGCTAAGGAAAAAGGAAAGACAGGATGAAATTGAGTTTACCACCAAAATTGGTGGAAAAACTAGTTCGGGACCCTGTTATTTCGTTTTGTAAAATTTTCATTCCCAGTTACGCGTGTGAGGTCCTATTATGCCAAAATTGGCCATTCTCGCCCCTTAATCGCGTGACTTTACAGATAAGTATGGTCTATACATAATCGTCTAGAGCAATGCAAAAACATTTGAGGTTTTCAATTTTTACCATAGTACCCAGTCTAGGTGCTAGTTCACCCAAGGCTGAAGAGGTACTTGCAGGAACCAGGCCCTTTAGGTACAGCTATTTGTGTTTTGCATCCAGAGATTGCTGTCCTGACACAATACAGCTGTGGAGTTGTACTAATGGTAGTGAACATAAGTTGTTATGCAGTTTCCAAAGCCCAGTCAGTGAAAGTAATCAACATAGTGAAAAGGGCACACTGAGAGCGGCCTTTTGTTGAAGTCCAGGCTGAATCATCGTTAAGCATTCAGTGTCTAATGATTGTCACCTATTGAAGCTACTAAGCTAACACACCATATTTTTACCAAGAATCCTTTTAAAATTGAGGCCCTAATTTCCTTTCAAAAGGTGTCTAAAGTTTGAACCCTGTACCTTAAACCCTAATTTAGTTGTTCTTCAAAACCAAATCACAATAATTCAGTCAACCTCTTAATTCAGTACTTAAAAAGAATTGGCTAGAACCCTAAACACTAATTAAATGTTTCATTCAAACCAAAGAACACTAATCCAATCAGCCTTTCAATTAAAAGGGTATGTAAGAAAAGAGTTTTCCTTCAATAAATTTTCAGTCCAGAACAATTTTTTTGGAAAATTTCATTGTGGGTTTTTTTTTGCTGTGTGATAAACAAAGTACTTCTCACTTTGAATAGCAAGGCTGTCAGTATTCCTTACCTTTGAGGTTACAAGCTTAGTACATTCTTGGATGAGGAGGGACCCTCTGGGAACGTCATATTAAAAAAATGTAGAACAACAAATAAATAAATTGTTTGAGCTCACACAAATGATGCAAACCTGTCAAATATGTTTGATCACCATTGTCAAGTATTTATCAGAGAACATCATTTTTCCGTAGTCAATTTGTTGTTGGAACCAAGTTCAATGTGAACGAAGTTCCTTGTTTTTTTTTTTTCCTTTTCCTTTTTGGGTTTTAATTTCAAGGACTATTTCTGGAGTCTATTTATGTGAATATTTTTATATGTGTGTGACTTTGTTAGTTTTGATCATGTTGGCAGTCTATCTAGTAGCATAAGACACAATTGAGAACACACACATAAGATGCTAGAAATGAAACCAGAAAGAAAAAAGAGACTTAAAAAATTGCTGATGAGAGTTGCAACAATTAGTAACAAAATCAGATGTGTGATATCTCCAGTACTATGGTGTCACAGACAATACCAAAGCTTTCCATAAGTGTCCAACTAAATTGGACTTAGAAGTTGCAAATTCTGAGTGAGGATCTCTTACTTACAAGCCACTTTGATAATTAGCTGCTGTCTGCCCACACTAACTTGGTGTTTTATTTTTCTGTTTTTTTGTGCTAGGAATTACTTTGATTGGCCATCACAAAAAACTTATTGAAGCATTGAACATGCCCAGAATAGAATCACACACCAACTTTGTTTTGGTAGCTCTACTATAATAAGTATTTGGTCAATTTCATTAGCCTACTGCAACAGTACTTACTAGAGACATCCTTGATTTGCAGCCCCCATGTGCTTGCTCTTTAACTGGGTTTAAGTATTATTATTTGAGAAAAGAAACAACTGGGAAATGATGTAAACAAGGAAAAAGCCTGCACTTCACTTGAGTGATGATTTTACAATAAAGATGATTCTCAACTTGCTACTGTTAAAGCATTGACACACACCCATTGCAGCTGGATTATGAGATCTTTTTTGAAGCTATTAAGCTGATGAAGCTGGAGGGAGTGACTGACTGAGAACCTCTTTCCATTGCCCATATGCACTTATTTTTTTCCTCTCAGAGGTGGTGATTCAGTTAGAGTTCTTTATAGTTTTATTTATGAGTCTGATTATATAGAAGACAAAAAAAACTCAATCCTTCAGGTATGGAGCATGCAGGAAAACAAGAGCACCAGCTGTGTCCTTGGGTATCCAAAGTCCACAGGAAATTTACAGAAGTCTGTTGCTGCCAGAGAAAACACCTGTCCAAAAATCTGGACTTGGTTAGTGGAGTACCCTTGGCTTGGCGGCTTTCAACAACAATTATATTATGTGTAGAAATGTTGAAATTTTCCCCAAAAATTTATTTCAAAGAGCAAAATCTGGTGAACTGAAAGTGGAGAATCTTTGGAATATTCAGTAATATTAGATTTTCCACATGGAATTTTCAAAATTAATTAATTATTTGACAGACATGTGTTGAAGCTGCCCCTGTAGCTAGCACCTTAAGTAGAGAAACAAGGTTGGTGTTGTGAGAATGGTGTCCCACATGAGAAATCTTGTGGGAGGGGGTGGGGTAATGGGTTGGGCTTTTATCTTCATAATAGAGATCATCAACCTTTAACTTTGGTATGTACTTCACCTAATCCCATCCCAACAAAATCACCAACTACATTAGTGGTGAGAAGAGGAAGGCAAAGCTTCAAAAGTGTGGCAACTTGCTAATGATGTTTCATTAATTGAAAAAATAAATCAAATGACAGGTTGAAAAAGAAAGCAAATGGTGACAATTGTACCACATGCTCCTTCAATGTATGGATTAGTTGCATATTGCAAGTTATTTTAAGTTTAATTGGACATGATTATTACAATGTCAAAACTAATGTTCATGTAGACCACAATTACAATGTACTAGTTGTTACCTTAATTTCCATTTGTTTCAAAATTATTCTAATCATTACTTAATAATAGCAATTTAATAACTTTTCATTTTAAGAATTGCAATTGATATCCTTTGAATTTATTACAAAATCCCTACTAATGTTGGATTTGGCCTCTTAATCACATGGGTTGAAACTATGGTATGTGACAAATTCTAGTGCATTTTTCACAATGCGATAATTGAGTTTAATCATCAATGAATAAACAATATTAATATTTGAAGAAAAAGGTGTAAAAACTTTTTCTTTGACAATTTTTTTCTCTTTATAAAGTTTCTAAATGGACAAATGATAGACATGTCTAAATATCTAATAAACTTGTTTTGAAAAAAATTAATGTGAAGTTAGTTCTTCTACTATTAAGGTTGAATATTATTAACCTTGATATAGGAGTGATTTAGAGAACAAAAAATTGGGCTTTCATTACATCAAAATCAACAAAGACTAAATAAGAATAACAAATTAAATGTTGCACTAAGCTTGACACTTTTAAAAATAAGAGAAGGAAAGTTGAAGTTTGATGGGAACTTGCAACTAGAGCCAAAGTTCCATGGGGTAAACATGTTTACCTAGGAGAATTTAGGCTCAATTGTATCAAGGAACCATGCTTTCCTTGGGAACAAGGGCCATTTGCCCTAAACAACCATCTTTCCCTAGGCCCGTTGCACAACCCAACCTCCATAGCAATGGACCTAAGTTGCTTTCCAATGGACCCAAGTTACCTTGGGCAATCATGGTACCATGAGGAACATGGGGAAACCATGTTTGCCTTGGAGAACTTGGGTCGATTTATTTTAGAATATCATTATTTTCCAAAGAACTTGGGCTCATTTGCCTCATGAACCCATGTTTCATGGGTCCATTGAATGGGGAACTCCATTGTAATGGCCTCAAGTTGCCCGGAGCAATCATGTTCCCCTAAGGAAACTTGGACCAACCATTCTTAGTTGGCAACTAACATTTTCTTGTATAAAATCAATCCTGAAAGAATGATTATAAAAGATTTGAACCCACAACCTTGTATTGAAATCATTTTCAACCATTGCATCATAATTTTCTTTTAAGTATGGGATATGTAGAATAATTAAATTGATTCTCATAACCAATGGACAATAAAACTTTTTAGAAAACAATTTGTGAACTACCCAAGCATTAATGATGTACATTTGTAGTTTTGTGTTGAACATTGAGTTGCGTTTGTTTCAATGCTTTTGTTTAATGCTTGACTATTCAAATCTAGATCTTCCTTGGTGGTGATGATAACAACAATTGATAGCATTGTTACATAATCATTAAATGTGTTATTGCATGAATAACTAGTATTTTTTACATTGCATTAGATCTTTTGAACGTTTTTCTATAAATGTTTAATATTTTATCAATACATGCTTGGTTTATATTGATGTTGATGTTTGATAGTAATGCATATGATTTTTTAGAATTAAATTCGATTGCACATGTGCATTTATGAGTGTGCAAAAAATATGTCCATTATTTTGTCATGATTTTGGTTGTTAAATTCATCAAATTCCTTGTACATGAAATTTTACATCAAAACAAGATGATTTGAAATCAATTTTTTTCATTTTACATGTAGGTAACCTTTGGTTAGTTCTCAATTTGTCCATCCTTTTGTAGTGCCAAATTAAAAAAACTAAAAATATCATACAAAACATCCATTTTTTATTTCCATTTTTTATTTCCAGTTTTTGAAGTGTGTTGTTCCATAAATGCACTATTTGAAACAAACTCATAACTATGATATAAAAATGTGGGGAACTGTGAAATGTTTTTGGACTATCTTCATATTTCAATACAAGGAATTTGCAAGTCAACAATTGGATTAACAATTAGTTTTTAGTCATAATTACCACATGCAATTGTTATAAGGTCTAGTCACAAAAGACAATATGTAACACCAAGTTGTAGCATTGTCATTTCACAACTAATTTTATGATTAAGCAATGTAATCACATTATTTATATTTATTTATAAAAATATTATGTAAATATTATTATATATATAATTGGTAATTTTACTAATTTCAACTTATACCATGTTGACACATGTCATTACTTAGGGTAGGTTTTAAAAACTAGTTTAAGTTGCTTAGGTCTCATAATTTACACACCTTAACCAATATTTGCCTTATAAATTATCTAACATATAAAAATATATGTTGTAAAATCAAGGATTTGAACCTTTCATGAGGGGCAAAGTTTTTCCCATTGCACCAACTTTTTTTATGTATTATAAATTGTATTCATGTTTTAATAAACATTTTTTCTAACCTATCTAAATGACCTATTCAACTTACCTTAAACTACTTAGGTTATATAAACACCTACCTAAAGGTTACCTAAGTTACTTAGGTTATATATGGACCTATTTAGGGGTCTATATAAGGGTTACCTAAGCTACCTAAGGATTTTTTATGCTACTTAAAAAACGTTTAGACTATGTTTCCATTTGTAATATCTATAATGTTATCATGTGTGAGTCTAACATTAAATTATTAATGATTTACAATTGCAATGTTCATCTAGTAGTTGCATGTATTGTGTTTTATTGCACCCAAGTGTTAAGGTTTTATTTGATATTTTGTCATTTGGAAGTGCAAACATTCATTATTAATCATGCAATGGGGTGTGATAAAAAATAGCCAAAAATAGTCATAACCATTATTTAATTCTATGTTTTTTACACCAATTTTTTTTATAAAAAATTTAAACCTGAGAATAAGTTAAAGTTTTGCACATTATCAAATCTAATATCTTATTTTATATATGTCCAAAATATGAAATTATTTCATTAACACTCGGACCTTCAAAAGTAGTGTAAAAGGGCTTGTAACCATTGTTTTTTAGCAATAAAAGGACTTGTAAATGGACTTGGAAAACTTTGAAAATGACATATTTATGGAAAAATTTTAACACAAACCTGAACAAAATAGTACAAAGAAATTTTTGAAGATTTTTTCTAAGAATATTTCCCAAAAATCAATCACCTAAAGGGGCACCAATGGCTCCTATTAACTTGTTTGCACCCAATGGGAATTAATTGTTATTATCACTTATCCTATTTATATTGAACACAATAACACATCTTTAAGTTTGTAATTTTTCTTGTGATGTCATGTGTGATTTTATTATTTGATAACTAGGGACCTAAAGTTGCAACATTTATCTAATACTTGCATGTATTATGTTTTGTTACACCAATGAATCACAATGTTGACTATAATCACAACACCTTGTTCCCACATGGCATGCCATGTCATCATGATGAAAATTAAATCATTGTTAATTTCAAAAATCGATGGTATTTTTGACTAATTAATAAATGAGATAAAAATTAATATCATGAGTCCTGATGTTGATTATATATTGACAACATCTTATTGTCATATGTCATGCCATTTCATCATTACAAGAAATTGAACTTTTGTTAGTCATACAGATTAATGGCATTTTCAACTAACTAGCATCACAAATATATAACAATACAAATTGAAAACTAATGAAATATTTTATCGCAAACACCAAAAAATTGTCATTTTTGACTATGGACATGTACATTTTAATTAAAGGCAGGGGCTTGAAGGACACATGTATTTTTTAACTGATCAACTTGATTATAATGGTTTATTTGACTATATACATATAATCAAGTTGTACAACCTTAGTCAAAATGGCCAATGGTTTTTAATCAAGTTAAACATTTAATCAAGATGGCCAATGATCTTAATTAAAATGACCGATGGTTTTAAATCAATTTGAACATTAAATCAAGATGACTAATGATCTTTTCAAATGTGACATGGTCTATTATTGACTATGTATCTACCTCCTACCTATTCTCCCGCCTATTTACTTAGCTAACTATTTATCTAGCTAATTGTTTACCTATTATTACCTACTTATTACCCACCCACCCACCTACCTACTATTTCCCTACCCATGTACCTATCTATTTACTTATACCTTTTCACCGACCTACTTATGTACCTACCTATATTTTCTCATTTTTATATAACCTACTTATTTACCCACTGTTAAGCGCAAATTTAACATGTCATTAACACCTTTGTCCGGGTTTTTTCCCCTTCACCTTTTAAACATGGTTAAAGGGGGAATAACCAATTGTCATTCAACCTCCACTTCCTTTACCTTAAATTTTGCCCTAATAGAATCCCATTATTCCCAAAGCAATTCCTTTTTTTTTTTTCCTTCTTTCTCTTAGTGAGAATTCCTTCTCCTATCTAGTATAATTCACAACCATACTTACCCTCCTAATTGTTCTACTTTTAAAGTTTTTTTTACCTTAGTTCCCCTTCTCCTGGCTGATGTGGATAACAACCATATTTTCATGTACCATTACTTTTTTAATTCATTGACCAGTTGCAACTTTAATGCACCTTATTTCTTCTACATCAAAGTTCATATAATCCAACATTTCTTGCACCCACATCATCACATTTCCAAGAACAATGAATAATATATTGCCTTAAATTTTAGCATTCACAAATCTAGATCCTAATTAATTCATAATCCTAACATCTCCTTGGTCCCTCTTTAACCACCCTTCTTAGTTCTACCATTGTGAACACCTCTTCCAACTTCTTACATCACACAAGCACCATCTTTTCCTTTCATCTTTTTCATCCTCCTTGGCCTTTTTTATTTTTGTTCTTACAACAATTCCACACCCCCACAAACCCATCCTATCTCTTCCTTTTTTACTCCTATCGTCCTACTCCAACAACCAGTTCAAGTACCTTTATTTCTCCCCTTCCCATTCGCCTCCAATCATCATACATAATGAACTCTTCTTTTTGAGCAGCTGTTGCCCCACCACTTGAAGATCTTGCCTCCACTTCCCAAGGCTTATGTTGATTAAACTGTATCTTAAAAAACTTGTTTCTTCATGATAACCCAACTTCCCTTCTTCCCCACCTTTTTCAACCCCTCATGATATCCACAACACCAACTTCAACCTTACCACATCATCATCATTCCTTCACTCCCACCCTCCTCTGTGTTCCACACACTTAAGAAAAAGAAAAAAATTCAGCAACAACTTTCAGCCCCCATAGAAGTGCCATCCTTACTCCCTGACCTAACCCTAATTGCTAAAAGTTTTTAAGAAATTCACACCCCACCTTTTTATTCGGATCACTTTATCCAATAGGTTTTGCCTAGCTGAATTAAGGTAAGACATCCATTTTTATCCTAATCTAACCCACCTCCCCCTTTCTTTAACTTAATTAGGCCACCCACCCATTTAATATAGCAAGAATAAGGTCAAGGTACTAACTTAACCCCTTTAGACTTTTTGGTTAACCCCAAAACTTCCTTAGATGCCCTATACATTTTAATCAGAATCGAGTTAGGCTAATTTTGGCCCAACACCTACCCACCTACCTACCTAAATTTAGCCATTAAGTTTAGCCATTATGTTTACTTAGGTCCCAAATTTTAACTAAATTTTAGCCTTTAGGTTTAACTTAAATTTAACCATTAGGTTTAGACACTATGTTTAACCACTAGGTTTAGTTTAAGTTGAACCATATTTGGCCACTTTGTATATTTTAAGTTTAGCCATTAGGTATAGCCACTAAGTATAAGTTAAGTTTAGCCATTATATTTAATCATTAAGTTTATCCATTAAGTTTAACCTAAGTATGACCATTATGTTTACCTACTAAGTTTAGCTTAAATTTAACCACTACGTTTAACCAAGTTTTAATTAGTATGTTTAACCATTAGGTTTAGCCAAAATTTAATCATTATATTTAACCATTCGATTTAATCAAGGTTTAATCACTATGTTTATCCACTAGATTTAGCCAAAGTTTAGCCATGTATAACCAATAGATTTATCAACTTGGTTTAACCATTATGTTTAAACACTAGGTTTAACCAAAGTTTTGTCATTATGTTAGATTTACCAATTAGTGTTAGCCAAAGTTAGCAATGAAATTTATCCATTATGTTTAGCAACTAGGATTAGCCATGATGTTTAACTATTAGAATTAGCCATTAAGTTTAGTCAAAGTTTAGCCATTAAATTTATCAACTTGGTTTAGCCATTACAAATTTAGCCAAAATTTAATCTTTATGTTTAATTATTAAATTTAATTGTTAGGTTTAGCCAAAGTTTAATCAAAGTTTAACAATTAGGTTTAACCATTAAATTTATCCAATGTTAGGTTTAGCCAAAGTTTAACTAGAAAGTTTAGCTATTAAGTTTAACCATTAGATTTATCCAATGTTAGGTTTAATCAAAGTTTAGTCATAAAGTTTAACCATAAAGTTTAACCAGTAGATTTATCAATTAGGTTTAACCATTAAATTTATCCAATAGTAGGTTTAACCAAAATTTAGCCATTAAGTTTATGAACTAGGTTTAGTCATTATGTTTAACCACTAGGTTTAACCAAAGTCTAGTCATTATATTTAACTATTAGATTTAGCCACTAGGTTTAATTAAAGTTTAGCCATGAAATTCAATCATTAAATTTATCAACTAAGTTTAACCAATAGTTTTAATCATTAGGTTTAGCCAATGTTTATCCATTATGTTTAACTTGATTTTAGTCACTAATTGTCACCTAGGTTTAACTAATGTTTAGCCATTATGTTTAGTCATTAGGTTCAACTATTATGTTTAGGCATTATGTTTAGCTTAATTTTAGTCACTAGTTGTCCCTTGAGTTTAGCCACTATGTTTAATTATGTGAAATAAATATGTGATAAAAAACTTGACAAAAGGTGACCACCTTTGATGGTGTAGTTTATTGGTAAGGACTTGGTTTATCATTGTGGAGGTTTGGAGTTCAATTCCTTATACTTGCAACTTATGTGTATGCTTGGAAGGTTAGGGTAGGTAGAATAGACTAAAGTAGTTTGGTGAGGTTAGTTAGGTTAGGTAAGCTAAACTAACACCTACCTACATAAATGTTTTTTTTTTGGACATTTTTAGACCTATTTACTACCTACTTACTTACCTACCTACCTATTAATTTTTAAAATAATAATTCAAAAAATGATTTTAATTTAAATGTAAATTTGATCCAATCAAATGGTCCACGGTCCACTAGTCAAATAGATAACCATTTCGTTGATCACAATGCTAGTCAAAATGACAAGGTTCAAATTGACTACCCAATCACACTGGCAGTGCAAATTGACTTGTCCACATTGATAAGGTGGTTTTTTTTTTATACTTTACATTTTGGGTAATTTTTATTAAAAAACCCAATCAAAGAAACAATGAATTATAGTAGTGGCATTGTGTTGATGCCCTTTGCCACTACAAGTTAATGATTTATATGACTAAGTAATTATAGATGTAGTTGAAAAAAAAATAGTCATTTTTGGGTTTGATTGAAAAGTACACAATGTGTTGTAGTTGATACACCCCATAGTTTTTTTTCTTCAATTTTGTCATGTAGTTAAAATGGTGATCATCCATAATATTTAACCATATTTGGTGATAAAAAAATATGAAAAAAAAAAATCTAACATCCTTTTACATTTTTGGTTACTTATTGGAATTAAGGAAAAAATTTCGCAATTTAAAAAAAAAAAGACTTTCTAAGAAAATTCAATAAATAAAAAACTAAAAAAACATTAAATTTTTTGCCAATGTGAAAATAAGTTCACTATTTGATGAAATTTTGAGAAATGAAAAATAAATGATGATCACAAAAAAAATTGTTGTCACCATGATGGCATCTTTAATTCATTTTGAGACTTGGTAATAAAACACAATACCTGTAACTATTAAATAAACATTGCAACTTTGCATCCCTAATTATCAAATGATAAACTAACACATGACATCACATGAAAAAAATACAAACTTGAAAATGTGTTGTTGTGTTCAATATATCAATCAATTTCTTTTCAACTTGGATAACTTCTTTGCTTCAATGTATTTAAATAAGCTACATCTTCTTATAGATGATCACTACTTTGGCTTGATCACAAAATTCATTCAAAAAGACCACTGAAACCAACACCTTAAACAATGATAGTACAACAAAACTTAACTAAATTGGTGTTTGTTCTGTTCTTGATTTTGAAAAGAACCTCTGATTTCAAATTTTTTTGGTATAAGAGAACCTTGTTGTGC
>Ga0116231_10001654_pt1 | contig 46069 bp, 30 predicted proteins | sample S1TSphgellanicum_2_FD_89695 | JGI IMG/M metagenome (GOLD analysis project Ga0116231, IMG submission 89695) | Host-associated microbial communities from peat moss isolated from Minnesota, USA - S1T2_Fd - Sphagnum magellanicum MG | ecosystem: Host-associated > Plants > Peat moss > Unclassified... | reverse complement strand
TTCTCCCATTGTTCCGTCCCCCCCCCCTACAGAGCACGTATGTGGTGTTTTTTTTTATAGTGCGAGCCTTGTGGGAAAAATAATACCCCCCCCCCCCCCCCCCCCCTGCCCAAAAAAGAAAATTTGGCTGAATTACACTTTAAAAGCTAAATTTTCCCAATTTCTTTGTAGAAAAATGGCGAAACTTTGCCAGGAATAAAAAAACACTGCTCCATACTCCATACCAGTGTTGGCAGGGTAACGAAAATCCCCCCCCCCTAATAATTAGGGTATCACACGGGTATTATCATCTGAACTTATCGGGGTATCTTTTTGAGTGATACTCTGACTGAAAACCTCTCACCGGTTCTCATTCATGTAATAAGTGAGAACCGGATGGGAAGAACTAGATATATAGACCCGGGTGACATAAACCCATTTACCCGGGTCAGGTTCTCAGGTACAGTGTACAAGGTCTAATGCTCAAGGTTTGCAATATAGTAGTTTTGCTAGGAGCAGTGAAAATATATGTAGCAGCAGTGGAGGCGCTCCGGAAAAGGGGAAGACAGGATGAAACTCAGTTTAGCCTACCACAAAATAATAGATGGTTTTCTGAGTTTCACCCCTTTTCAATGCTAATGTACTTTTTTTTTTCAAGTTTTTTTTTGAATCTCATCTCATGTATGTCCAAACTCAGGGTTCAGGTGCTGTGCTTTCCTTGCTATATGGATAATTATGATTTTTTAAATTTTTTAAATGAATTAAATATTAAAAATTGTCATTTTGATTATTATTATTTAATTTTTAAAAAGTAATAACCGGTTGATGAGAACTGTTGAATGATAATCAACTGTTCTAAAATTTATGAGAATTGACATCATGAGAACTGGTTAAGTTTTTTTAAGTAAAATATTGATACCCTAACTTGGTGTATAATTTTTTAAAATTGAAAAGTGAGAACCAAGGACCTTTTGTAATCTATTTTGTGAACCCCGGATTTGTGAGCATCAACAAAATTGATACCCGCCTAACACTGGTCCATACCAGTGTTGGTGGGTTATTGAGCTTCAACCCGGTTATCAGACCGATTATTCATAACCTACCAGCCAGGTATTGAGTTTTTATAAACGATGAAACGTGATACCTGACAAGTACCAGAAGGATATCTGCCAGATAAAAAATGAAAAAAATTCTGTGATACCCTGAAGGTACCTGCTGGGTATCACAGTAAAAAAAAATTACTGCAACAGATTTTTTACACCAGTTACAGCCCTTGGGCGGGGCATTCCCAAAATAACCAGCCCTCGGCATTTGGCCTCAGAAGAAATGGTAAATATATTGAAAATTTACCAAAACATTCAAAAAATAGGAAAATGGCTAAGGGGGGGAGAAGCTCTACCATTGCTAAAGAGAAAAAAATGCCAAGAAATTATCAATCTTGAACACCTCTTGACAAAACCATTAAATAAAACTTAATTTAAGATCACTCACACGCATGAGGAAAAAAAAAAAAAAAATTAAATAATTTTCAGTTTGTGGGATGCTTTTTATTATAGTCTAGAGTGATCTAAAGATAATTGTTTGTTATATTTCTAGTCCATAATATATAACATAATATCATGTGTTATTGGTGCTTATTAAATCATATTTGGTTTCAATACTTATTTTTGGAACATGATGCATATGATGAAAGAATTGAAAACAATTGGCCAAAAATAGAAGTGATGATCATTAACAAACTCCAATATAGGCAAGCCTTTGAATAGGGTGGTTCTCTAGTTTTTTTAAAGAATCGTTAGGTCCGGGTATTAGATTGTTCTGAAAGACCCAACCTGATTTTTTTTTCATTTTTTTTTTCATTTTTACAAACATTCAGGCAAGGTTTCAAAAATTTGCAAAAAATAACTTTGTCCGGGTTTCAAAACATCAATTCTCAAAAAAATTATACCAATTGGTTTTCAAAGCCAATTTTTACAGACCAGTTATTATAAAATTTATTATTTCAAATATTAAATTTTAATCTTTAAAATAACAAAATTGCACCAAAAATTTAAATTTTAAAAAATTAACATTTTTAATGTTCACTATTTCATCTTGTTCAAATAATTATTTAAATTCATTTAATTCCTCTTCAAAACTTAAATATGTTTGAATTATCTTTGTTAAGTTGGAAAGCATCCATTTCTAAGATCATTGGGTCAATTTATTCTCACAAAAAACGATTTTTAAAATTTTTAAAATTGTAAACGACATCTCTTTAGGTTTGTAAATATGCCCGCTAAAAAAAAAACTTTATGTTTCCATTTGTGACCTTATCATGCCTAAGAATTGACAAGCCAAAAAACCAACTATAGGAAACATGGTTTCATGTTTCCCCACCGTTGAACAAGACATTTGATGTCTTTGGGATCCACTTGGTAATGTTTGAAAATCAATAATTCCATGGTGACAAATTCCTTTGATGGTTCACTTGTGGATGCATTATGTTGAAAAATATCCAAATTAGAATTTTCATCGCTTGTTTGATTTACACATCCAACAAATTATGTCATTGGATGTAAATGATGATAACACTTCAAAAACATAAGATACAAAGTTCTCCTATCATATTCATCCACAATACTTACACCTTCCTTTCAACCAACAAAAGGACATACTAGACAAAGGCTTTTGAATCTAGGTCCAACATAAAAAATAACATGTTGTAAGCTTTTCTTTCTTCAATTTTTTTTTAAAAGAAAGAAAAGAATTTAAAACGCCACAAACTTCTTTTTTGATGTTGGAAGCAAACAAAGACAATTCAAAAGTTATCCCAAAATCATCATCAATCAAACTTACTAGTGTAAATGGGTTTGTAATTTCTTCCGTGAATTTTAAACACATAGTAATCGTAGACTGTAATGCATTAGAAGGCAACCAATGGCTACTAGATTGGATTAGAACACATGCAGTCACAACAAGAGATAAGGAATCATAATTATTTTAAAGATGTGCCAAGTAAAAAAGGGAAGCACTCTTCCATTTATTCTTATAATATTTTACTTATTATAATAAATAATAATAACATCTTTGAATTGTAAAGCTTCTTGAAACATAATGATTTTACTAGCAAATATGTAAACAAATTTAAAACTACAATGTTAGAATGCTTGATTAGAACAAATCAATAAAAAACAGAAAAGACAATAATTATGGAGAAGATTACAATAGATTGAATAATCATCTTATTTTCATTGAAATATTTAATTTTTGTAGAGGCATTTTTGAATCTAAATAAGCCTTGTTCCATTCTTATCTACCCTTTCCAGATTTTTAATACCAATTTATACATTTTTACAAATACGACTAAGCAAACTTGATTAGAACAAACTTGAAATTTTTGCAAACTTTTTTGTTAGTAGTAGCATATTAATTTGCTTTGGAAAAACATGGCTAAAATAAGAACCCTAAAAACTTTCATCCAAACCTTGAAAACTTCACATTTTATAACATATTTCAAAACAATTGTCATAGTATTTAAATTTGAACCTTCATCCTTAACTTAGGTAATGATTTTGTTTCTTAACCCATATTGATAAAAAAAAATTGTTAAATTATTGGCTAATGCCCACCTAGTAATTTGTGTTGCTTCAAACAAACCAATAGTTACATGTTTGGGTTGCCAATTAGATCCCAAAAGTTTATAACAAAAGCAAATATATCATGCACACCTTTTGACATCCACAATCAAAGCTTGTTGTGGCAAAAATATAATATGTTGATTTTGGCAAAACATATAACAAAATTTCCATGTTTAATTACATTTGTGTAATACAAATTATTGACAAAGAAATAATGTTTATTTTTATTTCCTCATTCTACATTTCTTAGTTGTAAATTGTTTTATATTTGATCAATCCATATGGTTGTGTTTTCCATTGTTCAAATTTTTGTTTCTTTTTTATTTGCTTCTTGAATAATTCATAAATGTGAAACAACACGAGCTGAGAAATACATACCTTGAAATGGACCATCTTGTATTACATTGATGTTCCATATGGATAAAATGAACAACACAAAACAAACTTCTACCCTTGAACATGCCATTTCCCATGTGTTTCAATGTGAAATATGATAATATGCAAGCATCCAAATAATTCGGTAAACACATTCATTTCCTTACATGATGTCAAAAGGTAACAATATATTATGTCAAAATGCATCTTTTATGATTATATACATCATTGAATCATAATCATATGTAACATACATGATTACATGCGATTGTACATTATTGTTTAATCAAATAAGATATGTCACAAAGGACATTAAGTTGTGCACTTGCAACCATGTATATATCTATGGCTTTAGTGACTACGATTGCAAAAAACATTGAAAAAATAAGAGATCATACATTTATTGCCACTTGGTTAAATATGAAATTATATATATTTAAAACCCATGTTGTGTGGATATGAGACAATTGAAAATATGTTCACAAGATGTCACATAGTTTAGCTTAACCTAGGTAACTTAAACCACTTAAGGCCGAGTAGTTTATGTCACCTAAGCTATGCCATTTAGGCCACCTAAGGCTAGGTAGGCTATGCCTAAGCTTCCTTATGTCATTTAGGCCACCCCAAGTTTTGTTAAGTGCATGGACAATCTAGCTACAAGTACAAGGACTTGAGTTCCTCACATCAATGATGAGAAATCAAGTCTTAATTAATTAATGAACCACACTTTCGTAAAGTGTAATTTTTTGTCAACATATAATATATGAACATTTTAATTTTTTTCGCAAGTTTATTTATAAAGGTAGAGAACTTAACCTAGGTAGGTAGGTTAGGTATGTAAACAACTAACCTTAGCCTATGTAGCTTATGTAACCTAGTATATAGGTAGTTTAGTGATGTATATAGGTGGCTTAGGCTAATTTAAACAAGTAGGTAACTTGTGTAACCTATGTAGGTATCATAACCTAGCTTAAGTAACCATTCAGTTGCATGTAGTCTATAATTGTAATGTAATCACAACAATGATGAATAACAAAATACAAAGGATATATGATTACATAATTAGACTTAAAACATCTAGTCATAAAATGTTTTTGTCATGAAAGATTGTTTTTGGCAAAGTGATGGCAAATAAGGCAAATAAAATGGCCAATGGGAAATTCCCCATGCATTTTCTAATGTGATATATATGTGAAAGGGCAAACACAAGTGTTAATATGATGAACATGTATTAAGATTAGTTGAAATAATTTAAGCAAATAGGATGATCAATGAAAAATTCCCCATGAATTTTTCAATGTGATGTAAAAGGGCAAATATGAAAGCCAATATGATGAAGAGGCATTGATTGTATGAAATGGCTCAAGTGTCATTGGCCAATGTGTGAAACAAGTGTGAACACGACCTTTCATTGACCCATGTGTGAATTCAAACATCATTGGTTCAAGTGTTAAAGGTTTAAGAAAGTTAAGATGTGGTCACAATCAATTAATTTTTGGACAATGATGGAAAAATCATTTGTGTAAATTTAATTAAATTTCAGTAAAAAATCACTTAAAATTCAATAACCATATAAATAAGATATTTCAAAAATGAAATCATCCATTGTCATTCATGTTTATTTACAATCAATGAAATTGATCCATCATGTTATTCATTTGTCATCCATAAAAACATGTAAAAAATTACTTTCAACAAGATTTTTTGGATAATTAACCATGTAGAAAGTTTCCTTGGACTAAATCCCCACATGGATAAAAATAAAATTAGTTTTTTCCCCCCCCTCCCCTTGCCTCCTTTCAAATTTATAAAAGATAATTTTTTTTTTCAATATGTTCAAAATCAATATGAAATATAACATTATATTTTATCCTTGTTCCTTTTGCTTTATGTTTCAAACTGTTCCATGTTACAACTTATAAACCTTTCTTCGAATACATTCTTACATGTTTCATGGCCTTTTTTGAAGTTATTTTTGTATGCATGTAATATCGAAGTTAAACTTTGTTTTTATTATTTTTGTCCTAGTTCAAATTCACATTGATAATTCTTTGGACGTGGGAGATTTTCATGCATTGTTATGTCAATTTTGTCAATTTTGTTCATGATGTTCAATGCTACATTGTTATGGATGTAGCAAAAGATAATAAATGTGAACAATGGGACACCTTCCATTGGCTTAAGATGATTTACGAGATCTACTTGTTATTAGTTGTATGTCTATTGTGTTTAATTGTTCTAGAAAGCTTATAATGTGGTCCACACATTATCTTATTTGTTATTGGAATTGAAAAAAGGATTACAAAGTTGACCTAGTGTGTTTTGAAATGATAGTGAGTTCCACAATCTCAATAACCAACTAAAGACTTGAAGCTTGCTAGTGATTTTAGAAAACTATTTCTTTAATTTGTAAATCATGTTCTCTTGTTGGATTCAATGAAGTTTGGAATGATTCATTGTTTCGTTCTTAATTTTTTGTGGCAATAGCGAAAGATTTGATTTTAAATCAAGATTTGTTTTTCACACACAATAACTATGATGTGTTAGTACAACACTAGATTTTAAGTGAATTTGATGTCTCAATTTCATTCTCCTCACTAAAATATGAATACTTTGACAATTCATGATAACACAAACAAATGCCAACCTTATACAATATAAGGTTTGCAGTTTTGTGGTTTTCATTGTGTGGTTCTTGAATATTGTAATACATTGGTGTCTTGGACAATTTATTTATATCATTTGTAGGAATGATGAAAATTTCAAAAAGTATTTTTTTCAAAGAACAAAATTTTGTGAAGGAAAGTAGAAAACCTTTTAAAATAGTGAGGAATATCCCTTTTTTGACGTGGTATTTTCAAAACAAATAAATTATTCAACATGAATGTGTTGAAGCTACCCTTTTATTGGGTATTATCAAATTTATATTTGTCTTTCATTGGAACTTTACATTATTCTTCTAAAATGATAACATAATACCCATTTGATCCTTTGCACATTTGTTGTTGTTAATGGCTTTGGAAGTTATAGAGTGATGTTTGTCATAGATTTGTCATGCAAAGTACATGCATAAACAGATGTAAATGATTGAACTTGGGCAGCTCATTGAATGAATAGGAGAGGTGAATGACACTTGGAAAACCATCCTCAAAATGTGGGATTCACCCATATGAAAACTACATACCTAATTCCATAGTCTTAGAGTAACACCTACCTTGTGAACAATCCTCAAAATGTGGGATCAAGATGAACACTATATGCCTAGTTCCATATGTTTTCATGCCTAGTTCCATATTCTTAGAGTAACACCTCGCAAGTGAACAATCCTCAAAATGTGGGACCCAAATGAAAAATTGCATAATTTCATAGTCTAGCCACCAGGGTTTTCTTTCCATTAGGATGTTGTGATCCCCCCTAGCTTACACATAATATGCATGATCTTGTGATTGCAGCAACCTAATGAAAAAGCCACTAAAATGGAGCCCTTGTTATTTGTTGCATGGACATGCACCTTTCATTGAAGATTAGTTGCAACTAGGCTGGAAATATGTAAGTAAGTAATTATTGTTAGGAATGGTAGGAACATCTCATAGTGAGAAAGGGAACATTCTAGAGAACTTAAAAAAGAACACATGTTCTCATCATCTCTCTGATCATAATAGTGTAATGGAAAGAGGACCTAATTAACACTCAAAATGAACAACATTTGATGAACAATCCTCAAAGTGAGAGACCAGATGAAGAAGCACATCGTTTGGTAGTCTCTCCTCTAGAGCCAATAACAAACTACCCACCCTTAGCATAGGGTCAGTTTACGCATGGACGAAACAGATAATTAATTTTTTAAATTAATTTTTAAAAATTAATTTAAAGTTATTATTATTTCATGATCTAATATGAGATATATCTTCATATGAGGAGAGAAATTATTCAGATTTTAACCTGTGATAATTATGATGTTTTCAACACCTCAGCTTTTTATTTTCAGGAAAATTCGTTTACATTTTTTAAATAGATTATTTAATCAGGAAACTGACCCTAGGGCAAAGTATGAAGGAATGTAGTTTGTTTTGTTTTGTAGTTATGAGTCCCACTGCTCTGGGATGCTTCAGATCGCGTTGTTGGTGTCTTTGTGAAAGCTCTCGATGACGAGGGGTGCACGGGCTTGGTTCCACGAGGAAGGGCGCATGGGCTTGGTTCCATGGCGTTTGGACTTTGCCATGCAAAAGTTCTTGAATATTGAATGATTTCTTCACTGAAAATTAAATTAAATTAAATCGTAGCTGAAAATTTCGGAGGAATTGGAATGTGCATTTGGTGTTATTAGAAAGATATTGTTTAGCAAGGATTTAATGGAATTTATATGGTAAGATTTGGATTCAGAATGTGGGAGGTATTGATTTTGAAGTGATTTCTGCCCCGGAAAATTCAAATAAATTCCAAAAAACCAGGTTTTGAAAGGAAAAATCAGTTGAGGACGTGGTAACACTTGGGCCCAAAGGCACAGGCCACACACTAGTACTGTACACATGAAAAAAAGAAAAAAAGAAAAGAAAAACTAAAACTAAAAACCCTTTTAAAAAATTATATAAAAATAAAATCTGATCAGAATTGCCGGAGATTATTATAACTTAAACGTTGTTCTGGGTTTTTAACCGCTTCCATGTGAACAGGGGTTGCGCGGCGCGGGCGACGATACTACGGGTGGCTTCTTCTCTCCCGCCCGCCGGCGTTTGCGAAGCTCTTTGGCCTCTCTACGACATCAACTCTCTCTCTCTCTCTCTCTCTCTCTCTCTCTCTCAAGCTTGCGACGCAAGAAATAAAACCACCACGGCTTCTTCCAGGCGCCAAAGCACAAGCTTAGAGAGAGTCTCACTTTTGTCTTCTTCTTTCTATCTCACCATAATTTGTCTGTGGAGAAGAAGGCCTGTGTTATTTACACGGGGTCGGTCACCACAGACATTCAATTTTGGCCTTGTACAGTAGTCGTAATAATAATGGCAGGTTTTGGGACACCATAAAAGCGCCAAACCCTAAATCCGGTGCACTTGGAACGAAGGAATAAATTCGTTGGGTTTCTCTTCTGAGGTTTTTGATATCAGTGGAAAATCGACCGGGAGGGAGGAGATATCATTATTGTTCCTGGTGCTGTAATGGAAAATAAAAAAACAAAGAGGAAGATATTGTTATTGTTCTTCCTGGTGCTGTAGTTAGTAGTGGATTTTCTTTTGAGGTTGTGTGTGTGTGTGTGTGTGTGTGAGAGAGAGAGAGAGAGAGAGAGAGAGAGAGAGAGAGAATGTAGCTCCAGGAGGCGTTTGTGAAATTGCTTGCAAGAAACTTGCAGAGGTAGTAGTATGCGGAACGAGGGAAGAGATGAGTGGCAGTTTCGTGAGACAAGTGACGGGGATATCCCTACTGGAATGTGGGAGAGGAAGAAGAAGAGGGAATTTGCTCGGACTCAGCAGATAGCCAGAGACTTTAGCCTGATTTGGAAGAGGCCGATATTAGAAAGGAACAGCAGCAGCGTTCTCATGAACTGGCAGAGGGAGCCAAAAGTATTAGAAGGCTGGGCAAGCAACGCTATTATTGCAAACCATTCGACGTATTTGAAGAAAGCGGGAGGAGAAACGAAGAAAGGCGAGAAAAGAATGGGTTTCAACAACGAGTTGTTGTTGCGAGGCGGCTCGAAAATAGGTAGCAATGACAAGGATAGGGAACCAAATGAGCAGAGGAATAAGGAAGAAGAGACTGAAACTCCCATTGAAGACCTTCAAGAACTTGTTTCTCAGTACAAGTCCGCACTGATGGAGCTCACTTTCAACTCGAAGCCAATTATTACTAATCTCACAATCATCGCTGGAGAGAATGCTCACGCAGCGCAAGGCATATCTGCCGTTATTTGTGATCACATTGTTATGGTAAGACATTACGGCGTTTATGTTCTCTCCTTCCTTCTTCCTCGGGACTTTTTGTGTCTGTTCACAACATTGCTCTTATCAAGCTTGCAACCTTTACAAGCTGGGCTGCATCTGCAACATAAATCCACACCAATGCAACAAAAAAAAAACCCCCTGTCGAGGACTATGTTTTAGCAGAAGCAATGGGTTCTTCAGCCAGGAAGAAGCATCAACATGAACCAACAGGCAATGGAGAATTTACACTTAGGGTTTTGGCATGATTCTTTTTTTACCATTGAAGTACCTAATGTCTCTCCCTTTGGAGCACTGTCATTTATTACCAATTTTTTTCAGGTACATTTTTTTGTGGGCATATTTGAAGTTTTATTGTGTATATGTTAATAGGTGCCAAAGGAGCAGAAGCTTCCATCATTGTATCTTCTTGACAGCATTGTAAAGAATATTGGAGGCGAGTATGTGAAATATTTTTCTGCACGCCTTCCTGAGGTATCTATCTTGTCAGGGTTTCCTTAACTGAATTCCTCTTAGTGACCTTTTATACTAGATATGTCCTTTGTTTGGTGTTCACTTCAATAGTCCAATTGCTTAAGACTGTTACTGTTGCCTTATCTGGCTGGTCATCAGTACTTACTTGAGTCCAAGAGCCTGCAATTACTAACCTTAGATGGGAATGCAGGTGTTCTGTAAGGCATATCGGCAAGTAGACTCTGTCACCTACACTGCCATGCAGCATTTATTTTGGACATGGCGGGGTGTTTTCCCATCAGGCCCTTTGCATGTCATTGAAGCGGAGCTTGAATTCAGTCTTCAGTCAAAGGAGCCTGTGATGTCCTCCCAGCCATCACGGCCCATTGAATTGGCTGTTCTTCGTTCTGGGCATGGCATTCATGTCAACCCCAAGTACTTGGAAGCTCAACGCCAACTTTTACTACAGTCCTCGAGAAGCAGGGTATGCTACCTTTGATCCATCTTGTCACATGGGCCCCAATGTTTCCTTCTTCCTGTAAGCTTGAGTACTTTCTCACTTTGTTTGTCAGGTGAAGTTAAGCACCTGATGGAAGTGTTCTAGTGTGTGCTATTTGTATGGCAGGCTGATGGAGTTGTTGCTGAGAGCAATGGAATCGCTCGGATGAGAGATGTAGATAGGCCCTTACTGCATGAGAATGCAAAAGGATGGCCTGATGCTCAACCACAAAGACTACCTGTATGTTTCTGTGATTATAACCCTCATGTTCCTCTTCTTGATATATTTGGTCAGAAATTTTGACAACAAATCAAGAGATAAATCCTCATTGGCTTCAATGTTCTTGTTGCAGACCATGCAGCCAGGTCAGCAAGGTCAATTTGACAAAACAGGTTATGGTCAGAGGCCTGTTTATGACTTCCCAGAGTATGAGCGTGAAAGGTGGGGAGGCCCTGAGTCTGACATCGGTGGACGCCCAGGTGCAGAGAGAATTGATCAAAGTGGGTGGTACAGAGAACAAGAGATGCAGAGGCAAAGTAATGGAGGTCCTGGTGATGGGGGACTTTACTCCCAACCAAATGGATATAATATGAGGCACCAGTCAGGTCCAAGGCTCTCTGGCGTTGACAGCCATGGACACAGGAACATGACCTCTGGACCTTGGAGAGGAGGTCCTGTCCTGCTTCCTCAAGCAATGGAGATGAATAAACGAGGGACTGGAGGGGATGGGGGTTCCCTTAAGGTTCTAGGGCCAGAACCCCAGTCCTTTGGGTCACATATGCAAGGAATCAAGAACTGGCAAAATGCTGATGAGGAAGAGTATGTCTGGGAGGATCTGACACCACATGCTCAGGAGCCAGGAGTAGGCAGTGGAAACTCAAGAGTGGATGATTGGATTCCTGGGGAGAGGAATCTGGGGAAAGGTCAGATGCATGGATTACATTCTCCTGGAGCTTCTTATGATCTGGGTTGGCAAAGTCCTAGAGGCACTCCTCGGTCTCAACAGTTCTCATCATCTGCAGATAATCAATTGGTTCTCCCCCAGGTGAGTTTGTGAAAAAATGATGAGTGCTTCAGTAAATCGGTATGGTTCCATGTATTTGTCAGTTTTCTTGCAAAATTCATCCATGCAGAATTCCCTGGTCTGCAGGTATCTGTCCCAGCTCGCATCATGCCATTAGCTTCATCCAATGTACCACCTTTCTCCACCACAACCCTGATCCCTTCACCCAGCAGAGGAGGTGCTACAGCAGGCCCCTTTGGTATCAGGCCAAACTTTCCTTCAAAGCTAGGACAAGCACATAACAATTCACCTTCTACACCAGATTCAAATGTGACCTTTCAGCAAAGTGAAAGGCAGCCTGGCCTTGGTTCTCGCTACCTGCCAAATCAGCCACATCACGTGCTGCAACACATCCTCAATGAGCGGGCTGGCCTAGTTCGGCCCCCTCTGCATCAGGACCCAACATTGCCTGCTCAGTTACCAGTGAATCCTCAGAGTCTCCAGTCCTCTCAAGGAACGTCCCTTGATTTCTCCAGCATGTCTCCTCAGTTCAGGCCACCAAGCTCAAGCAGTTCTCTACAGCACTCTTCCCAGCAAGCTCAACCTGTATCCTCATTAGGTCAAGCCCAACAAGGTCAGTTGACTCAGTTCCAGCAAGGCACAATGTCAGGTTTGATGGCAAATGGGCAGACTGAGATGCAAGGCACAGAGACAGTTGATTTAGTAGCCTTGTGGAAATCAGGTCTCCTACCCACTGTACAAAGCCCATTGGTGCCACAGCCACAGTCTCAGCCTCAAAGTGTTCCACTGCAACAACCTTCTTCAGGACTTGGTGAAGTCCAGCAATTGATTTCAGGGCAATCCCCTTTGCCAAGCAAGCCCCCACCACCACATCTACCAGTTTCAGCTATCAGCCCTTTGTCTATGCAAGCAGGAGCCCATGGAGGACAGTATCCAACAACAGTTTCAGGGCAAGGGAATCCAATACTTTCTGCCCTGCCTAACTATCCCCCTCAGCAACAACAATCCCATCATGGGCAACCCCCTCTTCCCCCTGGTCCCCCACCTCTTTCTGCTGTTAGAGAAAATTCCATCTCTTTGCCTCTGCCTGGAGTAACACCATTGCCTGCACCAATGGGTCAAATAGACTCACTTCTTAAGTCTCTCGTTGCCAAGGGTCTTATTGCCCCAGTGCCAACTGCTACATCAAATGATACGGTTTCCACTCATGGTCTCTTATGGACTCCTCCTGGTGCTTCTAGCTCAAAACCTGGTTTTTCCAACTCAGGGAACCCAGAAGTCCTTCCTGATGGGCAGTCAAATTCTTCTTCATCAGCACTTGCAGCCACACTCGTCACCGTCTCTGGAGGTATGACTAGTTTTTCAGAGGTGGCTGCTGTTACAAGTCAGTCAAAGCCAAAGGAAGACATTACTGGTATTGAATTCAAGCCAGAAGTTCTGAAGGGAAGGCATGAGGTTGTGCTCAATGCTCTCTATTATAACTTACCCAGGCAGTGCAAAACATGTGGGTTGCGATTCAAGGAACAAGAGGTGCACAGCAAGCATATGGACTGGCATGTCTCTAGAAATCGTCTACAGAAAGCACAAAAGAAGCTCTCCCGGAAGTGGTTTGTGACTCTGAAGGAATGGCTTAGTGGCACAGGAGCATCAACAACACAGCTGGCACCTTCTTTCTTTGCTGCAGAGGGTGCGGCTATATCTTCAGAGACTGATGATGGTGAGAGCATTGCTGTGCCAGCCGATGAAAATCAAAGTGCTTGTGCCCTTTGTGGGGAGCCATTTGAAGACTTCTATAGTGATGAGAAAGATGAATGGATGTATAAGGGAACTGTCTATATGAATGCTCCCACTGGTGGAATTATGGAGGGTCTTGATAGTGGAGCTTTGGGCCCAATTGTTCATATCAAATGTCAGACAGAGTCTGCAGCAAGAGCAGACTCGAGTGAAGACAATGAAGAGGTACAAGATGATATTGTTGGCTTCACTTGAATAATGTGGACATGTTATGATTGCTTATAAGCAACAACAGTGTCTCAATTCAAGAAATTTCTACTGTTTTGGCAAGATTTGTGTGCAAATTGGATCAGCATGCCCATGCAACTGTAGCTTAAATTGCAGTTAACAGCAGGACTATCACCTGACCTTGCAACTTTGATGTGAAGGTACAACCAGAGCTTCTGGCAGCTGATAGTGTTCGCATGGAAGTTGATGGACAAGGAGGCAATGATATCTTGCCTTTGCTTGATGATTTTCATCCCTTGGAGACTACGGTATGCATCTCTTTGTTGCTTGGAAGCAATTGTCAGTTCCAATCATGCCTCAGGATTTAGAGGGCTACATAGTTTCACTAACCTGTTGCAATCTCTTTTGACCCAGATTTAGTCTTATGACCAGGTTGATGGTGCTCATGACTGCTCATAGATGTTTTTTCCACTGATTTGCAGTGCACTGTTAGGCTTTGCATGACATAACAAGGGGTCCCTGAGGCATCTTGGTTTCAAGTGGTTTCAACCTACTTGACCATTATGTCTATCTTGCAAACTGCTTTCATTGTCTTGCATGTTTGTATATGTTGTCTTGATATGTTATGTGGGCCCTGGAAACATCCACTCAGAACTATTTCATTCAGGTTGTAATCCATTCTTGGTGGTTCTTCAGACCTTTCCCGAGTTGACCTAAACTTTGCACACACCTCCACAAAAATCTCTGCAGCTCACAGTATCCTTTTGCAATAATTCATTATAGCAACTTACAAGTTAGCAAGGGTTTGTGGCAGGATGAACGTGATGAAGTTGGGAGCCAAAGAAAACGAGTTCGGTACTAAAACTAGATGGTCCTGGTGTAAACCAGACACCCTGATCTCTGTGAGATGCCCAAATTTTAGAAATTCTGGAGGAGAAGGTCATAAAAAATGACCTCAGCCTTTGTGGATGGAATGAATATCAAAATCCAGCAACCTGAACAAAAAGCTTGGCCCCATGTTCAAAGAAAGGTGTCTCTCTTGCTTTCCCAGTCATGTAAACCATGGCCAATGCAAGTCATGATAGCAGTAACCCACATTTTACTGGTTTGGAGGAATTCATAGTTTTGTGACCTCCAAAGGGGGGCTGGGGGTGTTGAGAGTCTTCCAGCAAATGATCAAAGAATAGGCGACGGACATTGTGCATGCTTTCCAATGCAGAATGGCAACTAGAGTGGCAGGCAAATGATGAAAAACACCATTCAGCAGCATGTTCACAGTTTGTGCAGATGCATCAGATTTAGAGTTGTAAACTTTCAGTTCTTTAGATTACCTTGTAGCATTCATGATTTGTGGTGATGCCTCACAGCACACACCTCTTCTCTGTCATTAGTCAAACTACAGATCTGATACATGGGTCATGCCTTTCATGTCACTTTGGAGATGTTTGTGTTCAATGGGTAGATGTTCTTCATGCCTCATTTAGGCAAAGCAGGCAGCTGTTAAACATCATCAGGTTTCACAGCCTTAGATTTCAAGCAATGTCTTCTCTTCTGGCTTTCAGCAGAACCCATTGTACTTAAATCTCTTGATGTCTTTGGTAAGATACAGAATGTTATTATATCTGTGTTTCAAGTGTTGTGCTCATGTCAGAGAGACCCTGGACATCTGGTTTCGTTCATTGTGGGTATGGCCAACAAAAATTACCCCAGGCTTCCTTTGATGGCGTCCCTTGCCATTCTCTGTCAAGCCTGCCTTGCAAAGTGAAGGATTTGACTGAATACAGGGATGCACACGAATGAAATCCATACAATGTTGAGCGTTTATAAATGGAGGTGTGTTATGTATTGTACGTCAGGTATAAATCAATGAATGTTGGGTGGGTATCTAATTTTGTTGTTAACTGCTGGCTCCAGTTTTTTGATGTTCCAGAATCAGAGAACTATGGATTCATCTTCTTGTCTTTTTAGTTTTAAGAAATATAATTAAAGAATCATGGGTTGTGGTCATTTCAAAAACTTCTAAGAACTGGCGGTCTTCCTCACAGAACCAGTGATTTTATAGGCCATATTTTTCTGTCTTTCAAAAATTTGAGAACTATATATATATATATATATATAATTGGGCTCTGCGATGCTTCGCACTACCAGTGATGTTGATTAAATTATTTTGTGTGGACATAATAAATTTTTTGTAATAATTTTGTCCTTCCAAAAAATAAAATTTTGTAAATTTCATAATATGTCATTTTGTTTTATTAATATATTTTTACATTCTTAGTTTGGTAAGCAAAATGCTATTGATACAAAGAGACCCAATATATATATATATATACACACACTGAAAAAGTGTAAAACAAATAACAAAAAACAAAATAGATAAAAACATTGAAAGAGTGCAAGACAAGGAATCAGATACAAACACACCACAAAAAAAACCAATTCTGAAATAAAATTTGATCTATGACAAATTATAATTCAAAATGACTTTGAAATTCTTGTAGTGACGATCACCAAAATACCCATCTTACTTAAACCAGTTTTGATGAAACATCATCACTGAAATTAGAATTGTGGCGTTGCTCAAGTGGCATTATCCATATGAGTGTTTGGCCAAATTTGGTGATATTCAAAATATGAAAGTCAAAAAAATCTTAAGCACCCTCTCATGTTTTAGGTAATCTTGATGAACTTTTTTTTCTCATTTTTTGCTGATTTTTTTTCATAATCAGGGAATTTGCAAGAGATTTTCTTTCGAATTTTTTTTTGTGCAAAATGGAAAAAAATTCACCACCAAGAAAAATCATTGATTCGCACTAGATTTGTTTTGTCAGTATAGTGCAAAAATCCACCCCAAAATGAAAAGCATTGATCATGAGGCATATGAATCATCCTTTTTTTTTGGTGCAAAATTTCTTCAAAATGTGAAGAAAAAATTGAGGCTGCAACCATTACAACGGCTTTTTTTTTAATTGAAAATTTTGAAAAAATGAAAAATAAAACAAGGTTTTGAATTGAGTTTGCCAAATTAAAAATGCATGTTCATGCAAGTCACCAAACACTGGTACAATTATAGTTTTTTTATTTATTGTCCTACCTATTCTATTGCGATTTAATACTAAATCCTTCTTGGGATGCTAGCCAATGACACAACATAAAAAAAAGAAAATCATTCATAGGAATACGAGGCTTCTTATGCCTACTTTGTGACAATGGGAGGGATCTTACACCTATAGGTGAACACAGGAAGGATATTCATGGATATAAGAAGGTCTACCTTCCAAATACATTTGGGAAATTTCTCCCTTTGTTTTATGATTTTTTGCCATGAGTTAGAAGAAATGGACTCCCATTTAAATCAATAAGGCTTCAATTTAATATGATGAGGAAGAAAGTAAATTTCAGACATTCATTGGGAAACTAGTCTATTGGGTATGTTGATGACTTTGATTAGTGAAAACTTGAACTTTCAATGACCATTTTAGCTCCTAGATGTTGGAATGCTTAGGGTTTGTTGCGTGTAATTTTGGGGTTGTAAGAGTCTAGAGGTAGTATAATTGTGGAATTTGAATGCATTAATAGCTTTGGGCAAGAATTTGTTAGGTGGAACTATGGGAACCCACCACCATGTGCCCCCATATCGTATCATATACCATATGGTTCCAACCTATGTCTTTTTATGCATGTAACATGTGTCAAACAATCTAACTATGGATGATTAGGAAGACTTTTCCCAAGGGATTTACAAAGCCAACGGATGCTAGTGGTGGTTTTATGATCACTATCATTAAGAGCCTTAAAGGGTGGGTGGTTTTCTACATTTCTCCAAATAGATTGTCAAGACCCGAAACAAATGAAAATGCTAAATAGATTCAACAAGAGAAATTAACAAGGAGCTTGACAACAACCATAAAGTAAAACATCTTATGAATAAACAAGATATATTACAAACCTAAGTCTTAAGGTGAATCATATTACATAAGTCACAACTTACAATATTATATTACAAGATTGAAGGATGGTGCTCTTAAGACTTTTTATTTATGTTAAAGATATCTGCAAATTCAACCTGTCTTCACCCTGTCTTTCGACCTCCTTTCACCCCCTAACCCCTCTTTTAGTGGTATCCATAAAGTAAGGAAATTTTATTAAATCTCAGTATGAAATGCTGAAACTCAGTACGAAATGCTGAATCTCCGCATTTAATGCACAAGGTTCGAGAGGAATTATAGTAGCGGTACACGTAAGAGCAGTTAAAATCTATGTAGCAGCAGTGGAGCCGCTCAGGAAAAAAGAAAGACAGGGTGAAACTCAGGATGGTTTTCCGAGTTTCACCCCCCCCACCCTTGAATGCTAATGTACTTTTTTGCTGGGTTTTTTTTTAATCTCACCCTGTGTATGACCAAACTCAGGGTACTGGTGCTGTATTTTCCTGACTCTACGGAGATCTCTATTATCTCACAAAGCTTTCTATGGATTCACTAAGTTTTTGAAAAAAAAATTCAACTATGCTTCTTAGAACTTTTCACCAACTTAATTTTTTAGAAATTTCTCCTTTTTTATATAATAAAAATAGCTTTTACTAACAACCTTCCGCATCCATACTTTATAATGTTCATTAAAATTTTTTTTATGGATTCCTATTGTTTCATTATACAAACTTCTATGGATTGTGTGTGACACTACCACCTCTTCCAACAATGAGTTGCACAAGGAGTGATGCTATGAAAGTTTTCATGCACATAAGAAGTTGAAGATGTGTTTACATAGTTTTTTGCAATGTTTAGTAATTGTTAATCATAAGGTAATGATTCATTAGTTCATGTAACGAGTGATAATGAGAGACATCTATTACCATATACTAAGCAAAGGTGTTTACATCCCCACTAATAAAGATCTTTTGAATACAGACTCTAGTTTGCTTTCATGGGTACATTTAACTTCAAGGACAATTATTAAATAATGAATGCAGTTAATTTGTCATTATTTTCATCGTTTAAGTGATTTTTTGTTTTAAGGTTATTGACACAAATTATCTAATTGACATAGTTGGGATGCATCATTGAGAAGATTTGCAAATAAGAGTTATTGGTATTTAAATGATTTGATTTTGTCATCACTCTTTGGATGTTTGTGTTACATTGTCTAGGTCAAGAATATGATTACAAAATGGACCAAAAAAACTCTTGTGTCATTTATATTATGTTTGAAATGAGGTTCAAAAAATTTATAGTTTTTTTCCCTCCTTCAATGGGGTTGAATATTGTAAAAAGTTATTGGATACAATTCACATGTAACTAGAACATTTGAAAGTTGATGACATGGCATGATTTTTATGGAACATTTGAACTTGTCACCATCAAGGTTTAAATGGATATTGAATTTTTCAAACATTTAGCTATGCATTGGCTAAACTAGAAGCAAATTCCCATCTGAGTTTGTTGATATCATATCCACATTGATGAAGTAAATATTTCGAACTTTTGTGAAACTTGCATTTAAGATTTTTTCAACCTCCATTTTTTTTCACCATCATTTTCAATTGGTGGAAATGGTCAAATGTCTTTTAAGAATGGTAGATTCATAAAAATGTTAAAAAATAGAGACATCAAATATTGAGTAAATTTTCATAGATCTTTGAATTGATATTGTAGCTTATGGTTAATTTCCACATGAACAAAATGAGTAATTTTTTTTAATTAATTCATTTTTTATTTTAAAATTATATAATTTTCCATCATCTACTATGATATTGTGATATGAATAGTGAAATTATTAAGAGTTTAACCTATGATAATTATGATGATTTTCAACATGTCAATTTCATATTTTCACAAAATCTCATTTCATTGTTTTGAGGATTTTTTAATGATGAAACTAACCTTAGGGTAAACTAATCAACATGACTTATTTGATAATTAAAAATCAACTTGATGCATTTGGCCAAGTGATAGTAATTGGTCAAAGTTGTTCACAGTACCTTGTAAATTATAAATCCCAATGAAATATTTAGACCTAATTTTCAATTTCATAGACTAAATGTTGGTTTCAATGGCAATCAACATGATCATTATAACAATTTTAAACTTCTTGCAATCATGTAATTAACTTTCCTTGAATATCAACTAGTCTTTGAGTAAGATTTAAAACTATATTTGTGTTCCACTTACCACAAAAATATCAAACCTAAGGTGTTGCCCATGGTTTGTTAAAAAGGGAGTGTGACCAAATGATGAATGATATGTATTGTTATACACAACCTCAACTATGGGCAAAAGATCAACCCAATTATTTTTATGATAATTGTACATCAAAGTTATTGTTATAAAACATAGTTCACCCTTTTTGTTTGTCTATCTATTGGGGATGATTAGCTATGGATTTATTGATTTGAACCCTTAAAATTTTGAGCAATCCCTAACATAAAATAGACATGAATTGAGAACCATAATTGGAAATGATGTTTAATCACAAGCAATAAAACTTTATATATTAGAGATATTTGTAAAGAGCCTTAATCTTAAGGTGAAAAACCTCCAAATGGGTGTTAACACAAGGTGAGATTAAAAAGTTAACCTGGAAAAATACATATGCTTCAAACAAGGACTAAAACTCGGGAAGGAGCACAATGTTAAGAAAAGGATATAGAACAATAAGCATATAGATAAGTCGATATGTTAAGAGAGCATGTGTAAACAAGTCGAAATGATAGAATAGGCACAACAATGTGACAAAGTAAGCAAATTGATATGACAATATAGGCAAATTGGTATGGCAACATATTGTTATGACAACACAACGTAGTCAATTTGTGGCAAGTCTATTTGCTAGATAGTTAAGTAGTTATAACCATTTTGCAAGGAGTATAAAAATACATTTTGACTGACTTGAAGGGGATTTTAATGGTGATTATCTGTATGCTTTTACTAATCTACTAGGGAGAGAAAGCAAGCAAAGGAGTTATGAGAGGAAAAAAGAGGAAAGACTTCGTAGAACTTCGTGGTTTATTGAAATATAAAAGATGTATTTTTTTTCAATTTTGTTGTGTTTAATATTGTATGTGGATTTAATTGAATGAATCTCCAAAATTAGAGTGGTTTGAATTTTGTCCTAGTTAGTATGTTTACATAATATTCATTCTAATGGAGTACGACGAGGACCTAGTTACACATTACAATTTAGTCAATGGAAATTAAATAAGGGAAAGTGGAAATAAATGAAATTGATTTGGTATTTTGCTTAACACATGTTCTTTATATGGTGTTACCTTGTGGATACACAAATTTAATTGGTGTTTATAGAATTGAAAAAAAACATAGTGGAATGAATAAGATGACTATTTTGGGGGCCAAACAAGTATTAGCTTTTCCAAATTTATTCACTTACTATGAACAAGACATGGCAAAATCAATGTTATTTCTAGATCATTATAATAAGGGTAGGAGTAGCACTGCCACTACCAAGAGGCCATATCATTGAGAGGCAGTTTTTAGCAATGGGGGTTGTAAAAGATCTAGAATGGAGAAAATTCCTAGCTTACAACATAATATGTTGTTACACCTAGTACCATCAAAGAAGAGGATATGGAGTATTAGAGTTCGAGGTGAACTACCTAGAGCTCTATGCCTTGAGGTATTATTGTAGGTTGGAGTATGCCTATTAAGAATATTATCACTAGCACTAGATTGTTGTTTTTAGCAAACCAACTTTTGCCATGACGCAAATGGAAACTATCTCGGACCATGTGGTAAGTCAAGTTCATGCCAAACCTAACCGATGGAAACAACTAATGGATTATTACTAGGAGTTAGTTTGCCTCACTAACTTGGGAGATCATGAGATGGAAGTAATCACATGGAGAATGAGTTGTGAGTTCACAAAGGTTTAGGCAACATATGCTCAGCTTGGCCAAGATGCACTGTCCCTGCAAGCAACCATATTGTGCACTTAACACTTGGTGGACAAATTGACAAAGTGACCATGCATTGGTAAGATTGCACACTACCAACAGTGCTTTCCTCACTCAATGAAGCCTAATCAAATCGACCAATATGTGAAGGGCGAGCGAATTACAACAACTAAGGATTTAGCATAATCATTTAATAGTGAGATAGACTACTATCTTACCCCTATTCAAATGGCATTCTATGCTAAAAGTAGTGGACATTTTAACTATAAAATTTAGCTACTATGTGGGGACATTACAACAGTTAATAAAGGAATAATGTTAGGAAAAGGATATAGAGCAATAAACATATAGACAAGTTGATATGTATAGAAAGCATGTGTAGACAAGTTGAAATGAAAGAATAGGCACAACAATGTGACAAAATAGGGAAATCGATATGGTAGCATATCGTTATGACAACATAGTGTAGTTGACTTATGGCAAATCAATTTGCTAGACAATTAGGTGGTTATAACCGTTTTGTAAGGAGTATAAAGATATATTTCAATTGATTTGAAAGGGGTTCTAATGGTGATTATTTATATGCTTCTAATGATCTACTAGGGGGAGAGAGCAAGCAAAGGAGTTATGAGAGGAAGAAAAAGGGAAAAACATTGTAAAGCTTTGTGGTTTATTGAAATATAAAAGATTTATTTTTTCCAATTCTATTTTGTTTAACATTATATGTGGATTTAATTGAATGAATCTCCAATATTATAATGGTTTGAATTTTGTCGTAGTTAGTATGTTTACATTGTACTCTTTCTAATGGAGTAGGATAAGGACCCAATAATGATATATAGATTATTAATTTATTCATGGAATATCAAACTTAACACCTACAAAATTATATCACTAACACACAAACATTGGAATCCCAAACATTTCATTATAGGTTTGAGATTTCACTATATAATTTCACTATTGTTAATAAATTATTTTAAATTTTGTGCACATCTTGGACAATAAATGTGTCACTGGCACCTTATTCAACCTTGTTTCAACAAACTTTGTGGATAGGTAACTTTTATGGGTGAAACAAGGGTTTTGGGGTGAAGCTATTCCCCAAACACAAGGTTATTTTACAAATTTTTTTACTATCAAACAATTTTGCAATACCTTCCATTGTAATGATTTTAGTGGTTAGAATAAAATGTGTCATTTGTTTATCAATCAACCAAAAAAAAAATAAAGATAAAAAACTTGGAGCATGGAGGGATTGGGATGAAATGGAATGACCATGGACTTTCAAGAATTAAAAGCAATTGTATTAAACCATATGGCCAACTAATGGCCAATGATGTGGTGCTTTTCACATTTACGGCCATTAAAAAATAATTGATATAAATTTATTGATTTTTAAATGTCCTACAAATGAAAGACCATGACATGGTTGGAGGTTTTGTAATCATGTTGGCCTTAATGAGACATTAAAAAAACCCTTATAACATATGAAACATTTAAATGTCAATATGAACATTATTTTCTATTGACATAAAATGTAATTGTTTTAGTTTAAGGAGGATGGACTTCAATTGGTCAAAAATAATGTTTATGTGTTTAAGGGCAAAATATGAATGACGATAAAACATTTGGTTTCCCTTGTTGATTTCATGGATAATAAACGATTATGAACTCAAAATGAAAAAAACATTCATAAAATACTCAAAGTTCAATCCCCATTATACCCCCCACCCCTCCCCCCCCTCCTTCTCCCCCCCCCCCTCCCTTGAGCTAGCCTTTGTAACAATCGACATTTCAATTCTTCACTAAAACCTCTTTCAAACATATCTAGGAAAATTTTCACCAAATTTGTACATGTGCATTTTTGTAACCCCAAAACTTGTCAAAATATGTGTAGTCACAATGACTATGATGATGGTCAAAATATGTATAAATGTAAAGGCTAGAAGAATTGTCCAAATATGTTACAATGGATTACAACATTACACTTGTATTTTGCTCAATTTGAAAAATAGTTCAAGGACATTCACTTCTTCTTGTATTTAAGGTGAAAGTTAAGGTTGTTTAAGCATTCAAAGTGCAATGCTTATGAGGTGATAGTTGGGTAAGTCCATAGAAAAAAGATTCACACCCAACTGCTTTTCCAAAAGCATAGAAGTAAGGTGTTGACATTAAAGGGTGATGTGGCATGCGACCATTGCACAAAATTTATGTTTGAATTACATTTTTGAGTTTTATAATTTATTTTTACAATTTATTTTCACATAAAACTTGAGAATTCTTATTCAAGTTGTTTAGGATTTGAAAAGTGGTTACAAATGTTAAATCCAATTGAAGGTTTGATATAACATTGAACTAGCACAAACTTGTCAAAATAAAAGTTTTGACAAAAAGGTGAAAAATAAAATTTTGTAAAAAGTGATTTGCTAATGGTGTTTGATGTTCAACATCATTGAAGGGTGTGCAAAATGCTTCTACTCAAATGTTTTTGACTTTAAGTCATTAAAATATATTTGTAAACAATGGTTTATATGAACTAAAAAACCTTATGGTCAAATCACATGAATAATGACAAAATGAAAAATATGTTTGTTGATTTTGACTATGGTTTCAAGGGTGGAAACTATAACAAGTCTAGGGATAAAAAATTGTTTCAAAAGTTATCAAAATAAGTGTTATCATAATAATTACAATGGTTGTCAAAATATGTGTAATTGCAATTGTTACAAAGGATTAAAATATTGTTCATGGAATTTCTTGAATCCAAAAAAAATGACTTGCACATGATTTTAGAGCCCAAGCTTGAAGCATTATGTAAATATAATTCACTTACAAGAATGAATATGTTCATGGATGAATGATCTCACATGGATGACTATCATTTAATCATTGAATGAAATTAATGGATATTTGAAAAAATATAGATGAAATTCATCCATAATTTTGAGGAGGGAGGTGTTAGTGCATGAGTTGTGAACATTGAAAATAATATTTAATAATAAAAAACAATAACATATAAGGTTGTACAAAGATGAATGGTGGATCAATATGTGTATCCAAAACATTCAACAAAGTTAAAATTGAGAGAATGGACATAAGAAAACATTTTAAAAATTCAAATTTTCACCCACAAAAAACCATAGCATAGAGTGATGTACCCCTAGGTTTGCCAAGTGGTATTAAAGGTAAAAATTCATGTCAAATCCCAATTTTGCAAAAAAATGCAAACCTCAAGGGCATTCCTTGGCCCCCAAAAATGATATGGGGATGGGAGCTTTGGGATGGGTCTAGGATGGAACTAAAATGATCTCATAAACAAAAATTCAAAGTTAAGTTCATTTGCTCAAACCAAAAAAGAAGACAATTAATGCAAATTGAAGCCAAAAAGGTGAATAGATGAATTATGCCCAACCCAGTTCACAAAACACATCATGACCTAAACTTGGGAGGAGTTGACCATTTTTTTTCGTTTATAATATACTTTGTGATTAATGGTGGGGATACATCAAGGTGACAAAAAATCCTAGGACTTTCAAAAGAGAATTTTGAAAATTGATCTAGATTTTCCTAAGTAATTATGAAATTTATTATTTTGTATGCTCATAATTCTCACATACAAGTTCCTCCTGAAAAGCTATTAGGGACAAAATTATGTATTTGAAAGAAACTTTTGAATGTTCTATCACATGGGTGTAACAAACTAACAATTTGATTCCCAACATTCATGTTGTCCACACCTTAAGCTTCAAATTTATGAATGGAGAATTTGAACCCATTTTTAATATTTACATTTGAAAACCTTTCAATAATCTAAACAAGGCCCGACTTGGATACCATTTGATATATGCACTTTTGTTTTAAAAATTTGGAACATAATGGGATTCCAACTCTTAAAGTGATTTTATCACATGGGAGTGTTGAGACTCAATCTCCAAATTCTTAAGACTTGGGACATTCTTTCAACTGATTCCCCTTATCATATTTTAGTGTTTGTCATAAGCCCAAGGTTAGGGTTACCATGTAAAACATCATTTAATGGACTAATCGTCACCATATGTTTGTTCATGTTGATCCTCTTCCACAAGGAATCCTTCACATTTAAAAAAACCTTGAAGTTTAGAAAAACCTTGACATCATGTGAATTATGCATATGGAACTTTTCTTTTATAGAGGACATGGTATTGATAGGGGGTGTTCAAAAATCTAGTTTAAAAGATTGCACATCCTCCTTTTCTACCCATGGAAGGAGGTATGGGGAAAATAGTGGGTTGTTTGGCATATTGTTATAATAGATCATAACCACAAGTTATATCATGCACAATAAAAAATACTTCAACATACATACAAATGTAAGAATATTGCAAAGGCATTCATTGCATTAAATAACACATGGGGGCTTCCACTTATGTATTACACTATTGATGGAAGTTGGAACTTATAATTTTGTTGAGGAGGAAGACTGTCATTGTCTTCATCTCCAATGGAAAAGTTATGCATTTAAAGCATAGGTTGTTTGAACTTTGTATTGCAAATAAACATCTTACCCATAACTCAATGTCACCTTCCAAACAAAAAAAATGGTGCCTCGATTCCAAAGTAGTGAGGAAAATAAAATCAATAAAACATAAATCAAGAGGTTGTAAGGAGGAAAAAGAAATGCAAATCAAAATTTGAGAAGCTATGTAATAATATTTTACATGTATGTAGATTTTTAAAAAGAAGAATCATATCTATGCTCATAGTAAGGTCAAGGATATGTGATGCAAGTGGGATAGTAATTTATATGAAAGCAAGATTAATCTTGTGCCCCTCACCATGCTTAATATGGGGATTGCTTTGAAAACATGTCATCTTTAAGCTTGTTGTAAAACACATCAATGTCATATGGGTCTACAAGCAAATCAACTTATTCACCTATATCGAAGAACTTGAACTTGAATGTTTATGTTGCATAAACAAAGACATTGAAAATGATTTATTTTGGAAAAATAAGAGATGAGATTCAAAACACATATATCATGTGACAAAGAAACATGCATTGAATGTAGTAAACTTTTCACTTTTCTAAAAAAATTGTGCAATAGAATGAAATTGATGTAAGAGTTTTTTTTTAAAATTTTGAAAACAAAACATCTTTTGGCACAAAATCTCACTTGCTCCACAAAATTTGCATCTTCTCTTTGAATGAAAATTATACATCCATTAGAGTTATCTGTAAAGTCACCCTCTGTTTCACCCCCTATCCCCTCTGCTTTTTCCCCCTATCCCTCTTTCAGTGGTATCTGCAAAGTAAAGAAATTTTATTAAATCTGGGTATGAAATGGTGAAACTCAGCATTTAATGCTCAAGGTTTGAGAGTAATTATAGTAGTTGTACAGGTAGGAGCAGTGAAAATATATGTAACAGCAGTGCAGGCGCTCAGGTTAAAGGAAACACAGAATGAAACTCAGTTTACCACCGGAACTGGTGGAAAAACTAGTTTGGGTCCCAGTTATTTCCTTTTGTAAAATTTTCATTCCCAGTTCCACATTTGATGCCCTGTTATGCCGAAACTGGCCGTTCTCGCCCCCTAATCGCCTGACTTTACGGATAACTCTATTGTTTTCTTAGAAAAAATCGGCAAGCTCAAAAGTGTAACTCCAATATTCTAACTTGAAAAATCTTCCACATTGTAATGCTTTGGGCATCTAGATAGCCAATAACATGATTATTGTCAATGCAATCAACAAGATCATGTTGATTGCTTGTTTGTGCCAACAATGAATGGGTAATGGAAGGCCTAGAAGGTCCCCCTCTGTCCTCACTATCTTCAAACAACATATCAATTACATATCAAAAAATTCAACCCAATGCAATTCTAAGTTGACCAAGAACATCACATTTTAATTCTCAACTTCTGTAGCTTTTGGACCCCTTGCCTACTACCACTTCAAATATTCTATATGCTATTGGTAGCTGAAGGATGATTTCTAGAGCATCAAGATTTTGAACTTAGTAATGATGTTTGAGTCATGTCCTTCACATTTTCTTCCTTGTACTCTTCCCTTTTCTTCTTGGGCCAAAGTCTTGCAGATTCACATCATTTCCTCTTGACCCTTGTTCACTTCGAGCTTTTTATAATCCATGTCCCAAAAATCAAACTTACACACATCTTCCAAATTAAGAATCCACCCAACTCCAATTCTTAGGTTGCTCCATGCCAAATAGTGCCTAAAATGCATCTTCCAAATTAAGAACCCAGCCAACTCCATCTCTTAGGTTGCTCTATGCCAAAATGCATCTTCCAAATTAGGAACCCAACCAAATCCACCTCTTAGGTTGATCCATGGCAAATGATGTCAACAATGCTAGACATGTATGTTGTGCTCCACAAACTCCTCTAAGATTGCTCCATGCTGAATAATGCCAAAAATGCTAGTAATGTATGTTGTGCTCGACAAATTCCACCTCTTTGGTTTGCTCCATGCCATATAGTGCCAAAAATGCTAGTCATGTATGTTGTGCTCGACAAATTCCACCTCTTTGGTTGCTCCATGCCAAATAGTGCCAACAGTGCTAGTCATGTATGCTGTGCTCAACACTTCCACAGTACATACACAATCCAAACACAACATTTGTAAAACTAAAGCAACAAGGAAATTTTTAAAAGGCTTCAAATGTAAGCCCAAAGAAATTTTGTATCCTTCTTTTTTTAACATTGACCCTAAAACCCTAAACCCTAACTGCACAATCAATTTGGCATTGGCCCTAAAACCCTGAACTCTAATTGTCCACTCACTTTCGCATTGACCCTAAATTCAAAAACCTTAAACCCTAAATGCCCAATCATTTTTGCATTGATCCTAAAAGTTTGCATTGACCAATAGCACTTGTTAACAATGAAACCCATAATGTGTATTCCTGAATTGGGTCAAACATATGTAAAACCAGTTCAAAATGCTCAATCAGAATCATCCTGAAATCCAATCCAGTCAAGCAAGTTTTCAAGCAATTGGTGATCCATTTCATTATACTGCACTAGCCATTGTAGAATGAAATTTTTGCTCTACAGATGATTAGTGCCTCAAATAAACAGTCAACCATGCACCATTATAAAACTCCAAACCCCATGAATGTAAATATTCAGCAGAAAAAAACCTGACTATCTATTTGACATCCCACTACCATGTTGTAACCTTGGGACTCTGTAATTGAGGTCAGTATTCATAGAACTCCACATGTATCTGCGTACTTCAGTGCAGTTGCTCCTTTCCTGTGTAATAGGTGCACAAATCTCTAAAAGCTACACTATATTCACTAGTCTCTGTTAACTTAATCTAATCAGACTTTCTTTTCTCACAAGTGCATCCTTTTCCACCTCACCAAAAACTCAGGACAATCTTGGTACCTGAAAAAGAGAGATAAAAAACTGAAAAACGAGCATTTCAGGGAATGTCACTTGACACCTAATTAAGTTGACAGAATCTAGCCACAGCTTTAACTAGAGAAGCTATTCAGCATTGTTCCTTATCAAAGCCCTCTTCTATCAGTAGACTGAATCTAAAACTAGCAATACACAAAACACACATGATTATGGAACCAGCATGTCAGGGAACAAAACTCTAAATAGCTCTGCAATACAACCCTCCTCAGCAGCTTCACAGATTAAAAAGCTGTCTTCCCTAGTAATCCTTCTAATAAGGAGCAACTTAACCTAATCAGAAGACATTTACAAGTTTTCTGTAATGACAACAGCCAGTCCAAGCCCACAAAGAATCAAAGCCCACATGACAGAGGAATGGGTTTGTGTGAAGGTGATGCCTTTTGGTCAGAGAGAGGATCAGAAGCTAACATTTCTGCCCGCTGCACAGTCACAACAGTCTCTCTGGTACAAAAAAACTGTGTCTATGAAAATAATCAAACCTCAGTCTCAATGTGCTCTAGATCCACCAGTCCCCCTCACACCAATCCAATCAGTCATCACTCTGACATGCTTCGCATCTGCAACCAACAACTGCTGATGTTTCAGTTCTTGCCTATTTTTCTCTCCCATGTACAACCATCACCGTCAGCACTCTAGCACATACCTACTCTCCTGCTGGGAGATACTCACCAGCACACAGAGCAAAACTCCCTAAACTGATTCCAAGTGATAGTCCAGTAGGATGCCATAAGGCTGATGATGCAACAAGAAACTTGCATGACTTATATAACTAAGGAGAAGATGAAGTTATCTTTACAGCACAACTTCTAAACCCTGCTCCCCTGTATACCATGATGAACCAGAAGCCCTTTCCTCCCCATCAGACATACACCTAATCCACTCTGCTCCTCAAAGAATCCAACCCATCTGGGACTTTGCTGGCATGGTGGGATGAATTGCTTCAGTGCCTCCCTAGTTTAGGAGAAGTGAATTTGTGAAGCCTTTAGATCTGTAATGGGACATTTTTGGGGTGCAATATCCAATGACAAAAGTAATCACTGACAACTCTATGGTTCCACAGCACTAGCTGTTGGCGCAACACCTACAGCCACCATTGAGAGAGATGATGTTGGGTGCACTTGATTTGAATTCAATGTTCCTTGTTGTACTGCTGCAGAACTACCCGACAACAAAGGTGACTGCACATCTGACACAATATGTCCATTTGAGATATTGTTATTTGCCAAGCAGTTTGGTAAATTGCTGATAGTAGATGAAGGCACCACTGATTTCATCACATGGCTTCGGGATGACATATTATCACCATCATTGCTTCCTGAAAACTGCCCATTGCTTGATTTTTCATGAATTGGGCTGCCGGTTTGTTGCACAGAAGAAGGCTGAGGGATTGGAGAGGGGCCGGCAGCTGATGAGGAAGTAGCTGTTCTCACAGATGCTGGAACTTGCATTGGTCTGATGCTGTTAAGCTGTTCTGGGTTGCTTAATTCTGCAAAAAAATTTACATAGCAGTGTTAAAAACTGAATCAACTTGAGATCCGTGACCTGCTGAAGTTTTCACATCACTTGGTTTCCCACATGACCTCCAACAGCAGCAGCAGACTGTGAATGAGGAGAAAAGCTGTTGTGCTCTATGACTGAAAGTAGGACTGGATGACTGGATGTCATACCTTCTGAATTGAACTGAGGATGCAAAGAAGCAGGACCTGGACTGCTTCCCCTCTGTGATCCAGATCCAGGCAAAGGTGATGCTGAGAGATTAGATGGAGCTGGCCTTACATTTTCTGAACCAGAGCTCTGACCTGAATTTGCAATGTTGCCACTGTTGCTTTGTCCTGAAATGGCGGCAGGAGTCAGCAACAAACTGCCATTTGCATTAGAACCAGAAAATGAGGAAGCTAACTGCTGTTGCTGGTGCTGTTGGTTGGATTGCTGTGCCGGTTGTTGGTTAGTGGGATTTTGCTGTGGCTGTGGCTGTATCAAAGGAGGACTACATTGTTGCTGTTGCTGCAATTGCTGAGGATGCTGTTGTGGAGGTGATGGCAAGGGCTGAGACTGAGACTGTGGGTGTTGAAGCTGCTGGAACATCTGGGTCTGTTGCTGTGGCAAAAGCTGTGGCTGTTGCCGCATTTGCATTTGCTGCTGTTGGGAATCATGCTGCTTATGTGTCTGTGAGGGCTGCTGGTGTTGCTGCTGCATTGATGGTGCATGTTGCTGAGGAACTTGTGGCTGCACCATTGGGTGAGAATTCTGGGTCACCAGCTGTTGTGGCTGCTGTTGAGACAGTTTTGCTGAAACACTCTGATTTCCAAGATTGGTACTGGGACCCAGAATGACATGCTGAGAAAGTGCAGATGAGGAATTGCGTTTGCCTGAGGCAGGCCCCACTGACTTTTGTGAGGTTGGAAAGGCAGTAGAACCCTTCACATAAGACCCCTGTTTGGCCCCAGCTGCTCCTGATGACTGTGGCCCTGTTGGAAGTGGATAGAATGGAGTGGGACTTGAAGATGCAGGAGGCCCTAAAACTGCAGAGGATGCCCAGGATGCTGATCCTGTGTGTGGAGCCACTTGTGGCAAGTGTGATTGTTGCAGCTGAGATTGTGGGCTTTGCACCTTTGCCATGGCAGCAGCAAGCACTGCCTTTGGATCAGTTCCCGGAGCAGTTGGCATTGAACTGATTGGGGTCCTATGTGAAAGCTTCGATTGTGTGTGCTGTGCAGTTGAAGTCTGTCTTGCTCCTTGGATAGCAGGTATGGCAGTTTGCCCTGCTATTGATAATCCTGGCCCAGATACCTTGGCAGTCAAAGCGGGAGCTACTTGCGGATGACAATCAATATAGATATTCATATTTGACTGAGTCAAGGCAGCTGAGATTGCAGTGTTTGGACCTGTCATTCCTTTTGAGCGGACTGTAGAGTGCTTAGGGGCCTGACTTGCCTGTGCAAAAGGTGGTGGCACACCTCCTTCAGCACTATGGCCAGTTGGATGGGTGGACATGATTGCACTTGTGGAATTGGTAAAATTCACTGCTGGTGCCAAATAGTGAGTGTTTCCTGTTATTGGCAAGCTGTCCAAGGCAATTCGAGGCATTGGAGAAGATAAACCAATTGTTCGTTTTGAACTCATCTTCCTGTCATCACCAGGATCTTGCTCCTGTCCACCATTAGTATTAGTAGTATAGTTGTTGGCATCAGCAACCATGCGTCCTTCCTCCACACCCTGTGGCCCTCTTTGCACCTGACTGGATCTATGCTGCCGTTGCTGCTGGAGCTGTTGTTGCTGGTGCTGTTGTTGCTGGTGCTGGTGCTGCTGGTATTGGAGTTGGTGCATCTGTAGCTGCTGCCGCTGACTAAGAGATGGGTGAGCACTAGAGCCTGATGAGTGATGAGGGGATTGAGGGGGATGGCTGTGCACAACCTCAGCCATGCTCTGCAGCATAGCATGGCCTTGGGGTGCCATTACAGCAGCTACTGGTGCAAGCCCCAATGGTCCAGGACCAACTGGGCCTCTGTTCATTGTAGCCGTCATTGCCATGGCTGAGAATGCCTGAGAAGCCTCAGCATCCAGTCCTTTCAAATTAGTTTGCAGCTGCTGTGCAACAGCTTGCTGCTGTTGTTGCATTTGAGAGGATGTAGAAGACTGTGCCTGAGATGCTTGAAGCTGATGTACAGAGGCATGCCGCTGTTGCTGCTGCTGCTGATGATGATGACGATCCTGCTTATTTTGCTTCCCTAAAGCAGCAAAAATGCTGAAATCCTGATGCGAGGACAGACTCTGCACTGAGGCTGGGGGAATGCTCACATTTGCAGCAGGGGTATTAGGATACCCTTGACTATATGGAGGTCTGTGTAAGGTTGGGAATTTGCTCTCAGCCATAGAGCCACTGTCTCCTCCAGAAGGCCCATCTTGAAAATCTCTGTCAGATTGAGGTTGAAGCTGCTGCCGCTGTGAAGAGGAATGGGATGGGGATTGTGGTGGGGGCTGTTGTGGTTGTGGCGATCCTGCAGGTGGGAATCTATGTAACCCCTGTTGTTGTTGCTGTTGCTTCTGTAGAGGCACAGATCCACCATTTGCAACAACCGATGTATGATGCACAGGCTGTTGTGAAGGTGAAAGTAAATGCTGCCCAAAGAAGGGGGAACCAGCAAAATACTGTGCTGCAACCTGCACATCACACAACTCAAGTTCAACTAGCAGTTATCTAGAGCCTTCACAAGTTGAGAAAGAGCCTCTTCCAGGAGAGCAAAGCTCGATCAAGAGAGATTGCAGTATCCTGACCTGTTGGGTACCCATGAGTGCCGGAGAACCACTGAAACTCTGAGGTCCAAAATGGAGCCCTGGATACTGATGGTATGAGAAACCTGGGTTCTGCATCACAGCATGCAAATTCTGCTCCTGTACAGAGGGAGCACTGGCAGCAACCTGGTTGTTTGCCCCTGACCCAGACCCTGCTCCTGGTGGACCACTGTTCCTTGCCATTGGAGTGCTTGTTCTTGGACCGGAGGTGCTACCTGGCAATGCTGGGTTTCCCGTATTCAAAGCACCACTGACAACACCATTAACTCCAGTACTCGAATTGTTGCTGCTGACCATCATAATTGTTCCAGCTTGTGCCCCAAATGCTGCTCCCGCCTATATAGCAAACTCCCACATATTATCAGCAAAACTTTGGAGAGGCCTTGTTCATCACTATGAGTATACACAAAACTTCAGTGAACATCACAGAAAAAATAAGAGCAAATTGTTTAAACTATTGATCAGGAACGTGAGGAAGCATGAGTGTGAAAGGAAAAGCAGCATTTACAACAGTTAAAAGTTCAAACTGAACCTGCAGGCAAAGAGTTGGCTGTTGCTGTTGTGGAGCCAGACTCCAATTTAGACCTTCCATGAAGGTGGGTCCTGCTATCCTCTCCTTCTCCCACTCTTTGGTGCCTGGGATGGTAGTGGCACCTAAACCTTGGTGTCCGACTCCAAGACCTGCACCCAATGCAATACCAGAGCTCCTTGGAGGACTTGCTACTGCAGCCACCTGGGTTCCTCCTGCTCCACTATTTCCACAGAGAGCATCAGGAGGTGGAAGTGACATGTTTGACAAATTGGCGTTGTATGACTTTCCTCCATAAAGTCCTGCCGAAAAGAAATGATGTCGGTTCACCTGCTGCTGTGCATCAATGAAATGTGCAATCCGCACATGAGATGCACAGCGCTTCCATGGCTGCTGTGGTGGCAACCTCAAGAAAGGAGATACCTGCATCAACAAATCCCTCTATGTCAAAGGGCTCCAAGAACTTGAGAACCAACACCCAAATAGCACAATCCTGAACACCCTTGTGAATTGTAGTCCCTGCTTCAATGACATCATACTTCTGAAGAGCTTAAACTCTGAGTATGTAACAAAATGTAGCATAAGAGTTTACCCTTGGTAGTGGGTTCTCATCTACTGAAGAAGCACCACTCACAGCAGCTGCAGGCCAAGCAGCTGCCAGTGCAGCAGCAGCAGCCGCTGCTGCTGCTGCTGATGGGAAGTACCTGCACAATTGCAAGAAATATTCAACATAGGATTGATTGCTTGTGTTGACATAAGAATGAACAAAACAAGGTTGCCCACAGAATTGCAATATGAAGCAGACCACCATAACTTACCCCAGGGAGGGCATAACTCCTGGCCAACCAGGCATTCCTGGAGAAATGGGTGAAGCTGCTGTTGAAGCCAGAAGAGAACCTGCCACTGCAGTACCCACAGATGCAGCTGCATATAACCAGCCCATCTCAAGTCACTTGACAATGGCAAAGCTTATCAAGTAATCTCAAAGCAAGCTGCCATACTGTTCTCAAGAAAGAAGGTAAGTTTGAAGCAACTCACAAGTTTTTTCAGATTTTTGAGGTCTTAGCTCAGGCTTAACACCTTCGCTTGCCTGTGGCAGTGGCAGTTTGGTCAAATCGGTTCTTTCTCTGTCCTCACTTTCTTGTTCCTTTGGCATCTCTGTCTCTGTCTCTTCTCTTTCTTGCTGCTCTGTCTCTTGCCTCTTCTCAGAGCTCTCTTTTTCTATCCAACCATTAGCAACTGGAGAGATGACACTTGAATCTCCCTGTGCAAGAAGACCCATTTGCAAAATCAGATAATTACAAATCAACTAACAAATATGATTCCACAAAGAGAAACAAAGAATGTCACAAACTGAAAAAGCATGCAGCCAGTTTGTACTCTGACTTCATATGTTGGCATACCAGAGGGTTCTCTGGCCCTTCTTCCACTGGCATTTCAGCAACATTGTTACTTCCCTCACTTAATGAACCCAATGCTGGCTTGGACGGAGGGGCCTGCAGAGAAAGCACACACCTTGTCGGATATGTGACACAATCCTATATGCCACACAAAACTGATATAAAGACTTGTAAACAGGGAACAAGAAGATGGAAGCACAACTCACCATTAAATCAATGTCAAGTTTCTTGACTTGAGCACCCTCACCTGCAGGAGCTGGTTGCACAGATCTGAAACAGATTTGAATCCCCAGTTAACCAGAGAGAATACAGAACTTTGCTTGATCATCACATGCATTGAGTAGAGCAATCTAACCAACTCAATGCACACAGACATGCATCTATGTGTATATCACCAAATTGACCAAGACTAACCTTTTTGCAATATCCACTTCAGTTGCAGCATCACTAGGGACAGGGCTGGTGGTGGTGGCTGCATCCACCTCCTGGATGCCTGTAGTTGGACTATCCAATTTGAGAACTGCAGGTTTTTTATCTATGGGTAGTACAGAGTCAGGTTTGTTCTCATCAGATATATTCCTGGTCACTTCTCCATTGGCCATTTTTTTCTCCAGTTTCTCATTCTCCTGTTCCACACTACTGTCATGTTGTGTTGAAGCAGCTGGTACTGGCAGAACTGGTGCCCCAATAGGACTACTGGAAGCAGGGCCCGGATTTGTCATAGTTGCACTTGTAGTGGGTTCTATTTTCACAGAATCTTTGTCTACAACACCTACTGGGTGGTCTTCAGCTACCAGGCAGACTTCACTTTGGTCAATCTCTTTAGACTGTGGAGCAGCCAACCCATGAGAACTTGACACTGCACTAGGAGTGCTCGTAATTAAACCAGCTTGTAGATGTGCTCCCTCATCTGGGCGAGTTCTGATGCGAGGTCGTTTTTTCTTTGGAGCTGCCAACACAACTGTCACAATATAAGGCTCTAGAATGACTGTTAGCATTTGCAAGCTTGGAGGTAGGCAAGAATGACTAAGCATGATGGGAACACTTGAGCAACAGGCCACTGGCATGCAGATTCTGAAGGTAGTTCATCAATCTACCCATGCGAAGTCAATACTACGTACAACACCAGATGTACCACTGTCTAGGCCTTTTGTTGGGGAATGGTGTCATGCCATGGATGACTGAGTCCAAGAATGACTCTGATGAGAAAATTCAATGTCAGAATCCTAACTGCACATATCTGCAGCAGGCATGTGTTCACATGCAAAAGCACATGACATAACACAGTGCCAGATTTGAGAAGTCTCATCCCATGGTTCACCACAGAACAAGGTTGAAGCCATTGATCTGTTGGAAGTGCGTATGTCTAAGCTCCTAGATACTGCACAGGCATGGAGGATAACTAGAAGAAAAAATAATTCAACCCATGTTGAAATTAGCTGAAAACAGATGTAAGGGCATACCCTCAGCAAAGGGTGGAGCCACCACAGATGAAGGAGAGGAAGAGGCAACAGGGGATGCAGCTGCTGGTGAAGGGCTGGATAGCTCTGTAGACACAGTATTAGGAGCGAGAATCTGTGAAGGAGGAGCAGTTCCATTTGAAGGCTGGGCTGCACAAGATATGAATTGCACTGACCCAGAAGCCAATGACTTTGCCTCTGGCTTTGATTCAGGTTTCAAATCCATTCTTCGATTAAACACAGAAGGATGGGGTGTAAGTCTTGCAAGATCAAATAAGGCCTCTGCCACTTCAACCTCCTCTGAGACAGTAGGTGGAGATACCTGTCATCAAGACATTACTACCCAACATGAGTTCTTTGAGCTCAACAGAGGAACTGCAAATCATAATGCAAACTGCTTTTCAACCCCTTTCCCAAACTTTTCCTGAGCCAAACCTCATGGACCTCCCCATGAAGTTCTTGAGCACACATAGACCAGAACACATTTCCAACACATGCAGTAACATGTCCACTCTTCATCAGACTACCACAGCTGGGAGAAGATACAGACACTGAGGCACTCCTGTTACCTTGAGCAGCTTAGAAGCCTTGGGTTTTGGTCCACTTGGTTTCTGCAGGAAAAAGAAAATGCTGCAATCAGTACTAGGCATCCAGTGCTAAAGTTGAGGAGATGCGATGAGGAAAAAGAACAAGAAGTTGTGGAGGTGTGATAAATAAGAATTACCATTCTTCTTCTGGGCTTCAGGGTAACAGCAGATGACAATGAAAGAGTGCTTGATGGTGCAGGAGTGGGAGAAGCAACTGGGGGAGGTGGGTGAGATGGAGTCTCCACAACTGGAGGTGGGGGGAGGGACTCATGTGCCCGTTTGGGAACTGCTGCAGTTGTGTATCAGAAAGTCAAAACAACTCCAAAAATCAACATTGACAGAACTTCCAATCGCATAGGGCAGCAACAATACTTTATAAGTCTACACACACCTGAGCGAGCCTTCCTGGGCACAGTTGGGAGATCATTCCTGATGCTGAAATCCTCTACACCCTGCAAATCCTGAAAAATGACAGTCAAAATGCCTGGAAGAAAAGCCTTACCTGAGTTGCCAATATGGTGGTCAATCCAAAGAGAGGTACAAATGAGAAATCTGCTCACTGTCAGCTTGAAGACACATAGCTCAGTTCTGACTACTATCATGAAAAAAAAGGGATAGAAGACAGACCAAAGATGTCCCTGTACACAAGGCAACTGAGAGAAAAGATAACTCCAGCTTAGGGGTTACTATGACTAGCTGAAATCTCACCTTCACTTGTGACCTTGATTTGGGAGGGCGGCGAGGAATAGGGGGAGGTGGAAGATCATCATCATCCTCATCATCATCGTCGTCATCATCGTCATCTTCTTCTTCAGAACCCACCATATCCAAATCATGGGTCACATCCTCTGACTCATCAGCAGCAATAGCACCACAAACTTGCACCTGTATCTCATGTAATCCCTGCCGTTTTCTTCTCTTAATACGAGAAAGTGACACTACACTGGTGGTTGAAACCAATGCTGCTTTCCCAGACATGAGACCATTACTACTACTACTAATAATGCTATTCTTCTTGGGTAGTCTTTCCCGCAGTCTTGCATTGTTGTTGTTGTTGTTGTTGTTGTTGTGACCATCATCCATAGTGTTGTCATCACAATCATCACTAACTGTGGAAAACATGTTCCCACAAAATCCACATCCCCCACCCCCCCCCACACACACAATAATCAAACAATCAGTCAGATGTCTGCCTGCACAATTGAACAAATCCGATGCCTGCACAAAATCAAACAGTCAGAGATGTCTGTCTGCATCATCAAGTTTTAAACCCTTCTGACAAGGAGGGCCAATCTTCTTCATGTCATAGATAGATAAAGATCCTATCTGCAGAGCTTGTTGCAAGTAGTAAAGTCATGTGTTTTGTTTGCAACCATGAATTGCATGATGCTTCTACTACCTTGAATGGGTAGTGTATAAAGCACCATGAGAGCTTGGATGCTTATGTGATAGAAGTTGTGCAATTCCAAACTCTGGTCATATCACTTTTGACAAAATGCAGTTGGATGAAACAGAAGGTGGAGCAAGGAGATCATCATCACAGAGCTATATTCCTCAACAAGCCATCTGGCAAGCAAGTCCCCATGCAACATTGAATGAATTCAATTGATAGCAAAAAAGCAGCAAGTGTAGACACCTCCTCTCTTGCACCCACAACAATTCTGTAACAACCTTCTGTGTTGTTTGATGATGATGCAGACATACTGACTGTTTGATTTTGTGGCATCACAAAACACATCTTTTGTCTGCTAAAAACAAAAAGGGATCTTCTTGTCAAGCAAGCAAGCTCTGTCTCCCCTGTTCAAAAGTCTGCAGAGTTTTTCTACATTCTGCTGGGTGGGTTGCTGGTGGGACAGACAGATCGGGGGAAATCAGATTGCTAGCATGTGTGTTGTGATGGGACTTTCCAACAAGAAAGCCCTGTGGCATGGGGCTCAACCTGCTGCTGCTGCGGCGGCGTCTTTGAATCCGCTCGTGCGAGGACGGCGAGGTGCAGACACGGGACCTCCTCGGTCTGCTGCGCCACTACGCCGGCCCTCTCGCCCTCTATCCATCACGAGGAGGACGAGGAGGAGGGCGGCGCAGAACTTAGACCACCTGCCTTGGTCCGCACACTTGGGTACACCATACCATACGGATCTCCTTGCGCTAACGGATCCTCTTCTTCCCCCCCCCCTTCGATGCACAGACAGAAAGATGGAAAATTCTCTTGTGCCCCGCGGAGAGCAGACGCCTACAACAACCACGTGCTGCACCGGGGAATCGATCTCTCGAAGCTTGCAAACAAGCTAGAGACAGAAGCCGTACTCTAGAAGCAACGCTCGAGTATCAAGACTCTCTCACAGCTGCAAATACAATATAGCATTGATGGATGCGAGGGATTGCCGCACACATCCCCTTTGCATCTTCTGGAACACGAATGAGGATTACTATCGGTCGTCATTTCACTCAAGCACTTTGCCGCGCAGAATGGATTCAAGCCCCTGCGTGATTGTCAAGAAAACACCGGCTTCTTCTCCCTCTTATAATGAGCAAAACACACCAGGAGTTTCCCAACAATAAGGAAGATAAAAGTCGGTCCAATAACAAGCTACAACAACAAGGAACGCAAAGGTGGAAACACAAGAAGACCCAAGAGCTCCTAGCAGCAGCAGCAGCAAACGGAGGGGAACTAGAAAAACAAAAAAACAAGAGTAACCAGTAGCAAGCACAAAGGCGAAGAAGAAGAAGAAGCAGAGCCACAACAAAAACAGCCCAAAACAGAAATGAAAGCCCAACCTTCAATCAATCACATGGGTATTGTATGCGGAGAAACAACGAGCACAGAGAAGAGAAACTACAAACGGAGGGAACTTTGTAAAGGTACAGATGCACCTCAAAATGAACACCGACTCCGCACACCACCAACAACAACAACAATCAGAATCCACCAACAACAAGAGCAGCACCAACAACAACAACAACAAACAACACCAGCAGCAGAGGACAAGCTAGCTCTTGTGCACCCCATGAGCTTTCCACATTCATCCACATCCTTACACATCCATCAGATACATATACCCATTCTATCCCATTCCATGCACATAGGTACATCCACACCAACCCCTTCCATACATCCACCACACCCATGGGATCCATCCACACACACACACACACACACACACACATGTAGTTCATCCATGAGCATCCGTCCATCCATCCTTATGCGCATCCATCCGCACCCCCCTTACATCCACCATGGCATGATGAGGCCCATCGTAGTCAGTATAAAAACAAAACCAAAAATTATTATTATTATAATTAATAAATAAATAAAAGAAATAAAAAGAAATACATCATTATTCCCCCACCCAACTAATCATCCACCATGATTCATCATCCTTTTGAACTGAGCTGAAGTTTACCTTCTCGAAGTTACCTTCTTTTACCTTATTTTACCTAAGTTACTTTCTACTACGCAGCTTTTGCATGTGCTCAAACGCTTCCCACCACGTGTACGTACGGTCTTACTTTTAAGTACCTACCAGCCTACCTTTCGTTTCTCTCTCTCACTATTATCAACGTGTCCGTCGTGTCGTACATTTATACTACACTGAATACGTATATTATACTAAATAAAGGTACGTAGGTACCTACCTACCTACCTACCTACCTACTTACTTGGCCGCCGATTTTTAACTTACATTCCTCCGTGCTGGGCTTGCTTGGCTGCCCTGGAACCAAAGTTTTTTTTTTTTTTTTTGGGGGGAGCGGGGGGGTAGAAAACGGGCATCAACACTTACATCCAAAACTTCCATTTATTGGTACACCCAAAACCGGGCACAAACCTATTTGAACATTAATTTCTGGGCAGTGTGGGATGCAAACTTTCCCAATCGGTCAGCTTCGAAAACTTACAGCTAGCTGCTACCCGTGTATGTGAAGGCACTGACAACATCCATGTCTGCCTTAGGCATTAAAGGGGAGGCTTATGTGGCAAGCCAAGTCACTTTTTTTTTAAAAGCTGCCCAAAATGTCCGGTCAAAGCCGAGACCCTGCAAAATCAAGTGAACTGGACCTAACCGCTAACTAGGAATTGGTCAAATAGTTTTGGAGCGAGTTCGATTCTGAATGGTCCACCACGAGCCACATCCATCTGGAACCGGACCCTGAACCAGACCAGTGTTGTGTGGCTCTTTGCAATTTTAAAGAACCGGCGGTTCTGTTTCTTGGGGGGTCAAACTCGCATAACCGCCAATTCTAGTTATTTCAAAACCTTTTAAAGAACCAGCAGTTTGGATGAAAGAACCAGCAAAGAACCGGTGGTTCCTTGACCTATTCTGTGGCCTTTTTTCATGGTTTTTTTTTACAATCACAAGTACATGTAAATACCGAAACCGATTTTTTTAATATTTTGGGAACAACTGAAAGGGAAGCAAGGGAATATACCCAGGTTGGTAACCTGCGGGTATCTAGACATGGTCTTGATAACAATTGGATCCTGACACACATAGCAATATCACTCTTTGCCAATCTAGAAGAACCAGAACTAGACTTAGTCTTGAAAACATTTTGGACCCAGCACCAGCACCACCAACACCACCAATCCTGTCAATCTGGAATTGCAATCTAATCTGAACTATCTACCTTAGTACCTTGGCCAATTCGACACAAACTATATTATTAATTTCAGAAATATTTGAAATTTTCAAAAATTATTTTCTTCCAAATCAAAAAAAATATTGTGAAGGAGAATAGTGAACATTTAAGAATATTCCATTTGTTGAAATGAAATGTTTCAAAATTAATTAATTAATTCGACAGACATGTGTTGAAATGGCCAAGGTACTACAATATACATGGTCTTGCAAGTGTTGTGAAGAACCCCAATGGGAATTGTGCCACAATATATTTATATATTATTTATTTATTTATTTTATAGAATCCAAACTCGCTTGAAAAGGCAAAGCGAATTTTCCATTCTTTTGTTGAGCCAAGTACGGAAACCCTAATTGCATGAAACGAAGGCATGAAGGAAGTGGGATAAAGAAAGGAAGGAAGGAAGAGAAAAGTGTTGCTTGTAGTAGTCACACATTTCTCCTGCTTGATCATGGGTGTCATGCTCACCTCCCTCATAGCTTCTTAGGTTATCATTTTGATGGAGAATAGAGAGTCCATCATCACATTTTGAATAAGGCCTTTCAAGTTAGGGTTTTGCAAAGAGGATGGTTTTGCAACTAGAGAAGATAAGTACATTGGGAGATCAAGGGCAAATGCTAGTTTTTTTTGTTTTTGTTAGACCTTGTGGAACCAAGTATTATTAAGAATACAATTGCAAGTCATTTAAAAGGAATAATTGGAAAGCATTCATAAATGTTATACATGTAAATTTCTCAAATGAGATATAGTGCAATTGGAACCAAGTTCAAAACAAGAGGAACAAAATGAAGATTTACGATGTAAAAAAGAAAAAAAATGAAGTAATTCATGGACCTCCATCAAATTGACCTTGGTTTGAACTTTTTGACAAGTTTTTCTTTTGTGGGTATTGTTAAAACAAATGGCATGCCTCATGTTCAATATCATGGTGTGCATGATATGCATTCATGGATAGTTTAGTTGTGAATGTTAATGATGAAGAGGATGTTTTGTTTGCATATGTGGTGAAGAGGCAAAGACCATAAATGGTAGTGGTAGTAATAATAATCGATTCAATAAAAAATAAAAATAAAAGTTCATCATATCAATAAGTATTTTTATTTTGTATTATGTTTGATTGGTTTTTATTTATGTTTGTATTTTGTGTATGAAAAGACTTGGATTTCAATAAATGAATCATTTTGTATGAACTTGTCATGGTACAATTTGGATTATCAATCATTCATTATTAAATAAGTTTTTTTTAATATTTCGCCCTTTTTTTGTAATTTTCTTTCTTTAATAATAGGTAATATATTTATACCAAACTCTATTAAGTTGTCACTTTTTATTCTTACATTTGTTAATCCAAACTTTGGTGCACCTCACATTTCATAACAATTTGTGAAAGACACTTGATAAATGATTATATTTTCATGTTGTTCTATGAACTTTGGAATTGGAAATGTTTCAAAATATATGCCGTCATTTTTTCAAATAATTAAATGCATTATTTATCACCACCTAGTGTTTTTTTTTCAATTTCCTAATGGGGTCAAAGTGGTGAATATCCTTAGGCAAATTTCAACTTAACTAGCAACATGTTTCCAAAGAACTTTTCAATATTGTAGCCAAAATATATGAATATAGCGACGCCCTTCCTAAAAAAAACATTTACAATCATAATTTGCCTTTCTTTTACAAAAATAAAATAAAATCCCATTTCAAAAAATTGTGTCATTTTGTGGCAAATTTTCAGCTGAAATTTTTTTTTTTGTTAATTCTTGAAGGATTTCATGAAACCTTAATTATACATATAAAGTAAATGTTTTGAATTGTTCACCATTGGGAACTTTGTAGGTTGGCCAACACAAGTGTTCCAAAATACTTTATATGCAATATCACACACAACTTGATAACACATGTAACAAAATCTCATTTGAAAGATTCATCAAAGGAATGTGGGTCCCATTCATTGCTCCACAAATGTTGAATAGACCTGTAATATTTTCAATTTTCACTACAAACAATGATGTTTTTCAAATGTTGATTGGAATAAATATTGTATGTATTAAACAATGTTTTTTGTTAACACATCATAAACAATGCCAACATATTTTCAATGGGTCAAAATGAACTATTAGAAGCCAATGAAATTATATAAAAAAGGAATGGCAAATCTTATTATATAATCATTTTGATTTTTTTATTAAAAAAATATTTTAATGAAATCTTTTGCAACTTGTTATTAAAAATATTTATATTTGCCTCAATAGATCACATGTTTTGTGTTATTGCCACAAAAAAAATTTAATGTGCAAATTTTGCCAGATTTTGCATTTCTTTTTGAAAAATGGTCATAATTTCAAATTATTCCAATATATGCTAATTATTTTGATTTTTTTTAACATAATGAACTACAATTTTTTTCATATTTCATGTACTTACAACCCCATTTACATGTGATAAATGCAAATTCCTGGAATAAAAAATAAATTAAACATATTCTGAATTTTTAAATTTTTATAATTCCACATCTTTTAAATTGTGAATTTTTTTTTAATGCGAGCAATATGTTACTATCATTCATTTTTTTACCATCAAATTTTCTTTTATGAAAATAATCCTTAGGCATAATCCTTTACAATTTTTACTACCTTTGAGAAAACTATTTTTTTAATTCACAAGTGCTAATTTACTAAAACCAAAACTCAAAATTATATTAAACAAAATCTTAATTTTAATTCTTCAATGTTCACATTAGCATAACAACACAGCTTGGAATAATTATCATAACTTTCAATTCCAAAACAAAAACATATCTATTGTATTTTATATTTTCAATGATTTTTTACACCTTTTTGGCTCCCATAAATTTTTTTGACCCTAATGGTCGATGCACCCACATTGAACCATTAAGGCATATGGGTAGCATTATATCCATGAACAAATTGATAAATAATATTGGCTACAATCTTTTTAATATCTAATTATGGCCTAACATTATTTAAGCAATTTCATTGCAAAAAAGGTGTCAATTCCAAAATAAGGTTGTTGAATGTTTCATTTTTCATTTTATAATACATCCAAAAAATAATTCATGTCAAGTGTGGTATATGGGGTATGGCACACATTGGTTTCCACAAGGTGCCAATGTGTGTATTGTTTAGGTTCCTTCCACCATAAAATGAGGTAGATACCTCTTTACTTCATAATAATACATAACATCAAAAATTATGTTGACTTTATTGAACTTATGTCTAAACTCAAAAGCATTCTTGACACAATTTTATTTTAAATGTTACACGATTTCCAAGCATAACAAAAAGGATCATCCAAATTTTAAAAACCTCCCAATTGAAATCAAATCCATGAACACAAATTTTAATCAACAATAAACTAAACTTATGAACTACACTATATATATATATGAAAAATAAAATAAAAACATCCTCCACCAAGCAACCCCCAAAAAAAGTGGAAAAAACAGTACCCAAATTATAAAATTGAAACAAGCAATCTTTGTAAAACTACAATTTAGGGCACAAGGTGAACTCCTTGGTTTTTGGTTTTAGTCTCTAGTCTTTGGCTTTTGTTTATGGTTTGAAGCCTATGTTCCTTGTTAATCCAATTAATCTATCTTTGTAGTCTTGTCATGATCTATATATATATATATATATATATATATATATACTAGTGGGAACCCGTGACCTTTGGTCACTGTGAAGTCCGCCAGTTTATTTATTTAAACCGTATTTATTTCCTTTAAACCGAGATCGTGCGCCTCTCGAGCAAGACGGTTCCGGCAGACGTGCGGGCCCTCCCAAGGGGCCTCTTCTTCCTCTTCGTCATTGGTTTAATGAGGGTTGTTGTGTTGAAGGGGGGGATAGGTGAAGAGGTCCATTCTGTGGGAAAGGTAACGAAGGAAACAAAAGGGATCCCAAGTTCTAGTGTAAATTGGGAATTTTTTTGGTTTCCCTAGTGTATCTTGAGCTGGTGGGGGTTTTGT
>Ga0116231_10001653_pt1 | contig 46078 bp, 51 predicted proteins | sample S1TSphgellanicum_2_FD_89695 | JGI IMG/M metagenome (GOLD analysis project Ga0116231, IMG submission 89695) | Host-associated microbial communities from peat moss isolated from Minnesota, USA - S1T2_Fd - Sphagnum magellanicum MG | ecosystem: Host-associated > Plants > Peat moss > Unclassified... | reverse complement strand
TTAACGCGCATGGGCGAGGGCACGCGCATGGTCATCACCGGCGATCTCACGCAGATCGACCTGCCGGCCGGCACGCGCTCCGGCCTGGCGGATGCGCTCGATACGCTGGAGGGCATTTCCGGCATCGGCGTGGCGCGGTTCAATAATGGTGACGTGGTGCGCCACCCGCTGGTTGGGCGGATCGTGGAAGCCTATGACCAGCGCCAGGCCGCCGCCAAGGAGCATGCGCGCGAGCGCCACGGATAGACATGGAACCTGGAAGTACCAGCCCCTGCGGGGGCGAAGTTGTGGTGACAGACCGGAAATGGCGTTTTTACGTGCGCAATCCCGAGCGCCTGGTGGCGCGCACCCTTAGCACCGCTGGCTGCACGGCCGATGTGGTACTGACCGACGACCGCACCGTGCAGGCGCTGAACGCGCGGGACCGGGCGAAGAACAAACCCACCAATGTGCTGACCTATGAGCAGCCGGCCGAAATTCTACTTGCGTTCGGCGTGGTCCGGCGCGAGGCGCTGCGCGAGGGCAAATCCGTCGCGGCGCATCTCACCCATCTGCTCGTGCATGGCGCGCTGCATCTGCAGGGGCATGACCACCACCATGTGGGGGATGCGCGGCGGATGGAGAGCGCTGAAGCCAAATTGCTGGCCAGGCTGCGCGTCTCCAACCCGTGGAAAAACCGATGAGCTCGGCACTTGGCCGGCTGCTTGGGCGGCTGCGCAATACCGAGCAATCGGTCCGCGAATCGATCGCCGAACTGGTGCAGGAAGCCGGCGGCGAGGCCGATAGCGGCGATGATGGCGCCGCACTCGGGCTGAACCTGCAGGAGCGCGCGCTGATCGCCAATGTGCTGCATCTGCGCGAGATTACCGCCGATGACGTGATGGTGCCGCGCCCGGATATCATCGCGATGCGCGCGGACGTGACGCTCGACCAGGCGATCGAACAATTGCGGCGTGAAGGCCACTCGCGCATGCCGGTCTATCGGGAAAATCTTGATGATCTTGTGGGGATGGTGCACATCAAAGATGTGTTCGCCTTCAGCGGCGCCGCGGCGGATTTCTCGGTCGAAAAAATTCTGCGCAAGCCGCTGATGGTGGCACCGCAGATCGGCGTGCTCGACCTCCTCGTACAGATGCGCTTGACCCGGACTCACCTGGCCCTGGTGGTGGACGAATATGGCGGGATCGACGGGCTGGTGACGATCGAAGACCTGGTCGAAACCATCGTGGGCGATATCGCCGATGAGCATGACGAGATCGAGGGCCCAATGTTCTCCGAACGGCCGGACGGGGCGTTGGATTTGAACGCGCTTCTGCCGATCGAGGATTTTGAGGCGCGGATGGGGCCAGTGCTGTCCGAAGACGAGCGGGACGCGGATATCGAAACCGTCGGCGGGCTGGTGTTCAACCTCGCAGGGCGGGTGCCGACCAAAGGAGAAATCGTGGCGCACCCGTCGGGCATCGAGTTTTTGGTGCTGGAGGCGGATGCGCGCCGCATTCGCCGCTTGCGGGCCCGCCGGACGGCGGCGCCTGAGGTGGCCGTGGAAAGTTAAGAAAGCGCTTCTTTTTTGAAAAAAAGAAGCAAAAAACTTTTGAGTCCTCGGGGCGGTGCTGTCGGAACCCCCGGAGACCAACAGACTCAAAAGTCTTTTGCGAAGCTTTTCTTCAAAAAAGCGACCGCCTACTTCAACGCAGCGCAGAACCGCTGAATGCGCGTGCAAGCATCCACCAGCGCCTCAGTGGAGGTCGCGTAGCTGATCCGGAAATGACCCGGATAGACGAACGCAGCACCATGCACGGCGGCGACCCCTTCCTCGTCCAGCAACGCGACGACGAAATCCTCGTCATTGTTGATTTTGACACCTTTCGGCGTGGTTTTGCCGATGCAGCCATGGATGGCGGGGAAGACGTAGAACGCGCCCTCGGGCTTCGCGCAGGTGATGCCGGGGGCGGCGTTCAGCATATCCACCACCAGGTCCCGCCTTGTTTTATACACACGCACCATCTCATGCAGGTCATCCTCCGGGCCGTTCAGCGCGGCAACCGCCGCCGCTTGGGCGATCGAGGAGGTGTTGGAGGTGGATTGGCTCTGAAGCTTGTCCATGGCTTTGATCAGCGCGACCGGCGCGCCGCAGAACCCGATGCGCCAGCCGGTCATGGCGTAGGCTTTCGAGCAGCCATTCATGGTAACGGTGCGCTCGCGTAGCTTGGGCTCGACCTGCACGATGGTGGCGGGCTTGAACCCGTCATAGGTCAGTTTTTCGTAAATATCATCGGTGAATACCCAGACATCCGGGTGGCGCAGCAGCACATCGCAGATCGGGCGCAGCTCTTCCGCGGAATAGGCCGCACCGGTCGGGTTGTTGGGCGAATTCAGGAAGACCCATTTGGTTTTGGGGGTGATGGCGGCTTCCAGGTCCTCGGCGCGGAGCTTGAAGCCGTGGTTCTGGCTGCAGGGCACGAAGACCGGCGTGCCCTCGGCAAGTGCGACGATATCAGGGTAGGATACCCAGCAAGGGGTTGGGATGACGACCTCGTCTCCAGCTTCCACGGTCGCCAGCATGGCGTTGAAAATCACCTGCTTGCCGCCGGTGGAGATGATGATCTCCTCGGGCTTGTAATCCAGCCCGGAGTCGCGCGCGAATTTGTCGGCCGCGGCCTTGCGCAGCGCCGGCGTGCCGGCGACGTCGGTATATTTGGTCTCCCCCGCGTTGATGGCGGCGATCGCGGCGGCTTTAATGTGCTGGGGCGTATCAAAATCCGGCTCGCCGGCGGAGAGGCTGATAATATCCCGGCCAGCGGCCTTCAGCGCGCGCGCCTTGGAGGAAATGGCGATCGTCTGGCTGGGGCTGATGCGATTAAGGCGGCCGGCGATAAGGGACATGTTACGACTCTGAGCAAGTTATGTTGAAGGCGGCGGGACCCTAGACCCCGGAGGCAGAGGACGCAAATACGCGCCGCCAACCAGGGCGTAATCAGGTTGCGCGTAGGTGTAAGTGAACGCTGCTTTTTCTGATCCTTTTTTGCGCGCCCTCCGGCGCCTTTCCAACTATGCGTCGAAACCTTGGACGCCTCCGCCAGACTCAGACTTGCGAACGCGCGCCGCTCACTCATCGGGGCGCGTGAAGCAACAAGACTTTTATGAATCTGGGACTACGCTGGTTTCACCAGCACGGGCTCCAGTCATAAAAAAGTTTTTTGGTTACTTTTTTTCAAAAAAATAACCGCTTTCTTTGACTTCACTCACAACAACTATGCCGTAAGCGAAATTATGCTGGGATTACAACCTAAGCGCGTGTATCTACGGAGCATTATTCCGGCAGGTTAATATGCGGCGTTTGCGGGTTTTGGCGGGGTTCGCTTTGATGTTGCTGGCGGCGCCGGCGGCGGCGCAGACCACGATGGGTACCATGCAGCCTTTGAACGGCGCGGCGCCGGCGGCCAAGGCCGGTAAATTGCCGCGGGCGGACGCTTTCAAGAACCTTGCGGCGGCGCAGGCGCATTGCCCCGGCGATGTTGTCGTCTGGTCCACGTTGACAAAATCCAAGAGCTTTCATCTGGCGGGATCGCGCTTTTACGGAAAAACCAAGCACGGCGCCTATGTTTGCAAGGCAGACGCGCTGGCATACGGCTTTCATCAGTCAAAAAGCTGAGGCCTCGGGCTTGCATCCGGCTGCCTTGATGGGTGAGACTACTGACCCAAGGGGCAAAAGCCCGCATTTTGAGGGAACGAGCATGCTGGATATGGCCGGAGAGCGGACCCAGAATACCGATATTCTGATTGTCGGTACCGGATTTGGCGGGCTGACGGCCGCGATCAAGCTCGGCGAGGCCGGGTTTCCCGACATCCTGATTATCGAGAAGGCCGATGATGTTGGCGGAACCTGGCGTGATAACGTGTATCCAGGCTGCGCGTGCGACGTGCCCTCGCATCTCTACTCGCTTTCATTTGCCCAGAACGGGACATGGTCACGGATGTACCCGCAGCAGCCGGAATTGCTGGCCTATGTGCAGGATGTGGTGGCGGCCTATGATTTGCGGCCAAAAATCCGGTTCAATACCGCGCTCGTCGCGGCCGCGTGGGATGAGGCGGCGGGGCTTTGGCAGGTCACCACAAGCCGCGGGCATATCACCGCGCGCGTGGTGATTTCCGGTGCCGGCGGCCTGCATATTCCGGCCTACCCGAAGATTGCGGGGTTGGAGCGCTTTGCCGGCAAGCGCTTTCATTCGGCCTGCTGGGATTATGGCTATGACCTCACGGGCAAGCGGGTGGCGGTGATCGGCACCGGGGCCTCGGCGATCCAGTTCGTGCCGCAGATCGCGCCGAAAGTGGCGCGGCTGGATGTTTACCAGCGCACAGCACCTTGGATTTTGCCGAAACCCGACCGGGTGTTTGGCGCGCTGGAGCGGCGGCTCCTACGTTTGGCGCCTTACCGTGCCGCGTTCCGCAAATATCTGTTCTACTTGCATGAGCTGCGGGTTGTGGCATTTTTGGGCAACCGGCGCGCCCAGAAACTGGCGATGAATATGGCCGCCAAGCATCTGGCGGCGCAAATCTCCAACCCTGGGCTACGGGCTAAGCTGGCGCCCGATTATACCATCGGCTGCAAACGTGTGATGATCTCGAACGATTTTTATCCGGCGATCGCGCGGGACAATGTCGCGCTGATCACCAACCGGATCGCCGAAATACGCGAGCATTCGGTGGTGGATGCCAATGGCATCGAGCGCGAGGTGGACGCGATCATTTTCGGGACCGGGTTTGAGGTGACATCCGCCTATCAACACAGCAAAATCACCGGCGTCGGCGGCCAGGATTTGGCAGCACTTTGGGATGAGACGGGCATGCGCGCGCATAACGGCATCGCCGTTTCAGGTTTCCCGAACTATTTCATCCTGCTCGGGCCGCATACCGCACTCGGCCACAACTCGGTAGTGATCATGATCGAGGCGCAGGTGGGCTACATTGTGGACGCGCTGCGGCAGATGCGGGCGAAAAATATTCGCGCGGTGGATGTGAAGCCGGAGGCGCAGGCGGCGTTCATCGGCAGGCTGGATGCCAGGCTGGCGGGAACGGTGTGGCAGGATGGCGGCTGCAGCAGCTGGTACAAGGACAAGCATGGCAAGGTCACCACAATCTGGCCCGGTGCCGCGGCCGCTTACCAGAAGGCGGTGCGGCGGGCGGATTTGGCAGAGTTCCGGTTATTGGATACGCAGGCGGCGGCAACACTTGTTTAAGGGAGAAAGAGATGTCCGAGCCTGAGATTGTGACCATGTCCTCCGGCGTGGCCTACCAGGACCATGTGGTGGGGACCGGGGCGAACCCGGCCACGGGGCAGATGGTGACCGTGCATTATACCGGCTGGTTGCGCGATGATGACGGGGGCAAAGGCAAGAAGTTCGACTCCTCGCGTGACCGGGGCCAGCCCTTCACCTTCAAAATCGGCGTCCAGCAGGTGATCTCGGGCTGGGATTTGGGTGTTGCGACCATGCAGGTCGGTGGGCAGCGCACGCTGATCATCCCAGCCGCACACGGCTATGGCGCGCGCGGCGCCGGCGGCGTGATCCCGCCCGGTGCGACCTTGGTGTTCGACGTGGAGCTTCTCGGTATCAAGTAACGGCACCTGGCCGGGGGTTGGCAAACTCCCGGCTATGGCGTGCTATGGCTTTGCGTAGAGGTAAAAGAAGCAAAAAGACTTTTGATTCCTTTCGACCTGAGCTGATGAAACTGCCCACGACCTATACCAACAAAAGTTTTTTGGTTCTTTTTTTCAAAAAAGAACATTCTTACTTCGTCAAACGGCCCAGCGTCTCTACACGCCGCCTGACGACGTCAGAAACCTGACGTCCTGAACCGTCTGCCCGGGCCGTCTGATCCGCCGGCGGGTACGGGCGGCGGTGAGCATTTCGGCAAAGGCCTTGCGGATGGCGGCTGGGTTGCCGGTGCGGCGGTCCAGCGCGCGCAGCGTGAAGGTGATGCGCGCCATGTCCTGGTAGTAGCGGGTAAAGGCGTAGTTGAGCGCGCCACCGGTGATGGCGCCCGCGACCGGTACCGCTTGCGCTAAAAATTTCTCCGACAGCACAATGCCGAACCGCGCCGCGGCCGCCTTCACGAGCAGCTCGATGGTCAAATGATTGGCCCCCACCCGTGTCACCCAGTAGCCGATTTCCGTCTCGTCATCGGCGGGGCTGGGGCCGCCGAAGGACAAGACTTCAAGGCAGGCGCGGCGGGTGTCCTCAGCGGCCAGATCTTCGCCCGCATCCCGCGCGATCTCTGCGATCGAGCGCAGGATTGTGGTGGTGGTGAAGGGAATGTCGAATAAAATGCCAGGCAGGCCAATGAAGCCCGAGGCAACGCCGCTCGCAGTGGTGGCGGCAAGGTGGGCGGAATTGTTTTGCACCGCATTTTGCGACGGCGCGCCAAGGCCGAATGACGCCAGTGAAAAGCTGCTCCACAGCGTATCCTCGACCAGTTGCTGCGCGCGTTCGGTCAGCTCGTTCCAGGCCTGCCCGCCGAAGCGCTCGCCCGCGCCAGAGAGACGCTGGCGCAAATCCTCAATACGGCGGCCGAACGCAGCCGTCAGGCGCATCACCAGATTGCGGGAGTCCGCCATCAGCACGGCGGCATGCCAAAGTTTTACGCGCTCCGCCTGGTTCAGGAACGGGGCGCAGCCGGCCACATGCTCAGGCAGTGAGGGCAAATGCTTCATGTCCGGCACAGACATGTGGTCTGGCCAGACATGAAGCAAGTATGAAATGCGTAACCAAGCGGCGATTGCCGCCGCTCGCGGCTACTCGGCGGCGGAGACGGCCTTCACGGCCTGCACGATCTCACCGAACGCCGCGGCGTCATCAAATGCGATCGCGGCCAGAACCTTGCGGTCCAGCTCCAGCCCCGCCTGCTTCAGGCCGAAAATGAACTGGCTATAGGTCAGGCCATGCTCGCGCACCGCGGCATTGATGCGCTGGATCCAGAGCGAGCGGAACTCGCGCTTTTTGACCCGGCGGTCCCGGTAGGCATAGCGCAGGGCCTTTTCCAGGCGCTCGAGCGCGATGCGGTAATTGGTGGATGAGCGGCCGACAAAGCCCTTCGACTGCTCAAGAATTTTCTTGTGGCGGGCATGCGTGGTGACGCCCCGTTTGACACGTGCCATCTATCTGCCCCCTTAACCGATACCGTACGGCGCCCATTGCTTGACGGTGATGCCGTCAGCATGGGTCAAGGTCTGGCTGCCACGGTTCTGCCGCTTGGCCTTCTGGCTCCGTGCCATCAAATTATGGCGCTTCTTACCCGGACCGGCGAGCACCTTGCCGGTGGCCGTAATTTTAAACCGCTTTTTGACCGATGACTTGGTCTTCAACTTCGGCATTTTGGTCTCCTATCACTATCCCCGCGCAAGGCGAGGCTCCCGGACATCGGGGCGGCGGCCAGGCATGCCTATCGGCCTGGACCCGCACGCATCGCCAGCGATGGCGAAGCGGGCCGTATAGGGGGGTTGGCGGGTGGTGACAAGGGGAGGAAGGCCAGGGGACGCCCCCTGGCCTTACTTACCCCTCGTTCCGGTCCGCCAACACCATACGTGCCGCCTTTTCACCGATGACCATGGTGGGTGCGTTGGTATTGCCGCCGATCAGGCGGGGCATGATCGACGCGTCGGCGACACGCAGATTGGCGATGCCATGGACGCGCAGGCGGTCATCGACCACGGCCATCGGGTCGGCGCCCATTTTGCAGGTGCCGACCGGGTGATAGATGGTCTCCGCCTTGTTGCGAATGAACTCGATGAGCTGAGCGTCGGAGCTGGTGGCAAGGCCTGGTTCGAGCTCCGTGCCGTTATTGAGCGGGCGCATGGCGGGGGATTGCATAATGCGGCGGCCGAGCTTCAAGGCGCCGAGCAGCTCCGCGACGTCGTCATCATGGCTGAGATAGTTGGGCTGGATGAGCGGATCGGCGAACGGGTCCGCAGACTTAAGGCCGATATGGCCCCGGCTTTTCGGGCGGAGCTGGCAGCAATGCAGGGTCATGCCGTAGCCGAACGACAGTTTGCGGCCATGGTCGCGCAGCGCGGTCGGCAGGAAGTGGAACTGCACCTCCGGGCGGGTGGATTCCGAGCTGAGACGGGCAAACCCACCGGCCTCACCGGCGTTCGACGCCAACATGCCAGATCCGGATTTTTTGTATTGGAAGAAGGCTTGCGCGAGCTTCGGCAGCGTCCCGGCGCCGACACCTACGGCCTGACGGGAATTATCCCGGGTCAGGACCGCCGCGTCGAGATGGTCCTGCAGGTTTTGGCCGACGCCAGGGAGGTCGTGCAGGCATTCGATGCCGTGGCGGGCAAGTTCGGCACGCGGGCCGATGCCGGAGAGCAGCAACAGTTGAGGGGAGTTGATGGTGCCGCCACAAAGAATGATCTCGCGCCGCGCGGTAAGGCGCTGCAGGCCGGACGGGGTTTTGGCCTCCACGCCGGTGGCACGCTTACCCTCTATAAGGATTTTGCCGACATGGGCGCCGGTGATGACGGTGAGGTTGGGGCGGGATTTGGCACTGTCGAGAAAGGCCCGCGCCGCCGAGAAGCGGCGCCCATTTTTTTGAGTGACCTGGTATAGGCCCACACCTTCCTGGATCACGCCATTAAAATCCTGGTTGGCGGGTAACCCGGATTCGATGGCTGCCTGGATGAAGGCCTGATCGAGCGGGTTGGGGCCGCGCAGATCGGCGACATTGAGCTCACCTCCGGTGCCATGGTGGGGATCGGCCCCACGTTCATTGTTCTCAAGCTGCTTGAAGATCGGAAATAGGCTGTTCCAGCCCCATCCAGGGGCACCGAGGGATTCCCACTCGTCATAATCGGCCGGGTTGCCACGGATATAGATCATGGCGTTGATGGAGGAGGAGCCACCGAGGGTTTTGCCGCGCGGCCAATAGAGCTTGCGGTTGTTCAGATGCGCCTGCGGCTCGGTATAAAAATACCAGTTATAGGCGCGGCTTCCGAGCAGGCCGACGATGCCCATCGGGGTGTTGATGAGTGCCGAATTGTCGGGCTTGCCGGCCTCCAGCAGGCAGACCTGCGTGTCAACATTCGCGCTCAGCCGGTTGGCGAGCACCGAGCCGGCGGACCCGGCACCGATGATGACATAGTCATAGGCGGACATTTTCTTCCCCGGCGTGGTTATCGTTAGTGTCACGCTAGGTCATCGTGCGCGGCTTGTCAGCAGGGCGTGATTGGCTGAGAATCGGCGGCATGGCGAACAGCCCCCCCGATGCGGGAAAACTTTATGAGGCGGCGCTTAACCACCTGGCCCGGTATGCGGCGACCGAGGCGTCCTTAGCGCGGGTGCTGGCGCGCAAGATCGACCGCTGGGCACGGCTTTACGCCGGGCAGGGTGCTGAGCCTGAGAGCATCGCGGCAAGGGCGCGCGCGGCAAAGGCACAAATTCCTGGCGTTATTGCGCGGCTGCGGGAGGCTGGCGCAGTGAATGATACAGCATTTGCCGCCTCGCGCGCGAAACGGCTCACTCGCGCCGGAAAATCCCACCGGGCGACTTTGGCGCATTTATCGGCCAAAGGCATAACGCATCCCACGCTAGCGCCGGATCCGGCGCGCGAACTGGCCGCTGCCTGCGCCTATTTGAAACGCCGGCGGGGCGGGCCGTTTGGTGACGCGCCTGACATAAAATTGCTGGCGGCGATGGCGCGCGGCGGCTTCTCCCAGCAGGTCGCCCGCCAGGCGCTGCTGCTCAGCCGCGAGGAGGCCGAGGCGCTGATCGCGAAATTGCGCGAGTAGCCCAGCCCTGCGCGGTTAACGCTACTCAGCCCGGCATGTAGCTGCCATCAGAACGCGCATGTCTGGGACGATTATTTTTACCAAAGAGGTTTTTTGGCGCGGCGTCCGGCGCTCCGCGCCTTTGGCGGCCGGGCTGGCGCCATTTGGGTTCGTGACCGGTTTGATCACCGAACGGCATGGGCTGAGCCTGGCTGACTGCGCGCTGATGAACGGTCTGGTCTATGCCGGATCGGGGGAGCTGGTGGCGCTCGCCAACTGGATGCACCCGGCACCTATTTTGGCGGCAGCGTTTGGCGCGTTCGTGGTCAATCTGCGCTTTGCGCTGATGGGCCCGGTGCTCGCCCCATGGCTTACCGGGTTGCGGCCAATATGGCGCTATCTCAGCCTGACGATTCTGGTGGACCATGCGTGGGCGATTTCGGTTACCGACATGCGCAAGGGTGGACGGGACGTCGCGCTCTATGTCGGACTTTCGGTGCCCCTATGGTTTGGCTGGATGGCCGCCGCCATGGCTGGATTTCTCTCCGCCAAGGGCCTGGCGCTGCCACCGGATCACCCGCTGTTCTTTGGCGCGCTGGCGGCCTTCGTCGCATTGCTTGTGCCGCTATGGCGCGGGCGCGCCGATTTATTGCCCTGGCTCACCGCGGCCGGCGTTGCGGTGGCGGTGGCGCGGCTGCTTCCGCATAGCTCCTGGTATATTCCCGCCGGCGCGATTTGCGGCTGCCTGACAGGCGCGCTGATGGAAAAGCCGCGTGGGTGACCAGCTTTCAATTTTGCTGGCGATCGCGGCAATGGCAGCGGTAACGATTGCCTGCCGCTGCGGCGGGTATTTTTTATTCGCGCGGGTCGAACCTTCACCGCTGGTGCGGCGCGCCCTGGCCTATCTACCGGGCTGCATCTTCGCCGCCTATGTCGTACCGGCGCTGATCGCAGGGCCGCCGGGTAACTGGATTGGCGCCGCCGCAACAATGCTGACGATGTGGCGTACCCGCAATCTAGGCGTTAGCATCGCGGCCGGCGTGGCGTGCGGTTGGGGCGCGCGCGTCTGGCTTTAGCTCAGTAGCCAAGCCCAAGGCCGGCCCATGCCGGTGTGAGCAGCGGGTCGAATGCCGAGCCGCCGGAGGGCGCCAACCGGGATTCACGATAGAACAGCGCATCCAAAGCCTGGTATAAATCAGCCTGATGCAGATCGGCTGACACCGAAGCTTGAGGGCTGGCGACTCCGCCCCCGGCTTGCGAGGCGCTGGATAGATGCCAGGGCGCCAATTTCAAACCATCCGCGGTCGCGAAATTTTGCTTGGCGAGTGCAGCCGGCCCGTCCAAGCCGTCGCCGCGTTGCTGCTGAGCGTCCGCGGCCTGCCAATCACGGCGTAACGTTACCGGCGGTGCGTAGGACCGCGCTTGCGCGCTTGCGGCCGAACGCATGGCTGCCAAACCGCCAAGCGGCCGGGCTAAGGAGACGAGATCGGCGGGCCGCCTGGCTCGCCAGGCGGCCCGCGGCGCGAACGCCGCGGTTTGCAGGGCGTTGGTGTGCCCGCCAGCGCTGGCGAACAATGCGGCGAGTGTCCCAGTATGGCCACCCGCCAGTAAAGGCACCGCCACCCCGGGGCGTGAGATTGGTGGCTGCGCAGCCGCCTCCTCATCACGCACCGGCGTGCTGGTTTTCGGGGTGCTTTTGGCCGGCTGGGCGCGTGGCGCCATCGAGCCCGTTCGCCCGCGCATTTGTGTAAAAATCCGGAGCAGACGCGCCGCAGAAGTCTTGGGACGGCTCGCCGCTTGCGCGCGCGCCAGCACAGCATATTTTTGGATCAGGGCCCGCGCATCCGCCACGCGGGTTATGGCATCCGCCCCCCAATCCTTTGCGCCACGCGCAAAGAGATTTTGCAATGAGCCGCCCAAAAATTTGGAGTCGGACTCAGGCTCGTCGATCAAGTACATGTCGGCTCCTGGAACTGGACCGGTTCAATCTGCCATCCTCTGGCATGATTACTTTCGATCGTGGAGAAGATGTTCTCTCTGTTGCCGTCCCGCCCGGCCCAATTCCGGCATTGCAGCGCCGCGGTGCAATCACCGGGACGCTAGAACCAAAAAACGTCCGGTACTTCGGAGCCGGGATCTTACAACGCCTCCGACCCAGGACAAAAGTTTTTGCTTCTTTTTTCAAAAAAGAAGTGCTTTCCGTAATTTCAGCGCATTTTCCGACCAGATTGGTTCATCAGAACCAATCTGGTCGGATGTCATGCGCGCCAAAGCATGAGCTAGAGCGATTCCGATTGATCGGAAATCGCTCGAGCTCACGATTGAGGCGGCTAAGGCTTCAAAGCCGCCTTAATCGCGCTCACATGCGCGCGGCAATCCTGCCCTGCTTGCCAAAGTGCCACAATATATTCCGCAACCACCGCCTGGCTGGTGGCCTCCGGTACGTCCGGCGCGGCGGCGCAGCTTAGCAGCGAAGACGGCAGTTGCGGCGTTACGGTCACGATACGCGTGACAGGCGAGGCCGGCACAGCGCATCCAGCCAGGGCGAGCATCAGGAGGAGAACCACGCGCCTCATGGCGTGCCGGCCTGCAAGGCCCGCAAACGATCCAGTGTGCTAGCCAGGACCGGCGCGACCGGCGCGTTATCCGCCGGCGTGGCGGAGAGAATATCGGTATCAATATGGCTGGTCGCCGCTTCAGTCGCTGCGGTTTGCACGCCGAGCGTGTCGAGTGCGGCGTTCATTGTCGCCTCCTCCTTCTGATAGGCGGCGATTGCCGCCACATCAGCCTGATTCGCTTGCTGCAATGCCGTGTTGCGCGCGGTCTCGGTGGCCAAATCGTGCCGTAGCACCGTGATGTATAGCAGCAACCCAGAGAGCGCCGCCGCGCCGGCAATGTAGGGTGCAAACGGTCCAAGACATTTAAGTATTGCCGCCAACATCAAAGTCCTCCCATGATACGGCCTGTGACAGGGTTGATTGGGGCGCTCGGACTCATATCGGGCGTCCAACGCGCACGCAGGCCAAAGCCGGCCGAGGTCGCGCCAAGTAGCGTTCCCATACCGGCGCCAAACCCAAACGGATCAAAATTCTCCCCCCGGATGACGACGGAAAAAATTTCAAGACCGAAAAATACTAATGCGCCAAAAATTGAGAGCAGCGCCTGTTCATCAACATGGCCCTGGTGATCGGTGAGCAGATCGGAGAGATAATTCGTCATGCGCCGACCTCGCCGGCAAGCGCGATCACACGCCGAGTCCAACCCAGCCCAAAGTTTTGCCAGCTCGGGAGCTGGGCATAAAAATCCAGCCGCCGAACCAAGGTTTCACGCGCAACCGCGACTGGATTGCCATCATTCACCGCCGCCAGTGTGGCCGGGCCGAGTACGCCGTCGCTCATCTGTCCGCTCGCCTGCTGCAACCACGTGATCGCGCGGCGCACACCGGCATTGACCGCTGAATCAAAAGCCACCAGCCCAACCGCGGCGGGCAGTTCATCGCCATGCAATGGCGTCCAATAGTCCCGGCGATAGATCGCCTCGGCGGCGTCCTCGGTCAGGGTCACGATATCAAGTTGCGGATATGCCGCAGCACTGATCCCAAACTTGGTACCACGCAGCTCACCGCGCCCAACCTGGCCGCCCGTCCAATTTCCAGGGTCAGCGGCATTATCGGTGTAGCCGCCTTCCGCGCCCAATGTGAATGCAAAGCAGCGATCAAAATTATCCATGAAAAAGACTCGCGATCAGGCCGCCGCAGGCAGCCGAGAGCAGGCTTATGATCATCACGCTGGTCCGACGCTCGGCGTCACGCTCGCCGCGGATGCGTGCCAGATCGGTTCGTAAATCACTAACGCTTGCTACCAGTTCATCAATTTTCGAGAATAATTTGTTGATGATCTGATCTTCTTGGAGCAGATACCGTATCCGCCAGGCCTCAAGAGAATCCGCTTTAGCTTCTAGAACACCGATATCCTGGCGAATGCCATTTATATCATTACGCAATGTTCCAATATCGGAACGCAGAACGGCAACATAGTCTGGGTCCATCTTGAATCCCTAGAGCAATATTACGATGACAGGACTCATGAAACGCCCGTCAAAGTAATGAGATCGCTTGCTAAAATATGTTCAGTGGGGGTCTAACTTCGGTAAAACGCGCTAATCCGAAATATCTGAAAGAGTGATCGGATAGGTCGTCGCCTGCAGCGGCAAATTCAGCGACCACGCCGCACCTAAATCGGCGGCGATGTCCCAATTGGCTGGGGCGTTGAGGCTTGCGGCATTGTCGGTTACGGCATCTCCGCGACCGATCTGTGTACTACCATAGGGGTAGAAAAGCAGCACATCGGCAGATGGGTTGGTGATGCCGGCCGCCAGTGTGACGGAGAGATGGGTCGCATCTAGCCGTGCCGCCGCGGTTGCCGTGATGATGTTCCCCGGGGTGGCCACGCTGCCGCCATCCATCACCGCAAAGCCCGCGCCATTCACCGCCTGCAACGGTAAGATCAGATCGTTTCCGGAATCATGCGCGATGGTAAGGACCAGGCTGGTGTCGGATGCGCGATATACATGCATGATCCGCGGCCCACCCTTGAATGGCAGCCCAGCGGACGGTAGCGCGCTGGGCGAGATACTATCCGCCATGCCCAACGCCATTGCAGCCGGCCCAGCCGCCAAGGCGCCGATACGGCCGTATCGCAGCAGATCCACCTCGTCGCGATGTTCCGGATCACCCCCGGAGAACAACCCGGTGGCGGGGTTGTAGGCCGCGCTCAACGGGTTGGAGTCCGCTGTTTGGGCGGCAAAGACGATGATGTTATTTGCCACATCGGCCGCCAGATCGGCGATCGACTCGCGCACCATCTGCACGCCATCATTGGTTTCATAGGGTATCGCATTCCACGCCAGCAGCGGCAGATTGGCCGCCGTCCGGCCGAGCAGGCCGCGCGTCAGCGCCAGCAATTGCAGCACACTGGCCTTGTATAACGATTTATTGGCGTAGGGCATCGTGCTGTCCTGCTCGGACCACGGCCAGATCAGGAAGTCGAAATCAGCTTCATCGGCGGACGAAATGATCGCCGATGACCCGGTGAGATAATCGCTCAACGCAACAAAATCAGGACCGGCACTCCAGGTTGAGGGGTCCGAACCATCTCCCGGATTGGTCAAAAACGTGCCATTGCCCGCCCCTGGCGGAAATAGCGGTGGCGAGGAGTTGGAAATCGGGTGCCCGGAAATCACCGAATAGCGATTGGGGGCTAGATAGGTTCCCGACGCAGCGGCGGTAAAGGCATACGCCGCGGCGCCCAAATACCAGGCAACCCCCTGCGCCAACGCCAACGGGCCACCCGCCGTAATGAACCACGCCGCGTTGGACTGGCCCATGACCAGCAGATTAACCCCCTTGCGGCCGCCCAGCACCCAGCGGCTCTGCGCGCTGATGAGCGTGGCAATCTCCGCGGCACTCAGCGCGCGCTCCCAATTGGCCGCCTCATGGAACCAGCACTGCGCCGATCCCTGGATCGAGCCGTCATGCAGAAACAGCACCTGGCCGTTCGCACTTGCGGGCAGCGGATTGATGAGCGCGGCGGCAACCTGAACGCCATCCAGCCACACATCCACGCCGACACCCGGGGTATTGCGCAGAATGACGGCATGGCTATGCCGGCGCGCTAGGCTGGCTGACAGCACCGTCTGGCTGGCGGTACCCGGAAACAGCGTCAGGTTCGCGCCTTCGCTGCTATCGGCCTGCAGCAACGTCGCACCGGCACCGGCCATCGAGTGGATGATCGGAACCGGCGCGTCATTTACATAGTAGGTCCCCTGCCGCCAGTTCGGCCGCGTCCACACCAAATAGCGCGTCCATGCCGCACCAGCGCCGAGCTCAAAGCCGCTATGCGAGAGCCCCCTGTCAGAATCGAGCGTCGGGCCATAGGCCGCAACAGCGGGATCAGGCGCGCCAATCGCGCCAAGAAACCCATTGACCCTGGGCGTGGCCATGGTCGCGGCCGGCGCGGTATCCGCGCTGATGTGAAATGGCACCAAATTGATACCATTTCCGGATTTATCGCTGACCGCGCTGACCACGCTGTTACTCACCGTGAGCGGTACAGAATTACCATCCAACAGCCCGCCCGGCAGCCCCGCGTCCCACCACCCCGAGAGGCCGCTAATCGCGGACGGATAGGGCCCGGCGAAGGTACCCGCGGGCGGCGTGCTGCCAGGCGGCAACGGTCCGGCCAGGATGCGTTTGCCCGCGGCAGCTGCCATCGGCGAGCCCTCGATGTTGAACAACAATGTCATCGATCAGGTAACAGGAATGGTGAAATCGCTGACCGTCGCGCTGCCCCCCGCCGCCGTCTCGACCCAGACATAATAGTTCCCGGCCGTCGCCGGGGTCGCATAATAGATCGCCCAAAGCGCGTTGGCGTAGATGATCGAGGCCGAGCCCCATCCCGAGCTGGGCGGTTCGGTATTGGAGGTCGAGAGAGCCACCTGCGTCGCAATATTTTGCGGTGGTGTGATCCCACCATTGATTGGAATGGTGCTGACGCCATGCACATAGGTGCCGCCCGGATTGTTGATGCCATAGGTAATACTGGCACCCGCAGCGACCGTGATGGCACTGGAAACAGCGCTGATACCCGTCGCCGGATCTTGCGCCCAAACGTAATAAGTGCCCGCCGCCGCTGGGGTGAGCGCGGCGCTAAAGCTGCCGCCAACATTGCTCGCGGCAGTCCAGCCGCTCGACGGAACCGCGCCATTCTGCGTGGCCAATTGCACATTCACATTATCGGCCGCCGGTGACACGGTCCCGTACACGCTCAAGCTCGCACCCGCGGTGCCCGTCGCTGGCGCCGTTACGCTAATCACGGCCGCGACGATCGTGATCGCGGGTGACACCGCGCTAACGCCCGTGGCCGCCGTCTGTTCCGCCCAAACATAGAATATGCCAGTCGCCGCCGGCATCAATTGCGCCGTCCAGCTCCCGTTGCTAACCACGGCATTCACCCAAGCCGCCGGCGCCGCCGTGCCACTCGCCGAAATCCCGACCTGCACCGCATTGCCGCCAGGCGAAACAGTCCCCACCAAGGCGAGCGGCGCGTTCAGTGCCGCAACTTCCGGCAGCGCCGCAATGGTGATGTACGGCGCCGAAATGGTGAAACTATTGGACACGCCGGCAACCGCGATATTCGCATGGTCCCTCACGCGCACTGCGTAGTTACCCGGCGCCAACCCGGCAACAGTAAAGCTATACGCGTTCGCCGTGATCACCGGGCTTGCCGCCGCAATCCAGGTCGTTCCGCCATTCGTCGAGTAATCGAGGGCTATCGGCGCATCATTAAAAATACCACCGGAAATCGTAAACGCCGTGTTCGGTGCCGGCGCCTGGATCGATCCAACCGTGATGGTCGGCGCATTGGGAATGATCCCGCTCCACCAAACCAGTGAACCTCCCGAATAGCTGAGGCCAACCAAATTGGTCGCCGCCCCGGGCGGCAGCACTGAGCTGCCCGATCCCGATGTAATACCCGTGCCGAAACTCACCGATCCCGGCGCCAAATTGATCAAGGTGCAGGAGAACCCAGGCCCCATATTATTAAAATTGGCTGTGACAGAGATCGCCGCACTCGCCACCAATATCCGGCCATTATGCTCCGTCGAATCCAGCACCGTGTTGCTGGTAAGTTCAACCACCGCACTCTGATAACCTGGCAACTTGCCCTGGATATAGCTCCAAATTGCCCCAAAACTCTGGGAACTCAGCGTGTTGCCGCCCTGCGCCACCAACAGCTCATCACCATCTGCAACCGGCCCGGCGGCCGGGAGCTGGTCAATCGTCTGCCCGCCCAGAAATTGGCCATAGGGAATCCACGCAATCCCACCATTTTGCCACAGCGCCACATAGTCTGAGGCGCCGACAGCGCTGGCGGAATTCCCCGCCGCCGGTCCCGCGAGACCGGCACCGGGCGGCCCGGCAGGGCCCGCCGGGCCGGCTGCACCGGCCGGTCCCTGCGGACCGGCGGAGCCAGCCGGGCCCGCAAGGGAGGACACCGTGACGGTGATGACACCGTTCTCGTCAATCGCGACACCGCTCCCGGCCGAGAACAAGCCGCGCAGACTCGCCATCGGCAGCAAGGCCGGGCTGCTGCCAGCGTTAATGACCAGCTCGTCGGATATTGTGAACGCGCTCTGTAGCGGAAAGCTTGCGTGGTCCGCGCCATTCGCTGCCAGCGCTCCCGCCGATAGCGCCAGTCCCGTCCCAACACTAACCGCCTCCGGGCCGCCGGCACCTGTACTGATGCGGCCAAGGATGTCACCGGTCGGCACGGTGATCAGCGGCTGCAAGCCTGCCGTAACCTGGCTGACGGTTGCCGAATACAGCAAACCCGCCTGCGAAATCGGCAATAGATCAGATGCACCGACAGTGCTCGCCGATGGCAATTGAGCAATCGTTGTCATTCAAATATACTTTCAATACACATCGTTATCATTTTATGCCGATGTGGACGATTGAACCTGTTAACCGAGCGCAACCCAATTCGCCGACCCTGCCGCCCGGTTAACCCAAAATGTCGCGCCAACCCCGCCATTTAAGTTACGGAAGGTCGAGCCCGCCGGCGCCGAAATCACATTAAGCGGCGAGCCACGGCCGATCAGCTCAGCAGCGCCCATCGATTCCGTGTCAGATAGGATGTAAACCCCGCCCGTCCCCGCGGGATGCAGAGACAAATTGCCCGATTGCGTGCGGATTGTCAGGCTACCATCACCGTTTGGCGACACATAATCGCTCTGCGTGAACCGCGCCGCGCGCCAACCTCCGGCATTTCCGATCCAATCGATACTCGCGCCAGCCGGAATTTTGATCGGCGCGCCAGTCCAATTGCTTTGCGCCGGTGACGATCCGCTGGTCGCAAATGTGGTGGCCGCCAAGCAATCGATCGTGAGTTGCCGGCCTTGCGGTACCGGCAGGCCCACCTGCGCGGTCGCCGCCGCACCGCTACCATTGCCGCTGATGATAACCAGCGTGCCAGCCGTATAGCCGGAACCAAAATTAGTCATCTGAATGCCGATGATGACACCCGCCGAGATTAACGCGTTCGCTGCAGCGCCGCTGCCAGACCCAAAGAAGCTGATCGTCGCCGAGGTATAACCGGTGCCGCCAGAGGTCATCTTCGCAAACGTAATCTGGCCCTGTACCAGACTGCCTTGAGATGTAACCATACTGGCAATCGGCGCTGCCGCTTGCGAGACGGACACCGCATCAGCAACATCGGGCACCACGAGCGTATACACACCGCCGACCGTCGCAGGATTAACCGCCCAGCGCGTCGTATAGTTCAGCAGATTGCCGCTAATCGTTACTGTATCCGTATAGGCCGAGATCGCATTCGTCAGATTGGCGCCAGGCTCGGCGACGATAATATTGTCCTTAATTAAAATATTTTGCGCCGCATCTCGGATCAGGATGCCAATCACGCTACCACTATAATTGATCCAGTTCCCAATGATCGAAAGCCCGGTGCAGGCCAACCCAAAATTGTCTCCCCCCGCATTGGCTTCAACATTTTGCGCTGCAATACTGGTACCTGTGCAATCCTGAATAAAATTACCCCGCGCCGTACAATAATGCCCACCGCCAATATTCAAACCGATCAAAGCACCGTTGATATAGTTGCTATCAACCTCGGTATAGATTGAGCCGCCGCAATCAATGCCGAAAGCCGAGGCGCCGGAGATCATATTGCCGGTTACCTTGCAATAGCCGGTATCGCATAAAATGCCCGCGCCGCTCGCCGCGATACTACTATTATTTGCGCAAAGATTACCAGCTACCAGGATATTCCGTCCAGATATATATATTCCATAGTTTTGATTACTGTAGCAATTATTGCCAGCGACAACAGCACCCAATACGTCCGGGTTGCTATTGCCATAACTGATCGAACTGGTGTTTAGATTTGTTGCGTTGAAATTACCAACCAAAATGCCACAGACATTATTCCAGCATGTATTGCCGACGATCTGAAGTTCCCGAATTTTCAATACAAAATTCGGATCCTCGTTATTAATATGAAAGCCGTTTCCAAGATTATCATGTGCCTTGCAATTTTCGACGCTTACCGCATCGAGTGCCTGTACGTACAGCCCATGCTGGGCGTTGTTACTGAACACACAGGCAAAAATACTATGCTGCGTTATCGCCGGATCACTGCTCGCATAGGTGAGACCCGAGCCATTTGATGACCCTCCGGCATTCTTAAAGACATTCCTGCTTATGATGGATTTAACACAAGACGCTTGTACCAGAACCGCGCAGGTATTCTGCGTGATTGATGCGTTTGCGTCAAAAATAATCCCATCAGCCACAAAATTCGTAGACGATACGCTGATCCATGCGGCCACATTGGAGTTTCCGATCCGTGATTGCGCAGGACGCGTGATCGTTGTCAGCCCTGGCACACCAAGGAGTGTGCACACCGCGCCCGATATATCGCATTCCCCGGCAATCGCATAGGTTTTGGCTGCTAGCCTTACCGGCTGGCCGCTGGCGATCGCGGCCAGTAGCGCCGCACTATCATCGGTAACGCCATCCCCCTTGGCACCAAAATCCTCAATCGAAATCGCGTTGGCCGCAAGTGCCGCGATCGTCCTCGCAACTGTGCCGCCACTCGCCGTCGCCGTCAGCGCGCCACCCGGCAAACCCGGCACGCCCCCCATGGCGCCCAGAAAATTGGCATAGGAAACGCCCACATCGGCACCAGCTTGGCCAATCGGCACAATATCAGATGCGCCCGGCGGTGACCCCGTGGCCAATGCGGGAATCTCGAACGGCGCCGCCGTCGCCGACAACGTACTCCCCGAGATCGCCAGATTGGCCCCAATGGTGATCGGCACGGGCGTTGTCGTCCCCGGTCCAACGCCTCCAAGCAGCGTATTTTGCGGCAGCGTAATCGCCGTCTGCACGCCGGCCAAAAGCAGCGCGCGAGTCGCCGATAGCGTCTGATCGTTCTGAAAAATAGCCAGCTCGTCGGTATCCGAGACCGAGCTCGCCGGCGGCAATTGTCCGATGGTCGGCATGCGGCAATACCCTCAAATCGTTGTCAGAGGCGTTCCGGTCGGGTCCGTCAGAGGCTGCCCGCCCGGCGTCGTCAGTGCGCTCGCGGGCGCGGGCACCATTGCCAGGGCGACCACCGGCAGCGCGATGCTCCGCGAGAGCACCCGCCCGCCCGTGGTCGTGATCGTAATGGTGACCGTGTAGTTCGTACCGGGCTGCCCGGCCGCCAACCAGAGCACCGCCCGTGGACCATCCGCGGTCGCAGATACCAGGCTCACATCGCCGGGGTTATCCGGCGAAATAGCCACATCCAACGTGCTGATCGTGTCACCAGGATTAGCCGTGAGTGCCGGCGAGATATCAAACACATAGTCCAGCGTATCGCCGGGATCTTTCACCGGCCATATCAAAGACCGCGGTGGAGGAATTTGCGGCCCGCGCGGCGTGGGAACAAATCCATCAATCTGCGCATAGCGCGCGTTGGAGGGGAGCCAAACATGGCTGGCCGGTGTCGTCATCGCTCCAGCTCCTCAGTATTCGATCATCACGAACCCTGGCGCGCCAGCGCCGCCGGGCTGGCCTGTGGGGCTGCCGCCCGTTGAACAGCCACCACCACCACCGCCTCCTCCGTAACCGGCACCACTCACCCCAGGCTCCGGCCCGCTGGCACCACGTCCGTTGCCGGGGCCGCCGCCATCGCCGCCCCGGCAAGCGACAACAATACCGTCACCGCCCTGTGAACCCGCCATATTGATTTGCCCGCCCGAGGCGGTGCCGCCAGCACCACCGGCCATGGCGAATTGCGCCACAGTACCACCCCCACCGCCAAGCCCGCCAGCAGCCGACATGTAGCTGCCAAAACTGGACGTCCCGCCAGAATTACCCGTCGCCGGCGAGGTCAGCACGGTACCCCCCGCACCAACCCCGATTTCAATCACCTGCCCCGCAACGAGTCCGCTGATGACACCAATGGCCGTGGCCCCAGCCCCCCCGCCGCCACTCGGCATCGTGCTGTGATAACCGCCGGACCCGCCACCGCCTTTCGCGGTCACTCGGACAAGGCTGACATTGCTGGGCACCGTAAACGTCCCGGATGAAGTAAACACCTGCATCGCTGAAAAACCTGGCCGCAACGATGGCAGCTTGTAAGAAATAAATGGCGCCCCCGCCGCGGTCGCAATGTTCGCCGATGTAATCGCCGACTGCCCATAATTAACCGTCACAACATATAGCCCGACCCAGCCGCTATCGACCGCGGGCGTTGTCTGGGAGCCAGCCGGGGCAGCCGCGCCCGGCTTCACCTGTAGCTGCGCCCGGGCAATGCGCATCGTATTCTGTGCGGTACCACTATTCGCCGGTCCCGAATAAGGCTGGCTCGGATTTGCCGCATTCACATAAGGCAACACCAGAGGATCCGTATCCGTCTCCGAAAACGCCGCTTCGATCAGATAGTTGATCGACTGGCCTGAACTTGCCGGCGCGGTGAGCGCAAATGGCGTACTCTGCAAATTAATACCCGTCTTGACGATCTGGTCGGTCAAGTCTGCGGCCAGCGAGCCATAGGCCGTGGCATCAACCGGAGACAACAAAGTGATGCTCCCAGGCCCCACATTCACCGTCAACGACGCCGGTGAGGTTGGCGTGCACGCGAGACCATCGGCAATCGTCGTTGATCCCAAGGTCGCCGCCGTCAGCGCCGCAATGGCCACCATCGCGTTACGGTTAGGATATAGAATATCCGTATCCAGAGGTATGCTCCCCGGATAAACAATATTGCGATCCATAATATGTCCCTAGTTTGAGATATTCGTCCAAGCGATCGTTGAAACCGGCAGAACAGAAGAAATTGCCGCATATATATCGGCATCCGTGACAGTCCCGGTAAACTCTTGCACGCTTGAAAATGACATCGGTGCCGCACCATAGCCGCCAGGCCCGATACAATAGGCACCGGTATTGTTTATCGGCATATCATTAGGCCGATACGCGGTTACAAAGAACTGATACGGCAGATTAAACGAACCATATCCACCAACTGAATTATAACCCATCAAAGAGTTATAGCCGCCTGTATCTGTAGGATTCAGCGGCTCAAAAATATTCGGTGGCCGGCCTGTCAGATTAACGATCGCCTGTACAACACTTGCGCGTGTTGCCTTCGGCGTGAGGAGATTACGCCGAATCCGCAAACTATAGGAGCTATCCGACTCAGCAGAGCGACGCGGCAGTGCCACTCCCAAATAATCAACTGCCGCTATGTCTAGAAATATGCCCGCCGCGGTCGCAATACGCGATTGTGCCTTCACAAAACCAATAAGCGAAAAAATTTGGCTCCATACACCAGCAAACCCGGTCAAAACAGCGTCCAGCACCGGGGTGGTATCCGCAAACCACCCGGTCGGCAACACCATCTTCAACCGCGACAGAAAATCATTCGTATCGCCCACCACGTCACGAAACCGTCATCGTACCGGAACGCACAACACCAAACAATGGCGGCACCAAATCGCCTGTCGCGCCGTTTAGAAGCAATCCCGACAGACCAATGACCGAACTTGAGGCGTCGTAGGCGAGTTGCGCGAGGCGCGTATAATACAGGGTTGTCCCCATTGCGAGACCCGCAATATAGCTCTCAAAGGCGTTTTCTACAGCCGTCACCGCGCTGGTATGCGAGGTTCCTGCCGCCGTTATGATCGTAACCTCGATATTTGCCGGTTGAACGACAGGCCCTTGCACGGCATAACTCGTACCAACGGGACGCACCGCCTCGACGGCTTGTTGAACAGTTGCAAGCAAATTCGGCGGAGGCGAGCCTGATCCATCATCCACCGTGACGACAAAATGGCCCAGCTGCGTCGTACCCGTCTGGGCCAAATTTTCACTGATCGTGTAGCTTAGACCTTGTTGAATTGCGGAGATTGAAGAGCCGATCGCACCCGTGGTCGCCCGCGACAAACTTCCCAGGTAATTACTAAATCTTGCCCTAAACGCCGAATCCGTCTCTGCATCGATACCGCCCGCCATCGCCAAAGCGTTTGTGACAGTATCAATTCCCGGTAGTGCCGACGTCAGCATAGAAATCGCGCCTGGCTGCACATTGCCGGAAATACCTGCCACACTGGCAACCACTGGTACATTCATACTTGCGATCCCAGGCGTAACTACATAGCCATTTTGTGAAATGGAGTAACTCGCATTCGTCAAATCGCTCACCACTGAGAAGCTTTGACCATTCGCCGATGTCGATACGCTTGCACCAACCGGCACAAGCCCCGCAACAGACGGCGTAAAACGCGAGAACGTTACCTGCCCAGATGCCGCAACAGCAGGCAGCCTCGAGAACCCAAAATCCGCGCCAAAACTATCAACATCTGTCCCCGTACTGGTTGCCAGCCTTGTTGCTGAGAGCACCTGAACAATGAGCCATTGAAGCCATAATGCGATAGACGCATTTGCCTCGAGCAAAGCCCGCAATACTGAGCCCACGGTCAAGTCAATCAGGCTAGATGCAGCGCCCTGAACAGATGCCGCCATCGTCTGCATCATCGTCTGAAAATTCTGGAGAGAGAGATTCATAACCACCTACATCGAGAATGTGACGACTGCCGTGGATCCTGTCGTCGAATCAGTATAACCTATCGCCAAGGACACCGAACTATCAGCATTGACGCTCGCGATGACCGACGGCGCCGGCGTCAACGCAACAGAAGCCTCCAAGCTCATCTGCGAGCGTGCGACCGCAGCAATCGCCGCTGATGCGCCAGGCTGACCGACAAATTGTCCGAGACCCGCGCCATATGTCAGATGCCAAATATAATCGCCTTGATTGGTCAGGAGCCGCCGTAGAACACGTTGCTCTGTGAGTTCCGGCACATCCGTCAGCAACAGATCTCCCGTCGGACCGATATTCAAATCTGCCCCGTATTCCATGGATAAATCGGCCATCACAAGGTCTCCGAAGCTAAGCCCGTAACCCCCCCTTGCGGCACGCTATGAACATGTTGATCATAATCGGATCTGAACATAGCAACCGTGCCATGACTTCCGCCCTGGTCGGAAATATCACCGGTTACAACAAGGTTCCCAGAGATTTTCACTGTCGGGGCGCTGAGAGAAATCGTACCATCATTCATTAATTTGAGAAAATTTCCGTTTTCATGTTGAATCCATAGCTCGCCCGCGGGTGCCCCCAAAGGGCGATCCACATTGGACCAGGTGGCACCAATGATAATGCCATGCTCCGCATCGCCCTCTTGCGGTACAACAACAACCTGTGTCCCCGGCACTAGCGGAGCCGCCATTCCCCATCCATTTCCCATCCAGATTGTCATGACAGGCAACCATCCGCTTAGGACATTCTCTGGCTGCATCATGACCCGCGCCGCGTAGGCCGATGGGTCGAAACTGGCAACCAATCCAAATCGGACCACACCACTACGGCCATCTAGGGAAGCTGAACGTTCCTTGACCAAATTCCAAAATTGATCCACAAAATATATCCTAATCAACAGTCGCAGCAAATGCGCGAATATTCTGTATCAGTTTTCCATTACCTGTCAGCGACCGTATAACCGACGACACAATATATGTTTGATCTAAGGAGGTTTCCGTACCAGAGAAATTGATGTTTATACCTGGCATTAAGGTCGTCTCAATTGGCATCGTAGCGGTCATGATTGTTCCATGCTGCTGAATAAAATTTAAATGACTTTGAGAGACTTTATCGGCCTGAAATTGGGTGAGATTTGGCCTCACGATCGTACTCATGATACCATTTCCGGCTGTTGAATTTACCACCACCTTCTCTTTTGAGTTCCAGGATCGAACTGTCACCCCCGTTGGCTGTCCATTAATATTATCGAATTTGAGAGAGCTAAAATTTCCTATGTCAAAATTTTCTACAGCTTCAGGTTTGAAGTTTCCGAAGTGAAGAGTCGTCCCACTTATCCATACATAAGCATCTTGTAGCTGCGCAAGGGCAATCAGAAGGTTCCACTCGGTGCCGCCACGTGTTTGTGCACTCAATATTGTCTTAACATAATCAAGCTCGTAATACTGCCCAACAAGTCCCGGCGTCTCGCTGATCGCCGGCGTTAACTGATGTCGTTCGGCAATCGTTTGTACAATCTCGCTCGCCGTTTGATTTTCGTAGGTCGTGGAGATCTCTGTATCAATCAATGCTGCGGTCAGATCCCTCCCGGCAAGAGTGGCTAAATTCGTAGATAAATCAATTTCAATAAGCTCTACAAGACCTATGATCAGCGTATTGTAACCTGACAAGCCGGCCGCAATCTCGATCATGACCTGCTGACCGGACAGCGCCAAAAAATACCCTATACTTGAATTTTCTGATACCGATATTGCGAAACTCGCTTGAAAGCGGGAAGCCGAAAAATATCCCACTTGCCGAATAGCAAACTCGGCAAGACCTGGTATGGCAAAACCGCCAACTGATACACGGATTTGTACTGAGTCAAGAGGCAACACCACCTCCTGCATTTGAATTTGTCGGCGGAAGTGTCAAGCTGACAACGCCTCGAAGAACGGGGTCAGAGATGTCATTTAGTTGAGCGATTCTTATCCACTGCGTAGCATCATTCAGATAGCGCGCCGCAATCGCGAATAGATTGCCTCCCGATACCGTTATAATTTGTAGAGTCATCTTCAGCCCAAAACCTGATTGGCACTTGCTCGATTTGTGAAGCCACTCATTTGTACAAGTGCCGCGAGCTGACCGGCATTTGTATTCAAACTCTGTACTGCGAAGGCGCCAGAAAATGGGTCTCCGACGGTATTAATTTGAGAATTGAGCACGCTCAAATTATTATCTGTATCCAAGATCGAAGTCCCGATCTGGCTCATAACGGAAGATAACGCTGTTTGATTTGCATTTGAAAAATTCGACAAATTTAGACCAGATTGATTTATAAATGATGATGCTGATTCCAGATCATTAAGAACCGCATTAGCACTTGATATTGTATCTATAACAATTTCTGAAATCGGATCAGTAACAACGATACATATAAGAGAGAATGGTATCAAATTTGTCTTCTGGTACTCAACCGCAAACTCTTGAATGACTACAATATAGAAAAATTCGTCCCAACAAAGTGGCAACTGGGCGCCTGCAGCCCTCGCAGCATCTAGTATCTGCACCCGGCTTACCGCATCACGACCCGAGAATACGCCGGAGAATTTTATGTTCCCGTCATCGATTCCGAGTGCTGTAACAACGCGCCCGCCACCGATCAGATTTTGTACGGAAATCCGTTGCTTGCCTCCAAACGATATTTTCTCCGGAATCTCCATATCTTTGAAGGGAACACCACCAAGCGTGAGTGTTACGCCGCTTCCCATAATGTGTCTCTCCCAACTCGCCATAGACAAGCTGATCCAGATAAGTTTCAGCTTAAAATAAATACCGCGTCACGCCATCTTCACCGGCACTAATCGCGCCAAATCCGCTGCCGCCAATCAAATTCATGGCCGTTCAATTCACCCATTATAACAACAAATGCCAATCGCTCCGGTCCAGTGAGGCTAAATGATACATCATACGGCACCCCACACTTCACCAAATAAAGGCAGTCGCGTAGGGCAGGGTGCCGCGCTAGTTTCCCGCGGCTGGAAAGTCTTCTTCAGTTTGAGAAGAGCTGATAAAGGTTCCAATTCGTTCGATTGTCTCAAATCCCAGCCGTGCCAGCGTTGTTTCAATTGCCGTTTCACCCACTGGAAATGGCAGCGGTACATCATCAATTTGCTCAACCGCAGCCGCGATCATGGCACCATGCATATAAGCAGAATTAACTGAAAGCTCGGGCCCCAAAATTTTGAAAAGTTTCATCTGCTCTAACACGCCAATGGGCCTCAGATGAATCCTCCGCCCCATTCCGTCTTCAATAATCAAACTCAAGACACACTCGTCCTTGAAGATGCGTAGAAATCAAGTTTCTGCGCAACCGGTGCGTCGCCCTTATAAACACCAGATGAGGTAAGCTTAAACACAACACCGTTGAATTGATAGGTTGATGTTGATCCATCCGGCTCATTCAAATATTGATAGAGCGTTCCGCCCGTGATTGTTTGGCCCGCAATATAGGCCGCCTCAATTTGAGCAATAAAATCATCAACCGCTGATGATCCACGATCGAGATAAAAACTCCCTGTCCACCCCTTCGGCAGTTCGGCACCAAGCTGTACGCCATCAAGCCGATCCACACGAACAGACATGGTCAATTGCCGCGCTTCAAATCCTGTAACATGTTCAAAGTCCACGCGTCCGAACGGCCCCATGACCACTAGTTGGCAATCACTGCCAATAGAGAATGTATTATACGGCATCGCCCCGATCCTCTCTAATTGACAATTCCAGCATTCTGCACGCTAACCTGGACCGTCTGCCCACCTTGGACATTGACAATGAATTTTTCATTTATGGCCTGATACTGCACCTGAACATCAGCCTGCACATACCCCAGGGCCGTCCGGCTCGCGGGATTATTGCTAAGATCACAAACCACGGTAAATGGTAATGCATTGCTGGTCTGACCCAAAATACCCTGCGACAGTAGACCGTTCAGAAACGACAGTAGGGTCGCGCGAATGTTCTGAAACAATGTTGTTGTCACCAGCTCTCCAACATAGGCTCCCATGCCGCTCGCCAGCGTCGCCGCGATATAATTTGTCAGTCGCGTATAGTTATCGCCATTTATGGCGGCATTAGAGGATGAGTTGTGCCCGCATCGTACACCCCAATACGCACCCCCCGGCTGAGGATTAGATATCACGTCAATCCCTGCACTGAACAGCGCCGTTAGGTCAGCGCTTGCGTAGGTGGTCGCCGTCCCGCTGCCTGGTTGCCCTGATTTCTGGGTACCAATCACACTATAGAGCGGCTTGTTCAAAGACGATTGCTCAGGCGATAGATTGGCCAAACGGCCGGCGACAAACCCCTGCGGCGACACCAGCCGGGTTATCGCATTCACTTGGTCAGACCAATAGATCCAATCCCCAAACATCAACTTTGCCGCATAGCTATCCACCCCGGCCTCGGCCTTCACCGTAATGGCATTTGCTATATTGTCTCCCGCCGGCCCCGTTAGGATCATATAAATGCTCTCTGAGAGTCCAAACGCCGTCTGCGTACTCCACTGCGTTGGATCATCCGCGTCAGCCAGTAGTCCGAGCGAACAACCCTGCGCGCGTAATGCGTACATGCCCAAGCGCGGCAAGGTATCAACACCAACAAGGCTGGCGGCTGTTATCGTTCCCACACCATCACTGCCAGGCGTACCCGACGTAAAGCTGAAAATACCGGCAATCGGATTCGTATCTGCTGATAGATCGGTTGCAACAACAAGCTGAGACTGGCCACGCAGCGGTCCATTACCATTGTTAACCGCATCGGCAAGGTTAGACCAAAAGGCCGCACCCGTACCGGCTATATTGTTGAACACCTCGGGTGTCTGCCCAGGCATGGCAATCGTCACGCGCCAGGTACTCGCGGCCGATCCCGCGGAAAAAATGATGCTCAGTTGATTACCCAAGCTGCCAGTATAGATCGCCGTAAAAGTCACGCCGCCAAGCACTGTCAGTGAGGCTGCCGTATCCGTGCCATCGGTAACCCGGACGCACACGAAATTGCCCGCACCTTGCTGTACCGCGGTTGCCACCTGCGTTCCCATATCATATTTTCGCGGCATAACCGGGCCGAAATTGGCAGCATAGTCAGACATGTTTCCGACAATTGTCGGCTCACCCACCGGCCCCCAGCTGGCGGTACCCACCATTCCGATGATATCTGTCGGAACACCGTTCAGCAGCAGAACCTGCGGCGGTACGATCTGAACATAAAGATCGGGGACAATCAGGGCCGTGGTGTTGATAGCCCCCTGTTGTACAATCGGCATAGCTCAAGATTCCTTTGCCGTTACCCGAACCACGGAGCTCGCCTGCGGTCCGGAGAGTATCTTCTCAACCGTCGGACCATCCGAGACGATTTGTCCACGCTTATAAGTCCCAAATGGTTTCATTATAACGAGTTGAATATTCATTTTTCTCTCTTAATAACTTTGAGTTTCAACCGAAATGCCATCGGCCTGCAAAACCTCTACACCAAACAGCATTCCCGGCACGCCCTGCTGAAGCGTGGTTGGATATTCAACGCTATAGATCAAATCGCGCCGGTACAGACTCGCCTCCACATTGGCATTGGATATATCACTGCCGGCTGAAATCATGCGGCCCGATGACCCATCCGATAAAACAATGAAATTAATAGTCGCGAGTGTTCGGTCGGCAAGTGCTGAAATGATGTCACGCGACCTTGGGTCAGGGCACCATAGTGCAATGTCGAAGTCTTGTACTTGCCGTCTAATCTCTTTCAGCATCGTACCGCCACTCACGGCCCGGGCGGTAAGTTTCACCGCCTGCGGAATTGAAATGCACGTCCCCGCATAGTCAACAACCCAGCCATTTTGTCTCAAGAGACCCGCGATGTTACTCGCGACGGTTGCCGGACTGTCATTGCTCTGTACGGCATAAGCAAACGGAGCACCGTCGATCACGATCCCCACAAGCTGGCCCGCCGCACAAATGCCCGAGATACAAACCGAGTAGCTGGAAGTTGCGACAGATAGGGTCGCAGGCACAGTTGAGGTTGCAACCCATTTTTGCGGATATCGCGTGACATTTTTCTGCCGTCCGGCAATCGCGTTAATGGATATATTGGCAACTCCCGATGCCAAATCGGCGTTCAAGGCCGATGCGACCGGCGTCCCGCGATACACACGGCATACATAGCCAGCCTCTGATAAACCCTCTGGACCATTCGGATATAATGCATTCGCCACAACGGCGGCGATTGCAGTCTCAACGTCTGACTGATCCGCCATCAGCTGCTCACAGGCGTCATGGAAAGCCGATAGATACCCCGCAAGCTCTCGACGGAGGTCACAACGAATTGGTCACGCCGCTCATTAACAACCATATCCGCGATCTTAGGATCAAAGCCCTCCACCCGCGGCACAATCGCGATAAATCCAGCCACCTTCGTATCATCAGGCAAGCCGGCGCGTGTCCGGTCGCTCAACCCTCCGGCCAGCAAACTTGCCGGAAATCCCGCCAGCAGCACGGTTTCCGTGCGCGGCAAAATCGCGCCATAGTCATTCAACCCCGGCAAAGCGGCGCCCTCATTCCGCGAAATCGTGATCACGTCATTGGTCAATATCACCAGCATCGGCTTGGGCGGCTCAATCGCCGCGACGAACGCCGTACCCTCCGGGCCCACCAAATAGTCGCCAACCCGTAAATAGCTCCAATCCGCAAAAGCCTGCCGGAACGGCACACCAAAGCCACTAGGCGCCGATACATTGCCGCCAGGCAGTGTCAGCGCAACTGCTAGGCGAAGAAAGCGATTGGCGAGGTCGATGGGCGCTGCCAAACCGCTCGGGCGGTACGCATCACAAAGATACCCCATGCGCCGCGCCGCGCAGCCAGCCCCATAGGCCAGCCGGTCGGCCAGTCGAACGCCATCCATCCTAAACCACCAATGTTATACCGGCATCGGCAAGCGCCGGTCCCGGCGGTATGCCAAGAAACCCGCATAACCTGCGGCGCCAACTATCGAGCAAAGCCGCCCGGTCCGCCACCTCACGCGCATTATGCGTCCAACCAGCCGCCATCTCGGTATCGAGATTGTCGGACGCCGTGGGAATCACCGCTTCCAAGGCCGCCAATGTGGAGATGTATTGCAAAGTCACGGCAATCTCGGCGGGCGCCAGATTGTTTAGTCGGTACTCCAATGTCCCATAGGCCTGAAAGAACCGCCAGGAGCTAAACCCCGCAGCACTCGCACCATAGGCAGGGTAGCCGCAAAACCGCCGGATATCGGTTTTTTGCCCGTCAGTGAAACAGGAAGGCGCGGTGCCCGACACTTAGTACGTATCTCCATCGCCACGCGTAAAATATACGCTGCCTGAGCCGCTCCCAAGCATCACCGCGGCGTTGGTAACAAACGGCCCCGCATCCACCAGCATGCGCGCGCCCGGCGGCACTGGCGTATCGGCTATCGACACGGTGAGGCTCGTGGCACCACCCAATCGAAAAAATGCGGTCGAAGCCGCCGCGTTGTAAATCAGCACAGCGCTACCGCCGCCATTCAGCCCAACATTCACCGGCGCCGTCGTAGCGGCCGCCGTCACCGTACCAGCCGGCCGAAACGGCTGGGTTGCACCTGTTGACATAATGCGCCCCCGCTAACCGATATGCTCAATCATCACCGCGCGCTTGTAATTCGCGTTGGTGGCCGTCGGCACTGTGTTCGGCGTCGTAGTGGTATCGGATGGCGCACAGAATCCCCCAATCCAATACCAGCTCTGCGCAATAATCTGCTGCAGCCGGTCAATCGGCTCACGGGTCACCATCGCCACGTTATCAATCACGTTCACCAGGCTATCCTTCGGCGCGACATCGTCCGCCGCCATCCCCGCAAAATCCCCTTCAATCAATGCGCCCTGCCCGCACACAATCGGCCGGCGAATATAAAGATTGGAAATTGTCGGATGCGCCTGAACATAGGCCTCCGTCGTCGTGATGAATCGCAGTCCCAGAAATTCGCTCACCATCCCCTGGCGAAAAACCGGATTGGACGACGTCGCCCCCTGGAACAGCTGTTTGAAATCAGGATCGGAAAATAGTTGGCGGGCAGATACGGGGTCCAAATAGCAGTTATAAACCCCGTCCACCAACGGCACCGCGTTGCGCCGGAGGAGTGCGACAGAATCGAGCAAATTCCCCATCGTCAGCGTGTCAGTCGCCTGCAGCGCCGCCGATGTCAGCCGGCTGGCCGGCCGAACAATAGCACTCGCCGTCGCCGCCTGAACCGCGTTACCCGCCGTGCCATCAGCGACCGTAACCGCCGATGCAAACACCAATTGCCCGGAAATTCCGCCAGGTGCGGTCGATGCGTTCGTCGCATCCGGGTTCGCGGCAATCAGCGAATACGCGTTGTTGCCGACCGTCACCAACAGCGGATAGGCGCTCGACACGGCCTGTTGCACACCATTCGAGAAGGCCATCTGAAACCCTCGAACATCATCAACCTCGATGGTGGCCGAAGCACTTGACAGCGTCGCCGTTACCCGGGTGTTTCCACCGAAATATGGCGCGAATAATGCGTTTCTTGCCAACTCATCAAGGCTTCGCGCCGCCTGCTCACCGTTGGTCGCGGCATTCTGCAAGAATTGGTTGGCAATGCCCACGCGGCTCGTCACCATATTCAAGTCTTGAGTGGCCGCGTAAAAATTCAATGAAATCGTGTATTGCTCAACGCCCCAGTTCGTCGAAGTGAGGCCATTATCGAGATTCGTATTGCTGGCCGCCGCCAGCGGTACCGTGATGCTCGGCTTCAGCCCAGCACGGGTCTTGGTCAGCGTCTCGCCAATCCCAACGGAAAATTCTTCCCGGTCGGCGATCAACCGATACCCCAAACGGGACTTCAACGCGGTCTCAAATTCCCGTTCGAGGAAGCCCTGCTGAATAATCGGCTGTAGAGCGATAGGAAAATTCTGGATCGACATTCAATATTAACCTTTTCAAAATTTTTGAGACATTGAGGATTTGCTGGTGTGAGTCAGCTCGCGCCTGTGCGGTTGCCGCTCACCGGCGTTTGATCAGCGCCGCCCGTGCCGCCAGCCATTCTTCATGGCTCAACTCGCTCGCATGCCTGATCTTCGGTGCTGTCGGACGCGGAACATGTTGCGCGCTGGAGGAATATCCGCTTCTTGAGAATAGCCATGGCTTCTTAACGCGCATATCTTCCAGCACGGCCTTTACATCCTTAAGCTCACCGGTCTCCGACACGTCTAAATCATCAGCATCAATGAGCTTCAACCCATCGAGGTCGATCATGCCCAGCTTCAGCGCCTCTGCTTTCAACTGCGCCTGAATAAGTTTGGCATCTGACTCCCGCTTCACACGATCGAGCTCAGCCTCGGCGGCCTCCGCCCTGCTGCGCCATGGATTCGTCTCTTCAGGAACAGAATCGGTCACGGCAGCTCCTCATCAATCCGCGCAAGCTCGGTTGCTTGATCGGCAACATTATAGGCTGCCGCTCCAACGGAGACGGCCAGTTCATGCGACATATGTCCGGTACCCGTTAAGAGCCTGATGGCCTGAGCATCCTTAAGCCGGTCATCCGCCGAAAGCGGATACCAACGTGGCCACCGCAGGCTGATACGTTGAGATCGATCAAGTGCCTCAATCCTCTGCTCGCCGAACATGAGCGGCATAACGTGCGATGCCTTCATGATCATATCTATGAGAGGCAGAATGCCGCCATCGCCATACGAAATGCGAAGATTATCCGCAAGCCAGATGAGTCCTTGATTCATAAGCTCAAGCGCCCGGCCTGACTGTGGAGCAGATAGCTTATCAGCACTTGCCCGGTTGCCATGCACAGATTCTAGAGCGAGCTCCCGTAACAGCCGAACATAGGATATAACGGCCTCACAGGCTGTCCCACCAATCTCCAGTAGCTTTGCATCACCTTTTTCCGAAACAACTAGCGCATTCCCAGCACCTTTTACAATTTCCGAGTCTGACGAGGCCGGCTCCTTAATAAGCAGTGTAGGATCAGAGCTGTATTTAAGGCCCCGGCCGGCTTGGCTCAGTTGATAGTCGATCTCGATATTCGTCTCGATTGCCGCCCTAAACGTGCACGCCCCATCAACGCCCTCGCCACCTGGTAGGTTCTTGATCCAAACAATCGGCACAAATCCCAAATTGTGACTGATCGTTCGTAACCGATCAATCTGCGGTACTGCATCTATATCATCAACCGGCTCCGGATCGAACCAAATCTCCTCTTCACGGTTCCAAACTCTTTGAAACCAATACATTTTTTCCGCTGCGATATTTTTGTAGCCTTGGGATATCAGATCCGCACCGGACACCGGATATCGCTCGATAACCGAGTCTAGCTCATCAGGAATTTGTACGTCCCAATGAGGCGTTAAATATAGTGATTCCAGAACGCTAACAAATACTCTTCCTTGAAGAATTCTCAGTAAAATAGCTACCGATCCAATCGACCCGCGTATCGCCGCATCAATCATAATCTCCTTGAGATGGATAGATGTTACTATACCGGAAAGTATGGCCGCGAGATTTTGTTCGGGACAATCGATGGCAGGAAAATGGCCGTCACTGAACAATAAGGATACTGAATCATCAACAATCGTCTTACAGAGACGGTAACGGACCGATGGCCGCCTTAACCTTAGCGGAATATATTCCCCTGCGCCGTTTCGCTCTTCGTGGAACTGATAAGGAAGATTATCATAAACCGTCCCGAGCAGCACCCGCTTCAGAATGTCTAACTCGCGGTATCGGGACGACATATAAGGCGCGAATGGCACTGAATCGCATATCGAGTCGAACATTTTCTAAAAATCTCTCTCTCGATACGTTAAATATCTGTCTTCGCTACTGAACGTCTCAAATCGATAGATTGACAATTTGCTGTCTTATCAGCTTCGCCGCGACGCTCTATCGGCTGAAAATTGGCGCGTTCACCCGGCGTGCAGGTTCTGAATTCAAGGTCGCAATGGTATTTACCGCTCTGGAGAGCGCATCGACTTGATCATCCTTTCCACCGCCTGGAAATATGTTCAACTCGGAGAGGAAAACATCATTCCAGGCCGCTCGCACGATGGCCAGATTGCCCGCCTCGATCTGCGCAGCGGCAGCCCGGGCCCGGAACGTCTTTGGCCCCGTTTCGGTTGAGCTGATGACCTTGTATCCAACCAAATCCCTCGTCAAAAAGGCAATCTGCGCCGCTCCTGCTTGGCCAGGATCTTGAGGAATGGCGATGATGGTCTGGCCTCCATCTCGTCTAGCGGTGTTGCGTAGTTGCTCATTAACCTCGTTTGAACCTGCCCGAAACCTTGCGACATCCAAAACCACAAGCTGGTTTTGGGATGTGATTCCAAGCTTAAGCCCCACCGTATAATCCGGATCATTCGTACCATTCGCCTCCGTGGACGCGAAATCCCAAGCCCGGATAGTTCTGATTGGGTCGATCGGCGCATCAAGAAATTTTATCTTGTCAATTTTGAAGGTCTTCGTGCCTGTCTTTATCGGCTGTTGCTGATACATGGCCGCGAAAACAACTTCACCAACATCCCGGCGAATCCTGTCCAGATCTTCCTTGGTCTGCCATTCTGGCCAAAGAGCCTCGTTTTCAGCCCTGCCATGCTCATCATTTGGCCCCGCAAGGGCCGGCAGGCTTAGCGTGCTCCACTGTTTCTGTGTCCTGACAATCCTCGCTGCGAGGTCGTCGTCATGCCAGCGCGTCATAATCAGCACGATCCGTCCCCTGGGCTTGAGCCGGGCCGTTAGTTCCGCCCGGTACCAATCATAAAGGGCATCCCGGGACGCCAGGCTTTCCGCTTCAGCCCAGGATTTTATTGGATCATCAATCAAAATCAGATCCGCCCGACGCCCTGTTATCGGCCCCCGCACCCCGCTCGCAAAATATTGTCCGCCATAATTTGTCGAAAAATCAGCCGCTCCACGGCTGCCTGCTGCGATACCGACGCCCAGTATTTCGTCATACTCAATTAACGTGTTCCTTACCGAACGCCCGAAATAGCTCGCTAGCGAAGCGGTATGCGACGTTGCAATAAGCCGAGCCGTCGGATGACGGCCCAAATAGAACGCCGGAAACAATGTCGATCCAAAGGTTGATTTTGCCGATCCTGGCGGCATATGAATCATCAAACGATCACATTCACCGTCAACAACGGCTTGTAATCTTTTTATTAAAATTTCGTGATGATGGGCGAGGCTCTGGCTATGGGCGGAGGCAACCAATTTTGCAAAGTCATAGAATTTTGTACCGTCATCCATATCGATTATTGATCGACGCGTACGTTATATTTGTTCAGGATGATTGAAGACATATAACAAATTGGGGAATGTGGGCAAGAAAAAAATCGTCAACTTCAAAAAATTTTTTTGAATTTTTTATTTTTAAAATAATCAATATTTTTCTATGCTTTCCCTGTTCTTTGTAACTCGGCAACGAGAATCTCAATGCCATCTTTGTGCCAGCGTTGCACTGTTTTGTGGTCGGTATGCAGCATCTTCGCCAGTTGCCGCCAAGGATACAAATACCGCGCCGTAAGTGGATGCACGAGCGCGCGTGCGCCCAGTAGCCGGCGTAGCACATATTTGCGGGCCGGTATAAGGCTTAGCCAGCCCAAAACCTCATCCATTCGCGCGATCTCTTCAGGGCCTGGCGCCGGCAAGCGGATCGCTGCGCCGGACCAGCCGTAGGCATCCAATGCGCTTTGTACGATATCAAGGCGAATTTGGCTGAGTCCCGGATTGAACCCCTTATGCGGTAGGGCCAGCAGCGTGGCGCCAGCCGATTCCAACGCTGCAATAACGTCATCGGGCCTGACATACCCAATCTCGCGGTCCTGCATGGTAACCTCATGAGTGTTGCGTTGACGCCGGCGGCCGGCGAATCTGGAAACCTAGAGCAACATCCGATTGATCGGAAAACACTCTACAGCCTGATGGTTTGAAGTTACCACCCATAGCGCGGCAACCAAAAAACGAGAATCAGCGTCTTATCATAGAGTTAAGCGCGTTCGCGTCGCGCTCTAACGGTCAGTTTTTGGGCCCCAATGATGCGCCGGATACGGCTCATCCGTTAACAAACCCCATGTCACCGGATGACCCGCCCGCAGCGGCGTACGGTTCGGATCATCCGACACAGCATCGGCATCGTTGATGGCCGCAATTCGCGGTGGCGCCTCAGCCCTAAGGCGGCGCCCCCGCTCAATTACGGTGTTTCGTGACAAGCCCAAAACGCGGCCAATGCTGGCCCAGGTCTCACCAGAAGCCCGCATCTCGCAAATTGTCTCGTCCGCCCGCTTTGTCCAAACGCGCGCCTTGGGCATATCCCACCCCCACTCGTAAATATCGCCCTCCAATATCATAACTACCATTATTTGTCAATCAAACTAACATAGTGTTTTCTATGAATTCCTGTTAGCGAATGTTATGGCAAGCAAAAAACAACCCCCAGTCGAAACAGTCGGCGCTCGTATCCGTGCCCTCAGGTTGGCAGCAAATCTGACCCAAGATGAATTCGCCGCAAAGCTCAACGTTTCGAGATCGGCAATCGCCCAGTGGGAGACAGACCGTGCCGGTCAGGTCAGGGAGAATATGGAGCGCATCGCCAAGGTCCTGAACACGTCACTCGGCTATCTCGTCTCGGGTGAGACAGGCTCCTTAATTGGCGATGAACTGGCGCTCATGCGGCTCTATCGCGCCTGCTCGGCGGAAGATCGCCGTATGCTGCTGCTCACAGCAAGGCGCCTGGCCCGCAGCTAGGCGTTACATCTTCCACGCCGATTATCCTTAACTCTCGATAAACCCCGCCTTCACGTGAAAAATGCGGGTTATAAAGCGGGTCAACTGGCAAAATCTGCCGGTATCGCGCTTTCATAACCTCATTTTCTCTCATAAACCTGGCGACCTTCGCTTTGTCAAAATCGTCACCTCTGCTGACACTTTCACGATGCTCCGCCACAGCATCAGCACAGTAGATGACCTTCCAGCCAGCCAGCAAAAATTTTACACAAAGGTCTATATCGTTAAACGCAACCGGTAGATCAGCCTCATCAAACCCACCGACCGCCGCAAAGCAGCTCTTGCGCACCAGCATGCAAGCCCCCGTCACGGCTGACACTTCCTGGGTCAACATGGCACGCATCACATAGCCAGGTGCACGGGCTGATACCCCACGGAATGCATGCTCCGCCACCCCGCCCACACCCAGCACAACCCCGGCGTGCTGAATATTCCCGTCAGGATAGGTCAATTTTGCGCCTACCGCTCCAATATTTTGCGCCACGCGGGCTTCAGCAACCATACGATGAAGCCAAAGGGGATCAGAAACAAACACGTCATTGTTAAGGAACAACAAAAACGCGTGCCGTGCAGCACCGGCACCGATGTTATTCAGCCGCGAGTAATTGAACGGCTCCGTCACGCGTATAATCCTGGTATCTGGCATCAAAGCCTGCGCGGTGCAGAACATCTCGGCCTCCGCCGTGGTCGACCAGTTATCAACCAGAATGATCTCATATGTCACACCCTGCGTGTGGGCACGAATTGCCGCGACGCAGTCCGCGGTCATTTTCACATGATCCCGGAACGGAATAATAATTGAAACAGCCGCGTCATCCGCAGCCGGCGCCCATGAAATTTGATACGCCGTCAAGGTCCCACGCGGCTGCACCTTGCCGCCAATGCCTCGCCTGCGCAAATGCGCCGCAACGGCCCTCGCCCCCGCCCCCGCCGCCTCTGGCTTCGCCCGGCCGCCAGCCAACGCCGTTGACCCTTCAGATTTTCGCCAGTGATACAACACCTCCGGCACATGGCAAATTCGTTCTGGCTCCAAAATCTCCGCTGCACGCAAAAGCAAATCATGGTCCTGCGCGCCATCCAGTTTGGCATCCAAATCGCCAAGCTGCCGCAGGAGCGAACGTTCCATAACCACAAAATGGCAGATATAATTCAATTCCAACAAAAGCCGGTAATTAAACGCCGGCTTAAAATGCGGTTCAGATAGCCGGCCGGATCGGTCAACCTTGTCCTCGTCGGAATAGAGTAACCTCGCCCCGGTACAGGCCCAGGCCCTAACCATGACCTCTAACGCACAGCTCTCCAGCAAATCGTCATGGTCAAAAAACGCCACAAGGTCACCCGCGGCCTCTTGCAGCCCGGCATTGGTCGCGCGTGAAATTCCCCCGTTCCTGGCGCGCCGCACTAGCCTCATCCGTGGATCCGCCGCGGTCAGCGCGGCCAGCACCGCATCCAGCTGCGCATTCCGGCTCCCATCATCCACCAGAATCAGCTGCCAGTTCTCATAACTCTGCGACCGAATCGAGTCGATAGCGGCCAAAAATGCCCCAATCTCCGGTCGAAATACCGGACAAATAACCGAAACCAGGGGCCAGTTCTCCGGCAGCGCCCCATATCGCCGCGCCGCCCGCCGCGCCGCCAACGGCAGGGATATTTTGGCCCAACGCTCATAATCACTCAGTAAATAGCGCTCAGCCGGCAGTGCTGCCTTCAGCTCCCGGCTAAGATGATACGCCATCGTAAATAGCTCGGCCGTACGCTCCAGCAATAGGTTAATCCGCTCACGCTCGTTATCGGCGGGAAACGCCACCTCAATCGGGCTGCCGCGCAGCTCCAAACGCTCCGGCATCGCAAAAAACCTGAACTCGGTGCGCGTGCGCATGCGCAGCGTCGGCGGTGGTGAGAACACAAAGCCGCATGCCGCGTCGCAGGCAAGCGCCTGCGCAACGTCGGCCCGGTAGATATCGGCGGTGAATTCCTCAATCGGCTCACCGCCGGTTGAAACCAGAATACGCACGCCACCCAGCTTCGTCTTGGCAACGTCATTCACGTTCAAAGCCCAGCCTTGCAGCACCCCATCCACCATGCCATCGACCATCCCCTCAATGCGGTTCGGCGCCAGCAGGCAAAAACTATATTCCGCCATGGCGGCGCCTGAGCGCCCAAGAATCGTCAGTCTCCGGCCATCAATCGTATCAAATCTCAGGCGATGACGCAGCCCATCCCGATACCTGCCCGGAATATTGTAATAAAACCCAATCCGGCTAACGCGCAGGGGGAGCAGCTTGGCGTCTTCGCGCTGCAGATCGCATGTCAGCACGTCGACAATCAAATCATCGATGAGAACCCGAACACGCATACCAGGTTCCGGTGCCGCAAGGTCGGCCGCCCAGCCGCCAACCCCCGCTTCATCAATCCGGTCAACAAACACCACAATCTGGCTGTTACCCGCCACGCTCGCCGCCGGCACAGTCCGTTTCAAAGGTCAAACACCGGTTTCGTGGCTTCGACGCGCATCTAATATCATCAATTACGCTGGGGCTATTTCAGCGACCAAATTCGCACACTCCACCTGCCGGCAGTAGCCGCGATTATTGGCCAGCGACGTCTCATGCCTCACTTGGCTCTGGGTCGCACAGGCATCGGTCACCAGCGTGACCAAATAACCGAGATCACAGGCATCCCGCACCGCCGAATCAACGCATTGGTCAGTCAAAGCCCCCATGATGATCAGTTGCTTAATGCCCAAATTTCCCAGCACATAATGCAAATTGGTCGAGATGAAGACAGAGGACGAGGTTTTCGTGAGAACGATGTCATCACCACGCGGCGCCACCTCGTCAAGCACCTGCGCATCGCGCGATGATTTCGGACAAAACAGCCCGGAGATCTTGTAATCAAGGCTCAAATCCCGCCCATCCTCGGTCAGGCTGGCGATCACGGTATAAATCACCTCAATGCCCGCCGCGCGCCCGGCCGCCAGCAATCTCTGCATGTTGGGAATCGCGCGCTGGCGCATCTCCTGGAAGAAATATCCATAACGCGCCGTCACCTCGGCGGGCGGCATGCCAGCATACTCGCCGCCATCCTCCATCGTGTAGTTTTGCACATCGATCACCAGCATCGCCGCCTGGCCCGGTATAATCGGCACATCACGCCGCAAACCAAAATCCTTCACGGCACCACCATCGCATCATCAAGCCGCTCAAGCTCCCCGAGCGCGGCCGGCAATACCCGCGCGAGCCGCTCAACCCATGTCCCCTGCCCCACGGCATCAGCAATCAGATCCTGCCTGATCTCCAGCTCCAAATAATCCAGCCCCCTGGCTTCGGCATGCACCGGCACACCATAATCTGTCGCATCTGAGACCCGATAGGGCTCGTTCTCCGCCACCACCAACCCAGGCTCGGCACGCAGCTTGCGCGCCACAATCTGCGAAAACCGGGGCGCGCGATGGTATAACACGGCAACCTCCATCGGCCGCGCAATGCCGTGGAACACCGGCGTAAAACTATGCATCGCCACGTAAACCACCCTGCGGCCGCGCCGCTCGTCCAGCATGCGGGTAATCTGCTGATGATACGGATCAAATATCGCCGCCTGCCGCGCCGCCTTGGCCTGCCCGCTCAATCCCAAATTTCCCGGAATCCGCGTCGCCTCGCTCACTTCCGGAAATGCGCTCGCCACATCCGGCCGTCTATTACAATCGATAACGAGCCGGGAATATGTCTGCAAAATCGCTGGTGCATCCAACCGCGCCGCCAATCCACGCGTCACCGCCGCAATGCCGATATCCCAGGCAATATGCCGGTCCATATCCGCCGGCGCCACCCCCAAATCCCCTAACGCCCGCGGCACCGCCCGCCCGGCATGATCAGCCGTCAGCATGAACCGGCTGGCGCCGCCGGGGTTAAGCACGGTAAAGGGTTGCGCCTCGTCTTCACCCAGCAAGCTCATCTCCTCTCCCCTCTACGGCCGCCAAATGATGCGCTCAGGCGCTTTGGTCGCCGGGTCATACGCCACCACCTCGCCATTGCTAACCGAGACTCCCGTCAGCGCCAGGATAAAGGCCCAATGGCTCACGAGCAACGTGGTCGCGCTATCCGCCCGTTCTGCCATAACCCGCCGGAAGGCATCGGCCCGCGCGATCGTTTCTTCCGCCGTTTCAATCCCATCCGGCCACCATTTCGCCGGCAGATGGCCAAACTCATGCTGCGGAAAACGGGCCGCCAACTCATCCGGGTGCCGGCCGATATCACAGCTGAACGCCGCCCGTTCGCGCACCTCATGCATGATCTCGGCGCGGATCCCATGCACCGCCAAAATCGGCTCGGCCGTCTGCAGCGCCCGCGTATAGGGCGAGATGATCACCCGCGTCAGCTTCGCACTGGCCAGCCGCGCGCTCGCTTGCTCCGCCTGCTCCCGGCCGAGCGGCGTCAACTCCGGATCCGCAATCCCAGGGTCCCGCCGGGTCTCACTAAAAATCAAATTAAATTGGCTTTGCCCATGGCGGAGCAGAAACATGAGAAGTCCTTAACGTCTAGCTGGTGTTGCCCGGTCGGCCGCCCGGACGTATGTCCTACCTTAGGCTCAAATTGGCTAGGGGGTGTACAGTGCCGGTGAACGCACTTCAAACAATCGGCGGGTTTCCAATCTCTCTGGTCATTTTCGCCGGTATCGCGTTGTTTCTGGTGTTGCGGCTGCGCAGCGTGCTGGGCAAACGCGTCGGGTTTGAGCGTCCCCCCCTGCGCCCCGCCCCGTTTTCAGGCGCCGATGCTGTCCCCACGCTGGAGCGCCGTGGCTTGAACGCGATTTCCGGACGCCAGGTCCCAGATCCAAGCTCAGATCTCGGCACGCGCCTCATGCAGATCGTCAACCGTGCCGCCGATTTCGATCCTCCCGCCTTCCTGCAATCGGCCGAAGCCGGCTTCAGAACCATCGTCCTCGCCTTCGCGGCCGGAGACCGCGCAGCCCTGCGGCCGCTATTGACCGACACAGTGTTTCAAACCTTCGATGCCGCCATCAGCGCCCGTGAATCAGCCAATGAGCGTCACCAGACCGAGATCAAATCCATTATCTCCGCCACCATTGAGGATGCCCAGTTGCTCGGAGACCAGGCCGCGATCATCGTCCGCTTCATCTCCGACCAGACAACCACCACACAGAACGCACAGGGCGACACACTCCATAGCGGCGATTCCACCGCCGACATCGTCGATCTCTGGACATTCGAGCGCAATCTGAAAAGCAAGGACCCCATCTGGCGCCTCGCCGCGGCCCGCAGCGGCTGAACATGCGCCGCGTCATCGCCGTCGCTGCCTTAGCGCTCGCCCTGGCCGGCTGTACCGTGCAGCCATCCGGCCAGCCACAGCCCATGCTCGCCGGCGGCGAAACGCTCAGCACGCTCCCCGTATCCGCTCTACCCGGCTGGTCGGCGGACGATGCCGCCGCGGCCCTCACCGCTTTTGTCCGCGGCTGCAAAGCCATCGCCCTTATGCCGCCTGACCAGCAACTCGGCGGCGCCGGCGTCATCGCCACCCTCGCCGGCCAGGCTGGTCTCTGGCAAGCCCCGTGCGCGGCCGCCATAACCATCACACCCGGCGATGGCGCCGCCGCCCAATCCTTCTTCGCAACCTATTTCGCCGCCTACCAGATCGGCGGCTCAGCCACCATCACCGGCTATTTCGAGCCCGAATACCCGGGCTCGAAAAACCTCACGAGCGCCGATCGCGTCCCGCTCTACGCCAAACCAGCCGATCCCGAACTGGCCGCCCTGCCCCGCGCCGCAATCGATCATAATGCGCTCTACCGCAAAGCCCCCGTAACCGCCTATCTGTCCAATCCGGTGGACGCCTTTATGCTGCAAATCCAGGGGGCCGGCCGCATCCTGCTGCCCGATGGCCGCACGCTGCGCGTCGGGTTCGACGGCCAGAACGGCCAACCCTACACCCCGATCGGACGAATCCTGGTGGCGGACGGCGACCTCTCCGCCGGCGATGTCAGCTTTCAGAGCATCTCCGCCTGGCTTAAGAGCCACCCCGCGGAAGCCCCCTTCATTATGGAGCAAAACGCCCGCTACGTGTATCTCCGCCCACTCGGGGACCTGCCGGACGATGAGGGCGCGCCCGGCACGCTCGGCGTACCGCTCACCGCCGGCCGTTCGCTGGCGGTAGATTCCGCGGTCATTCCCTTGGGCATGCCGGTATTCATCGACACGACCGATCCCCTAACCGGCGCCCCGCTGCAAAGCCTGACCATTGCGCAGGATACCGGCGGCGGCATCCATGGCGCCAGCGCCGCGGATCTGTTCTTCGGCGCCGGTCCGCAAGCCGAGGCCATCGCCGGACAAATGCACCAGCCCGGTCATCTCTACCTCCTCCTTCCCCGCAGCGCAGGCACAACATGACCAAGAAACCCCGTATCGGTCTTTTCATCACCTGCCTGGTTGATCTGCATCGGCCCTCGATCGGCTTCGCCAGCATCAAACTGCTCGAGGCAGCCGGCTGCACGGTGGAAATCCCCCGCACCCAGACCTGCTGCGGCCAACCCGCCTACAATGCCGGCGACCGGGACACCGCCCGCACCCTGGCCCGCGGCATCATCACCGCCTTCGCCGCCTTCGACTATATCGTGGTCCCCTCCGGCTCCTGCGCCGGAATGCTGGCAAAGCATCTGCCCCATTTGTTCGACGAGGACCCGAACCTGCGCGCCAAGGCGGACGCCATCGCCGCCAAAACCTACGAGCTGACATCCTTCCTGGTGGACGTCATGCATTTCGAGCCCACCCCCCCGGCGCTCCAGACCGCCGTGACCTACCACGATTCCTGCGCCGGACTGCGCGAGCTCGGCATCAAAACGCAGCCCCGCGCTCTGCTCGCCGCGGTCCCCGGCCTCGCCCTTCAGGAAATGGCCGAACCCGAACTCTGCTGCGGCTTCGGCGGCACGTTTTGTATCAAATATCCCGACATCTCGACCCGCATGGTCAGCGACAAAACCACCGATATCGAAGCCACCGAGGCCACCATGCTGCTGGCCGGCGATCTCGGCTGCCTGCTCAACATCGCCGGCCGCTTATCGCGCGAAAACAGCAAAATCGAGGTCCGCCACATCGCTGAAATTCTGGCCGGGACCGATGCCGGCACCCCGCCAATCGGCCAAAAGCCCGCCCCTTGATGATCGCGCTTGCCGCTCACCCGGCAACCGGGTAAAGCCTCGCTCCCATGGCGAATCATAGGTCTAGCTGACTTTGTCCATTCAAGCTGAGACCGGGCGGACCTCAAAGCTGCGCCTCGCCACGCTGGTCGGGGTGCTGGGTATCGTCTATGGCGATATCGGCACCAGCCCGCTCTACGCCCTGCAAGCCAGCCTCGCCTATTTCACCAGCAGCGGTTTGAAATATGACGACATTCTGGGCGTGCTCTCGCTGATCTTCTGGGCGCTCATCATCACCGTCACACTCAAATACGTCACCTTTGTTATGCGCGCCGATAACCACGGTGAAGGCGGCATTCTGGCACTCATGGCGCTCGCCCAGCGCGTCGCAAAATCGGACCGTACCCGCGCCATCCTCGGCATTGTCGGCATCGTCGGTGCCGGGCTGTTCTTCGGTGACGGGATGATCACCCCGGCGATCTCGGTGCTCTCCGCCGTCGCCGGGCTGGAGGTCGTCTCCCCCGGCCTGCAACCCGCCGTGGACCCGATCTCGCTTGCCGTCATCGTCGTGCTCTTCCTCTGCCAGAGCCGCGGCACCGGCAGCATGGGCCGCGCCTTCGGCCCGGTCATGTTGATTTGGTTCGTAACCATCGGCGTCA
>Ga0116231_10001651_pt1:0-45000 | contig 46082 bp, 29 predicted proteins | sample S1TSphgellanicum_2_FD_89695 | JGI IMG/M metagenome (GOLD analysis project Ga0116231, IMG submission 89695) | Host-associated microbial communities from peat moss isolated from Minnesota, USA - S1T2_Fd - Sphagnum magellanicum MG | ecosystem: Host-associated > Plants > Peat moss >... | reverse complement strand
TAATAATAATAATAATAATAATACCCTAGTACCTTGGCCAATTCAACACTAATTACATTATATTATTTTCAAAAAACTTTGAAAATTTCAAAAATTATATTTCTTCCAAATCAAAAAATATATATATATTGTGAATGATAACATTAAAAATTAAAAAATATTCCATTTATTGAAATGAAAATTTCAAAATCAATAGTGGGGGCAACCAAAGTCTTGTTTGAATCTTAAATTCAAATATGCATTTTTATTAGAATGAAAACTTTGACAAACATTTTGAAATACAATTGGAATTCACCATTGGATAATGTTGTTTCATTACTAAACATTTTTTTGCCATTACTAGAAAAAAATTAATTTAAATCATATTCAAAACATGCATAAAAATGGAAAATTTCCTATTGGTGAATTTTTGTTTCCATTTATTGTAATACCCATTACAAAAATTGAACAAATTCTTAACATTCAAATGGGAGCATTTTCATTCAATCATTGATATTAATGTCACCCAAAAAAACATTGATTGTGCATTTTTGACAAAAACATTTTTGATTCATTAAATCATTATAAAATTTTTAAATATTTCACAAAAAATCAAAATTCATTAACGTGTTTCCAAATATTACAAAAATTTTGATGACAAATTATCGATCATATAAAATGTATGCATTTAAGAAAATCACGACAACATTTCATAAACAAAAAAATTCAATCAACACATATAGGATGCAATTCAAAAACAAACAAACAACCAATTCCTACTAGACATTTCATTCAACCAAATAAAGTCAAACATTAAACTAAAATAAATTATCATAGATATGAATGAATGTACATTGACAACGACAATAAATAAATTCATGATGTTCCCATAAATCTATGTTCTTGTTATGAAAGGTTATGTTTTTAAACACAAGTAAACATATTTCAAATATATTGTTACATGATTTTTTATATATTTCAAATTCAAGTAAAATTTCATTCAACATCATACATATGTACAAGGTGTTTACATAACATTAATGAAAATGAACCATAATTATACCAAATGTCTTATAAAATCATGACATTAGTCCAAAAATCAACACAATTAAAATAACATATTGTTTTGTCACATTTTGCTTTTGTTCTAACTTATAAACTTCATAGTAATGGACAATATAGAATGCATGGTAGTGTTATTAATGTCTTTGGAAATGTGAATCAAACTCAATTTATATTATCATATATATCATACGATAAAACAACAATTGGAATGTTATTTAAATGATATCTTGAATATAATCACCCATATGTTAGAACGTGTTCATTTAAACATAGTGATGTTCATTTTATGATGTTTGATCAAAATGCCATTATATAAAGATTTAAATATTACCATTCACCAATAATGAGAAAATTTGTTTATTTTCCATATAAACTCATATTTGCGATAATTCATCATTCCATAATTTTGATTTTGATAGTGAAAAGAAAAATTGTACACCAACAAATTCACTGATGCATATTTTCTTTAATGCTTAAAAAATAATGGATTGTGATAACCCTATATATTTATGGCCCCATGTCAAAACATACATCCTTGAGGTTTATTTTTAAATAAACATTCATAGGAACAAATTTTTCAACATTGTTTTATGGTCAACCTTGATAAAGGATTTCCATATCAACAAATAGTTCAATGGGAATTACTTCATAAATTTGGGAATTTTTCAACCAATATTTAAAACCTCAATAAAAATAAATTAAACTTCCACTCAAAAAGTCATGCGTTTTGGTTCAATGCAAATATAAAAAAGAAAACTATGTTGTAGAACTTGAAATACTTTTCAAGTTTGAAATAAACCAAACTTGAATAATATTTTAAAACCATACATATGTTACCATGATTTGAAAGGCTTGCACAATTCATTTGATTATTTTAAAAAGTTATAAAATAATTTATTTGTAATGATTTGGCAACTTGGTCTTTCAATAGTCTTTGTATTTTTTAAATTTGCTAAAAGATTATGAGTTCCTCTCGTTAAGGTTTTACACACATTACATGCTACAACATTAAATTTCGTAAATAAACTAGAAGATTTCTAATCCATTTAAATAATACAATTGATACAAAGTGACCTTGTTACATGTGCAAGATATTACAATCATAAAACATTTTCATTTCAAAAATTTATGATGTAAAATCATTATTTTTTTGGATCCATTTTGTTCTCATTTCTTTATCATTGAATCCAAAACTATGACAATGAAAAAACTATGGACTTTTATGAATATAAAATGCACTTACGTATGGAGTGCACACCAACAAAAAATTGCACGATTTGTATTTCTTGTGATATATCATTATTATCAAATATATTGCAAAAAGCCCAACAACATCAACACACATATATATGTAAGAAGAAAAATGTTTGTAAAGTTCATTAACCATTACCTCCCATCCATGGTGGAAAATAATCTTAAAGCATTTTGAAATAAATGAAAAGATTATCCATTTTCAAAGCAATAATTATATACATAAGGAAATAAAATATTTCAATATTTGATTTTTAAATTATTGAATTATTATTTTTTGATGATATATATACACAATCCACACATTTTCTTTAAATGAATTCCAATAAACACACAAATTAATGATTTTATTATACATGTTCATTTGGAGTTTCCAAATATAAACATTCAATTTATCTTATACTTGTATACATCTACAACATATTACACATCATACATGACCAAATTAAATAAGTTGAAAATATTAAAATTGCACTATATTATACAAAAATGTATTGAAACTAAAATAGATGCAAATACACAAATTCAAACTTTGGGTAGCATTTTTTTAATGCTCAACAAATGGTTGCTTAACTTGTTAACCTTGTGTTTCTTTTACCATTGTATTGTTCATCTTGAACCTTTCAATTCATCAATTTATATATTTTTAAAACTGTTTTTTTGTGTTAAAACCATAAGTTGCATCAAATCAATTAAAACAAATTCAATTAATATAATATGTTCATTCACTATAAACAAATACATTAATCATCTTAATCATTATGAATCATTATCATTATCAAAGTTTATTTTTATGACCTATAAATAAATAAAACTTATAAATGTCACAAACTCAAAATTAATAGGTTTGTAAATTATAATACATATAAGTATATGAAAAATTGGTTGAGATAATAATTTTTATTGTATTCACCAATTACAAATTCAAAACATTCACAACTTGGAATTAATGTCATGGCATGAACACATGGATGGAAAATTTTTAAATTCATATATTTTCAATTACAAACTGCCATATCCAAATATGAAAAAAACAAATAATTCAATTGATTTAAAATAAAAAAACATCACATCCATTTACACATACTATGAAATAAATGATTTACATTGTGCAATTCCCATTACAAAGATTATCAACATTGAACAATATGATTTATGATTTGCTTTTGTGATTCAATCATGTAATGGATGAAACAAAAAACCACAAATGTTATGAGATGATAATTTCACAAAATTTTCATATTCCATGATGATGGAAGAATTTGAATATTGTAGATTAATCAAATAATCAAATGAAAAGACTAATATTTGATGAAATTATGGATTGAAAAATGTACTTTGATTCATCAATTGTTAATTTTTCATAAGGCTTGTTGGAATAGGTAAAAAATTTACATCAAAACTTGTTATTCAAATATTATTATGATTATACAATAAAAAATATTTATATTCAACAAAATCAAAGTTTTGCTCATGACATCCATAGGTTAAACTACATTCCATTATATTACTAGTTCAACAATACATTCAATGTTCAACATACATCTCCAACAATCATTATGTAGTTTACCAAACTTGTTTTTAAACTCATTAAATAGGTTTACATGTTGATATGAACAATTGCAACTTATTGTGATATATGAAATATCATTTGTTCGTGCTAGAATGCTTAAAGTTGTAGATAATAAGTTAAATGTGTAAAATGTATTAAGACAAAACTTTATGTTGGTCTTGATTTTATCATGACAAGTGGTTTTTTATCAAACACCCCATGTGAAAAATAATTGAATCTTTCAAAATATCAAGGATAATGTTAATGCATTAACATCAAAGGTTAATAAACACATGGCAACATTATGATCATAGTAAAATTATGTGACAATTTGATATGCACTTATACAAATTTCAAATAAATTTCATACCATGATACAAAATATTAAAAGATTTGGGTGAATATGGTTTTTAAAATGTTGATTAAATTATAGCCAACCCATTATGTAAACCTCATCACATAAGTTTCATTAAAGCATACTATTTTACAAATCTTGTCGAAATAAGATTTGATGGTAAAATTAAAATTAAAGGGGAGATGAAAACCAAATGATGGGAAACTATCATATTCAATTTGTTATCAATAACCATCTAATAATTTTAGTATTGTATCTTTTTATATACAAATAAAGATGTGGACAAACATAATGTGAATGTGTTCATTAATTCATAATCCACATTTATTTTTAAGTCATGGGTAATAATTATCCATCATGCCCGCCATCTTACAAACTTTCAAATGATCCAAACAAAATTTTAAGTTTACATTCTGTAATTCATATTTTAAAAGATATGTTAGTTGAATTATGTGTTAAAAGTTATGCAACACCTAATGGTCTTGTGAATGGAACCAATGACATATTTACAGCATCAACAACATATAATGACCAAACCATATGTGAATAATTAAAAAAATTTGAACACTGATGAAAGAAAAATTCAACCATCATTATAATAACAACATTGAATCAAAACTGACATTAATTGAACTTATCATAAAAAATATTAGAGTTAATAAAACCCAATCATTTATCATAATAATTTCTAATTCAAGTTGTAATAGTAAAAATCATTCATCATTCTCAAGGATTATCACTAAATGAAATGGTTTTTTATCATATTGATGTTTTAAAAAATACAACTTAACATATACATGTTTGTTGCACATTTAAACAAAAGAAAAAATATTTTGATTAACTTTTCTCCAATATGAAAACTTTTATGTGGATTTGAAAATAGATATAGGAATGAAAAAAAATGAAAACAATAACTTGGATACCATTCATTCTTCATTTAAAAAACTTATATCAAGTTCCTATAATTATACAAGCATTGAGTATAACTTTTTTACACCAACATTTCAAAAACATCAAACATGACCATTACTTTCAAATGTCTCACATCTTATGTCTTATAAAAATAAAAAGACACCATGCATCAACTGATGTGCATAAATTTATAAATTCATCAAATTATTCACCTATTTAACTTAAGTTAATATGAAAAGGCCCTTTTAAAACCATAAGTTTAGGGCAAACGCATCATTGAATGGTGACATTAGGAACCTCTTCACCAAAATTCAAAGAAAGGTGGATCTAATTACATTGATTTCTTTTTTAAAACCTTTTTAAAATTTAATTTTTACTATTGACTTACACCACATGGGCTTTGTTTCCCCACCTATGTATACAACACAAATTTTTTGTAAACACCTACATAAGGTACACAAACAAAAAAATTGTGTTTGTGAAATGTTCATGACATGTGTTCACAAATTTTTTGACCCTTTATTATTAAGTGTGAAGTTGCACCATTGTAAATTAACTATGGTCACTAAGGTACAACCCAAATTGTTGATTGAAACAAAAAAATGAGAATTATCATAAATTTGTAAACATGAATGCAATGGCCATTCAAAACTTCATATTCCCAACCTTCAAAATTTGTTAAAAAAATTGTGATGGTCTTAATCCACTATCTATTAAACAAATAAAAAAGATGATTATTTGATGCCCTCCTAAAAACTAAAAACATTCCAAAAAATGAAAAAAACATGTTTGTTTTGTGTTTTTGAATAAAGGAACCCCAAGTGTTACTTTCCGAAAATGTTTTCCTTGACCACTCATTTGAAATATTAAAACTAATTTTGTTATAAATCCAAATGAAGTTTCAAATTTTACACAACTTAAACAATCTTTTGATATAAAATTTGAAATGAATTGTTTTTCTTTTAATGAGTCGTATGTTATCCTAAAATTGAACGAGTCTCAAAATTTTGGGGTGTCGTTCATAATGATACCACCCAAGGTTGAATCTACCTTTCACCTAACCCATTTAATTTAAGTTGATAATAATTAAAACATTTCCATTGCATTTTAATGTAAAATTTGATGTAAAACCTTATTTTAAGACAAAGCCTCTTATGGTAGAATCATTTATTGTCCTTCCTTACAAGGGGGAAACTTTGTTATGGATTTACGTGAATAAAAATGTAGGGTCCCATATATTCGATGTTAGATAAAGTTCGTAATTTAATTAGATTCATAATAATGTTATGTTTATTTTGAAAACCTATATATATATAAGTAGATGGTTTATACATAGATAAAGGCTAAGGTTAGGTTTTTAATTCTATTTTCATTATTTCATTGAGTGGCATCATGAATTAGTTGAGGATGGAAGTTGGATTGACCAATATTAGTTTTTCAAATTATAATTTGTATCCACAATTGCTGTTATTTTATCGTAGAATTGCATACGTCTAAGTTATAATGGAATTGCATAAGCCACACAAAGTTTACTAACCTTGCTAGTAGCAAAATGGAATATTTGTTTAAAGGCATTTAATAAACATCTTAAATCAATATATAATTTTTTTTTAAAAAAAATGTTCATTGAACAATCGATCCACCTATGAAAAAAAAAGTAATTTTTTAATTTCCTTTCTAGATCCAATTTTATTAAAACTAGAAAATTAAATCAATAAAGGGTAATGAAATTACATGTTAACATGAAATTATAAATTAAATATAGGGCAACTAAAATATGTTTGTAGGGAACGTTTCAATATTCCTAACTGGTTTCTAACTTGCTGGGAAGGCACACAGCCATTACGCCATTACGCAATGAGTCGCTTATTACGGGGGGCCGATTGTGGTGCAGAATTGGCAGCACGTGCTACGAACCGATAGCGAAAGTCAGCCGAATCGGACCCAGTACCAATCAATTCCGCCATATAATACTCGCCTGACTGATATCAGTAGGTTCGGTAACGTTTCGTAAATAGTTGGACTTCCGACAGCCTGTCTAGTATTCTTTTCTGTGCCAGAATGTCCTTCTTCTTGGGCCCTATATCCGTGCAGCGTTGCAGAGTGTTGATTAGGTTGGAGCACTGGGAAGAAAAAGAAGAAGAAGCTCAAGGCTTGATGAGCAACGAAGACGAAGGAAAAAGAAAGGAGAAGAAGAAGAAGAATAAGAAGAAGAAGAAGAAGGGGTGGATTCTGAGTTTCTGAGTGGGGATTGGAAGGAGGAAATGTCGACAATGCAGCAGCAGCAGCAGCAGCAATTAGGAGACGATGGAGATTTGCTAGGAAGTGTGGAGGCTTTCTTTGCGAATACCGATAGTACAGTTCTCATGGCCTTTAGGGTGGCAAAGAGCCAAGCGTCATGGAGTGTGGCTGGGCGTCGCACTCGCCTTACAACTAAACCTCGCATCTTGGTTGTCACAGGTATGTATGCTCAACTAGGATACGTCTATGTGTAAATATTTGTATTCCTTAGTATTTATTCCCTTTTTTCACATGGAGCTTCTGAGTATAGGATGCAGCAGCTTGCATTCGGGAAAAACATTTGGAAAATGATATGTGCAAGCATTTTAGTTACTGGCACAGGCTTTTGAAGATGGTGAAACTCGTAGATCTGATGTAGTTGCTCTAGATTTGGTTTTGTTTTTGTTCACAACTCGTAGTAGCGCGCATCCATCAAATCCGCAGAGTTGACAGAAGTCAGCGATTGATGTTGAATTCAGCTATTAGGTTGAGAGTCAGAGCCTTGGTAGTAAATGAAAAGTGTGAGACAACAATTTGTGTTGAACCTGCTGAAGAAAGAGCTCTTGTTTCTTTTGTTCCAAAAACTTGCAACCAAATTGCCTTTGGAACAACTAAACAAGCATGTGTTTAGGATGTATAAAGAATGTGTTTAGGGTGCAGGAGATGCCAACAACCACTGTTACTGTTGATATTGGACCTCTATCTGTGCCTTTGCCTATTGTGCTCACTTGTATGGGGGCCAAAGCTGGAATGAAATGAGCTTTGCCTCACAAGTTTGTTGCAGCTTGAATGAGGATAAAATGACTTTTCTTATTAGTTATACTGCATCTTGTTTGCTAGCTGATATCATGGCTGAGTCTTCCTACTACTTCAGGAAGTGTGACAGAAACTCAGGATGCAGATTTCTGTATTATTGTTTGTGATGACATGTAAACCAGAACAGAAATCAAATGCAACAATAAGCTTGACATACGACAATATCTTTTGTTCTGTGTCATTCAAAATGATGCTAACTTGTATTGAAAACTCTCAACTTGTTTTTGGGTCTGTTGATGCATTTCAAAGATTTATTTGATGCAATGGTAAAATGGCTTGCAGCAACCCAGTCAACTGCGACACAGAAGTCCAATGTCAATATTCAAGTGCTGAAACACTCCCCCAATGGACTCCAGGTATCATGGGCCCTGCAAAGCTAATGCTTTTTTGTCTTGCCAACGTTCCCTACCTATGAGCTGTATTTCTCCCCCTTCTTACTTCCACTTCCCTGAGAAGGCAGTTTCAGTTCTGGGAGCATATCTGAGGTGCTGGCTTTCTATTGCAGTGGTATATAGTTTTTGTGTGTTTCCAGTACACTTGTTCAGATACTTCTGTGGCAATCTTATGCAGCTGGCAAAATTATACAAGCTGAAACACCTCAACAAAGTGGAAGCTGTGTCTAGTGACAACACTGGTTGTAGCTTTGTTATGGTGAGTTTTGCTGCTGCTATGCAAAAACCATTTCTTTTACAAGAATTTCTGCATCTATTTGGCAAACCTGAGCAGCTCACAGATCTAGTCTACCATTGCAGGGGTTTGACAATTTGAAGAATCAACGAGTGGCTCCTCCTCAGTGGAACATGCGCACCCTTGATGACAGGCTAGTTTCCTTTGCATCTGATATTGTTTGCTGAAGAAACACCACCATCAGCCATTCTCATTCTTGATGCTATTAGTTGGCTTCAATGGCTTTAGCACTCTTGAGGGCTGTGTGCCTGATACTCTGGCATTGTATGAAAATATATGGTTGTGTAGGAACCGACTTTTGACAGGCATCTTGAAGTTATGTAAGGAGAATGTTGGTCGTATTCCAAAAATCATAGGCATGGATGTTGTGGAAATGGCACTGTGGGCACAGGTACTACTCCTTGCAAGTAGTCTTTATGTCAATGCAATTGTGTCAACCTCGGAGATTTTTGGCTGTCTGCTTTGGTCCAACATGTATACTTCATACTCCTTATATAGTCAAAGGTTCAAAAGTATTAGGACAATTTGGACTCATATTTGTGTTATGAATCTATTATGGATCCATCAAGCTCTTGATATTTATTCATGTTGTTTGAAAAGTATTCACAACAATGTGGACTCATAGTCATGTCTGGAATCTGTTATTTGTCTGTATGCAGGCAAATGCAAAGTCACTCCCTATTGGAGGACCAGTCAGCACAGATGCAATTGAAGCTGGAGGTGAAGAGAAAGATGCAAAAGTCACAGTGGAAAGGGAGCTTGTCTCCAAGGCTGAGGAAGATGATATGGAGGCCTTGCTTGGCACGTATGTGCACTGTACACCTTGATCTTGCCCCATCCAGCAATTATCAAGCAATTGAGCTTGTGGCAGCTGAGAACTAAGGTGCTTCTTTGCGTTTTCTTTGTGGAGTTGAGTCATTGTGTGTTCCACTTCTATGACAGGTATGTAATGGGCATTGATGAGGCAGAAGCTTTTTCAGAGCGCTTGAAACGAGAACTTACAGCTTTGGAAGCTGCCAATGTGCATGCCATACTTGAAAGTGAACCCCTTGTTGAGGAGGTATGTTTGCCTATATCAAAACACCTGTTTCTATGTCCAGGGAGCTCATTAAAATTCTGAATTTTTGCAATTGGAGTTGCCAAAGAGAGATAGGGTGGCCAGGATGGTCAGTGGAGGATGGTGAGGCAATTGTTCTGAAGAAGGAAGACAGCTCTGCAGGTGCTGCTGCAGCTGGATGCTGCCCAAAGCAGTGTGGATGACATGGATGAATGGTTGGGTATCTTCAATGTCAAATTGCGTCATATGCGTGAAGACATTGAGTCGGTAAACACTCTTTGATATTGAAGTCTATTCAGTGGCTCGTCTACTGTAGGAAAAGGGGAACTTGAATCTGATAATTATATGGTTTGTGTGGGACGCTGTTCAAGCTGGTGTCTATGCCTGTGAAGAAGCATGCCATCATTGTGGGTTAAAATGATCATTGTTGCCTATAGAGTAAATGCTTGTTGAAATAAGGTTAGCCTTTGATGTAACTCCTGCTACTAGAATGTTTATTGATTGAGGGTTAGCTGATGGGTGTTTATGACAGATAGAGGCAAGAAACAACATGCTGGAAATGCAGGCCCAGAATAATGGTGCCCTGGTTCAGGAATTGGACACCCTGTTGGAGCGGCTTCGGGTGCCCCCAGAGGTGTGCGCTGCATGACTATGTTCTTTTTATATTGGAGAGCAGTTGCTGAATGCAAAGGAAGGAGTTTTTTGTGTTTCTTATATCTACATCTCCATTTACTTTGGAGAAAATGATGTTTCCTGTGCTAATTTATGGTCTTGTGGTGAGTGTGGCAGTATGCCGCAATCTTGACAGGAGGAACATTTGAAGAAGCTAGAATGCCTCAAAATGTGGAAGCTTGTGATTGGTTGGCTGGTGCATTGCATGGGCTTGAACCACCCTTTTTGGATGCAAACTATGCTACTATGCGTGCGGTATGCAGCAGACCCAGGGGATTATTGGCATGATTATGTGTGATGCATCTCCACCGCAGTTTGAATTTCCTCATACACTTTTGTGTGGTGCCTTGCCAGACATATTCTGCAGCTGACTCATCACTGTGGTTTATTTACAGGTTAAAGACAAGCGTGCTGAGCTTGAGAAGCTTAAGGCTACATTTGTGCGCCGGGCATCTGACTTTCTGAGAAGTTACTTTTCCAACCTTGTAGATTTCATGATCAGTGACAAGTCCTACTTTTCTCAGGTACATTTTATTCCTTTGGTGCTCAATATCCCTTGGCATATCCTCTGCATTCTGAAATCATTTAGATATTCAGTGACAGTCAGCATTTTTTGTGAGGTTGCTTTGAGCTCTTCAAGTATTTCCATGCAAATTTCTGAATGCTAGATGGTGGTGATGGTGTAAACTGGATTTAGTGCTAATTATGTGAAGGATTTCCTGTATGCATGATATTTGATCTGAAACTTATGGTTTTAAACTCATCCAATATTGGTTAGAGCAACAAATGATGATTGTGCACTGCAGAGGGGGCAGCTTAAGCGACCAGATCATGCAGATCTGCGGTTCAAGTGTCGCACATATGCACGAATGCTTCAGCATTTGAAGGTTTGTACCTCCAGGAGATTCAAAGAGCAATGTTCAATGTACAGCCATAAATTGTTTGTTCCGGTCCCAACTGGAGCTTTTGATTTCATTCAGCTTAAGACTGAGAAATCTGTTAAGTCCTGAGATATCCTTGTTTGTTTCCAGACTTTGGACAGAAACTCATTGGACCCTCTAAGGAAAGCATATTGTCACTCTCTGAACCTTCTGCTTCGCCGTGAAGTGAGTTTGTCATCTTTTGCTTTGCTTTGGACATGACTCTTCCCATTAGCAGCAAGGCAGTTCTTACATGATGATTGATGCATTTGACTTGTATTAGTCGAACCCTATACAAAATGTGGAACTAACATGTTTTGTTAATGCTGATTGGTGATGAGTAGGCACGAGAGTTTGCAAATGAGCTCAGGGCAAGCACTAAGGTGTTGAAAAGCACAGGTGCATGGCTAGACAGTACACAGGGAGGTGCTGCACAAGGAGCTGGTGGAGGGGACAACTCCCCTGTTTCAGAAGCCTATGCAAAGATGCTTCGTATTTTCATTCCTTTATTGGTTGATGAGGTGGGCTGTCCCTTTTTCACACATGGAAATGCAATTCACTTGCACCATGGTTAGTTTGGGACAAGGTTTTGATTCCTGTGTTGCTGTGCAGAGCTCTTTTTTTGCCTCCTTCATGTGCTTTGAGGTGTTGCCATTAAACCCTCCAAGTGCTGGGGGGGATGATGACGACAAGGATGATGATGACATCAGTGCTATGGAAATGGATGGCACAGACATCAAGTCATGTGAGACTAATTATATTTCCTCATTGGACTCTTGTGACCTCATTGTAAAGATTCTGTGAAAGAGGAGTAGAGAATTGCTCAATAGAGAGAAATTTCTTTCTGGAATTTCAGTGTTCAGAGTCTTCCAAATGATTTTGTATTGAGTCTTGTAAGTGGGGAGCTTTTGTAAGCCCACTTGGTCCTTGCTTGTATTTCCCTGTTGTCTGTTATTATGTGTTTTTTCTTCTTATTGCTGCAAGGTCCTTTTCAGTAACAGAGAAAATTACAAGATTACTAGAAGCTTGTGTGTGAGAGTAACCTTGACAGTCATAAATTGCAGGTTGTTGACTGTCAGTAGCTTGGTAGCTTGTTTTCTGTATCTGATTTGAGATCATTCATCTTACCTTGAGTGGCCTTTATATTGATGCTTTTTTGCAGCTGAGCAGAACCCAGCAGAACTCGAGTCATTAAACCAGTCTCTTCAAGAGCTTTTGGAAGGCATTCAGGAGGATTTCTATGCTGTGGTTGATTGGGCATACAAAATTGACCCATTGCGCTGTATCTCTATGCAAGGTGTAACAGAACGCTATCTGTCTGGCCACAAGGCTGATGCTGCAGGCTTTGTGCGCCGCCTGCTCGCTGACCTCCAGTCTCGCATCAGTTTTCAATTCAACCGGGTTTGTCTCTTCTGATTTCAATGTTTGTAAAGATCACATCCATTCAACTGGATTTGTCTAATGTCAATGTTTTCTAAAATAATCACCTCCAAAGTGCTCAGAAATTAACTGCAAATATCCAATGAACTTGGGAAACTGCTAACTAATGTGTATATAAGGCACGTGGGCTTGAATACTGGGGAGGGGGGGTCTGCCCATTGGCAGAGATATTGGAGCTATTGCTTACTTTGATGGGATTGTATGTATTGTGCATGAAACAGTTTGTGGATGAAGCCAAGTTTCAAATTGAGAGGCATGACCGCAATGTGAAGCAGATGGGTGTTCTGTCATATATTCCCATGTAATGTTTGTACCATGACAACTTTTACTGTCAGTAGGCAAAGTGTGTAATATTCCAGAGGATTCAACACTTTTGCTTCTAGCAGTGAAACATTATGTGCTCTATTTGCAAATTGATGGGTTGAAATGGAGGTACAGATTTGCTTCTCTTGCTGGACGGATGGAAAACCTCATTCAAGAAAACTCCAGGGACATGGTTGACCAAGCCTATATGAAGCTGGTAAGAACAATGTTTCCCTTTCTCTATGATGTACAATTGACTGATGCTTCCATGTGTCAGATGAAATGTCTCTTTAGGCAATTACATGAATGATATCAGGTTGGCTGCAGCCCCTTAAATATACCCCTGGTTGAGTACTTGCTTCCTTTTCCATCTTATGGATTATCTCTTCACAAACCAGGTATCTATGCTTGTAGTTCCAGAGCTCAAGTCATTGTGCGAACTTCCAGCAGTAGTCATTGAGTCATGTGACTGAGTTGCAAACTCCAGTTGCTTTCAAGTGAAATATCAGGTGTTAGATGTTGGAGTGACTGATGAATTTGCAATTAGTATCCTAATTTTGTTTGGGTACAAAACAGGTTGGAACGATGTTTACTGTATTGGAACGAATCGCACAGGTGGATCCAAAATATGTGGATGTCCTTTTACTTGAGAACTATGCAGCATTTCAAAACAGGTTCCTGTCTTTCTCCTCTCTTTTGAGACACCTGAGTGCTAGCCAACACCATCACTGAGTAGTCCTGTTGCTTCTGGAAATGTGACAGAAACTCAGGACACAGTTTTTTGTTTAATTATTTGCTCATTTTGAGCAGAGTATTGTCTACTTATCTATGTCCACTGTTGGTAGCTGATGAAGTCAGTGGGGAGTATTCACAGCTAGTCACTGCCATTCTGGACAAAGGTGATGGTCTGATACTTTCTGATTGATATTTTAAGGGTTATGACTGCACTCATTCTTGTTGTATTTGTTTTGGTTTGACCAGAACTTACATAGTGGTTACCTTTAAAGTATTACTGTAGAGTTTTCTCTGCAATCACATGGATATCCCTTTTGAGATTCAAGGATAGGCTGTATAGCCTTGTAGCGAAGAGCAAAAAAAAAAATCTCAGGAACTTAAAGAGACTGGAAGTGACAGGAAATAATGCCCAACCCCTGTTAGCAATAATTACAGACTTATAAGATTGTACTAGTGTTCAAGAAGCATAAATACAGTATGATATACCCATTTTGCTGATGAAGTCAATTGAAAGTCTTAGCTTTTGGCAAATGTTAAGCTGGAGGATCTCTGTCCTGGCATCATAAATTTTGATGTTGCTCTTGTACTGGAGTATGGAAGGCTTTGAGTCAGTGTCCTAAACCCTTTTGTTTCATCCTTTGTTTCATCTTCTCTCTTTTGTCTCTGTTGGAGGGCTCTAATCTCTTATTCAATGGCTCCTCTTTTCACTGTGGTCATGGCTTCCCCTTGGCATAAGCTTTGGCATGAATGCAAAGTCAACTAAAAAGGAAGATTCATGTAATGCATGATCATAGTCAGAAAATTGTTGATATTAGAACAATTAAGGAGGGTCTTTGTGATAAGGATATTGATGATGTTTGTGTACTTTGATTTTGAGGTGACAGTATGTTCGATCTTGCAAATGTTGTGCCAACATTGGCACGCTTCTATCAGCAGGCAAGTGAGGCTTATGAGCAAGCTTGCACTCGCTACATCAACTCAGTTATCAACTATGTATGTATCTCAACAAGTTTCTTAATAATGCCTTCTCTGTCTTGCAGATTTCTTTACTCTCTGGGTTCTGTGTAGGATGCCCTTCATAAACAACCACATGATGTCTTAAACATGTTCCACTAAGAAGAGGAATTGAGGACGAAAGTTTGAAAATGTTAAATGGAGTGGCGTTTTGAGGATGAGTATTTGTAGCAGGAGCTATCTTTGTCCAAATGTTTTTTCCCCAAACTTTCCAACATTTTTCTATGATACTTGTCAGACTCCAAGGCTTTGACAGGGTTTAGGGTTTAGAGCATCATCCAGTTTCAGGATGATAAACATGGCATCAAAGAGTCAAGGTAGAACATGATATCATGATTGTGTGTGCAGCAATTTGAGAAGCTCTTCCAATTTGCACAACGGGTGGAGAACTTGTTATACACCATCTCCCCTGAGGAGGTCCCATTTCAACTTGGTTTCTCGAAGATGGATCTGCGCAAGATTTTGAAAACCAGTCTTGCAGGGGTAAAATATACTTCCATTCATATTGTTGTTTGTTAGAAACTGCAAGGGCTCTAAATTGTGAAGGTGTAAGTATTCACAAGAAAGTTCTGTTGCATATTTCTGACACAAATGTGTGGATTGGATAGGTGGAGAAAGTGCTACAAGGATTGTACAAGCGTATGCAAAAACACCTGACTTCAGAGGAATTGCTCCCTTCATTATGGGAGAAGTTCAAGGTTTGTGATGTCTGCCGATTCTTTTTATTTGAGAAGGTTCAAATGCCCAGAATTTTTGGACTCTAATCTCAGTATACAAATGATACCAGCAGTAACTTTGGGCATTTATGGATTCAGGAGGATTTTCTGGACAAGTATGAGTCACTGGAGGCACTGCTGATGAAATGTTATCCCAATGAGGCTCTCAGCCCTTCATCTTTAGAAATGAAAGAGATCTTCAAGGCCCTGGTCTTTTGAAGAAACCAAGAAAATGAAGGTTACTTCCATTACATCACAATATAATTTGTAGAGTTAGCTTGTTCCAAATCTATCATTTGCTGCATGGACAGTTAGAAATTTCAATGTAGCAGAGAAGTGAAAATATCTTTACTTATAATTTGTCCCATAATCACACCTGGAGTTCATATTACAAAACTTAGCCCCATCAGGTGAGAGAACCAGGACATCAAACTAGAGGATGTTCTGCCATAATGGGTGAGGAAATTTTTGTATTGAGAGCCCTACAGGAGGTTAGTTAGCTGAACAAGCGTCAAATCAGGACTTTTGTAGTGGGGCTGTGGATTGATGAATCTTGTCTTTCCTGGAGAAGATGAGATATATGAATATGGGATTTGATGTTTGCGAATTTTGTTGGCATTGTTTTTGGGTTCTGGCAAGGCAATTGCAGTCTGGAAACCTCAAGCAATCTGACCTTGAGGAGAAAACAGTAGTACAAGGTAGGGTGAGGATGTCCACTATAGAAAAGATTGAAGCCTTGGTGTATTGCAGTGCAGTTATGAGATGTTGCAGCTTAGATAAGGACACTCTTGATGTTTTTGATTAGATATGGTCTCTTGAGTGCTAGCCCCACATCATGACTGAGTCTTCCTGATGTTGCTTGTGGAAATGTGCCAAACTCTGGATGCAGATTTTGCATAATGGTTTGCCTGAGATTTTGGGTGGATTATTGTGTGCTTATCTACCCCAATTGTGACTATCAATTCCTTCAAGCCTCTGTTATTAGTAGTAAGTATGTAGGGTAGCTGACCCTATCGTTGCACAACCTTCTATGTAAGATTACTATTTTGTTTACAAGAACCCAAGTGCTATTGTGCAAGGATAGGAAAAACCAATGTATGAAGAGAGCGTTTTGTGTGCAAAGATAAGGAACAACAATGTGTGGCAATAGGGGAATAGGTGTGCGGTAATAGGTCGTTTTACCCTAATGCTCGTCAAATAATGTCATATGAAGCTAGTTGGGCTTGGCTTACAAGTTATATATGGTATTGTGGAGTTTAGTAATATGTGACTATTGCCATGATGTTGAACCCATTCTAATGCACATTATTATGCAAGTCTTGAGATAATGTTGCATGTAGGACTTGATGTCAAGATGGTGAAACCGTATGTTTCAACTTCGAGAAATAATGAATGCAACTAGACCTTGCATCGAGTTCCATTTGACTACTGGGGAAAAAAATGATCGAAACTCAATGTTAAAGTGTTGTTGACAGCCCTTGGGAACTCAACTTGCCTTAAGACTTTCCATGTTCATGTGAATTCTTATATTTGTCTTGAATATCCGTTTAGTTTTGAAAGTTGTAGCATCAATTGAAAGGTTTATGACAGACTATATGTGATTGTTATGAATGGATTTAATTTCTTGAGAAATTGAACAAAGGTCTCATGCATAGAATGTGAGATTTTGAGTAATTGCAATGATGTTTCAATGATATTCAGAAAATCTTTAAATTTAGCGAGTAAGTTTATGTGGTCTTTAGACCTTTGAATGTTGGAACATGAGGATGACAATGTGAGTTCAATGTTTGAATTGAAATTGAGAGGACAAAGAGAAATAGGTAGAAGAAGGTTTGGTAAAACTTGGTGATCTTTAATCTACATTTGGAAGGTTCATTAAATGTAGAGGGAGCAAAGGAAAAGGTGTGAGCAAAGGAGACAATAAGAAAGTAAAATTGTATAAAAAGGGTATATTGGTGACACTTAAGCTAGTTGAAAGGAAGATCATATGTAATTTTGAGGGAAAACAACTTCCATTGAACTTGACATAACATGGTTTATGATAAGGGGTCACTTAAAAGGTTGGATGATAAGGACAATAGGGTTTAGGGTTTAGGGTTGTCATACTCCACAAGGATGCACTTGATAACACCTATTGTCCAACTTGTCTTGTTGCATGTCAATCCATGTGTACATCCGCCACAATGGAAAAATGTCCAAAATAGAAAGATCTAATTCAATATTAGAATAGGCCTTGCTAACCTCTCACTCACCAAAGCCACAATGTTATCATCTGCCTTTCTTTAGCCCAGATCACTTGAAATGTTATAGATTGATGGAAGGACACCAAAGTGAACCCCTCAAAAGAATCCGCACAAGAATGTCAATTTGGGGGAGAGCAAATAGCTAACATTCAAGCTCATCATAATGTAGCTCAGACCTTTCTGGCAAGCTCAAATTACATCGATAGATTAGAAAATGTTCCATGAAGTTCCCAAAATTTCAACTCGGAGTTCGCATAGTGAACATTCCTTAAATCGTGAGGACCAAATGAAAAAACTACACCAAAGTAAGTAACACCAAGTGAACATTCCTCAAAATGTGAGGACTGAATGAAAACTACATGGTTTTGTAGGTTTTGTAGTCTCTTCCCCTAACAGACACAGCTCTGAAAATTGGCAAGCAGCTCTTCACACGATGGCTCTGCGCCTTAAATGACATCCATAAGAATGATAAATATTCAACATACTAAATTGGAAACACATGGTGATTAGCATGGTGAAGTCCAACTGGATCTTTCAGTTATGCCAGAAACCTTTCTACAGTGGACTCCACATGAACCTAGAAAGTAGGGATATCAAAGTTTGGCCCATTTCTGGGTGCATCACAATGTCCCTAGTCTTCAGTCTCTACCCTGAAGGGCAGAGCCAACAAACAGAGCTAGCTTTTTTTTTACTTATTAAACTGAGGTGATCAGCTGATGATCATCTTGCAGTTTAAATTATTGATCGATAGTCAATTATAGATTACAATGAGCTTGAAATGCTCTCCATCATAAGACTTAAATCTGCAGAAGAATATGAAGAACTGCAAAGTGAAGAATCCAGAATCACAGAATCCTTTTCCAAGAATACTTTGCAAACAATCCAGAAGAATCCAGAATCCTTTTGCAAGAACCCTTTTTGCAAAGAATCCATCCTTTGCTTCCCCTGCCTGCTGCTGGGTTGCTGCTGATGGGAGGAGACATGATGAGCAAGAAGAAGGAACAAGAACAAGACGGGGAGCTAGATGGGGGAGTGAGGACTCAAGACCAAGAAACAGAAGAAGATGAGCAGATTTTGGAGCTCTCGAGCTGTTTCTGATGTTGTCTACTTTGCTCCTGTGAAGATTTGCAGGTAAGAAACTGACATGATTAGTAAGGGCGATGGCCAATCCAGTTGCCCCGAGGATAGTAGTTACAAGTCATGAAGATGTTGCCATCACGGCATTCTTGTCGTGAGCATCCGACTTGGGTGGTCTGGCGCCAAACGATTTGTGTGTAATGACCGCAAGCATCGGAATACAAGCATGTGTTGGTGTAGTAGTCGTACCAGTTGCGCTCATGCACCCACTCCTGCACCGCTTCCCACGGTTGCCAGTCCTTGCCTACTCCCCAGAAGATATTCTCGCCGTAAGGCCCGCCTGAATGCTCCAGTCGACAGTCTCCATACTCCAATCTTTCCATTGCCCAGTTGTGTGCGAATGCGGCCAGGTTGTTGTTCCAAACTAAAGGCGGCAGTCCCACCTGCGCTCGAGCTTCATTCTGTGGATCCAGAAACGACTGGATTTCGTAGTTACTATACTGAGCTTCCACACTCACAGCTGTGTGCAGAATACCCAGCATCAATATCACTAGTATGAAAACAACAGCTCCCTGCTGCTGTGCACGCTCCATCAATGATCAGGTTGCGGAAGATTCTCGAGCTCAAAACAAAAGAGGAAATGCACTAAACCCTCCTTGCAGCTTGGGTCAAGAACTTCTTTCTCTTGCCATCCAGTTGAATAGATCTAGATGATCTTTTCAAGCTAAGAACCCAATGCGGAACTCATGGATGCGCAGCAACTGCTCTAGCCGAGTCTATACGTCCTTCTCCATCTTTCTCTCAGCTGTGACCTGGGTATTTCTTCTTCTTCTTCTTCTTCACTAGAAATCCTTCGCTCTTGCTGCTCTTCTTTCAGAGACAACTTCTTCTCCATATTTTCCCCTAATTCAGCTTCTTCTTTATGCATGTCATTCTGCAACACGAGCTTGTGCACGGCGATGAAAATTATTATTGTCCACATGAGATAGATACCAACAAAACAGCAAGATGACCTAACTGGGAGATTTAAGGAGGCTGTTGAAATTAGTTCTTCAAGCCGAAAATGTCGTCAGAAATACGGCACAAAATCAAAGGGTAATCTCGGAATATATCCAATGCGGGCCCCGCTACTTACTCTGAAACCAGCCATTGTGTGTCGTTTGTTGCAGCATCCTCTTGCAGGGGTTTTTTTTGCCTTCAAACTCTCAGCTGCTGAAGAGCCTTGCAAGTCGCTTCTAACATCCCCGGGAGGAGCAAGTAGATTATATATTTTGAATTGCGCACGAAGACCGGGAATTTGATTGATCTACTGGATTCTACTTAATGGCGAGCTAGCTCCTAAACCTTAAACCTTAATCCTTACTTACTTGCGATGCATGGATCTCGTGGGATTTGCAGGCAAAAAAAAAGTCAGATTAAGAGATGAGATGACAGTGGAGACGAGAAAGAAAGGAAGCGGAGAAAAGGGTAAAAGTACAGTAGGCTATGCTGCTGCTGCTGCTGCAAAACATGTTGGCAAATGTCTGTGTGTCCCCACGTGACTGTAGCTCTGCAAACAATGTATGTAAGAAGTTATTTTCTGACTCCAGAGTACACAATGATGAAGAGTCGGTTGTAGCGCAGCACAGAGCGTCATTTATGGAAGCACTAGTGCGCATTCATGACTGCCATATCTGACACCGCCACTTCCGAATTCGTGCTCATTCAAGCTACGATATTCAACTAAGTAGAGTTTACAATCATCATTATTCCTCCACGACGCCAAAGACTTCAGAGTCCAGAGTCCACGCCAAGTGTCCTGAACTTACAAAAGGCGTGTACTCCAGGGTTTAGGGTTCAAAGGGAGTTATTCAGGTTTCAGCCAAATAAAGGAAAAACACCCAGCAAGGGAACAAGGGAAGGGAAAAAGAAAGGACCAGAGTCCAAACAAAAAACAACACCCGAAAGCGCAAAACTCACAATGGGGAGCCCAAGAGCAGAAACCAAATAACATCATAGGACCTAAACCCATCATCAATAGCACGAAGCAAGTCGTGCATGAAGCAAGTCATGCAGGAAGATGGGTGAAAAACTTGGAAGAACACCAAGCCTAGAAGTAGCCTTTCTTGTTGTTGCAACTGCTGGTCACAAGATAATGGTGGCCTCAACTTTTTGAACAATCACAAACGAATCTTTGCTTATAAAATGAACATAAAATGCAAAGAGGAGCTCTTTTAGAGCCTTTCATTGACCATGTCATGTTAGAACATTGATGAAAGAAGTTGTTGACCTATTGATGTAAACATCCAAATATTTTTACTACAAAACAGATTAAATCATCTTTTGGGTGTTAATTGAAATATGACACAACCTTTGCCTAAGTTACAATTGTCACAACCATTCCACAAGAACAAACTACCCATGAAATAAAATTTGCATGAGTTGAATCAACAATAATTACATCTACCAAAGTGCAAATACCATCTATTATAAACACAATCTCCACTTGTCGTCACGATGATTGGAGAGATGGTGTCAAGAGAACATGAGTTTGCTCGCATGAGACATGAAACTTGACATCCCTAGCAATGGAAACAAAAGAATCATGAACCATATCATTTGTGACATTGCGTTCTCCCTCATGAACACAATGAAGTAAGTGTATCTATGGGTTGATCACATATGCATCGTGAAAGACCACAAGTTGCGGGATAGGGGAGGCCCAATCTAGTGCATAATATTGAGGAAAAGATGTCAAATGCCATCCAAAAAGTTAGGATGATTAAGTAGGCAAAAAACCAAGCACCTGAACTTGGGCATGCACAAGATGTCAATGAAGTGCAATGACAATTAAAAGATAATTATGAAATGATGTTAAAAGAGGAATGTTCATGCAATTTTTTCGAAATGTTATCTTGAAAACAATTTGTTCCTCTCTTTGAGAATTGTTCAAATGGAAGATGCAAATTTGAGTAGTTAGACGTAAAAGGTTGTGAACCCACCTAAGGTGAGCCTAGAATGGAAGTGGACCTCAATTGTTGGCCCCAGTATCCCTTAATAAAAATAAACAAGCGTCTTGCCAAAATTTTAAAACAATGATTGGGGCCACAAACCCCCCTAGTTCCCCAAGTATGTTATCAAGGTGATAACCTCCCAAAAAACAAAACCTATCCTGCCTTTGGAGATGGAAAAAGAAGCTTGTTAATGACATAGGGGAGCCTTTGAACACTTCAAATAACCTAGTCTTAAAATTTTCATAAACATGTGAATGAGGGTTGAATCAAAGGAAATTAGTTTACATTGAAAATATGGGAATGTGAAGAAAGAATGAAAAAGATAATAAGGCCTATGAGCAAAACAACAAGTGAAAATCTCAAATGCAACTAACACATCGCCTAACCTAGGAAGGGCATCCATGTGCTAAAGATCATTGTTCAAAGCATCCCAAAGAAAATAGGATGTGAAGGAAAATGATCCCAAGGGAATGCCCAAAACCTTAATGCCCCCAACATGGGTACAATAACCAAATGGGGTGAAAACCTTAAAGGCAACTCAAAAAGAAACTAACACATAATCATTGTTGGCTTTTGAAAAAAAATGGGTATTAAAAATTTCCTTTTGTCTATATATTTTATATACATTACATTGACTTACACACATTGGAAAGCATGAAAAGACAAAAGAAATACAAGACACAAGGGTTTTATATTAAAAAGGAATTTGAATATTTGTGTGTAGTAACCTTAGGTGATGGAAGAGTAAGTTCTTCTTTTGTGGTAGTAAAAAGAAGAGGAAGAAGTTCTTATTCTTCTTATGCAATAAGAAAAGCCCCCAAAAAATTCAAATAGAATAAAAAAGAAGAAAGGGACAAACAAAAAAACAAAGAGAAGATTAAAAAAATAGAAATAAACTTGGAAAATGTTGAAAAACTTGAAGTGTTGGGGAATTTTAAAAGAAAAAAAAAGATGGGAAGGGGGTTGGGAGGGGTATAACAAGGCCAAACGGGAATGAAACATTGAAATATTTTTTTGTCGTTCCATTTGTTTTTCTTTGATTATAAATAAACCCAACCATTCGATCTATTGGAGTTGGGTTTTGTTTCAAAATGAAGAAATCCCAACTAGTGTAGTCATGAAGGCTGGGTCATTTAGGCCTAAAGTTATGAGAGCTATTTTTTCAATAAATCCTTTCTAACACAAAAGTAGGTTATATAAATTAAAATCACACATGATCCAAAACATACACAAGTCACACAACTCATACATCACAAGGAAAAACTTACATCCTTTTATGTTAAGATCATTCACAAGCATAAAAATTGACCTTTATATGGATTACACCTAAAATGGAATTCTTCATGCATGCATAAAAATCTCTCTTCATGGGTATCACATAAGCTTTTATTTGTAAAATGTTTTCACAATCATAACAATACATAGGTTTATTACATCCTAAGGTCATTACACACAAAATCTTATTACCATGCATGATTATAAATTATGAACATGAAAATATAGAAATGAAAAATGAGACCAAAATTCCACCCACAACCTTTTAAATATTAAATTCACAAGTTGCATAATAATGAAAACAACCACCCTTTTGACCATTTACTTTCAATATTGTTTGCCCTTTCAATTATTTGTTAAAACTTTTCAATTTTGGCACATCATTACTTTGAGTGTGCACACCAATTTTGCAAGTTTGACAAACTTTCATCGTCACCTTAAATGTGCGCAACAATTTGCAAGTTTTATGTGTGTGTACAAATCCACATCACTAAAGGTAAGGTTCAATCACTCCCATTTGCACTTCATTCCTTGCATTTCATTTTTTTTGCAATTTTCACTTGCTCTCACTTACAATGCATATTGTTTTTTTTTGCACTTTCTCCTTGTCTTTGATTGTTCTTTAGAAACCCATCCATCAAGAATATCTATCAAGTCTTTTCATAATGGAGCTTTCAAGTCATTAAAGTTGTTGTAAATGTTGTTGGCATTCTTCATTAAATCCTTTTAATGTGTTGGATTTTTCATACTTCTTTAAATCCTTTTTTGTTTTCATTGTTGATCTTTTGTTTATGCAACTTTTTTAATAAGTATTTGAAATTAGTGAAGTCACTACTTTTTTGCACTTTGTTGTTGTAGACTTCACATTTTTGTCATTACAAACTTCAAACTATAGACTTTGTGCATTATGTGTGTTTTAAAATTTTTGATCCTTTTGAAGTTTTGTTTTATGATATTTAAATATTCATATTTATTATTATTATTTTGTTAATCTTTGCATATATTTTTTATAACTTATTTGTTGATTGTTGCATATCATTGTTGTTATCCAAGATTGATCATGAATTTGTGCAAGCTTGTTGTGATGACATTTTTCCTTCACATGGTTTTACATGCACAAGTTCACTGATGTTATGTTATGAAATAGAGACCTTTTCATCAAAGTTTCCAATGATTAATGAAGATATGTTGGATAACATAGGGTTTTTCCAAAACTTATTGAATTCCATTGTTCTACATGAATATAAAATGACGATTATTTATGAATGCTAATGAGTAGGGAACTTAGCAATTAAGTGAAAGCCCATTAAACAATTTGGTTTTCACACTTTTTAATTATTCAATATGATGACTCCAAGCCTTGAATTGAACATTTCAAAATCATTGAGGTATCTATGCATTAGTTGATAACAAAATTGAAACCTTTCATGGAAAAAAAACATGCAATATTAATGTGCAATGCCCATGAACATCCAAGTTGCATGTTCCCTTTACAAACTCGTTGATGGAACTGACTATTTACATCATAGTGAGATGTTTGTAGTTGGGAGGTTTATTATCCAAGTTTAGTTTTTCATGATTTTTTTTTTTATGAACCAAATATTTTAGACTCAAATCAAAATGGCCACATGTGGAGGTTTGAGGAGCTTTGTTGTTTGCCGGTAGTCCATGGAACCATTGATGTTACACAAGTTCACATTCAAAAGTTGAAAGGGTTGTTTGTAATCGATTATTTTTCATACAAGTCAAAAGCTTTGTAACATGAAACTACAAGTAGTAATCAACTACAAGAAGAAGTTCAAGGACATCTTCATCAAAATGCCATGGTCCATGAACAATGTTTAGATCTTGTGCATTTCAAACTTGCATAAAAAACTACATGTGGACCTATTTTGATTAGAACACATTGAAGGCGATATCATATCATACATAATATGCGATAATTGTTACTCATTATTACCTTAGTTGATGATCTTTCACAAACAAGGGAATATTCACCATATTGTATTGGAAGCATCATTCAATAAACATTTGTGTAGGAGGAACATAATTAAAATTCTTTCAACATTTTTTTATATAGATAATTGCTACTAAAATTTAACTTACATGTGTTTTTCTTGCCTAACATTGTGGTTTGTTATTGTATCATGTACTTGACATAAAATTGAATGGGAGGGATTTGAACATTAATAACTTAATGATTCAATTGAATTTGGAAAAAAATGGTAATAATGTAGTTCATTTTAGTGCTCCAAGAGAAATTAGTGAACAAGTTGGGAATCCTACAACTAAAATTGAACCTAAGTTGCAAGATTCTAAATTTTTTGGAACTACATAATGTCTAATCTTAAAGCAATTCCTTGCAAATATACTACATAGATTGCATTCATAAGTGTCAAAGGTTAAATATGTTTCCAAAATTTAGTTTCATTCTATTGTTGAAAGCTTAAATTGAATGTGGTTAAAAATGAAATTCAATTGTTTTGATTGTTTATTTTTCTATTATGTTGGATGTGTTAAATATGAAATTGAAATTGATTCTCTCTTATTCGTTTGTTATGCTATAGATTGAATCTTGAGGTGACATAATACTATGTATAATTTACCTTAAATAATGTCCATTATTGAATTCATTTTTCTTCCTTTGAAGAAATTCATTCAAAATGTAATGGTGGAGGCATCAACTTTCATCATGAATGAAAGTTTGGCACATGGCCATGTTCAAATGAAAAAAAATGTTCACCATGTTTTGATTCATCTTGTGTATTTTCTTGTCTTGATGCTTAAGGTATTAAAGGTGGTCATTGAAGGTGCATTCTTGCACTTTGTTGCAATAATTCAATTTTTATTTACACAACATTGAATCCATCACCTCCATCATCACTTTAAGTTGTTATTGTTTGTTGCTTTGGTGATTAATGAAAATATGTTTGTGCATTTTCTTTTGATCTTGGTGCTTCAGGTGCAATTGGTTTTGTCAAAAGTTATTTAGTTATTAGTTGTGTCATCTTTACAAGTTCATGAAGGCAAGCTTGCAACATTGATTGATTTTTGAAAAGTTTTCCAAGCTTTTCACGCTCACCTTAGGATGTGAATTATCTTCATTTGCAAATTGTTTTTGATTTGTCACAAAATCATCACCTAACATCTCTTGTAGAAATATGTGTTGTGGCTATGTTGAATGTTATTCTTCATGCATATTTATTTCCAATATAGAAGTTGAGTAATTTCCATTTGTAAATCTCTAGCATGGAATGGAGCATTCATGTTCCACTTGCCTTGGAAAATCTCAAATAACTTTGTAATACTTTTAGTTGAATTGTCATGGCAAATGTAATTTTGTCATCTATATATGATCAAATCCCAAAAGCTTGTGTTATGGCCAATTCCCTTACAATAATCTACAATTTTTTTGAAATTAAAATTCAAAGCATTCCACTTATCTTTATCCATTTTCCCATTTCATGCTAGATGTGCATTAATTACCTTTTGAAATTCATTTGTAATTTTAGTCCAATTTAGTGTAGATAAAATCATGTGCACCTTTAAATCTACAAGCTCCTCATGTGTAATATGCTCATCTTAGTTGCATTTGATGAATGAGAGGATTCCATTGTGATTTTAATTGAGATGCCATTGACAAATTACATTATTATTGTTGGACTTGCCTCTTGAACCTCCCTTCAATCCCATGCCCTTTTCAACCGAATTTGAATTCAACACTTTACACAAATGGTGTCATGTGTGCAAATTGGTGAAAGCGAGGTATTTCATATGGAGGGCTTAGGTAATGAAGATGTTAATTAACAAGTTAATAGTAGTGGTTTGGAAATGTTGAGATACCTTGTTGTTAGTGGCAAATTTTTTAAAATTTCACAAATTTTGAACTACCGCAAATTATAATGTGATTATTAGTGAACCACATAAGCATGTTGCATCATCTAATTATCAAAATATATGAACACTATTAGTTTATATGCATGTTACCACCAACTTCACTTTTATGTGTGAACATTCCTTAAAATGACTTAATGTGACGACATGTTTGTGCCCATAATTGGTTAGATTCAACATTGATATGATTTTGTAATGTTTATGTTTTGTGTGAATCCCATATCATTATTTGTTTTCAATCCTTACCAAATTGAACAATTTTTATGTCATTAGATGTGCAAATTGGAGGGCTATTAATGTTCATTGAATGTCAAAAGTAATGGAACAATGCCAAAAACAAAGGAAAATGATGAATGATAATTTATTTCAACTTTTTTGAAAAAATAACTCTAGATTTGTCTCTACTTCAAGCCCATAATTTCCTCATTTTTATTTTGTTTTTAGTGATTAAAAACTTGATGAATGTGTTAACTAGGACTTTACAAAACTTCATTGTATTTCAAAAGCAAAGATGTAACAATTAAAGATTTAAAGTTCGAAATCTTAATCTATTTTAATTCACTCATCATCAAACATTAAACCTATTTACACCAAACACCCCATATCTTCCCCATTCTTTTATCGAATTGAACAATTTTTGTGGCATTAGCGGCCTAGGTGAAAAGCTATAAATGTTCTTTGAGCTTTAGAAGCGTAGAAACAATGTGTGAGGATTCGACCTCTTTTAAGTTCGTAATTGTTGTTGCCCCAAGCTAATGGAGGCACATGTGTAGATTTTGGGTGCACCCATCCAATTGATGGGTTGTTTTGAAGTCTACCCACCTACTTGTTGGGTAATTGATTTAATCATGCCTCTATATCATTTTGTTTTTTTGGGTTGTCATTTGCTCTTTTGTATCACAAGATTTCATATCACTATGAAATGTAAAGAATGATTCATATGACTAAGTTTTTAAATGAAATTTATTTGATAAACATACAAATAATTAACTTCAATTTTTTAAAAAAATTATTAAAACGAGATTCTTAAAAAATTAATTTGAAAAATTATACAAGAATTGATTAAAATAAAACATTTCAATTTTAAAATTAATCGAAATTATAGTATAAAATTTGTTTATGAGATATAAATGTTTTTAATTAATTTGATGTTATTTTAAGTACTTCAATAAGGCTTTGATGAAGATTTAATAAAAAAATTCATAATGAAGTTAATTTCTAATTGATTAATGTGTGTGTATTATTTTGCCTTTTATGTTAAAATTTTAAAATTATTGCCCTAAGACAATCAACATGCATGAATGATTTTAGGTTTTACCAAGCATGTATGGGACAAACACAACTAATTCATTCACCGACCTATATGCCACATTAAGTGGTTGTTATATTAATTTGCAACTCTAGTTAAATTTGAGTTAGCGGAGGGGGATGGGGGGGGGGCGTGTATGAATATGGCCATCTACAAAAGCTAGGAGATGTAAAATGTCATGGTCATGTCATGGTCATGTAATGGGCATGAGGTGATGCATGATTGGTATGTTTGAAGTATGACCCATCTCATATAGGGGTGGGAATTAAGTTTTCTCACATTTTTTGTGATATTGGCAATTGAACATTTTGCAATACAATTCATTACACACACTTCTTCAAGTTAGTCTTGTTCCAATTTCCTTTCTATGTTTTGCCAATATCATTTATCAATGCATTTAAATTGGGCTAAAGGGTTTATTGAACCTTCCATGAAACAAGTCCCATATATATTCCCATTTAATTTGTCCTCTTCTGAAAAATTAGAAATATAATTTTAAAAAAATTGGCTAGTGGAGTCATCCATGGTCAATATCTCAATTATTAGTCCCAAAAAAAATTAATTAATTTTAATTTTAAAAAATAAAGATATATATCACAAGGTCTCAAAATTTTAAAAATAGAAGCTACGTGGTGGGGACGACGCCACGACGACGCCTATCTTCGCCATGCTGGCAGATTGCTTCCCCTCGGTTTGCCCAGCGTCTGACTGACGTGGCTATCTAGTATTGGTTACTTTCTGTCCTCGTTGGCTGCCAGCTGGTGGACCGGTCGGGTGCGTCCCTTGGACCTTCTTGCCATGTTGCACCTCGCCCGTCCCACGCTTCCGCCCTTTCTCTCTCCTCTCGTCAACCCTCGCCGCTCCTCGTTGAGCACCGCACTTACGCGTTTTGCCCTATCTTCTGTTTCCCGTTGCCTTCTCGTCTCTCTCTCGTCTGGCTCTCGTCCTCGTGTTATACTCCTCTGGGATTCTTGACCTTGTCTGTGTCTTGGAATTACTGGAAGCGGGCCAAGAAGAAGAAGAAGAAGAAGAAGAAGAAACGAGAAGCAAAAGGAAATAAGAACAAGAAGAAAAAGGAGAACAGGGCGCAGTGGGAGGAAGAAAACGAAGGAGTTTCGCTTGTTTTTCACAGCAGGCAGGCGGGTGTTTTCCGTGCGGCAAAAACAGTTCAGGGTTCATGTCAGATCAAGATATTCAGATCCCTGGCGCCTTTGGTGTGTCTTCTTCTGCTTCTTCCGCGGACGCCTCCTTGTTACACTTTTTTTTTGGTTTGTTGTTGTTGTTGATGTTGTTTTTGTTGCTTTGTACGTGGTGGTGCTGTAGAGACTCTTTTGTGCGTTCAATCTTTCTATTGTGTGTGTCTCCTTGTTGTCCGCATGGTTGTGATGGTATGTGTGTGTCCTTGAGTATGGTCGTGTTCCTTCCTTGGTTGTCGGTGTGGAGGTCGTTGGGGTGTTCTTCTCGAGTTCTTTTTGTTTTTCTGAGACAAGACGGAAGCTTCTTTGCTGCTCTATGGAGTTCTGCTGGAATGAGTGATGCATGCAGTGGGGACTTAACGTTATTTTGTGTGGATTTTCTGCAAGGATAGAGCATGGTTCTGTTTATGTTCTGTAAAACTGTTTGCGGAAAAGGCTGGTACATGTAGTGGACTCATAGCTTTGCTTTTCTTTCTCATCCACGTTTCCTGCCACATCCTCAAAGGGTTTGATTTGGAGCACACAGACCCTACTTCATTCATCAGTTTGTTTTGGGGCTTCCTGCTTGGGTCCTGGGTTGGAATATGTGAAGCAGAACTGAAGGACATGGGTTCTGGGATGGGAATGTTTTGTGTTTGTGCAGATCCGTTTGCAGACGCAAATGCTGAAGACTCAGGGGCAGGGTCAAAGGACTATGTCCATGTGCGTGTACAGCAACGCAACGGAAGGAAGAGCTTAACAACAGTTCAGGGCCTCAAGAAGGAGTTCAATTACAATAAAATCCTCAAGGATTTCAAAAAGGTATATCACATTCTCTGTCTGCGCATACATCAGGGTTTATTTTCCATTCCTCTTTCTGTCTTTTGGTTTGCCTTCGTGATGTGTGCATGTTATTTTAGCACTTTATTTGTTGATTTGCTTGATTGTAATGACTTGCCATGCGTGTTTGGACACAGGCAAAAGTCACATCTTTTCTTTCATTGCCCTTAAAGTTGGGAGCTTTTCAAGCCCACTCTATTCTTGGTTTCCTCAGTCTTCTCCTTCTCTTTTAGGTTTTGTTGAGCTAGCCAGCATTAGGACTGAATCCTCCTCTTCTACTCCTGACCACCAGTACACTGGTGATAGAAACTGATTACATAGGTATGATGTTCATCTGCACCCACTGCTGCTGCTAGCAGATAGGTCAGTGGGGATGTCATGGTAGCTGGTCACTATGTTACATGTTGGCTGTTGAAGGTCTCAAGGCATTTGTGTGACTGTAGCTGTTGGTCCACCTGCTTGTCAGTTTTGTCTTCCTTTTGTTTCTCTATTGTTTTGGGGTGGGTTTCTCTTTTTCATGTTTGTTGATATGTTGTCAGATCTGAAATGTCTGTAATCTTCCTATTGGGTCATCTCTCAGTTCCATTCACTTGGCTTTTAAATCTTAACAATGGAGAAGTTTGCAGTGCTTTTTAAGGATATTATTGTATTTTTTAGGAATGAAAATAATGAGGTGTCATCTTTGTATGCAGGAGTTTTGTTGCAATGGAACTGTTGTCCAAGACCCTGAGCTGGGTCAGGTATGTCTTTTGTTTCCCTTTGCTGACCATACTGTCTAGCCACCCAAAGGACCTTTTTGTGTTGCTGAGCTTCTACAAAATTGTGATGTGGAGCAGCAATATTTTAGTGGGCATTGTTTAGCACATAGAGAGGCAGGGAATGTTGTTGATGTCTTCGTATGTGTGTGTTTGTATAGTGTAAAGGAGAACTAGTTTAGTGATGTAACATCGTGACTGCATAGGGGATGTTAAAGATTGTGCATGTCCTTTGACCAGAGAAATATCCTTAACCAGGCTGATGCTTTGTGGACACAGGTGATTCAGTTGCAAGGTGATCAACGCAAGAATGTTTCCCAGTTTCTGGTACAAGCAGGAGTGGTGAAGAAGGATTTGATCAAGATTCACGGATTTTGAGACCAATGTTCATATGTTGGCTTGGTACCTCAGCCTTCATGCAGTGTCCAGGCCAGCCAGGTCAATCAGGGGGATGATATTATTCCATAACCTTATTTGTAGGCCTTAATAGTGGGATGTGGGTGCTTTGTAGTTGTGGGGGAAAAAATTCATGGGAAGGGCTTCTGTGGGAGAGTGCAGGGGTAAGTTTAGGGTTTTTCATTCTCATTACTGATACCCTTGTCTAGTTTTACTGAAGGTTTGAGTTTGCAGTTTATTTGATCAATATGATGGTGACTTTATCAGAGATGTCTATCAACCTTGTTCCTCTGAACCAGTGGTTTTGGCTGTCTATGAATGTGTATTTGGTCACTTTGAACACAACCTCCCACCTCCAACAAATTGTTGGAGGCTCAAGTGACCAATTTCGGTGGCTTTTGTGTAGAACCTTTATCCATTTCTGATAAAAGGACGAAAGGTAAATGGAAGCACTCATAACGATGGAACTTTATGGAACATGCTAATTTAAGTTGTAACTGAATTTTCAAACCAAAAATCACTCGAAGCATCTACACCAACGGGCACCTGGTTTGTGAGGGTTATGGTCCTGGACACATCTAAATAAACAAACCCATCTGAAATGAAACCTTCCAAAATTTTGAGATCTACCTACAGCTCAAGAAACCCAGCAAAATCTTTTGTTTTTGTCTCACTATGGGTAGCATGATTCTTTGAAGGAAAAAATCCCAATCTGAGTTTTATAGATAATCTCCCAAACATCAGGAATTGGTGGGTTTAGGGTTTAGTGCAGCTTTGCGGCATACAAAGAAAGGGTTTAGGGTTTAGGCCGAGTTGATCATTACTGCTTGGTTTCGTCTTGCTCCCATGTCCTGTGAAAAGTAGGTCCTGTAGTAGGTAGGACAATAGATGACTACTAGGTAGGTAGGTAGGTAGGTAGGTAGGTAATTATGTAGATCTGTTCTGATTCAGCTGTGGATGAAACTGAACTCAGTTGATGGGTTTCGCATTGCTAACCTATCCTTTGAAAATTAGGGTAGGAAAATCCTAAACCCTGAAGGTGCATTCAAACTTGATGTTAAAGACTGAAGTCCCCTAACACCAAGCTAGTCATTTAGAACCTAAACCTATTTACCACAAAGATTTTATGCTAAGTTTACAATCACTTCATATTAAAGAGTCACCCATTTAACATTGGGTATCACCTAAGATGCCACCTAGATTTTCAATCAACAATGAGTTAACATTACGTGTGAATGCACCTTAAATGTCAGGAACCCAGTTTTCTGACCATGTTTTCTTGGATGGGTTACTTTCTTTTCATGAAGCAATGGGAAGGATATTCAGGGAATTCCATGGGATCAGCTGCAATTCTCAAGGGAGAAAGTACCAAGAGACCCGGTTTGCAGCAGTGCAAAATCTATGAAAACTTACTCCAATCTCATGATGAGCTTAAGAAGGTATGCATGCATCTTCAGTGGTGGGCTCTGCAGAGGCTGACAGGAACTAATTTCACTAATAGTGTTGTATGCAGCAGTTTAGTGACTGGCTTTCTGATGATTTCACTTGTCTTTGGGTGGTAAGCATAACTTGTATTCCTAGAAGAGAACATGCTAGGCCCTATATGAGGGTCAATCACATTCCAAAATCTTTAAGATTATGTTGTACACTTATGGTCTAGCCATGTTAGTGTATGTTCTCAAAGAGACATCATCCAAGTGGAGGTAGAAGTAGACATGATATCCCGACACAAAACATTTCTGCTGCAAAATTCTTGCAATGGGATTTGGCAAAAGTAATTCATCAATTTTGTGTAACGTTTTTGCATTTTACACGAAGTTTGTCTTGATAGGAGTGCAATCTGTTGAAAAAGGAGGAAAATTCTACCACTTTTGACACAACATAAGATCAGTGAAATCCACAATTGTTCATTTCCAGGTCAGAGTGCTAATAAGTTGATTAAATATATTCAACGTTCTGTTTGTTTTTTGTTGTTTCAATCTTGTTGTTGATAAGTCAGATGGTTCTTGTCATGGCCGTAGCTTACAAGTAATTCTTTAAGCACTGGTCAGCTTTCTGTTCTTCTTTTCTAGTTTAAACTGTTGCATCCTCAATGATCCCTTTCATACTGAATCACTTGATTCTGTGCTCCTTGATTGTGAGTGACAGCTGAGAAACTTAGTCTGGGCAACATCAAAGCATGGTGTGTATCTCATGCATAACTTTTCAGTCATGCACTGGGCACCCCTGACTCGTAAAGGCACTGAAGTGCTCAATCTTGCTGGACCTGTTGTTCCTGCTTTGGAGGTAATTTTTATCTAAGTTCACTGTTTTTGTGTGTTTGTTCATGTCTTCTTGTCATTGATCCCAGCACTTGGATTCTTGAAATCATGCACAGACAAGTACCATTCTGTTTGTTTGGAAAAAAATGTTGATGACTTCTTAACTTATAAAGTACCTGAGCTGAGGTAGTTTGGCACTTGCCATATTTTGCAGCTTCATGACAAAAGATTTTGTGCTATCTGTGAAACTCTGTTATCTCATTCCCTGTTGCTGAAGTAGGATGTGACATCACAATACTAAACACTGCTATAAACACCATAACACCACAACCAAATATGGAAGCATGGCAATAAACATGTGCAAATTCTTGTTTTAACAGAACTGCTCTTATAGCACAGGAGACATTCTGAAATGTGGTGTTAGAAGACATATTTCTACTGATTATAATGAGATTTATGGTGTGAGAGGACCTTAGCTGTAACAGTTAGTCCATTTAGCTAGGTGTTTTCTGTTGCACATATGTGTTGATGGCTGAGTGGGTAAGACTGGCATTGTATGGAAGCAAAGACAGGAAGGTGGTTGTGTTTTTTTTTTGCTGTGGGATCAAGAGAACATCTTGCTTTGTTCTAGAATGATACTTCAAATAGATCCGAGGGGATTCAGTTAAAGATGGTCTTTGATAACAGTTAGATATGTAACATAAGAGGTGCAGGTGACAATGGCCAGCGAGGAACTGTATCATCCTAGAGGATGCTGACCCCCTTTGGCTTTGCTATTTTAGAGCTCCGTTGTTATGCATGTATTCTATGTTCATCATCTCCTCTATTACTTGGACCTTTGACTGAATCAAACCACCACTACAATTAAGGGAACAGCTTTTTTTTCAGTCTTCATTTGCATGTGAGCACTTTTGAAGAGATGAGTTTGGGAATCTGTGGATAGAAATTGAACATCATGGTGGCCTATCTTGCTTCACTGATCTACCCTAGTCTGCTTAAGCTGAGAATTGTTCCAATGCTCAGTTTATATTACTTGGGGTTGTTCCAATTTGTTCCCCTTCTCCAGAACTCAAATATTAGTACTTGGAAGCCGTTTGCTTCCTTGAGGTATGCTGTAGTCCTTATTTCACTTCACAATTAGGAGTCACATTATTAGGAAGCTCCTACATTGGATAGAATCTGTACCTTGTGGTGTTGAACACAGAATCTGGACCACTCTGGCATATCTCATTGTGCAAAAATTCCTCATGATGAAAATGCCATGTACTAATTGAGGTGTTTTGTTCTCTTCAGGTAGATACAATTCCCTGATATCTTACACTTCTTTGGCAGAAGGTCTGCTGTGACAGCTTACTGGCCTTATTTGGTGATGTGGTTGTATTTCAGCGGAGCAGTACAACTCATGAGCTCCAATTATGATGCAGTCATCAGAGTGTTTGTTTGCAATAATTTTTCTCTTATCAAAAGCTTCTGCTTCCCATGGGCTGTAAAGGTACAGTGCATTTTCACCTTATCTTGTAGATGTTCTCAGTCTCTTCTATTTGCTGTCAAGCTGTGGTTCTGGATGGTATCCTATTTTTGTATTCTGCTGACCTTCTCAAGGTCATGCAGTTGAGGGTCCCCTTCAACTGAAGAGATTTTTAAAGGATTTATGTCTAGTGCACTGTTTCATGTGGCTCTCTGAACTGGCACTGATTGTTTTCCTTCTTCATTATGTGTTTCTTTTGTGTCAACATTCTTCTTTACTGACTGCTAATCTGGGGACTGGCTATCAGACTCCACAATGATAAGAGAGTAGCAGCCAAAGAAAGCTCTTCTGTGAAATTCTGCATGCCATCTTTCACAGGACAGCTAATTCAGTGGATGGAGGTGCAGCACACATCCATCAGTCCAGATACCAAAACGATGATTGTGGTGGGGGATAATGCTGATGGACTTCTCTCAGATAGTCAGGGTGCCAACGTAAATTAATCCTTTCCAGCATTCTGTCAGCATTCTCAATAGACACAGAATGCCCATGCACAGCAAGGTGATGCAGGCAAACCTCTGACCAGTATTCTCTTAGAATGTCTATTGGTTTACACCACCTATGTCAATGAGTGAACAGGGAAGCAAGCTGCCTCCTGGTTACAAAAGGAGGATTTGTCGTTCAGTAGATGGGAAACTTGAAAGTTATGGTCCTTATAAGCAGAGTCCCATAACAGCAACCTACAAAAAAAGTTGTGTTGAAAATTGCAGGTCATTGCAACTTTGAAGGGCCACTTAGACTATTCATTTGCATCAGCATGGCACCCAGATGGTCGAGTTTTTGTGAGAGGGAACCAAGATACAACCTGTTGTCTGTGGGACATTCAAAACCTTGGGTCCTCACTAGCAGTTTTAAAGGGATACATTGGTGCTATTCACTCCCTCCACTTTACTTCTGAGGGGTGTTTTCTGGCTATGGCTGAGCCTGCAGACTTTGTGCATGTGTTTGACACCAAGCAGGACTATGTAAAGTGTCAAGAGATTGATCTCTTTGGTGAATTGGCAGGCATTTCCTTCAACCCTGATTCTGAAGCTCTGTATGTGAGAGTTGTGGACCATACTTATGGCAGTCTTCTTGAGTTCAACTGGAGTCATCCTGACTCCTATGTCAATTGTCTTCTTTAAATTGTAGCATCTGCATTTTGCATCCCTGGTTCTGTGGGTTATATCCAAGCAGGCATGCAGGCTGGCAGGACTGTCAACTTGCTAACCCCACTTCATGGTTGCAAGTCCATATCCCTGTCGAGCTTTAAAAGCTGTGGGTAAATACCTTAATGGTTTTGATTGTTTGGAATGGTTGGTGAGCTGCTGTGTGCTACTGAAACAAGGAAAAGTTCCTGTGAAGAGGAAGTTGGCTTCAGGCAAGGCTGGTTGTAACAAGCAAGTCTGCTTGGCCACTTTCCTCAGCATGTTTAGGGTACAGAGAGAATTGGCTGAGGTTCAGCAATGATGACAGAGATGATGGTTGGTCAACCATGATGAGAACCCCACTTGGTTCTCATCCTGGAGTTGACTAACTCTTGTAAATAGTGCAGAAAGGTGGGATTCTTAGCCATCCAGGCTGAGTTCACCCCTCTGGACTCAGCATCAATCCAAGGAGCATCTTTCGGGAATTTGAAATGGTTGACCAATAGTATTCACTCTAACTTGATTGCTACAAAAAGGCTAGCTTAGTAAATATTTTTGGTTTGGAAGTGGTCCTATTTTTCCTGATCAGGACAATCCATTGTTTTAGCAAGAATGCAAGCAATTTTGCTCCTGACTCAACAGATAAAATTTAACGTGAATTTAGTTCTGACTCTGATCATATGTTGTTTCATACTTTGAAGAGAAAATAGAGGAGTGTTTCCATAAAGAGTGGAGAAAGAAACATTCATTCATTTTTCCTTTGATTAATGCTGATGTGGTAAAATATAGGTTGGGGGGTGAGCACTTAAAGCAATCAGATCTTCTGAAAATTTGAGGAAAGGATACACAAAAGAGTTTCTCTTCCTTGCATCAGGCTTGCTGTTATGGGATGACATACACAGTCAAGGTTGGTCCTTTTTTTTCTGTAGGTTCAAGTACTCTTTCAGGTTTTTGGTTTGGTGTTCTTCCAAGTGAATACGTGATCTCTATTGGATACTAAAAGCTGTCACCCTATCTTATGACTTTCAGGACCACTGGTTGGCAACTTAACAGAAGTTACAGCTTCACTGTTGGTATGTGTTTCATCATTTGCCACAACTCTCTCATGCCAGTGTAGGAAGTGTAGAGTATGATACGTATGTTTTATTTGAGCTTGTGATATGCAGCAATGAACCCTTTTGTCTCTTGTATAGGTTAGTATTCGCCTCTATATAGAAAGCTCCTGGTATGACTCCAGAATCCATGCAGCATTCATTTCAATCTCCGTGAGAAAGAAAAAGCATTTTCAGATTGGAATGATCCTTTTGGATTGATAGTCAAGGAAACACAGATCAGGAATCATTGTGTAAGATATAATTGGCCTTGGAGAAGCTTAGTAAAGCCCTAGGATAAGGCCATTACCAGAGTAAGGGACCTGCACAAGGTGATAGCTGAGTGCAGAACTAATTATGGCAATGCCCTTGTTCAAGGGCCTTTACCTGTGATAAAGAAATAAGCCAACAGATGAGATCAAACAAGGGAAATGTGGATGCAGTGGCTGAGATAAACCTGTATTACTTTATGAATCTACCTTGTAAACAGTGGGAACTTCACAAAGTGGAAGAAACATCTTTGAAATGAAATATTGGTGGAGGTAAATTACACCAGATAGACTGTGCCTTTGTTCTACATAAAATTGTTTTCCTGAGTTCTTTACTAATGCGGAGTATTGAAATCTGTTGTGGGTTGAAGCACCATTGGGTTGACAAGAAATGCACTGTGCATTTGTATTTTGAATGTTACTTTGAGGAATTGCAGGAACGTCTACAAAGTACAGTTGTGTGCTTGGAACTTGGGCACACAAAATGTACAAGTCCCAACTCACTTTCACGCTATTTAAACGTTGTACATCATGCCAAGTACTGTGTACATGCCAATTTCCTGTTGCTAGTGGAAATGCTCTAAGGACCGAAACAAAAAAGAAATGACCATCTTAGAATTAAGTTTTGTTTATTTCAGATGCACTATAGCCAGTAGACAAAGTTCTACACAATTGTCACCAACAGCAAATGGGCCAGGCTCCTTGACAAAATGCTTCTCACATGAACACGAAATTGGAGTTCTCCAGCGCAGGACATTAAAACCCTCTATGAACTTTGCTGGGGTCAATGGGCAGTCCTGCTCCTACCAGACCCAAGCTTGAATTTGCACATTGAAAACATGATCTACTATGAAGGCAGTTTGTTTTGTTTTGTTTTGTCTTCTCTTGTCATGTGAAAACCTCCCAAATCACTGTGCCTGTGGCCACACTCTTGGTACTATTGGAAAGCCCTTCATGAGTATGGGTGCACCGAGCTGGTTTCATGGTGTTTAGACATACTTGTACAAGAGTTATTGAACATTGAGCCATTTTTTCATTGAAAATTTAATAAGATCAAAACAACTTTTTTTTTAGGGAGATTGGATCGTGCTCTTGCTACTGTTGGAAAGCCCTATGTGAGTAGGGTTTAATGAAGGTGATTTTGTAACTTTGTAGGCCTAAAGCTTCAATCATGAAGTGAGTGATAAGTCAATGTTAGGAGAGTCAAGTTTTTTTTTGTTGCATTCATACCAAGAATGTTAGCTAACATCAAATCCTCTATTCTAATTTGAAGACAACGTTCGACTTGCATGTGTTAAGCATATCGCTAGCGTTCATGGAATACTATGTGGCACACAATGTTAAGTAGCAACCCATAAAATGAGGTTTTAAAACAATGTTAAGTAACACAAATGTTTTTTCATGGTTCTCCTAAGTTTTCCTCTTGTTCCTCTCCTTATTCTCCTTGCACATTCACTAACTTCATTACGATCATGTGAATCCATATGAAAAAGGTAAACTACACTTCTTTTTGAAACCTTAATCTAGGTTGACACTTGGGAAGCAAATGGAAAGTGCAAAAGCTCACAACCATTTAAGTTAATGCTAATTAATATAGATGACACTTTTGTTTTATGATGTCATCTATATATTAGGTTACTTAACACTTTAGACCTTAACAATAGAAGTGAATTATAACTTAAGGAAATATCGAAACTTGAGCAATTTTATTATTGAAAATTTAACAAAAAATGAAAATTGGATTTTAGATTAAGGCTCAAGAGGGTGTACCATTTGCCCTTTTCAAAATTAAAAATTACAATATGTGCTAAATGGCACAAGTCACATTAATATATATTATGTCAATTCCAATGACTTTTTTGACTTTGTTGAAATTTGAGAGCTTTTTTTTTTACGCCCCTCTAGTTAATGACCTCAACTTGCTCTCACATGAATGGTAGGATTTGATTGAAATTGGTGCACACAATTTGCACCCATTGCCCATTGCATCTTGATGAAAATGTGTTCTAAATCATCATGTGAGTGGAATTAAAGTTCATATTCATTTGTCCATAGCAAAGTGTGAAATTGACTCATGTTGGAGTAGGCAAAAAACTTGGTGAACATTCACACTAATACCAAGTTCATGTGAGAACAACTCAATGTTAAACCCATTGCTCAGTACGAGAAAAATATGTTGTCTTGAGACTCTATGTCCAAGGTAGATGGAAATGAAAATGATGGCAACACATCAGCAGAACACCCTTTAATTTCCAATGAAGATGAGGACCATCATGACCTTTTCAAATTCCTTTGTATTCTTCAATTTACATTGAACAATTCAAAGCTACTTTGGTGTTCCCACCCTATTTGATCATGAAGGTGGACATAACCCTAATGTAATTACCTCTTTTACCTTCAAATATGTTACCAAGTCCTATGAAACTTGGACTATAAAAGAATTTTAATATTGTTGGCATTCCACATATGAACCTTTAAGTGTTTTGTTTGTAAGAATGTTTGATTATGTCATTGAATATTTGAATATGTCATGTGATGTAGTAATATATTCTTATTGTCAATGAATATTTTGTCCATGCCAAAAATATGTGTCGAGGAATATGTATTTGATGTGGATACAATATATAATATATATTTTTAGTTCATGCTCATGTTCACATGCTCACCAAATAACATCCCTAGCTATAGTCTACTAATTGGTTTTCTTCCTTTTGTTTTCCTTGTAGGCATATGTGGTAGGGACAATAGATTTGCAAGAGATGAAACCTTTTGGGTTGCATTTGAAGAAACTTGGTGCACTACATTTCAATATGTAGGTCTATTTAAGTAAATTGTTTAATCATAAATAACTTTGTTGGTGTTTCTTGTGTGGTAATAGAACTTTTGGGCATTTCAACATAATATTAATGGACTAGTTGTTTTTAGACATTAACATCACCCCTATTCCAACATCTTCAATCGTAATTGTTATGTTCAACAATTGTACATGTGGTAACCATGTCTCCCAATTACTTAATGTCATTAATTGTTCCATTAAAATTGTCATTGTTTTCATTTGAAATGTAAATAATTGTTGTTGTATAAACTTCACTTGGTTTAATCTTTTCATCCATAGCCTTGGGATTGAGTGGCTAGATTCTTTGGGAGTAAGCATGCAAAAGTATACTAAAAATAAAACTTTGACATTGCAATTATCTATTTTTGATATAAATTTTGAAAAGTAATTTCAAAACCTCTTCAAGGATCATTATGAAACAATCATGCACTTCATTAAGTCTATAGTAAATTGCATTACCAAGTTTTAAAAACTTTAATTTAAAAAAAAAATGTAATAAGTAAATTTAAAACTAACCATGTAAAATGTGCTAGAGAACTTACTTTTAAGTTAAAGATTTGACAAAATATGGCATTTACTATGGAAAAGCTTAAACAAATTGATACATTTAAACGTGTCATCAACTTCCGATAAAATGAGTTATATGATTAACTTATCAAATCTTGTGCCATGTAAACCTTTAGTTATTATGCAAGTTGAATACTTAATTTTAAATGCTGGCACTTGAACCAATATGGCCAATTATTTCCAAGAATTTTGTCTTTGAAAGGGGTTGGTCTAGTCTACATAAATTTTGCCACCTTCATTTTGGGATGTTGCAAGGCAATGGAGAGTCCATGGTCTTGCATACCCAACGTCCAAGCCACCATTGTTGCATCCTCTTCACATGTGAACACACCTTGTGGCTTGTGCTTCCTTGATCATATTTCACCATTCAAATGATTTGAAAGTGGGGTTAATGGTATGTGCCAATGCTCGTTTGTTGCTTAAAAAAAGTTTTTTTTTTTTTTTTTTTTCTTGCTACCATTAAATTTTTCAAATATTTGGTTAATTGTATGTTCCATTGCTTTTTTTTTTTTTAAAAAAAGTTTTTTTTTTTTTTTTTTTCATTGCATCCATTACATTTTCCAAAGATTTGGTTGTCCATTAGCCTCTTTGTTGTGGGGGCAAATTTATGTTTAATGTTGCTACCTTTTTTCTTTGTGTTGTAGGCATAGACTTAGGATTTTTTTGGATATGTTGTTGGCTAGTTTAGCATTCCACTTCCTTGCTTACAAAGTGCATTGAGTATCATGGTAACACTTTGCTTCTTGGCCCCAAAGTCCAACAAGTTGGTAAAATATGTTTTAGACTTACGAGAGGTACGTATTTCAACTATTTATGCACATTTTCAAGATTGTAAAAAACGCATTAGGTTATAATACTTTAGATGTGCTTGACTTTTTAAGATTGATGTAGAAAAAATTAGTTCATAAAAACTTTAGAAGTGTTTCCATACTAAATCAAAATCAACAATTGATGTGTAGGCTATAATTGTGAAGATCATGTAGTGATAGGTTGCAACCTATTGAAATTCATGAGATTTAAAACTATTGGACGTTCTTGGTATTCTAGGGATTACAATTTTTTTAATACAATGATAGTACAAAAACATTTTATAATTTTTTTGATTTACATAAGATGTTCCTCTCTCTTTGATTCTTGCTTGTATTTTATGATCTTGTAAACTCGACCTCTCTTTTGAGCTAGATTCTACATTCACTTGTCTTTCCTTCTTTTTAAATTTCAAATCTACTTGGTTCTCATGTATTCTAAATCTCAACTTCTTTAAATTAGGAACTAGAAGGTCTTGGAAACATTGAAGTTCATGCAATATATTTGTCAACCTTTGTTTATATTGGATTTTGGTGCTCCCTTGATTTCAAGGGATGTTGAATAGAGGAAAGTTCACAAAGAGGGATGTTGAATGGAGGAAAGTTCATTCTTTGTTTAATAGTTATTATTATTGGAAACATGGATAATCTTTCTTGTCAAATCAAATAAAGAATAATATTTTAAGTAGGGCAATCAAAATAGCTTCTATCTACCAAAGTGCTTTTCTAATTGCTCAAGAAAAATTTTGAATTTTTTTTTAAGAAAATCATTTTGACAAATTTGTATATATACATTGTTGTAAACTTTGGTAGTGATGAAATACTTGAAACAATGCAAAAACATTTGAAAAGATTGAATGCTCGTTCAATTGTATTGTGTTTTGTTAATTTAGTTGTGCTTGACATACATGTTTTTGGTGAGAATGCAATGGAAACAAAATTCTGAAACTTGCATGTTTTTTTTTAAGTAGTCACAAATATGTTTTATTTTGGGATTTGTTTACGGTTTACAATTTTACGTCCGCTTGGGACCAAGAGTCCATTAGATGAAAGGTAGATCATGAAGGATAAATTGTCTTTTGGTATTGGCAGCATGCCACAAACTTGGCCAGGATGACCGTGTTTGTAGCCTGCATGAATTCAACAAAAGCGCTCATGTAGGTGAGGGGCAAGGTCGAACAAAAGCGTTCCTTAACTTTCTGTGTGTTTGGACAGACAAGAAGCAAGTGTTCTTCATCCTTTACCTTCCCCAACTTTCTGTGTGTTTGGACAGACAAGAAGCAAGTGTTCTTCATCCTTTACCTTCCTCAAGTCGTAACCTCAACAAAACTTTTCTGCGTATGACACATCCTTCCATGCACCTAGCACTGCTTCAAGTTGTGTGTTGCCACACCAAAACCGGGCCAAAGCTTTCCTTGGTAATAAGGATCAAAAGTTAGAAAATTCTAGGTTTTGGGATCCAAAGTTTGAGAACTTTAGATTTGGAGCCTTGAACATTAAGCCGCCATTACCAAACAATCCCTTATGTTAAATGGGGTTGAATTTTTTGGATTTTTTTGGCTAATTTACACCCTAAACCAAACTCTTTATTATTCCTTGGGGCCCAATGGGTGCACAAGAGGGTAAAATCTTCCCATTCTCAAACACATTGTTCGTATGTCACATGTTTGGTCAAGGGGTACACAATGAACACTAATTATATTATTTTCAAAAATGTTGAAAATTTTAGATTTTTTTTTTTCAAATAACAAAAACTTCTGAATTAAACTATTGAATCTTCCAAAAAAAATAAAATGAAAATTTGTTGAAATGAAATTTTCAATTTTAATTTAATTTAATTAATTAATTATTCAATAGACATGCCCATTGTTTTTTTGAAAGATGATAATTTTGGCTTGTGTTTGAACTTGAGATTAGTTATTATAGAGTTATAAATATCTTGAAGGATTTTGGGTTTCTTTTAGAGGATTTTTTTGAAGATTATATTTTTGCATGGTGAAATATTTGAATTTCCATAATTTCTTCTTTTGCCTTAAGATACTTTTTAAAAGGTAAATGGGGGTAACATGAAAATATTATCATGGTAAAAACCTCAAAACCCATTTAGTTTGCTTATAAATATTCTAAATATTTATAAATATCATCTCCATAGACCAAACCAAGGTCCTTGAGTCCAAATCTATAATTTTGGGGGCCTAATATGACCATTTAAATGGGTTTTTGGGGTTTTGTCCATAGGCTAAACCAGGGTCCCGGAGTCCAAATCTATAATGTTGGGGGCCTAATATGACCATTTAAATGGGTTTTGGTGTTTTTCCCATGACCCCAAATTGGGGTCCAATTTGCCCTGGCCTTAATGTTAAATCCCTCTTGAGATGCTAACAAATGACGCAAAATCAGAAAATTGAAAAATAAAAATAAAAATAAAAATAAATAATCACTGGTGACCAGGCCCAAAAAAATGGACCCCGCGTAAGACAACGACAGTTCCGCATTCTCGGGTGGACGGTTCCTGACGCTGTCGGGAATGGAACTGCGAAGTTCTTTGGCGCGGAATCGTCGTGGTTTGTTGCCGGAACTGTCGTCGTTTTGGTCCGGAACTGTCGTCTTCTCTGTCCGAAAGCGTTTTGTTCTTTTTGTTCGCGTCTGCGTTGTTGCACGGGTGCTGCGGCTTTCTTGTTGCGCTTTTCGTTTCTCTTTCCCGGCGGGTACTCCACGAGCTTTCCGTTTGTGACGCAATCTACCTATCACGCACAGTAAACATTGACTCTCTTTTTCTTGCGGATTTTTTTAAAAATTTGTTT
>Ga0116231_10001650_pt1 | contig 46105 bp, 44 predicted proteins | sample S1TSphgellanicum_2_FD_89695 | JGI IMG/M metagenome (GOLD analysis project Ga0116231, IMG submission 89695) | Host-associated microbial communities from peat moss isolated from Minnesota, USA - S1T2_Fd - Sphagnum magellanicum MG | ecosystem: Host-associated > Plants > Peat moss > Unclassified... | reverse complement strand
TGGATGCCAGACATGGACCGAATAGCGGCCCGCCGGCACCGTGATGCTGACGCTGCCGGTGTGCCCGAGGCGCTCGATCTTGGCAAAGTAGGGTGACGCGACGATTCCGAGGAAGGCATGCATCTTGTCGTGCACGTTGCAGCCCAGAGCCTCCAAACCCGGCTGGTCGAACACCACCGGTGCCGTCGGGCGCCCGGCATAGAGCTTGAGTTCGAAGATCTTCGGCAGGTAATTGGAGTAGACGTCGTGTTTGATTTGATCGCTGTTCGGAAAGCTCACGCCCGTGCCCGTGCGCACGATGGTGACCTGCGGCACGAACTGCTTACCCACCTGGTCGATCGTGACCACGGTATCGCGCGTCGGCGGCGCCGCGACGCCGACCGGATCGAGTACCACGACGGCGTCTTGGGGCGGAGCCGCGCTCGTCGCGGCCACGTTCAGCGTGACGGTCACGGACGCGGCCACGGCTCGACCCGTGGCGAAGCAGAGGGTCGCCAGCAGCGCTGCGCGGCGGCACGGGCGAGCCGCGCCGATCATTGCTTTTTGTCTTTGGCCGGCGGCTCGACGATGTCGCGTTTCATCGGCGCGAGCAGTCGCAACAATTCGTTCGTCGCACCGGTCGAGACATGGCGCTCCTTGAGAATCCTCTCCAGGGTCGCGACCATGCCGTAGAACTCTGCCTCCGAGATATGTTGACCGGCATGCGACTCGCGCATCGGATCACCCGAATAGTGGCAGGGACCGGCGGCCAGTTCACAGATCTGCTCGGCGAGCAGCCGCTTGATGCGCTCGAGGTTCACGTCCTCGAAGCTGCGCCCGAGCACCGGATCGCCCGCCACACGATCGATCAGCGCGTCGGCGATCGCATGCACGCCCGCATCGCCGCCGAGGCGCTCGTACAGCGTGCCGGCCGCCTGGCTCGCGGCCGCACCCGCGCCCCAGAAGGAGACGAGCAGGATCACTTGGAGTGTGAAGCGGGTCATGGCTTGGTTCGACAAAGCTTTACCTTAAAGGGGATGTCGTTTCGCGGCTGTGCCGCGGGACACAATATTCGACCCCGCGTCGGCTTAGGCTATGCAAAATCGCTTGCCGTGAATGGCAGCATGGGAATACCGCGTGAAACGACGAATCGGCCCTGGGATCGCTTTCTGGATAGGCTGCGGCCTGGCCGGGAGCGCCGTGGCCGGGGATCGGCTCGAGTGGACCGGCGCCGTCACCCAGATCGAAGGCGCGGCGGGCGGCGGTCTCGTGCCCTGGGCGTTGATCGCAGGCCTCGGCACTGACCGCGAAGTGGGCGGCAGCGCGTTCGCGACCTACGTCACCACGGACGACTTCTCGCTGCGCACGGGGGGCCTCGCGATCGGCATCGATGATCGGGTCGAAATCTCCTTCGCACGCCAACGCTTCGATGCGGGCAGCGTCGTGCCGGGCTTGACCCTTGGGCAGGATATCGTCGGCGCGAAAATCCGCCTGCTCGGTGACGCGGTGTTCGCGCCCGATCGCCTGCTGCCCCAGATCGCGGTCGGCGCCGACTACAAGCGCACGCTCGATTTCGAGGCTGTGCCGCACGCCGTCGGGGCCGCCTCCGGTGCGGATGTCGAGTGGTACCTCGCCGCCACGAAGCTGTATTTCGCGGCCGTTGCCGATCGCAACGTGCTGCTCGATCTGACCGTGCGGCGCACGCGCGCCAACCAATTCGGACTGCTCGGGTTTGGCGGCGACGGCAGCGGCTATTCCTGGCGCCCCGAGGCTTCGGCGGGAATCTTTCTCAGCGACGCGGTCTTGGTTGGCGGCGAATATCGGGACAAGCCGGACAATCTGAGCGCGTTTCGCGAGCAGGCAGCCGGCGACGCCTTTCTCGCCTGGGGCCCGGTGAAGAACTGCACGCTGACCGCGGCTTGGACCGAGCTGGGCAGGATTGCCGGCAAAGCCGATCAGCGCGGCCTGTACGTGTCGGTCTGGTTGGGTCTTTAGTAAAAGCTCAGACACCGAATTCAAAGGCGCTTAAGCTACGCGCCCCATGCCCATCTTACGCCTCGACAAGGTCTCGCTCAGCTACGGCCTCAAACCACTGCTCGATCGCGTCGATTTTCAGATCCGCCGCGGCGAGCGCGTCTGCCTGCTGGGGCGCAATGGCGAGGGCAAGTCCTCGTTGCTGCGCCTCGTCAACCGCGAGAGCGTTCCCGACAGCGGCGAAGTTTGGCTGCGGCCCGGCGCTCGGATTGCCACACTCGCGCAGGAGGTCGCCTCGGGCAGCGAGCAAACCGTCGTCGAGATCGTGCGCGGCGGCACCAACCACGCCGAGGACTGGCAGGCCGAACTCGAGGTCGACCAGGTCATCGCGCGATTGGGTCTCGATCGCGACGCGCCGATCAGCGCCCTGTCGGGCGGCTGGCGCCGCCGTACCCTGCTCGGTCGGGCGCTGGTCAGCGCCCCGGATCTTCTGCTGCTCGACGAGCCGACCAATCACCTCGATATCGAGGCGATCACCTGGCTCGAGGAGATGATGCTGGAGTTCGCCGGCGCCCTGCTGTTCATCAGCCACGATCGTGCCTTCGTGCGCCGGCTCGCGACTCGCATCGTCGAACTCGACCGCGGCCAGCTACGGGTTTGGCCGGGCAGTTATGACGACTACGTCGTGCAGAAGCGGGCGGCGCTCGAAGTCGAGGCGAAGCATGCCGCGCTGTTCGACAAGAAGCTTGCCCAGGAGGAGGCTTGGATCCGCCAGGGCGTCGAGGCGCGACGCACGCGCAACGAGGGCCGCGTACGCGCGCTCAAGCAGCTGCGCATCGAGCGCAGCGAGCGGCGTGAACGGATCGGCCAGATCGACGTGCGCGTCCAAGATGCCGCGCCGTCCGGCAAACTCGTCTTCGAGGCCGAGCACGTCACCCAGAGCTTCGACGGCAAGCCGATCATCGCGGATTTCTCGGTGCGGATCATGCGCGGCGACCGCATCGGCATCATCGGGCCGAACGGCTGCGGGAAGTCGACGCTGATCAAACTGCTCGTCGGCGAATTCGAACCGACTTCGGGTTCGATCCGCCGCGGCACCAACCTCAAGGCGGCCTATTTCGATCAGCAGCGCGAGCAGCTCGATCCGACCGCGTCGATCATGGACAACGTCACCGGCGGCAGCGGCGACAGCATCCTGATCGATGGCCGTGCCCGCCATGTTTCGGGGTATCTGCGCGATTTCCTGTTTCCGCCGGAGCGCCAGCAAGCGCCGGTCACCATGTTGTCCGGCGGCGAGCGCAATCGCCTGCTGCTCGCGCGCCTCTTCGCTCAGCCGAGCAATCTGCTGATCATGGACGAACCGACCAACGATCTCGACGTCGAGACCCTGGACTTGCTCGAGGACTTGGTCGCGAATTACGACGGCACCTTGCTGCTCGTCAGTCACGATCGCGCCTTCCTCGACAACGTGGTCACGAGCACGCTCGTCTTCGAGGGCGTGGGGAGCGTCAACGAGTATGTCGGTGGCTACAGCGATTGGCTGCGCCAGCGCCGGAATGCGGTCCGATCGCCGGCGCCGCGCGCCGCTGCGCCGGACGCCGCCAAGGCGGCTGCCCCCAGGCCGGCCGTGAAGGGAAGGCGGCTCTCCTATAAGGATCAGCGCGACCTCGATGCCCTGCCCGGAAAGATTCAGTTGCTCGAAGAGGAGCAGCATGCGCTGCAGGCGGCCATCGCGGATCCAGAGTTGTTCCGGCAAAATCCCGAGCGTGCGACCGCCGCTTTGCAACGGCTCGAGACGCTCGCGCGCGAACTCGAAGCGGCCTACGCCCGCTGGGGTTCGCTCGAGTCCGCGACCCAGCCCTAGCGTCGGCCCCGACCGCGGCCGAGCAAATCGCTTGGATTCGGCAGTCCGGCGCCGCCGGCGTCCGGAATGACGAGCGATGAGGCTTGCTCACGGCGCATTTCCTGCAACTCTCGCATGGTCTGCTGCACGGCGAGTTCAGCCGCCGGCCCGAACTTCGCCACGGCTGCATCCAAGGACAGCGCGTCCAACTCGAAGCTGATCGGCAGCGCGCCCATCGGTGTCATGACCTGCGCTTGCCCGACGAACAAGACGGCTCGTGCCGCATCGTCCGCGCCGGCCGGGGTCACGGGGGTCAGACGGCGGATCGTGCCGACCTTGCGATCCGTGAAAATCTCCTCGCGGTACATTTGGGTCGAGTCCATGGTGGCCTGACGGGCCTCGCTGGCGGAACTCATTGCGATGGGTTTCCTTCTGGTGCTGTTACGATAGAGCCCTTTCTATTCTAGTGGATCGAAGACGGTTTGCCCAAGAACGCCGCGAGCTCAAGCCTGGTAACCCGCCTCATTCCCGCCTGGACGACGCTGCTCGGCTTGGTGTTGTTCGGGTTTGCCCTTTGGTGGCTGCACCACTCACTGTCCCAGTATCGGTTGGATGATATTTTGCTGCGCGTGCACGCGATCCCCGCTGCCGCGCTGTTCGGCGCCGTGCTGCTGACCGTCGCCGGCTACAGCTGCCTGACTTTGTACGACGTGCTCGGCTCGCGTTTCGTCGGCGCCAAGCTCGCCTACGGCCGGCTGGCCCTGATTTCGTTCATGGCCTACGGCATCGGCCACAACGTCGGCATGAATACCTTGAGCGGCGGAGCAATCCGCTTTCGCGCCTATTCGGCACTCGGCTTGAGTGGCAAGCAGATCGCGACGATCGTCGCGTTCGGCACGGGTACCTTCGGGCTCGGCGCCGCGACTCTGCTCGGCGTCTCGCTGTTGAGCCGAAGCAAGTTGTCGGCGGCCGTGCTGCACCTGCCCGTACAAGTGATCGTGGGCGCCGGCGCAGGCCTGCTGCTCGGCGTAATCGCCTATCTCGTGTTCGCATCGCTGCGCCGCCTGCCGCTGCGTCTGCGACGCCTGGAATTTTCGCTGCCGCGTCCGCCGCTCGCGTTCGCGCAAGTGGCACTGGCCTGCACCGATCTCATGCTGTCCGCGGGCATCCTGTACGTATTGCTGCCGGCGCACCCGGGCCTCGGGCCGCTGGGCTTCGTCGGCCTGTACGTGATCGCGATCGCGGTGGGCGTCATCAGCACGGTTCCGGGCGGCGTCGGCGTGTTCGAGTCCGTGATGCTGTTGCTGCTGCCCACCGTCGCGCGCGACAGTCTGCTCGGCGCTTTGCTTGCTTACCGGGCGATCTACTACCTGTTGCCGTTCGCGCTCGCCCTCGCGCTGCTCGGTGGGCATGAATTATGGGTCCATCGCGATCGGCTGAACCGCATCTTCGGGCTGCTGCGCACCTGGCTGTCGGCCGTGACGCCGCAGGCGGCCGCTCTGGCGGTCTTCTTTGGCGGCGCCATTCTGTTGTTCTCGGGCGCCACGCCGGCGGTCGGACCTCGTCTCGATGCGCTGCAAGGCTTCGTGCCCCTGCCCGTGCTCGAGCTCTCGCACCTGCTCGGCAGCGCGGTGGGACTCGGCTTGCTGGTGCTCGCCAACGGACTGTATCGACGCCTCGACGCGGCGTGGTGGCTCACGATCTGGCTCTTGGGCGCGGGCATCGTCGTGTCCTTGCTGAAGGGATTCGACTACGAAGAAGCGCTCGCCTTGACCGCCGTCGTGGTGGTGCTCGCGTCGGCGCACTCACGGTTTCCACGGCGCGCCTCCTTGATCGAGCAGCGTTTCTCGGCGCCGTGGATCGTGGCGCTCTTGCTCGTGCTTGGCACGGCCGCCTGGCTCGTGTTCTTCGCCTATCGGCACGTGCCCTATGCCAACGATCTATGGTGGCAATTCGCATTCGAAGCGGAGGCACCGCGCAGTCTGCGCGGTTTGTTGCTCGCGCTCGTGCTTGCGGCCGCCTATGGCCTGTGGCGGCTGCTGCGGCCTGCGCGCGTGGTGCTCAATCTCCCGACGGAGGCCGACCTCGTGCTCGCCGCACGCCTCGCCGCCGAAACGGCGGATACGACCGCGAACCTCGCCTTGCTCGCCGACAAGAGCCTCATGTTCAACGAGGCGCGCAGCGCCTTCATCATGTACCAGGTCTCGGGCGGGAGCTGGATCGCGATGGGCGATCCGGTCGGACCCGAGAGCGAGCGCGAACCGCTCGCCTGGGAATTCGTCGAGCGCTGCGACGTCATGGCCGCGGCGCCCGTGTTTTATCAAGTCACGCCCGAGAACCTGCCGATCTACGTGGATCTCGGCATGAGTTTGAGCAAGCTCGGTGAGGAGGCGCGCGTTGCCCTCGGGGCCTTTTCGCTCGAGGGTGCGGCCCGAGCCGACCTGCGGCAGACACACCGGCGTGCGCTGCGCGACGGTGCGCAGTTCTTCATCGTACCGCGCGAGCGGGTGAGCGCGATCCTGCCCGATCTGCGGCGCGTGTCGGATGCCTGGCTCGCTGCCAAGAGCGGCGCGGAAAAGGGCTTCTCGCTCGGCTACTTCGATGCGCGCTACCTGGCCCGTTTTGATTGTGCCGTGGTGCGCAGTGGCGATCGGATCGTCGCATTTGCCAACATTTGGCGCGCCTGCGCCGAGACCGAGCTCTCGGTCGATCTGATGCGCTATTGCGACGGGGCACCGAAAGGCGTCATCGACTATCTGCTGATCGAGTGCATGCTCTGGGGCAAGGCTTCGGGCTACCGCTGGTTCAACCTCGGCATGGCGCCGCTGTCGGGACTGGAAGAACATCCGCTCGCGCCGGCCTGGCACAAGCTCGGGCGCCTGGTCACTCGCTATGGCGAGAACTTCTATCACTTCGAGGGCTTGCGCAAATACAAGGAAAAGTATCAGCCGGTCTGGCGACCGCGCTATCTCGCGGCGCCTGGCGGACTCGCCATGGCCGGAGCGCTGCTCGACGTCACCAATTTGATCTCCCGGGGTATGCCGAGGATTGTCGCCAAAGCTTAAGAGAGGAATCATCGTGGAACGACTCATCCAAGCAAGCTGCGCCCTGGCGCTGACGCTCGCGTGGGCGTCGCCGGCTGCGGCCGAGGCACCGGCGAGAGCGGCGCCGAGAGCGGCGCCGACCGAGACCTTCAACTACGGGCGCTTCGGACCGGTTAGCATCTACCGTCCGGCAGGGGAGGCGCGCGACGTCGTGCTGTTCGTCTCCGGCGACGGCGGCTGGAATCTCGGGGTCGTCTCGATGGCGCAGCGGCTCACGACCAAGGGCGCGATCGTCGCGGGCATCGACATACGCCACTATCTCGCCTCGCTGGAACAGGCGCGGGGGCGCTGCGTCTCGCCGGACGTCGATTTCGAGAACCTAAGTCACTATTTGCAGGCCAAGCTCGGGATCAAGAGTTATCTGCAGCCGACTTTGGTCGGCTACTCCTCGGGCGCGACGCTCGTCTATGCGATCCTCGCCGAATCGCCCGAGGGCTTGTTCAAAGGCGCTTTGAGTCTCGGCTTCTGTCCCGATCTCGATCTGAAGAAACCCGTCTGCCGCGGCTCTGGCATCGAGGCGAAGCAGCGGCGGGACGCAAACGGCGTCCTCAAGGGCGTCGATTTTCTCGCCGCCAAACAGCTGTCGGGCCTGTGGATCTCGCTGCAGGGAGAAAGCGATCAAGTCTGTCCGGCGCCGGCGACCCAGAAGTTCATCGCGACCGTGCCGGGTGCCGACATCGTCATGCTGCCGAAGGTCGGACACGGGTACGGCGTCGAGAAGAACTGGATGCCGCAGTACGAGGCGGCCTTTGCGCGGATCACGGCGCCGCGGCCGACCGCGAAGGCTGCACCCTTGCCGTCGCCCGTCGCGGATCTGCCGCTCTCCGAGGTGCCGGCGGCGGCCGGGACCAGCAGCCCTTGGCTGGCGATTTTTCTGTCGGGCGACGGCGGTTGGGTCGGACTCGATCGGGGGGTTGCGGCCCAATTGGCGAACAAGGGCATTCCGGTGATCGGCTGGGACTCGCTGAAATACTTTTGGTCGCCGCGCACGCCGGCGGGCGCCGCGGCCGACCTCGATCGGGTGCTCCTTCACTACACGCGCCAGTGGGGCAAGTCGCGCGTGCTTTTGATCGGCTACTCGCAAGGGGCCGATACGATGCCGTTCATGGTCAACCGGCTGCCCGCGGCGAGCCGCGCACTGATCGGATTCACGGCCTTGCTCGGCATCAGCGACAATGCGGTCTTCGAGTTCCATCTCGCCAACTGGGTCGGCGATCCGGGCGGCGGCTTGCCGACCGCGCCGGAACTCGCGCGCTGGAGCGGATCGCCCTATGTGTGCATCTACGGCGAGGACGACGCGGACTCAGCCTGCTCGCAACTGACGGGTCACGACGGCTCCGCCATCAAAATGTCGGGCGGCCATCACTTCGGCGGCAGCTATGCGGAAATCGCCAGCGAAATCCTCGAGCGCTTGCCCAAGCATTAGCACCCTGCGGTCATGCTCAGCCAGGCTCCGCGGGCTCAGCCGAGTTCGCGTTCGATTTTCGTGGCGATGTCGCGCATCTTCGGCAGGAACTGGTCGACGGCGGTGCGCAAACTGACCGCCGTCGCCGAATAGCGCACGGTCACCGACGCGAGGATGCGATCTTTCGCGCGCAGCGGAATCGCGAGACTCGTCTCTTCCGAGACGCGGCGAGCGCGCGTCGAAATGCCGTAGCCTTGGGTCCGAGTCTCCGCCAGAAGGCGCTCGACCTCTTGCCGATTGCGCGCGAGACGATCCTCGGGCAGCAAGGACCGCGCCAACATTTCCAGCAGCGCCTCGCGCTGAGGCGCGGCACAATGCGCGAGATAGGCTCGACCCGCGGCTGAGCCGAGCATGGGCACACGCACGCCGGCACCGTAGTGTTCGAGCGCAAGCGGACTCTGGTGATCGGTGGCTTCGCGGATCATCATCGCCGAGCCCGAGGGCGTCGCGATCGCGACCGGCCAAACGATCTGTGTGCACAGCGCCGAGAGGTGCGGTCGGGCGATGTGGGCGAGCATGGCTTCGTCATCGAAGCCGTCGGACAGTGCACGCACCATGATCGTCGGCCGGTAGCAATCGTCGTGCGGGTCGCGCTCGACATAGCCGGCGAGGCGCAGTGTTTCGAGTATGCGGTAGGTGGTGGTGCGCGGTAGTTCCACAGCGTTCGCAAGCGTATTGATTGCCGCGCGTTCGAGTCGATTCAATTCGGTGAGCACGTCGAGTCCGCGGTTGAGTGCACGGATCGGCCGCGTTGAATCGCGAGAGCTATCTTCGTTGAGTTCGGGAGCGGTGCTGACATCGGCGTCCATGATGACCTGCCTCGTGTTGACTGAACCTTGTGTCTAGACCTTGTAGCTAGATTGTACAACGGAACCTTGTACAACGCATATACGAATCTTCAAGCCCGAGGTTTGGGAGCTCGGTCCCAAGCTTCACCCCAGGCTCGCGAGGGCATCCAAGGCCTCCTGCCTGGCCGCACCGTGGTCGACGATCGGCCGCGGGTAGCCGGCGCACCCCAACATCACGCCCGCGCGCTGCAAGACGGCAGCCGGCGCAGCCCAAGGCTCATGGATCCATTCCTTGGGTAGCGCGGCAAGTTCCGGCACCCAACGTGCGACATAGCTGCCCTCGGGATCGAACTTGAGCCCCTGCAGCGTTGGATTGAAGATCCGGAAATAGGGCGCCGCGTCAGCGCCGCATCCGCCCGCCCATTGCCAACCCAAGGTATTGCTGGCGAGGTCGGCGTCGACCAAGGTGTCCCAAAACCAATCGGCTCCCGCGCGCCAGGACAGCATCAGATCCTTGACCAAGAAGGACGCCACGATCATCCGGACGCGGTTGTGCATCCAGCCCGTATGCCAAAGTTCACGCATCCCGGCATCGACGATCGGATAGCCCGTACGGCCGCGTTGCCAGGCGCGCAGTCCATCCGGATTCGTCTTCCACGGGAACTTGGCGTACTTCGAACGTAGCGGCTGCTCGGCGGTATGCGGGAAATGAAACAGCAGGTGATATGCGAATTCGCGCCAACCGATTTCGGTCAGAAACTGCGACCGGGGCCAGTTTGCGGCCTGATCGCTCGCCACGGCGTGGTCGCGTGTGCGCGCCCAGATTTCGCGCGGCCCGATTTCGCCGAAATGCAGATGCGGCGACAGCCGCGAGGTACCGCCGAGATCGGGCCGATTGCGCTGCTGCTCATAGCGACTGAAAGCAGCGGCGAGGAACGCGTCGAGCTGTTGCAGAGCGCCGGCGCGCCCCGGACGCCATGCGGCCTCCATGCCGCCGGCCCAGGCGATCGCCGGCAGCAAACCGAGGCGGACGATGGGCGCCGACTCCGGCCAGCAGTCCGGCGAGCGCCAGTTGGGCCGAGAGGCCACCGGCGGCGCGGGTTCGCGCAGCGCGAGGCAGCGGCGCCAGAACGGCGTGAACACCTGGAACGGTCCGCCGCTCTGAGATTCAATTTCCCATGGTTCGTAGAGCAAGGCGCCGTTGTGACTCTCGACCTGCAGACCGGCACCGCGCAGCGCCTTCTTGATCGCGCTGTCGCGCGCGATCGCCGCGGGCTCGTAGCGGCGATTCCAGTGGATGCGCTGCGCACCGGTCGCGGCGGCCAAGCTCAGCAGTTGCTCCTGCGTGTTGCCGATGCGCAGGCACAGACGCGAGCCGCGATCGCGCAGCTCGGCATCGAGTCGCTCGAGGCTGTGGTGCAGCCACCAGCGACTCGCGCCACCGGTCGCCCATGCTCCCTCCTCCTCGGGCGCATGCACATAGACGGGTATGACGGGCTGCCCCGAGGCCGCAGCGGCAAGCAGGGCCGGATTGTCGTCGAGGCGCAAATCCTGGCGAAACCAAACGAGGGTCGTCACGACCGACAGCGTGTGCGATCCGCACCGCGCGCGCAAGCCCGTGGCGGCCCTGTTCGGCTACACTGCCGCTGCGTTAGGACAAACCAGAGGATTTAGACGCCAATATGTCGGACCCAGTCGCAGCAGCGCCGCTGCCGCCCACGCCTGCCGAGGTGGTCATCATCGGCGCGGGCCCCGTCGGCCTCTTCCAGATCTTCGAACTTGGCTTGCTCGGCATGCATGCCCACATCATCGACTCGCTCGCGCAAGTCGGCGGGCAATGCACGGAGCTGTATCCGGAAAAGCCGATTTACGACATTCCGGCGCTGCCGATCTGTGGCGCGCAGGAGTTGATCGATCGCCTCATGGAACAGGTGAAACCCTTCGACGCCCGCTTTCATCTCGGTCAGGAAGTGACCGAGGTGCAGCCGCAGCCGGACGGGAGGTTCAAGGTCGTGACCTCCGCGGGCACGAACTTGATTGCCGGCGCCGTCGTCATTGCCGGCGGGGTCGGGTCCTTCCAGCCGCGCCGCCTCGCCGTGCCGGGCATCGACGGCCTCGAGGGCAAGCATGTGCATTACCGCGTCAAGGCTTCGGTCGACTTCCATGGCAAGGAGCTGGTGATCTGCGGGGGCGGCGATTCGGCTTTGGACTGGACGGTCGCGCTGGCCGACAAGGCACGCGGCCTGACGCTGGTGCATCGACGCGCCGAATTTCGGGCCGCCCCCGCGACGGTGGCGCGCATGCGCGAACTCGTCGCCGCGGGCAAGATGCGCTTCGTCGAGGGCAACGTCGTCGCTCACCACGTCGACAACGATAAGCTCGTGCGGGTCGAGGTGCAGGGCGCCGACGGCGAGCGCTTGCAGCTCCCGGCTGAAAAAGTGCTCGCCTTCTTCGGACTGCATCCGAAGCTGGGTCCGATCGCCGAGTGGGGTCTCGCGCTCGAGAGGAAGGCCCTGAAGGTCGATACCGAGAAATTTCAGACGAGCATGCCCGGCATTTTCGCGGTCGGCGACATCAACACCTACCCGGGCAAGAAGAAGCTGATCTTGAGCGGTTTTCACGAAGCTGCGCTCGCGGCCTTCGCGATCCAGGCGCACTTGTTCCCCGATAAACGCCAGTTCCTGCAATACACGACGACCAGCCCCATCATGCAGAAGCGTTTGGGCGTCGCCGGCGCCGACGGCTGATCCGCGCATGAATCAATTGCTCGCGGATTTGGTGCGACTGATGACGCTCGAGCGGCTCGAGCTGAACCTCTTCCGCGGTGAGAGCCGCGATATCGGCAGCCCGCAGGTCTTCGGCGGCCAGGTCCTCGGACAAGCGCTGATCGCGGCCGGTGCGACGGTAGAGTCGCGCATGGTGCATTCGCTGCATGCCTATTTCTTGGTCCGCGGCGACTTCAACGCCCCGATCGTCTACGAAGTCGATCGCGCACGCGACGGCCGCCACTTCTCGATGCGCCGGGTCGTCGCGATCCAGCACGGTGAACCGATCTTCAATCTGTCCGCCTCGTTCCAGTCCGCCGATTCCGGGCTCGAGCATCAGGTGACGATGCCGGATGTCCCGCCGCCGGAAGCACTTGGCGACCTCATGAGCTATGCCGACCGGCTGCCGGCCGACGCAGTGCCGCGCCTGCGCGCCATGCTCACGCAGCCGCGGCCGTTCGAATTCCGGCCGACCGCGATGCCTTACTTTCTGCAACCGCAAGCACAGCCCCCGGCCAAGAGCGTCTGGTTTCGCGCCGTCGATCGCCTGCCGGACGACGAGGTTCTGCATCGCGGCCTGCTTGCCTATGCGTCGGATTTCAATCTGCTCGATACCGCGACGATGCCGCACGGCCTGTATTTTCCGAGCTCCAAACTCGTCATGGCGAGCATCGATCACGCGATGTGGTTCCACCGCGCGCTGCGCATCGACGAGTGGCTGCTGTACGCCACGGACAGCCCCAGCGCCTCCGGTGCGCGCGGCTTCACGCGCGGCAGCATCTTCGCGCGCGACGGCCGCCTGGTCGCGAGCACGGCGCAGGAGGGCTTGATGCGCAAGGTGAACTCGCCATGAAAGCCTGGCTGATCATCGGGCTGGTCGTGGCCTTGCTCGTCGGCGGGCTGTTGACCCTGCGGCGGCGGCCGCGGATGCCGGATGCCGATTTGCTAGAGCGCGCGAAACGCCGGGCACGCGAGCAGAACGCAGAGGACGAGCGCCGCGACCGCTAGCGTGTCTGAGTATTCCACTAGAGCACTTGCGGGCCGTGCGATGCCTCCCATACGGCACGCGGCAGCGTGTACAGGTGACAATCCCACCAACGATTCTTGGCGCGGCGATGCTTGCGGTAGACCGCCTCCCAGCGCATACCGACCTTCTCGAGCACACGCATGGAGGCCTGATTGTTGACATCGACCGTCGAGATGACCCGCTCGGCGTGCAGGTCGAAGAAGGCGGCGTCGGCGAGGGCGAGCGCGATCTCGGTCGCGTAGCCCTTGCCCCAGTCCGGTGTGCCGAGCATGTAGCCCAAGTCCACCACGTCGCGCTCGATCAAGGACAAGTCGCAGGCGCCGATCAAGCGGCCCGTGAGCGTCTCCTCGACAGCGAGCTCGAAGCGCGTCCGCGGCCGTTCCCGCTGCGAAGCGAGCAGATCCTCGAGATAGCGCGCGCTCGCCTCCTCGTCGCGCGGGCCGAAGAACAAGTACCGCGTGACCCGCGGATCGGAGGAAAAGGCATGCAAGCCTGGGAGATCTGCGCCCGTGAATTCACGCAGCAGCAAGCGTTCGGTGCGGATCGGCAGCTGCAGGTTGCGCATCGGTTTCGCGTCCCGGCTCAGGGCGAGCTCAGCAGAACCTTGCCGGGATTCATCGGGTCCTTCGGCGCGGCTCAGGCCTGCGCGGCATGTATGGTCGCGATGACGGCGCGGCGCGAGCGAGGCTTGGTCAAGAGCATCTGCACGTCGCCGAGCTGCCGCTCCTCGAAGCCGCCCTCGCAGTAACACAAATAGAATTCCCACATCCGCACGAAGCTGTCCGGATAGCCCTGCGCGCGCACCTCCGGGAGGCGCGCCAAGAACCGCTCCCGCCACAGTCGCAGCGTGCGCGCGTAGTCCGGTCCGATGTCTTCGAGATGGAAGAGTTTGAGATCGGTGACCCGCGCCGCCGAGTCGACCAAGGCGCGGACCGAGGGGATGAAGCTGCCCGGGAACACGAAGCGCTTGATGAAGTCCACGGAGCCGATCGCCTGGGCATAGAACTGGTCGCGGATCGTGATGGCCTGCAGCAGCATCGCCCCCGTGGGTTTCAAGAGCTGACTGCAGCGGCGAAAATAGGTGTCGAGATATTGGTGGCCCACGGCCTCGACCATTTCGATCGAGACCAGCGCATCGTATTGGCCGCGCAGATCGCGATAATCCTCGAGCAGCAGCGTCACACGGTCCGCGAGGCCGGCGCGCGCAATCCGCTCGCGCGCGAGTTCGTACTGCTCACGCGAAATCGTCGTCGTCGTCACATGGCAGCCGTAGTGCCGGGCGGCATGGATCGCGAGGCCGCCCCAGCCGGTGCCGATCTCGAGCAGATGCTGCCCGGGCTGCAGTCCGAGCTTGCTGCAGGCGGCATCGAACTTCGCCTCGGATGCTTCGCGCAGGGTCGTCTCGGGCGAGCTGAAGATGCCGCAGGAATAGGCCATCGTCTCGTCGAGGAACAATTCGAAGAAACGGTTGCCGAGGTCGTAATGTGCGGCGATGTTGCGGCGGCTGCCGTCCTTGTCGTTGCGATTGAGCCAATGCGCGCTCTTCAGCAGCGGCGCGCTGAGGCGCGACCAGCCCGAATCGACGTCGTTCATCAGCGAGCGGTTGACCACCATGAGCCGCACGAGCGCGGTCAGATCGTCGCATTCCCAGGTAGCGTTGATATAGGACTCGCCGGCGCCGACCGTGCCGGCGAAGGCCACGTCGGAATAAAACCGCGGACTGCGAACCCGCAATGTGACCTCGAAGGGACCTGAGTCGGTGACGGCGCCGAAGCTATGATCGAATTCGCCGTCGATGAAGCGTAGCCGGCCGTGTTGAATCTTGCGCAATTGGCCGAGCACGAGCATGCGCGCGAGCCGAGTCAGCAGGGAGATCCGATCGGCGGGCGCGACCGCGATGCCCGCGGGAATGATATTGGGCCTCATCGCGGCGCATCCGCGCTAGGGATCAGCGGCCGATGTGGGAAGAACGGCGTCTTTTTCCACCACAGCCGCAGCGCCTGCCAGTGGATCGCCGCGATCACCTTGACCGTCATCAGCGGGTAGGCGGCGAGCAGGCCGACCAGCGCCCGTGAGCTCATCGGCTCCCTCTTCAAGACCAGCGTTGCATCGAACATGCGTCCACCATCGAGGAAGTTCTGCATATGCACGAGGAGCCGGTCCCCGGGTTCGTTGAAAAACCAATGATATTGCATGGCCATCGGCATGAACGGGGAGACGTGAAAGTCCTTGTCGAATTCGAATCGCAGCCTTGCGCCGCCCCGTCCGGCACAGGGCAGCACGTATTGATGGCGCTCGCCCCAGGGCGTATTGGTGATCTCCGCGACGATGGTCTCGAGGTTTCGGCCGGCGGCGTCGAAGCAATAATAAAAGCTCACCGGATTCATGCAGTAGCCGAAATAGCGCAGGTGCGTGAGCAGCCGGATCGGACCGCTCGGGCGCACCCCGAGGCGCCCCTCGACGAGGTCGCGCACGGCCTGATCCAGGGGCAGATCCCGCGGCCCAAGGTAGTCGCTGCGCTTGAAGCGCGCCGGTGCAGCACGCCGCGCAGACCAGAACGGTGTGCCGTCGAACAGCGCCGGCAGTTCCGCCAAGTCGAGGTATAGCATGAACATCCGATAGCGAAACCGATTCTGGGTCGGCGCCACGCGCCGATGCCTAACCCACCCTTTGTAGATGCGGCTGTGCATAGGACAAGCGTCTTTGAAATTCCTCGACCGCGACCAAAGCGCTCTTGACCCCGTCTTCATGGAACCCGTAGCCCCAATAGGCGCCGCAGTAATACGTGTGGCGCGCGCCATTGATTTCGGCTCGCCGCGCCTGGGCTGCGACGGTTTGGCTGGTGTAAACCGGGTGATCGTAGACGTAGCGGCCGATGACCCGGGCGGGATCCACGTCCGCGCCGCGGTTCAGCGTCAGCAGAAACTGCGCCGGCGCGGCGAGACTCTGCAGGATGTTCATGTTGTAAGTGACCGTCACGCGCTCGTATTGTTCGATGGGCAGATGGTAATTCCAGGCCGCCCAGGCGAGTGCGCGCTTCGGCATCAGCCGTACGTCGGTGTGCAGCAGGGCTTCGTTCGCCTGATAGGGAATCGCACCCAAAATCTCGCGCTCCTCGGGCGAGGGGTCTGACAGGAGCCGCAGCGCCTGGTCGCTGTGGCAGCAAACGAATACGTCGTCGAAATGCTCGACGCTGCCGTTCCTGAGGCGCAGCGTGACCTGATGACGCTGCCGCTGCAGCGAGGCAACCGGGGAATTCAGCTGGATGCGCGACGCGTACGGCGCCGTGAGGCGCTTCACGTACTCGCGCGAACCGCCGCGGATCACGCGCCACGTGGGGCGGTCGTTGACGCTCAAGAAGCCGTGATTGGCGAAGAACTCGACGAAGAAACGCGCCGGAAAGTGCAGCATGTCGATCGGCCGGGACGACCAGATGGCGGCGCCCATCGGTATGATGTAATGCTCCACGAAGTAGCGCGAATAGGCCTCCCGCCGCAGGTACTCGCCGAGGCTCTCCGCGCCGTTGCCGCGCAGCAGTTCCGGGGCGCGCCGGTTGAAGCGCAGAATGTCCCTGATCATGCGCAAGAACGCCGGGCGCATGAAATTTCGCCGCTGTGCGAACAGCGCGTTCATGTTGGTGCCGTTGTACTCGAGGCCGGTCTTCTCGCACCGCACGCTGAAGCTCATCGTGGAGGGCTGCCAGTCCACCCCGAGTTCCGTCAGGATCTCGATGAAACGCGGGTAGGTCCAGTCGTTGTAAACGATGAAGCCGGTATCGACGGCATAGGAGACGCCTTCGTACTCGACGTCGACGGTGTTGGTATGACCGCCGATGTAGGCGCCGGCCTCGTAGATCGTGACCTCATGGTCGCGGCTCAACCGATAGGCCGCAACCATTCCGGAAATGCCGGAACCGATAACTGCGATGCGCATAGCCCTTTGGATCCACCCTTCGTCACCGGTGTGTATCCGGTTTGACTATTTATTCGGTCCGCAACCCAGAGTGGATGCGTCCCGAGGTGGATTAAAGCACGACTCAGAGACGCTTGCCGACACCCTCGCGGACCGCCCGCGGTACGGGCTTCAAATCCCAGATCAGCCCGAAGAATGACATCAGCTTGAGGATATAAAAAGTTGCGTCGAATTCCCACCAGTAAAACCCCTGGCGTACCGAGGCGGGATAATGATGATGATTGTTGTGCCAGCCCTCACCCAAGGTGATGATTGCCAGCCAGACGTTGTTGCGGCTGGCATCGCCGGTCTTGTAGCGTTGGCGCCCGAAGACGTGCGATAACGAATTGATCGTGTAGGTGCCATGGTAGACCAGCACCGTGGAGATGAAAAATCCCCAGACCAGCATCTGCCAGCCGGTCGTGTGCAGGCCCGGGGCCACATGCTTGAGTAACACGCCGAGCAGGAATACACCGATGCCGAGCATGGTCGGCACCGCCATGTCGAAGCGGTCGAGTAGGCGCAACTCAGGGTACTTCAAGAGATCCTTGACCCGCGACAGATCGGCGACGAAATGCTTGCTCGACATGAACCAGCCCATGTGGCTCCAGAAGAAGCCGTGCTGCACGGGGGAGTGCACATCTTCTGCCTTGTCCGAGTACACGTGGTGATGGCGGTGATGGGCCGCCCACCAGATCGGTCCGCGCTGGACGGCGGAGGCGCCGAGAATCCCGAAAATGAACTGCCCGACGCGTGAAGTCTTGAACGTGCGGTGCGAAAAGTAGCGGTGATAAAAGCCCGTGATGGCGAACATGCGCACGAGGTAGAGAGTCACGGTGGCGGCCAAGGCGACCCAGCTGAAACCCACCCAAAATACGGTCAGGCAGACCGCATGCACGAGAAAAAACGGGATCATGCGCGCCCAGTCCGTGCGCCGCTCCTCGGGCGCGGGCGGCGGCGTGGCCTCAGGCGGCTGGCGGCTGGCGAAATTGCGGTTGTCGAACCAGCGCGACAATTCATGGCCGACTCGAACTACCGCGGGTGGCCGCTGCAGGGTTTCAGATCGTTGACTCATCATGGTCCTTTGTAATCAGCCGGTGTGGGATCGCAGCGCAGCGAACCGAAGCCGGATTTGCCATCATACCCATTCACGAGACTACCGATGCTTCTTGCCAGGATGATGACAAACCTGTGGAGCATGCCCTGCGGCGCGGTGGTCCGGTTTGCAATGCTTTTCGATAAAGCCAATGAAATCAAGGGGCCGCTGACCCCGAGCAGCTTGCAGACGAGCGGCGGCTGGGCGCCAGCGCAGCCGCCGCGACGGCGACATGGGTGTATTTGGTCAAGAAAATTCGCTGCATGAGCCTTTTTTTTGCGCCACCGAAACGCCATATGCTATCGCGGCACGCCGATCGTCGGGCGTCGCGGTGTCCTACGCGCTGTCCGATCGGTGTCGACTTCATCTAGGGGTTATTGAAGGTTTTGCATGCAATTCAAGGATTATTACGAAATTCTCGGTGTCGAGCGCAACGCACCGCCTGAAGAGGTCAAACGCGCGTACCGAAAACTCGCGCGCAAGTACCATCCGGACGTCTCCAAGGAAAAGAACGCGGAGGACAAGTTCAAGGGGGTCCAGGAGGCCTATGAGGTTCTGAAAGACGCCGAAAAGCGCGCCGCCTACGACCAATTGGGTCGGGACTACCGGTCCGGTCAGCAATTTCGCCGACCGAACGATTGGGAACAGCGATTTACGGGGGCTGGGCATCAGGGCTTCTCGGACGTCAACGGCTTCAGCGACTTTTTCTCCACGTTGTTTGGCTCTTCGAGCGGCCAGCCGCAATCGGATGCAGACGCGGGCTTTCTCGAGGTTACGGTCGAGGAGGCCTTTTCGGGGACGCGCCGGCGCGTCACGGTGGGCGAACAGGGCCGGACCAGGACGGTCGATGTGCAGATCCCGGCGGGCGTCACGGACGGGCAGGCGCTGCGTATCGGCGGTGGCTCCGGCCGGCAATCGCTGGTCTTTCGGGTGAAGATTCATGCGCACGCGCTCTACACCCTACAGGGGAGGGATATTACCGTGGAACTGCCCCTTGCGCCTTGGGAGGCGGCTCTCGGAGCCAAAGTCGCCGTGCCGACCCTCGGTGGGCGGGTCGAGTTGACGATCCCCGCCGGGGCCGCCTCGGGCCAGAAGCTGCGCTTGCGCGGCCGTGGCCTACCCGGCAATCCGGGCGGCGACCAGTTCGTGCAGATCAAGCTGGTGACGCCTGCGGCCAACTCGGCCGAGGCGAAGGCGGCCTATGAGCGCATGAAGCAGGACTTCAAATTCGATCCGCGCGCCCACTGGCCGCCTTGAACTCGTGCGAACCGGCCCCAAAGTGCATCGGGTTGCAGTGAAGCCGCTGAGATGGACCCATGAACGCCGAAATCAAACCAGAAATCAAAGAATTCCAGGCCGAGACCAAGCAAGTGTTGCGCTTGGTGATTCATTCGCTGTACTCGCACAAGGAAATTTTCCTGCGCGAGTTGATCTCGAACGCCTCCGACGCTTGTGAAAAGCTGCGCTTCGAGGCACTGGCCAAGCCGGAATTGCTGGGCAGCGATACGCTCACGGTGACTCTGCGGCCGGATGCGGCCGCGGGTACCTTGAGCATCAGCGACAACGGCATCGGCATGAGTCGCGAGGAGGTCATCGACAACCTGGGCACGATCGCCCGCTCGGGCACGAAAAAGTTTCTCGAGACCCTGAGCGGCGACTCCGCCAAGGACTCGCAGCTGATCGGCCAGTTCGGCGTCGGGTTTTATTCCGCCTTCATCGTCGCGGATCGCGTCACGGTTCTCACGAAGCGCCTCGGCGACGCGAGCGAGGAGGGCGTGCGCTGGGACTCCGATGGCGAGGGCGCCTACGAGATTCAAGCGTGCGACAAGCAAGACCGCGGCACGGAGGTGATCCTACACCTGCGCGATGAGGACAAGGAGTTTCTCGAGCCCGCGCGCCTGCGCCAGTTGGTGCGCCGCTATTCGGATCACTTGAGCCTGCCGATCGTCTTGAAGGGCGCCGACAAGGACGAGACGCTGAACCAAGCGCAAGCCTTTTGGACGCGCGCCAAGGGTGAACTCAAGGACGAGGATTACCAGGCCTTCTACAAGCACCTGACGCACGATTCCGAGGGCGCGCGCGCCTGGGCACACAACAAGGTCGAGGGCAACATCGAGTACACCTCCTTGTTGTATTTGCCGAAGCGGGCGCCGTTCGACCTGTTCGAACGCGAACAGCGCGGTGGCGTCCAGCTGTACGTCAAGCGCGTGTTCATCATGGACAAGGCGGCGGAATTGTTGCCGCCGTGGTTGCGTTTCATGCGCGGGCTCGTCGATTCCTCGGACTTGCCGCTGAACGTGTCGCGTGAATTGCTGCAGAACAACCGCACGGTCGAAAAGATCAAGTCGGCGCTCGTGAAGCGCAGCCTCGACCTCCTCGAGGAACTCGCGGCGAACAAGCCCGACGAATACAAGGAATTCTGGAAGACCTTCGGCGTCGTCCTCAAGGAAGGCGTCATCGATGATGCCGGCCAGCGCGCGCGCATCGCTGCGCTGCTGCGCTTTCACTCGACCGCTGCCCAGTCCGAAGGCGACGCGCCGTCGGTCACGCTCGCCGATTACCTTGCGCGCATGCAATCAGATCAGAAATCGATCTATTACCTGACCGCCGACACGCTCGCCGCGGCGCGCAGCAGTCCGCATCTCGAAGGATTTCGCGCCAAGGGCATCGAGGTGCTGCTGCTCACCGATCGCATCGACGAGTGGGTTGCGGGACACTTGCACGAATTCGAAGGCAAATCCCTTGCCAGCGCCGCGAGCGCGGCGGCCGACGTCGCCTCGAGTCTGCAGACGCCCGAGCAAGAGGCGGCTGAAACGGCCTACAAGGACAGCCTGCAGCGGCTGGGCAAGACACTGGCCGGCAAGATCGAGAGCGCGCGCGTCTCGGCGCTGCTGACCGACTCACCCGCGCGACTCGTCGCCGGCGAGTTCGGCATGTCGCTGCGCATGGGCCGCATTCTCAAGCAGGCTGGCCAGAACAACCCGTTTGCGACCCTGCCAATTCTCGAGATCAATCCCAAGCATGCGCTGATCGAGCGCCTCAAGGCGACGAGCGAAGACACCGGCTTCGAGGAGCTCGCGACCGTTTTGTACGACCAAGCCCTCCTTGCGGAGGGCGGTGAACTCGACGACCCGGCCGGCTACGTGCGCCGCGTCAATCGCCTCCTGGTCGAGGGCCTCGCGGCAGCACCCAAGATCATTTTGACATGAACAGAACCATCGTCATATGAAGGAGCGTGCAACATGAGCGCAACGACCCCACCGATCACGCTCGTGGTGCCGCCTCAGCCAACCGATCACAGCCTCGGCGACGCGCATGCGCGGGTGACCGTGGTTGAATATGGGGACTTCGAGTGCCCGAGCTGCAAACTGGCGGCAGCGACGCCGCCGCTGTTGCTGGAGCGCTACCCCAACAAGATTCGCTTCATCTACCGGCATTTTCCCTTGGAGGAAGCCCATCCGCACGCGTTGCTCGCGGCCGAGGCCAGCGAGGCGGCGGGCGGGCAAGGCCGGTTCTGGGCTTTCCACGATCTGTTATTCGAGCGCCAGGGCCATCTGAAGGAAAAAGATTTGGCGCGTTACGCCGCAGAAATCGGACTCGACCTAGTCCGTTACGCGGCCGAGATGGCTGATCATATCTATCTACAAAAGATCCGCGAGAGCGAGGCAGGGGGTCGGCGTAGCCATCTACGCGCGACCCCGAGTTTCTTCGTCGACGGCGTCCTTTGTGACGTCTCGTTCGGCATGCAGGCCTTGCACGAAGCTGTTGCCTCAGCGGTGCGCGGCACAGCCTAGCTCCGCTCTTGCACTAAGTTCCGCTTTTGGACTAGGTGCGGTTTTGACCTAGGTCCAGTCGTCGCCGCCGCCACCACCGCCGCCGAAATCTCCCCCACCCGAGCTGGAATCGTCCCAGCCATCCGCACCCGTGGTACCGAAGTCCTCGCCACCCATGTCGCCATTCTGCGGGGGCGCGACCTGTTCCGGAGGGGCCTGGACGAACTCGCGGCGCTCGCCGCCGTCGAGGAAGTGATGCGCGAGTTCTTCACCCGCCACGACACCCGCACCGACCGCGAGACCCGAGGCCAAGCCGCCGGCGATGCCAGAACCGATGCCGCCTCCGCCCATCACGCCACCGCCCATCGGAGTCGGGCCATACCCGGGGCCATAGCCCGGACCCGCCGCATACGGAGCGCCAGGACCCGCCGCGGCCGGATAGCCGCTATATACCACGGGCGCGCTACGCCGCCGCACAACCATCCAGACGATTGCAATCAAACCGACGAGCAGCAGCACGGGGAAAAACGGAAAACCATGTGCGGGCTCGCTACGGACCGGCACCAGCGTACCGCCGGTGGCGGCGCGTGCGGGGCTGCCCGCAAGCTCCGCCTTGAGGGCGCGCACCGCCTCGGGTTTTGCAAAAGCGTCGCTGGGATCGATCTGCTCGGCCTGCGCCAGCTGGCTGCGCGCGACGCCAAAGTTGCCCTCCCGGGCATAGACCTCCGCGGCGATGTAATGCGCTTCGGCGCTGCCGGGGTGATCCTTGAGCACCTGCTCGATCATCCTTTGCGCCTGGTCGAGATGCCCCGTGGTGGCGGCTTCGTAGATTTCGTGTCGGCTCGGATCGGCGGCCAGAACGGGCGCAGACAATGCGACCGCGGAGGCCATTAATACGAGGGCAATGCGATTCCTTTTCATGAAACACTCCTCAGTCGGACATCTAGACACTAGATCGGTTGGACACTAGAGCGGACTCGACCCCGGCATCTTGTGGGCGTTGCCGCGGAATTCAACGGGCCTCTGGGGGAGCCCGTCGCCAGGGGCCCCGCTAGCGCGATTTGGCGCCCAGGGGACGGATGACCGTGCCGAATACACGGTCCCAGATACCGGTCGTGACCCCAAAGTTCCCTTGCTGGGGCGAATAATGATGGCGTAGGTGCGATGCGCGTAGACCCTGCAACAAGCCCGCCAGCGGCCCGCCGCGCCGATGATGAATCAGGTGATGCACAAGGCCATAGTACACGTATCCAGCCATGACGCCGACGGTAATGCCGGTCGCGATCGACAAACCGAACAAGCCCCATGCCGGTGCGAACAGTCCGGCGCCGAGCAAGCTGACACTGAGCCAGGTGGGCGTGCCCACATAGGCGAGCGGTGCCGAATGATGGAGACCATGCATGGGCACGAAGTAGGCAATGCGATGCAGCGCGACCCGATGCAGAAAGTATTCCATCAGTGTCCAAAGCACGAGTCCCGCGCCCACGGCGGCGAGCCACAGGGCAAAGGCGCCGGCCGTTTCGCCGACGAGGCCCAGCGTCGACAGGCCCGCGATCACGATGGGGTAAGCGACGTAATCCGAGTAGTAGCTGAGCTTGCTCAGTTGCATCCAGTAATTCCCTCCCGTTCCGTGAGCCCCATTGCACCACGAAACTCATTGGACCATGAAACGGCGCCGGGGTTTCGCGAGACCGAGCGCCGCCCCGCGGTCGTTCGCGCGTTGTATTTTCTACACTGCGTTCGTTACCGCACGATGTCGACGAGCCCCTCGAGCAAGCGGTCCAACTCCTCACGCGTGCTGTACAGGGAAACGCCGGTGCGTAGCAACCCGCCGCGCTCGGCCAACCCTAGGATCTCGACGGCGCGCGCCGCATAGAAATTGCCATCCCAAACGCAGATGCCGCGCTCGCCAAGCAGCGATGCGGCCTCGGCGGCGGTGCGCGCCGCGAGCGTGATCGAGACCGTCGGTGCGCGGGCGGGTGTGGAAAAGTCGGGTCCAAAGACACGCACACCGGGCAACGCAGCGGCGGCGCCGTGAAAGTATGCGCCGAGGCTGTGTTCGTAGGCCGCGATCCCCGTCATCGCATCGACGATGCGTTCGCGCAAGCTCATGCCCCGGCCCCAATGCGCGAGGTACTCGATCGCGGCCCGAACGCCGGCTATCGCCGCGTGATTCAAGGTGCCGGTCTCGATCCGGTACGGCGCCGACGGATTCTGCGTGCACAACCGATCGGTGCTGAGCCGATCGAGGGCACCGGGCGCCGAATAGAGTACGCCGACGTGCGGACCATAGAACTTGTAGGCGGAGCAGAGCAGAAAATCCACGTCGAGCGCCCGCACGTCGACCGGAAAATGCGGTGCGTAGTGCACGGCATCGACGACCAGCAGCGCACCGACCGCGCGCGTCAAACGCCGTGCGAGCGCCAGATCGTTGACGGTGCCGAGCGCATTCGACGAGGCGCCTAGGGCGAAGACCTTCGTGCGCGGCGTGATCTTCGCGGCCATGTCCTCGGGGTCGAGCACGCCGTCGGTCGTGAGTCGCACTTCCTTGATCACGGCGCCTCGTTCGCGCAGGCGCAGCCACGGTCCGCGGTTCGCCTCATGGTCGAGCTGCGTGATCAGGATCTCGTCGCCGGGCGACAAGCCGGCGCCAATCGCCGCGCTCAGCGAGAAATTGAGCGTGGTCATGTTCTGGCCGAAGGAAATGCAGCTGCCATCGGCGGCGCCGAGGAACGCGGCGACCACCTCCCGCGCCTCAGTCATGCGCCGATCGATTTCGCGGGACGGCGGAAAATTGCCGTGCGTGTTGACGTTACAGGTCGAGTACACGTCCTCGATCGCGGCGATCACTGCACTCGGGACTTGGCTGCCGCCCGGGCCGTCCAGGTAGACGAGGGGCGGCTCCCGGCCGCGCGGCTGGAGCGCCGGGAAATCCCGGCGGCTCAGCAAGGCTTCAGCGGCGGTATACGGCACGGAACGCTCACTTCAAGACGTAGGTAAAGTCATAGCCGGTGGGCGTTGCGTCGCGCGGATGCAATTTCAAGCTGCCCTTGGCGCCCACGTATTTGCCGGTGCCGCCGGTGATCGCGAAGCTGGAATCGCCCGCATCGGCGAACGGGCCCTCGACCGTGATCTGGCCCTTTTGCAGCAATAGCGTCCAGAAGCATTCCCAACTCTTGCCGACCACGACGCGCACGCAATACCCCTGGTCGCTCCCGATCTGGACCTTGTTGTCCGCGTCGAACACCGGATTGGCGAAGGTCAACAGATCGCCGACCGAGTCGCCTTTCGCACCGATGTCGACCGTCGTCTCGTTGACCGGCCGTTCGACGACCTTGAGGGTCTCGCCGGCATGCGCGGTGAAAGTCGCTGCGGCCAGAGTGGCGGCGCCGAAAACGCGGACGAGCATGTTCATGCAAGACTCCTGTCGAGTGGCTGGTCGATATAGAATGCAAGGCTGCCTGGCGCGATGCAAGGCGACGCTCACCTGGGAGTTGCGGCGGATGCAGTATTCGGCTTTGGTCGCGAGAATCGCCGGTGAGGGCGCGGACGCCTGGCGCACGCATCACGAGGCGCGCCTCGCGCGCGAACGCGGTGAGGACGTCATTCTGCTCAGTGTCGGGGACCCGGAACTCGACACCCCGGCGCCCGTGATCGATCGCGCGATCGAGCGCATGCGGGCCGGTGATACGCATTACACGGCTGCGACCGGCCGCGAGCCCTTGCGCGCGGCGATCGCCGCGCTGCATGCCGAACGCTCCGGTCAGCAGGTCGAGGCCGATCAGGTGGTGTTCACATCGGGGGCTCAAAACGCGCTGTTCGCAGCCTCGCTGTGTCTCGCCGGGCCGGGCGACGAGGTCATCGCGTTCGAGCCGCTCTATCCGACTTATCCGGCGACGATCGAGGTATCCGGGGCGCGCCTGGTGCGCGTGCCGGCGTCGGCCGACAACGGCTTTCGCTTACGCCATGATGCGTTGCTGCAGGCGGTGAGCCCACGTACGCGCGCGATTTTCTTCGCCACGCCCAACAATCCCAGCGGTGTCGTCTTGAGCGAAGCGGACTTGGGACTGATCGGTCAACTCGCGCAGCGTCATTCGCTCTGGGTCGTCGCCGACGAAGTCTACGCGGGGCTCGGGGCGAACGGCCGCGTGCCCGGTCTCGCCGCACGCCTTCCCGACCGCGTCGTCACCATCGGCAGCCTGTCGAAGTCGCATGCGATGACCGGTTGGCGCGCGGGTTGGCTGATCGGTCCGCGGCCGCTGATCGCGCACGTGGAAGCGCTGATCATGTGCATGCTGTTCGGGCTGCCCGGCTTCATCCAGGAGGCCGCGCTCGTCGCCTTGCGCATGTCGGGGACCGCCGCGGGGGCGATGCGCGAGTTTTGCGCGGCGCGGCGGGACTTGCTGCTCGAAGGTTTGCGCGATGTCGATGGCATCGCGGCTTGCGCACCGGACGCCGGCATGTTCATGCTCGTCGACGTACGCGGTACCGGCCTCAGCGGCTACGAATTCATGCGCGGCTTGTATGAAACCGAGCGCGTCTCGGTGCTCGACGGCGGCGCGTTCGGTGCGGGCACGCGCGGGTTCGTGCGCGTCTTCTTCGGTACCGAACCGGCCGCGCTCAAGGAGGCTTGCCGCAGGATCGGCCGATACGTTGCCCGCTTGGGCGAGGTGCGGCGCTGCCAAGCCCGATCCAATGCTGTTGCCCCGAGCCGACTTGGCCTAAACTAGCGCACCATGAGTACCAAACCGCAAAGACCGGCATTCGGCACGATCTTGACTTCGCATATGGCGGTCGCGACTTTTCAAGGCGGCGGTTGGAGCGAGTACGAGGTCAAGCCGACGGGGCCGATCGAACTCTCGCCCGCGGCCCACGTGCTGCATTATGCCAGCACCTGTTTCGAGGGCTTCAAGGCATTCCGCTGGAAGGACGGCTCGGTGCACGTGTTCCGCATGGATCGCCATATCGCCCGCATGCGACAGAGCGCGCGCCATCTCGTTCTGCCCGAGCCGGACGCCGAGCAACTCGCTGCGATGGTGGCTGCGGTCATCGCGCGCTGCCGGGATGCCGTTCCGGAGGCGCCCGGCGCACTGTATGTGCGCCCGATCTTGTTCGGCACGACCGCCAACATCGGCGCGGCGGCGACCCCGACGGTCGAAGCGTCGCTGCTCGTCCTCGCGAGTCCGGTCTGGGATTACTTTGCCGGCGGCATGAAGCCGCTGCGCATCCTCGTCGACGATCATAATACGCGCTCGGCGGCGCACCTCGGCATGGTAAAAACCGGCGGCAATTACGCGGCGGCCATGGGGCCGACCCTGGCGGCACGTGCCGAGTATCAAGTCGATCAGGTGCTGTTCTGTCCCGGCGGCGAGGTGCAGGAAACCGGCGCCGCCAATTTCCTGCTGATCCGCGAGGGCGAGCTGTTGACGCGCGCGCTCGACACGACATTCCTGCACGGAGTCACCCGTGACTCGCTGCTCACGCTGGCGCGGGACCTCGGCTTCCGCGTCGTCGAGCGCAGCTTCGACATCGCCGAAATGCTCGCCTGGGCCGAGAGCGGCGAGGCCGCCTTGTCGGGTACCGCCGCGGTGCTTGCCGGGGTCGGAACACTGATCCATGCGGCGCGCGAATATCGGGTCGGCAGCGGTCAGGTGGGGCCGTTGACGCAGGCATTGCGCGCTCGTCTCGTGGCGATTCAACAGGGGGAAAGCCCCGATCCGCACGGCTGGCTGCAGGCCGTCTGAGGGGGGCGAGCCGGCATCAGCGCAGCTCAATACTCCTCGCGCTCCTCGTCGACATCGTCGTCCAAGTCCTCGTCGTCGTCATCTTCGTCTTCGTCCCAATCCTCATCGTCGTCTTCGTCCTCGGCGTCCTTCTCGGCCTTCGAACCGGACCAACCCTCCGGTTCTTCGCTGAGTTCGAGGTCGAGTTCAGCCCAGCCGTCGACATCCAATTCCTCGACGTCGCCATCCAGGTGCTGGATCTCGACGATCTCCCGATCCTCATCCACCTTGAGCACTTGGAACGTCTCTTCATTCTCCAAGTCCTCGTACCACTGTCCGACGGTCGGTTCGTACTCTCTGCCCACGGGGTTCGTCCTTTGCTTCAGATGGCTGCGCGCGCTAGAGACCCGAATATTAGGTAGGCTCCAAGGCCAAGTAAATGCCCGCGACCCAGGTATTGTGCAGGCGCTACCATACCTAAGTCATGAGTCTCGCCGAAGCCAAGAACAATGCCAGACCCTTGAGCCTTGCGAAGCGCCTGGTCGTCAAGGTGGGCTCGACCCTGCTCGTCGATGCCGACAAGGGCCGCCTGAACCGCGCCTGGCTCGAGAGTTTTGCGGCTGACGTTGCGCAGATGCACAAACGCGGCCAGCAGATCCTTCTCGTTTCCTCGGGTGCGATTGCGCTCGGCCGCCGGCACTTGAGTCTGGGCAGCGGCAAGCTGAAGCTCGAGGAGAGCCAGGCCGCTGCCGCCGTAGGCCAGATCCGGCTCGCCCATGCTTACAAAGAACTCCTTGACGAACATGGCATTACCGTCGCCCAGATCCTGCTGACCTGGGGCGATACCGAGCAGCGGCGCCGCTATCTGAACGCCCGCGGTACCTTGGGCACTCTGCTGGCGCTCGGCGCGGTGCCGGTCATCAATGAAAACGATACGGTCGCCACGGCCGAGATTCGCTATGGCGACAACGACCGGTTGGCGGCGCGCGTGGCGCAGATGGTCGGCGCGGATTGTCTGGTCTTATTGTCGGATATCGACGGCTTGTACTCAGCAGACCCGCACGAGCGTCCCGACGCGCGCTTCATTCCACGGGTGTTCGATATCACGCCTGAGATCGAGGCGATGGCCGGCGGCGCCGGCAGCGCAATGGGCTCGGGCGGCATGCAAACCAAGATTGCGGCTGCTAAAATCGCCGTCGGAGCCGGGTGCCATCTGTGCATCGCCGAGGGCGCGCATCAGCATCCTCTCAAGCGGATTGAAGACGGTGCTCGCTGCACTTGGTTCGTCCCGTCCAGGGCGCACGTAGCGACCCGGAAACAGTGGATCGCCGGGACGCTGAAGCCGGCCGGCGAAATTGCGGTCGACGACGGCGCCGTGCGCGCTCTGAGGCGCGGCAAGAGTCTGCTGCCGGCCGGCGTCGTGCGCACCGCGGGCCGGTTCGAACGCGGCGATACGGTCAGCATCGTGGGTCCCGACGGAGCCGAGGTGGCGCGCGGCATTTGTGCCTATTCGGATGGCGATGCGGCGCGAATCATCGGGCGCAAGTCCGTGGAGATCGAGCAGGTACTCGGGTTTAGAGGACGGGATGAAATCGTGCACCGAGATGATTTAGTGTTGACGAAGAGTCCATGAGCAGCGACGAGCGGGTGACCAGCGAAGGATTCGCCGAAGCCGCGCGCAATGCGCGCGCGGAACGCGCGGCGGCGCCCCTGCCGGAGCTGATGCGGGCTATCGGCCTGTCGGCGCGGGCCGCCGCCGAAAAACTTCAGCTTGCCTCCACCGACGCGAAGAACCGCGCCTTGCTCGCCGCGGCCGACGCGGTGCGCGCCCAGCGTCACCGGATCCTCGCCGCGAATGAGCGTGACCTGCGTGAGGCCGCGGACTTGGGCGGAGCGCTCGTGGACCGGCTGCGGCTCGATGAAAAGCGCGTGCTCGCGATTGCCGCGGCGCTCGAGGAGATCGCGCGCCTCGACGACCCGATCGGCACGGTCTTGGCCGAGTGGACCCGGCCCAACGGGCTGCTCATCCAGCGCCGCCGCGTGCCCTTGGGTGTCGTCGCGATCATCTACGAGAGCCGGCCCAACGTCACCGCCGATGCGGGAGCTCTGTGCCTGAAGTCGGGCAATGCCGTGATTCTGCGCGGCGGGTCGGAGAGCGCCCGTTCCAGCGCCGCCATCCACCACTGCCTGGAACAGGGTCTCGTCGTTGCGGGTCTGCCGAAGAGCGCGATTCAGCTCGTCCCGACGACCGATCGCGCGGCGGTCGGCTTCCTGCTCGCGGAGATGAGCGAAAGCATCGACGTCATCGTGCCGCGCGGCGGCAAGGGTCTGATCGAGCGGGTCCGCCGCGAGGCGCGCGTGCCGGTCATCGGCCATCTGGATGGCGTCTGTCACGTGTACGTGGATCGGGATGCGCAGCCGGAGATGGCACGGCGCATCGTGTTGAACGCGAAATTGCGGCGTACCGGTGTCTGCGGCGCCGCCGAAACCCTGCTGGTCGATCGCGGCGCCCTCGGGCAGCTCGCGCCCTTGGTCGCCAGCTTGCTCGATGCGGGCTGCGAAGTGCGGGGCGACGAGACGACCGCGTCGGTCGACGGCCGCGTCGGCCGCGCCGACGAACAGGACTGGTACGCCGAGTATCTCGACGCAATCATCGCGGTGCGGGTCGTCGACGGCGTCGATGCCGCGATCGCCCACATTGCTCACTACGGGTCGGGGCACACCGAATCGATCGTGACCGAGAATCCCGACACCGCCGAGCGCTTCCTGACCCGCGTCGACAGCGCGATCGTGCTACACAACGCCTCGACGCAATTCGCCGACGGCGGCGAATTCGGCATGGGCGCCGAGATCGGCATCAGCACCGACAAGTTTCACGCCCGCGGTCCGGTCGGCGTGGAGCAACTCACGAGCTACAAGTACGTGGTGCGCGGCTCGGGTCAGATTCGCGCTTGATCGTTCAAGCCGCGTCCGCTTCGGCGCGCCGCCGTTCCCGCTCCTCGGCCGCGCGGCGCTCATCGTCGATCGTGAGCAGCACGGCGGCCACATCCGCCGGCCTCTCGTCGCGTGCCGAGATGCCCGAGAGCGTTGATTCGGGCGTCAGCGAACCGGCCTCGTACAGCGCCCAGATCTCGCGCGCATAGTCGGTCTCGAGCAGATCCGGTGCGCTGCGGCCGAAGCTCGCGCGCATGTTGCCCACGTCGCGTTCGAACATGGCGTAAGCATTGTTGTTGCCGGCCGCATTGACCGCCTGGGGCAGGTCGATGATCACCGGACCCGCTGCGTCGATGAGTACGTTGAACTCGGAAAGATCGCCGTGGATCAGACCGGCGCAGAGCATGCGGACGATTTGCCGCATCATGAAAGCGTGCCAGTCGCGCGCGCGCTGCGGAGCGAGTTCGACGTCATTGAGGCGCGGCGCGGGCGATCCCCCGGCATCGCAGACCAGTTCCATGAGCAGCACGCCCTCGTGCACGAGGTAGGGCTTCGGCACGCGCACGCCGGCGGCGACGAGCTGGTACAGGGCATCGACTTCCGCGTTCTTCCATTCCTCTTCTTGCACGCGGCGGCCGTGCCGGCCGCGCTTGCCGAGCGCGCGCGCGTCGCGGCTGTTGCGGGTCTTGCGACCTTCCTGGTATTGGGCGAGCTTGTGGAAGCCGCGGCGTTCCGCATCCTTGTAAACCTTGGCACAACGGATCTCGTCGCCGCAGGCAACGATATACACTGAAGCCTCCTTGCCGCTCTTGAGGTTGCGCACCACCCGATCGACCAAGCCGTCGTCGATCAGGGGCTGCAGACCCTTGGGTACCTTGATCACGCGCCGATACTCATGGTGCGGACATTGTAGAGGAAACGCAGCCCCGCGTCGGTTTGCAATGTCTCATGCAATCACGATGTCCGGGCGTGAGTGCCAGGGCGACCGCGAGTTCCTCGTAATCCTCGAGCGTGGTGGTCACGAGTTCCGGCAGTTCGAGCGCGACGAGCAGACTGGCCGCAATCCGCCCGGCGGCGATCCCGCCGGCGAGCGCCTCGTTGCGCAAATGATCCGCGGCCGCGGCATTGCCCGCGACCAGGTGCATTGCCGTGATGGACAAATCCGCGCTGCACCAGCGCTTGCACGCGCGGGTCGCCGACGGGCGGGTGAGCGGTGCTCATTCCTCATCATCGCCGATCGGCATACCCGGTGGTGCGGCGACCGGAGGCGAGGGGAGGAACTTCACTGGATCGCTGGCGAACAAATCGATGCGATGGGCGATATACAGATCCGCCGCCGTGCCGGGGCGCGCTTGCTGGCGCAGGGCCTGCAGCTTGGCATAGACCAGGGCTCGCACCGGGGCGGAGGCCTCGGGGTTCGCGGCCAGACTCAGCAGCGCCTCGACGGTGCGGATATGCACCGCTTCGGCGACCAAGGCGCTGAGCGTCGCCGCGGTCGTGACTCCGTGTGGGGCCGGCCCCTTCGGCGGCGCCGAACTCGCGAGCGCGGCATCGATGACGTCGCTGAGCAGTGCGGGATTGCGGCCGTCGCGGGCGCGATACTCGAGCAGTCGCGCGGCGCGCTGGGCGTTGAACAGCCCCGCCAGCGTCAAGTCCGCGGCGCATTCGGCGGCGGCGATCGGATCGAACGTGAGGCCGGTATGCGCAGGGAAGGACTCCGGGGTACGCGGGAGTTCCGGTGGCCGCGGCGGCAACTGGCCGAGCAGGGACTCCGGCAAGCTCAGAAACTCCGGCGTCAAGGTCTTCAGTACCGCACGCAGCGCCCGCACTTGTGCGGCCGAGGCGACGATCGTCGGCGCCGTCGCACCGTCACCGCGCAGCTCGTAGCGATAATCGAGACCGCCGATTTCCTTGATCGCCGCCTCGGTTTGATAGCGGTGCAACAGATACAGCGGGACCAGCGTGTCTTCGAGCTCAGCCACGGGCTGACCGCCGCGAATGGCGTTCTGACCGAAGCGCCGCAAGGCTGCAGCGCGTATCGTGATGATGCGTTCCAGTTCCGCGGCCGGATCCGCACCGTTGTCCCACAGGTGCGCGTGCGGATGCGCGCCGCCGAGCGGCCGCGCATCCTCGTCGGTGATGAACTGCAGCCCGGTTTGCGCCGAGTCGGCGAGGATCTTGCCGAGCGCTGCGGCGGTATCCGTGTCGGGTGGAAACTCGCGATACCCATAGTCGATCGCGACTTTGTCCCACTGCCCGATGCCGATCGCATAGGCCTGCGACAGATCCGGCATGCCGGCGGCATCCAGGGTAATCCAAGGATGCGGATAGTCCATGACCGAGACCGATTGCTGCGGGCTGTGCGGGAAGGCGCTGGCCGCGAAGTTATGTGCGAGCCCGAGGGTGTGGCCGGTTTCGTGGGCCGCCAATTGGCGCAGGCGCGCCAGCGCCATCTTGAGCATCGGATCGTTCGCTTCCGGCAGTGCGGCGCCAGTGACGTACGGTGAGAGCAGCGCTTCGGCGATCAGATAATCCTGACGACCGCGCAGCGAGCCCAGAGTCACGTTGCCCTTGATGATCTCGCCGGTGCGCGGATCGGCGACCGCGTCGCCGTAGGACCAGCCGCGCGTATAGCGATGCACCCACTGAATGATGTTGTAGCGCACGTCCATGGGATCGGCGCCCTCGGGCAGCACGTCGACCTTGAACGTGCCCGGTGCCCAGCCGGCCGCTTGAAAGGCCTCGTCCCACCAGCGTGCGCCGTCGACGAGTGCGCTGCGTATCGGCTCCGGAGCGCCCCGATCGACATAGTATTGGATTGGTTGTTCAGCGATGCAGGCGTGCAAACAGCTCGGGTCTATCTTGCGCAGGCGATGTCGCACGATCCAGTGCTGCGTCAGCGGCTCGCCCAATGCCGCCGCGTAGTCCCGTGAGGGCATGTCGAAGTAGCCGGCACGCGGATCGTAGCGACGCGGCTCGAAGCCCGGCCCCGGCAGGGCAATGAAGGACTGGCGTTCACGCAAGGTCACTGCGTGCGCATCGGGAGCGACGTCTGCGACGAAATGCGACTTGGCCGGCGCATCGGCGACGAAGGTCAACATCGACTCGACTTCGATGTTTTGCGGAAAGGCGCGCAAGGCCTCCGCAACGATCACGGACAATGTGCTGTCGAGCTTGTAGCCCTCCTGATGCGCGGCCGCGAGGCTCTCGGCGACACGATGCGCGTCGCGCTCGAAGAATTCCGTGGCATCGACGAGCACGGCACCGGAGGCGTCTTCGGCCAGCACGCTGAAGCTCGCGAGCGTCGATTCCGCAAAGGACTCCCGCACCGCGAGCAGCTCGGCCGCCGCGGTCGCGGATGAGCGAAAGAACTCGTTGCGCTCGATCAGCAAGACCTTCGGGCCGTAGCGCTCGAAGCGCACGACGCGTGACCGCGCGAGCTGACCGCGATCGAGTCCGACGTCGTTCGACCCAAGGCCGTAGGGCAGCGAATCCACATAGAGGAGATCGCTGCTCAAATGCGGGATCTCCAGGTAGAGCCGCGCGCGCTTCGCATCCCAATGCAACGGCAGGAGTCCGGGCAGGTGCTGCAATCCCGCCGTATGCTCGGCGATCGTCGCCGCCGGCGCCGTGGAACTCGTTGCCGGCGAAATGGCGGCAGCCGCAATCGGGGCAGCCGCAGCGAGCGCGCTACCCGTGCCGGCAATCGCGCCGACGGTCAGCATCGCCGCTGCAGGGATCGCAAGTGATCTCATGCTCATCGCTCCAATCTCCGGGCGGAAAACTGCCGCAGGCGCTCGGCGGCCGTGCACAAAGTCTCGTCACGCTTGGCGAGGCAGACCCGCAGCAGGCTCATGCGCGGCGGTTCGGCATAGAACGGGGACAGAGGGATCGTCGCGATCTTCGCGTCCCGGATCAGCTCGTCGGCGAACTCGACGTCGGTTTTCTCGCTCAGGGCAGCATAGTCGACGAGCTGGAAATAGGTGCCAGCCGCCGGGACGGGCGCGAATCCCGAACCGCGCACCAGTCCCGAGAAAAGATCGCGCTTTGCCGCGAAGAATGCCGACAGTCCGAGCCAGCTTTCCGGGCAGGCGGCGACGAAGCGGGCGATCGCGTGCTGCAAGGGTGCGACGATGCTGAACGTGTTGAATTGGTGCACCTTGCGTAGTTCGCGCGTCAAGGACGCGGGCGCCACACAATAGCCCGTGCGCCAACCGGTCGCGTGCAAGGTCTTGCCGAAGGAGAAGACCACGAAGCTGCGCTGGCGCAGTTCCTCGTGGGCGAGGACGGATGCATGTTGCCGCCCGTCGAATACCACGTGCTCGTAAACCTCGTCCGCGAGGATCGTGATCGGCTGCTCGCGTACCATGGCCGCGAGCGCATCGAGATCGGCGCGGCTCGCGATCGTGCAGGTGGGGTTGTGCGGGTTGTTGATGATCAGCAGCCGGGTACGGGGCGTGATCGCCCGCTTGATCTCGTCCCAATCGTAGCGAAAATGCGGCGGCTGCAGCGGGATGCGGATCGCGCGTCCGCCGGCGAGCCGCACGGCAGGATCATAGACGTCGTAGGACGGATCGAAGACGATCGCTTCATCACCCGCACCGACGACCGCCTGTATCGCAGCGAAGATCGCCTCCGTGCCGCCGCAGGTGATCGTGATCTCGGCGAGCGGATCGAAGGTGACGCCGTAGCTGCCGTGCAGCTTCGCGGCGATGCGCGTCCGCAGTTCGACGACGCCCTCCATCGGCGCGTATTGGTTGTGGCCGGCGTCGATCGCCTCGGCGACGTATTCGGCGAGGCGTGGGTCGATCGGGTAATCGGGGAAGCCCTGACCGATGTTCAGAGCGCCCTCCTCGAGCGCGCGGCGCGACATGACCGTAAAAATCGTCGTGCCGACATCGGGCAGCTTGCTCGTGAACAGCATCGCCTCAGCGCTCCAGGGTGCTCAAACCGCCGGCCAGGGAATACACGTCGAGACCGTGGCTGCGCAGCTCCCGCGCCGCCACGAGACTGCGCCGTCCCGAGGCACAGACCAGCAGGTAGCGAGCCTCGCGCGCCAATCCAGCGGCATCGGCGAGCAGCTCCGGCATGGGGATGTGGCGCAGGCCCGAGGGTTCTCGCGCGAGTTCCTCTGCGCTGCGAATGTCGATCAGTTCGTAGCCAGCTCCAAGCGCCGCCGCGACCGAGCGTAGGACCACTTCCAGGTCGCCGATTTCCGCTACGGTTGCAGGCATCTGCACGTAAGCACAGCCAGGCGCGATGCACGCAGCGCGCCGCGGTGCGCGCAGCGATTGCATGGCAAAGCTCGAGAAATCCAGCAACAACAGCGCTCCGTCCAGCTGTCCGGGCATGCCGGTGAGAATCTTCACCGCGAGCAGCGCCTGCAGCGCGCCGACGGCGCCCGGCACCGGTCCCAGCACGCCGGCTTCGGCACAATTGGCAACGATGCCTTCGCGCGTCGCCTCCGGCCAGAGACAGCGCAGGCAGGCATGACTCGCCGCGGGTTTGTAAACCTGCAGCTGTCCCTCGTATTGATAGACGCTGGCGAAAACCGCGGGCTTGCGCGCCAGCACGGCCATGTCGTTGACCAGAAACTTGGTGCCGAAGTTGTCGCTGCACTCGACCACGAGGTCGAACCGTTCGAACAGTTCGCCCGCATTTTCGGCGGTCAGCCGCGCGGGATATGGTTCGACGATGACTTCCGGGTTGATACGGGCAACGGCCTTCGCGGCGAGATCCACTTTTTGTCGGCCGACGTCGGCAGGCGAATAAATGGGCTGGCGATGCAGGTTGCTCGCAGCCACGATGTCGCCGTCGACAATTCCGAGCCGGCCCACACCCGAGCCGGCGAGATATTGCAGGACGGGACTGCCGAGTCCGCCCGCGCCGACGATGAGAACGCGCGAATTCGCGAGCCTGGCCTGGCCCTCGGGACCGATCTCCTTCAGGGCGAGTTGTCGAGAGTGGTCGAACCGCATGCCTGGCCCGCGTTCAAAGCACGTGGTCGTCGGCATGCTCGTGGGCATGGGCACCAGCGGCCGCGCAGCGCTCACAATTGACCCAGCCGGAGTCGCCGTTGCGATAGTGTTCTTTCTTCCAAATCGGGACCCGGTGCTTGAGCTCGTCGATGATGTAGCGACAGGCATCGAAGGCCTCGCCGCGATGCGCTGAACTGACGCCGACCCACACGGCCAGCTCGCCGATCGCGAGCTCGCCGGTGCGGTGTATGCACAGCGCATGCTTGATCGGGAAACGCTGCAGCGCTTCGGCGACGATCAGATCGCCCTCCTTGATCGCCAGCTCCGCATACGCCTCATACTCGAGCCCTTTGACGGCGCGACCCTCGTTATGGTCGCGGACCCAGCCCTCGAAACTCGCATAGCCGCCGGCGCCGCCATCGAACAATTCGCGCCGGCTCGCCACGGTGTCGATGGCCGCGGCCCGCAGTCGGAAGCGCATCAACCGCCCGCCACCGGCGGAATGAAAACGAGCGCATCATCGGGACGCAGTGTCCGCGTCCAGTCGCTGAACTCGCTGTTGACGGCCACCTTCAACTGATCCCGTCCGAGCGTGAAGCCGTAGCGGGCCTGTAATTGTGCATAAACGGCCGCGGGAGTGGTCGCGACGGTTTCGAGAGTTTCCTCGGACCGGCCCGCTTGTTCGCGCATCATTGCGTAGTAATGGATCTTGAGCTGCATCGTGTGAGCGTCGCCGTTTGCGCCAAGTAGCTGCTGCGCCTGTGCATATTCCTCCGGCGTGTTGACGTTGTCGAGGGCGCGACGATTCGCGGGGTCGATGAGCAGGGCGTCGGCGCGGATGAGGAATTTGCGCGGGCAATTGTTGCCGGCGGCCTGATGGGCGGCGAGTAGCGGGGCAGCCGCCGGCTCCCAAATGGCGCAGAGTGGTTCCGGCAGGCCGTCATGCACGCTGCGGAAGGCCGTGGCGACGCGCACCGGATCCCGCGCCGCCAGCAACTGAGCCAGGGCTGCGTCGTCGAGGAATGGCAGATCGCAGGCGAGCACGAACCAGGCTACGTTCGGAAAACGCGCCAAGGCCGAACGTAATCCCAAGATCGGGCCGCCGGCGCAGGGCTCGCGCTCGACGCCCGTCAGCGCAGGGTCGTCGAGGATCAAAGGCTTGCCAGCGCGAGTCGGCTCGTCGGCCTGGGCGGCGCGCGCCGAAACGAACACCGGGTTCACATGACGACGGAGCAGCGCATACACGCGTTCCAATTGCGTCGCTCCGGCATAGACGAGTGCCGCCTTGTCGCGCCGCATGCGCGAACTCGCACCGCCGGCGAGCACGAGACCATATACGGGCGGCGGCCTCATGGTTTGGCCGTCCCGGTGAAATCGAGTTTGCCGCCGTCCTTCGCGAGCAGCCGCGTCTCGCCGATCACGATCTCGTGCGACAAGGCCTTGCACATGTCGTAGATCGTCAAGGCCGCAATCGATGCGCCGGTCAGCGCCTCCATTTCGACGCCGGTCTTGTGATGGACGCTGACCGTGCAGCGAACCACGGCGGCATCGCCCACGAGATCGATCGCGATCTTGCAGCTTTCGATCGCCAGCGGATGGCAGAACGGAATCAATTCGTGCGTGCGTTTCGCACCCATGACCCCCGCGACGATCGCGGTGTCGAAGACCGGTCCCTTCGCCGAACGCAGGCCGTTGGCGCGCAAAGCATCGGCCACTTGCGCCGGGAAGCGGACCTGGGTTTCGGCAATCGCCGTGCGTTTGCTCGCGGCCTTGTCGCTGACGTCGACCATGCTCGGGCGGCGCTCGTCGTCGAGATGCGAGAACGGCTTGCTGGTCATGGCTTCATCCGCCGATGTAATACATTTCGATTTTTTGCGTGTGCGCCGCGCCGAGGCGCGACGCCTCGCGCTGCTCGCTGTAGCGGTCGCTACGGCGCGACCAGACACCGCGGATCAGGTCCGTCAAGGCCGCATCGCTCGCCCCGCTGCGCATCGCCGCGCGCAGATCCAAGCCCTCGCTCGCGAACAGACAGGTGTAAAGCTTTCCGTCCGAGGAGAGGCGGGCGCGGCTGCATGCGGCACAGAACGGCTGCGAAACGGAGGAAATGAAGCCGATTTCGCCGCTCCCGTCGGTGAAACGCCAGCGTTTCGCGACCTCCCCCCGGTAGCTCTCGGACAGCGGCTCGATCGGCCAGCGTTCGTTGATACGCCGGGCAAGTTCACTCGAGGGCACGACCCGTTCGGGCCGCCAGGCATTGCGATTGCCGACGTCCATGAATTCGATGAAGCGCACGATCACGGGCCGGGCGCGGAAGCGCTCGACCAGGTCGAGTGCGGTGTGATCGTTGATGCCACGTTCGAGCACCGCGTTGATCTTGATCGGCGCGAGGCCCGCGGCGATCGCCGCATCGATACCGTGCAACACTTGCTCGACCGCGCCGAAGCCACCGCTCATGCGCTTGAATATGTCGGGATCGAGCGTGTCGAGGCTCACGGTGAGGCGTTTCAGGCCGTTCCCATACAGATCGACCGCATGCTGACCGAGCAACACCCCGTTGGTCGTGAGCGCCACGTCCTCGATTCCCGGGATGCCGGTCAAGTCGCCGATCAAGTCGGCGAGATTCGCACGCAGCAAGGGCTCGCCGCCGGTGAGTCGCAGTTTCTTGACGCCGAGGTCGGCGAACAGCCGCGACAGACGCGTGATTTCGGCGAAGGACAGACGTTCGGCGGAGTTCAGAAATTTGTAATGGTCGTGATACTGGTCCTTGGGCATGCAATAGGGGCAGCGGAAATTGCAGCGATCCATGACCGAGATGCGCAGATCATGCAGTGCCCGACCAAGGCGATCGACCGGGTGATGCACGCCGCGAATGTCGTGGATGACGGTGTTCATGCGCTCGTGTTCAGGTGCTTGGTCTACCAGCGGTAGACGCTCGCCACGAAGCCCTTCGGGAAGGTGTTCGGGCCGGGTGGCAGTTCCACGAAGCCGTCGGTTGCGGCGAGACTCAAGAAATCGCCCGAACCGCGCGTTGCGCGCGGGTGTGCCCAGGGCCGTCCCCAATCGTCGTGTTCGATCGTGATCGGCAAGAAATACGCCAAGGGGGATTCGAACGTGACCGGCGTGGCGAGCGCGAAGCGTTCCGGCATCGCGCGCCTCGTGCCCATGGCCGCACCGATCGCCGGAATCACGTAGCGGATCAAGCAGACCAAGGTCGAAACCGGATTGCCGGGTAGTCCGAACACGGCCTGACCCTGCGGTCCGATACCGAACCACATTGGCTTGCCCGGTCGTTGTGCGATCTTGTGGAATACTTGCTCGACCCCGAGTTCCATCAGCGCAGTCGGCACGAGGTCGAACCGCCCCATCGAGACGCCACCGCTCAAAATCAAGACTTCATGGGTAGTCAAGTGCAGGGACAGCCGTTCGCGCAGCAGATCCGCGTCGTCCGGTACATGATCATCGCCGATTCTCGCAAAACCACGCTTGCGCAAGGTCGCCGCGACGGCGTAGGCGTTGGATCGACGGACCTGATAATCGGCAATCGGGTCGCCCGGCTCGACCAATTCGTCTCCCGTGGAGATCACCATGACCGCAGGCTGACTGCTGACGCGAATGCGCGCCATTCCGGCCGAAGCGGCCACGGCGATCTCAGGCGCGCGCAGCAAGGTGCCGGCCTCGAGCAGCAGCGCACCCTGCCGGCTATCGCTGCCGCGGCGATGCACATTCAAGTAGGGCTGGCAATTCACCGCCGGCATGAGCGTGGCGATCCCGTCGGTGACTTCGATCTGTTCGACCGGAATCACGCAATCGCAGCCGATCGGCAAAGTGGCGCCCGTCATGACCTCGATCGCATGCTGTCCCGAAGCGAGCCTTACCGCGGCGATGCCCGCCGCCTGTGTGCCTTGAATCTGGAACGTACGCAGCCCCTGACGCGCCATCTCGCTGTCGATCGCGATGCCATCCATGGCCACCCGATCGAACGGCGGTTGATCGCGTTCTGCGTAGACATTCTCGCGCAGGGTCCCGCCGACACACTGTGTCAGCGGGAGGGACTCAATCGGCAGACACGTCAGGCGAGAGTTGATCGTCTCTTCGGCCAGACGAGGCGAGATGAGCGTACCGGCCTGCATATTGGAAAATCGTGCGGTGGACAAACTCCGCCGCAAGACCCCACTAGGACTTCTGCTGCTTGGCTTTGAAAATCTTGAGCTGTTCATTGAAGCGCCCGACCGCGGCCTGCAGTTCGTCGACCGCGGCGTTGCTCTTCTGAACGATGAACTTGATCTTATCGTCGTATTGCTTCTTTTGGTCCGGTGTAAGCTTCGAGACGTCCTTGGGCGTCGCCGCATCCTGCTGTGCCTTGAGGCAGTCCAGGTAGCCGTTCATCTCCGAGTTGTAACGCGCGTAATCCTTGTTCGCGGCTTTCATTTGATCCAAGGTCGCGGTCGCGCCATCGGGAGGCGCTACCGGGGCGGCGGGGTAGGTGCAGGAGTCTTGCGCGTGCGCTGCGGCGCTCAGGGCAAGAGCCAGAATCAGTGGTTTCCAAGCCTTCATCGGGGATCCTCTTTGAAATATCGGATGCGAAAGCCGATATTACGGCCTTAGTGCCTGCTACGGCCAGCGTTCCGCTGGTCTTGCGTAAGTTACTGATTTAACGAGGACGTTTCGGCGCCGATGGTCGGGGTGGGCTCACCAGCAGCGGGCGGATCGGCGGACACGCCAGCAAACAGACGCGTGATCGACGCGTGTAGATGCGTGGCCATCTAGGGGCGGCCACGGGACGCATCGGCCGAGCGCCCAAGGACCAGAGGTTTCCTTTCCGCTAAACTTGCCGATCTGCGCCCGTAGCTCAGCTGGATAGAGCACCTGGCTTCGAACCAGGTGGTCGGCGGTTCGAATCCGTCCGGGCGCACCAATTTCAGATGGTCCGACGAGGCCGTAATATTCAAACGACTTAGTTTTGGGGTGCTCCCTGGCCACTCAAGACCCACTCGGCGTGTCGCGAGCGTGGGTCAATTGGCCGCCCGTCGGACACGAGAGGCGTAGTCGAAGGGACTCAGCTAACAGATCTTCTGAGCGCGCTCGATTTAGATCGAGATTGCAGATGGCTTTTTTTATCGTCGTAATCAGACTCGCTCAGTCCTCCATGCAGTTTCACCAGATTGATGCCTGTTTGCCCCGAATGAAGCCCGCCGCGTCGGCTTTATAGCGGAGCGTCGAGAGCAGATTCCCGAGATTCGAGTACCAACGCAGGTTCGCTCTCGACACGGCGGGCAATGCAGTGCCGGCCACCGCAGACCAGATCATTGCAGCTGCACGCGAGCAGATCTCGCGCCGAGTCCGTCGCGGCAGTCCACTGTCATCGCCGAAGGCGGAAGGCGACTCGGGACTATCTGATGCTGAAGCTAGGCGACAGGGATTTCGAAACTTTCTGTCGCCTCTTCCTTGACCGCAGGCATCGCCTAATAGAATTCGTCGAACTCTTTCGTGGCACCATCGACGGCGCATCTGTGCATCCGCGTGAAGTCGTAAAGGAGGCTTTTCGCAGGAATGCCGCTGCGGTCATATTTGCGCCTCCGCATCCCTCGGAGATTGCAGAGCCGTCACAAGCCGACGAGCTAATCACTCGCAGGCTGCGCGATGCATTGCAGCTCGTTGAAATTCGGGTGTTCGACCATTTATTGCTGGCGGCGAAGTTCTGAGCTTCGCCGAGATCTGTGCTATCGAGCGCGCATCGCGGGTTATAACCCGACGAGATGACTGCAAAGATCATCGCACGAAAGATCGGCTTGAATTCCTCGTCGAACGGGCAGTTGACGAAAACTGCCTTGGAGGCAAGCGGCTTAGCCGCGCGCTGGTTTGCCACGCAGTTGCTCTGACTGCGCCCAAAATGCGTCTCGGATCGCTTGAGCCGTGGCAGAACGCCGGCCGGGAGCCGACATCAGCGTCCCGATTCACCCGCGGCTCATCGTGTCGACGGCCGAAGCCGCCATCGATTCCGCGATCGCGGGTCTCGGCGTGACTTATGTGTTGTCCTACCAGGTTGAATCGCCGCTGCGCGCCGGCGCGTTGCAGTTGCTCTTGGACTCGTTCGGGTCGCCGCCGCTGCCGGTCAGTTTTCTTTACTCGAGTCAGGGTCGACTGCCATTGAAGCTGCGCGCGCTATTGGATTTCGCTGCTCCGCGCTTACGAACTCGCGTGCAGCAGGCGCAGCTCGCTCTCGAATCAGTGCAGGCACCAGTAACGACCACGCGGGAATCTTGATACACCGAGACAATCAAGCGATCGAATATCGTCAATTCTTACCGCGATCACGATGTTACGGAGCTCGACGAACTCTTGAATGAAACCTTGCGCCGGGTGCTGCGTCTCATCCAAGAGCGATGAGGCCGCGCCAGGATCACCGCGGCGACGCACTAGCCGTTGTAACGGCGTGGGAAAAAAACGCGAAAGGTCGTTCCCACCGCAACCACCGACTCTATCTCAATGGTCGCATCGAGCATTTCGCAGAGGCGCTTGACGATGGACAATCCAATCCCTTCGCCGGGTGCGCCAATCGCCGTGCTGATTGGTATGCCCACGGTTGACTGTGCGGCCGGTTTGGAGTCCGCGTCGAGCGCGGCGGCGAGGGGTTTACCGGAAGCCGTGTGAAATCCCGGGCCCGTATCCGCGACGCCCAACACCCAGCGTTTCGCATCCTCGGCGCCGCTGTCGCCCCAGGTCACGGTGATACCGCCCTTATGCGTATATTTGACGGCGTTCAATATGAGGTTTTGAGCGATGCGGCGGATCTTCACCGCGTCCCCATCGGCCGCCAAGCCATCGGGTCCTTGACAGTGGAGGTAGAGACCGCGCTCTGCGGCGAGCGGTTGGATACCCTCGCAGAGAGCCTGCAGGAGCGTGCTGACATCGAGCGGTTCGATTCGGCGTGTCTCGCTACCGGCCTGGAGGCGCGCCAGACCCGTCACGTCGTCGAGTAAATGGTGGAGGGATGTGACGTTGCGCATCAGTATGCGCACGAACTCGTCGCGGTACTCGGCGCTCGGCCCGGATCGCGTGAGCCCCACCGTCACATTGGCGACGACGCTCAAGTTCCCGCGCAGATCGTGCGCGGCTTGCTGCCACACCGCGCCACGCTGCTGCTCCAACTCGCGAATCTGTTCAAGTGCGCTCTCGAGATCCTTGACGTGACCCGCGGCCTCTTGTTGCTGCATCGCAAAGTACTGACTCACGCTCTCTTCGATGCAGGTGTTGTAAAGCACCGTCCAGATTTGCTGGGCGCGACTGAGCGCCCCGATGGAAAACTCGGAATGGTCCAGGGGGTAGGCGCTGAGTTCCAAGACAACAGCTTCGTTGAGCTTGCCCAATTCGCGGGCTACCTGTCGCAAATTGTAGCCTTGTTTCCAGCGTTGCAGACCGTGCGCAGCGGCGGCCGCCTCGCCGTGAATATGAGCGGGATCCGGTCCCTCGATGGCTGCCTGGCGGAGGCTCCGCTCGAAGGCGGCGAGCAACGCCGGAATATGATCAATGAGTTCCGACCGCGGCAGCGAGTCCCCCTCGGTCAGTTGTGGATCGCGATGAACGGCGCGCTGCCAAGAGCGCACCAGTTCCGCATGGCGGTGTGCAACATGGTCAGCCAGCGCGGTCAGTTCCCCAGGGGCGTCTTGCAACTCTTCTCCAACAATCGCGCAAACCCCGATTAGATTTGCCGACCGATCTTGCCGCTGGGTGGCTTGCAAACCACCATCCGTCGGGTCGACAATACAGCTAGCATAAGCCCAATCACGCAGATATCAACTGGCTTATGTCAGACGCCCACGGAGCGCGGTCGGCGCTGATTGTTAGCGATCTTGTTGAGCGCCCCCAGAGGCGCAAGAGGGCTGAGAGGAAGAAGCTTTGCACTTAGCGGTGACAAAGCGCATGCTGCACACGCGGCTAAGGCACCTTCGCTGCATCACTCAGGAGAAACGTCGCTGGACAAGATTCGTCCAGACCGAGCAGCTCCGATCAAATCAAACCAAAAAGAGGAATGCTAATGTCGTTTATTGCCTGGATTGTATTGGGGCTGATCGCCGGATTCATTGCAAGCAAGATCGTGAACAAGTCAGGCGAGGGCGTGATACTCGATATCATCTTGGGCATTGTCGGCTCCGTCGTGGGCGGATGGCTGTTTCAAACTTTCGGAATGGCCGGTGTCACGGGAGTGAACCTGTACAGCATCTTGGTGGCGGTGGTCGGCGCGATCGTCGTGTTGGTCGTCTACCACGCTCTAGTGCGCGGCCGCGCCTAGCCGCGGATCTCTAGCCGCGGATCTAGAGAGGTTCGCAGCTACGTCTCGCTCGTGACTCCGTGCACACGGGATGAATCAGGGGTCTAGCGCGCCAACAACTTGGCATCGATCTCGCCGATCGATTTGACCCCCGTCAAGGCCATTGCGGTGCGCATCTCTTGCTCGATCAAGGCGAGCAAGTTGGTCACCGCGGCCTCTCCGCCGCTGGCCAGCGCATAGACGTAGGCGCGACCCAGCAATACTGCCTTAGCCCCCAGCGCAAGCATCCGGACTACATCGAGCCCGGAACGCACCCCCGAGTCGGCAATGATTGTCAGCTGATCGCCGACCGCGTCGGCGATCGTCGGTAGCGCCCGGGTCGTGGAGAGCGCGCCGTCCAACTGTCGGCCGCCATGATTGGACACCACGATGCCTTGAGCGCCGAAGCGTAGCGCGTCCCGGGCGTCTTGCGGATCGAGGATACCCTTGATGATGATGGGTCCCCGCCAGAACTCGCGGATCCATTCCAGGTCCCGCCACTCGATGCTGGGGTCGAAATTCGCGCCTAGCCATGCGATGTAATCGTCGAGTTGCGTCGGCTTGCCCAGATAGCGCGAGATGTTGCCGAGGTCGTGCGGTCGGCCGCGCAAACCCACGTCCCAAGCCCAACCGGGCCTGCCGCATGCCTGCAGGATGCGGCGCAGTGGCCCGAAACGCCCGCTCATTCCTGAATGCTTGTCCCGATAGCGCGCTCCGGGCACCGGCATATCGACGGTAAAGACGAGTTTGGTGACACCCAAGGACTGTGCGTGCTCCAGCGCATGGCGCATGAAGCCGCGGTCCTTGAGCACGTAGAGCTGGAACCAGACGTCGCAGCCAGAGTCGCGGACGATCTCCTCGAGCGGACAGAGCGAAACCGTCGAGATGATGTAGGGAATGCGTGCCTGCTTGGCCGCGCGTCCCACCTGAACCTCGCCGCGTCGTGCGTACATCCCGCCGAGACCCACGGGCGCGAGGCCACAGGGCATGGCGAATTCCTCGCCAAAGAGGGTCGCGGCCAGCGAGATATCGGCGACGTTGCGCAGCACGCGCTGGCGCAGGTGCAACGACGACAGATCACCGACATTGTCGCGCAGCGTCGCTTCTGCATAGGAGCCGCCATCCAAGTAGTCGAACAAGAACCGCGGCAATTTCGCCCGCGCGGCTGCGCGATAGTCGGCGCCGGATGAAATGATCATGAAGTCTCGAACGCTCCCGTGGGCGCACGCCGGTTGCGCAATGCTTCCTCAATTCGTGCCTCGAGTATTTCATACCGTCCGTAGAACATCACCGGCAGCAGCGCGAGCGCATAGAAAATCGCCGGCAGCCAGACGAAGGCGAATACGATGGCCGCGAGGGCGCGGGGAGTCTGCGGCACGTTGGCATGATAGTTGGCC
>Ga0116231_10001649_pt1 | contig 46112 bp, 40 predicted proteins | sample S1TSphgellanicum_2_FD_89695 | JGI IMG/M metagenome (GOLD analysis project Ga0116231, IMG submission 89695) | Host-associated microbial communities from peat moss isolated from Minnesota, USA - S1T2_Fd - Sphagnum magellanicum MG | ecosystem: Host-associated > Plants > Peat moss > Unclassified... | reverse complement strand
TTGACAAAATTTTGGATAATTTGTTGACATTTGTTGTATATTGTAGTAGTACCTTGGCAGCTTTTGACACTAATTATATTATTAATAAAAATGTTGAATTTTTTTATTAAAAAAATATTTTTTCAATGAGTAAAATTTTGTAAAAGGAAGATCAAGAATTCTTCTTCTGGAATGTTCTCAATTCTTTTTTCAACATGGAATCTTTAAAATTAATTTGAATAATTTTTAACACATATTTGCCAAACCTACCCATGTACTATGGTAATATATATTGCAAAATAATTGTGAGGGGGAAAAAAAATAGGATATTGAAACTTTGTGTTGAACTTTGGAACCAATGATATAGGCAACTAAGCCTAATTGGCTTGGATTCTTTTTCTTGACAATTTAACAAATGGCTTAGAGAGAGAGAGAGAGAGAGGATTATTACCTGTTCAGTAATGGTAATTAAGAGCCTCTTTACCTTAGAGTATTATTCTCTAAGTAAGGGTCAGATCCTGGTTTTTTGCAATTTTTTAATCCTTTGATTTCAACTTTAGCACATTTTTTCAAATTCAAGAACCTGTTGTTCGCCTAGTTTACAAATTAGATCTGGTTCCATGTAGCATTCCTCAATGCTAAAGATTGTATGGGCACAAAATTTTATGACAAATTAAAACATAGGTTAATATAAATATGGAGTTCAACAATTAATTTAATTCAATATTTAATTATATAAATTTCAGTCTACTCATCGAGTTTTCAAAAATAAAAGTCATCTTTCTTATCAAAAGAGATCGTGACCATGTGTTCAAGAATGTTTTTTTTCATGGTTTTGGTTTCAGTTTTGGATCTTGCACAAGACTAGTTATTTGGTTTGATTTTAGTGTCAATTTTAGCAAAAGGTTATCAAATTGGGTCCAAGTCATAAGAACTTGAACCTAATCCTCACGATTTAACTCTCCAAACCAAATACCCTCACTCACAACATTGGTATTTAGAAGTGTTGACCACTTATTTGAAACTATATTTAATTATCAACCTAAGTATTGATAATCTACTAGTTCGCTATTGGTTTTTTTGAAAACCAAAAGATAGCCTACCCATCTAATACATATCATTTCGAGAATCGACAAAACCCATATGGACCAAGTATTGAATTTTTAATTTTTAATAACCTGCCCAAATTATTGGAATTTCATCTAGGTAGGTTATCAATCTCAGAACCCCAAACATGTTTATGATAAAAAAAAAACCCTGATAAAATAAAATAAAATGAGAGACATAAACCCTATATAGCCTACCCTACCTAGGTAATATAATTGGTGATTCTCAAGGCGTTTATTTGGACAACCAACCTTTATGCATAATCGATGGTTATTACAAAAAATAATTAAGTAAATGGGTAACCATGTGTGGGTATTACTTTGACTACAAAATTGCTTCCTAATCAGGCTGGATGAATCGGCCAGCACAAATGAACCAGAACCTACCAGTGCACCCTGAAGGATGGATGGTAAGTGGTCAAGAATCAGTTTTCTGTTGAGTTCCAGTTCCCTTGCTAACCATGGTGGTTAGCTCAGTTTGCTTGTTTTGCTACTTACCACCCACTTCTTGTTAATAAGTAGTAAAAACAACATTTGTCTATGTATAAATCATCTACTTCCTTAGAACTCGTCTATTTTCCTACCTATCTGCCTATTATAGGATGTGCTTCTTAAAAGAATGAGTTATCAAGGTGAAACCAGATATTATTAAACCTAACCAGTGTTGGTAGGTTCTCAATTTTTAGAAAAACCTTCAGGTTTGGATTTAGATTTCTTTTCTAAATGAAAGACCTTCCAATTTTGGATTTAAGAAATATTTTCAAAAATTAAAACCCACCAATTCCAAGGTTGGGTCCAACCAAGTTTTTAGATTGTTGATTCCATGTCCATAGTTTTTGACTTTATGAAACTTGTTGCTTCCAAGTTCAATGTAGAGCCAATTTTAGACCTTTATTTAAGATGGTTCTAGAGTCAATTTGTTTTTTTTTTTTTTTAAAACATGATTGAAGCTGCAATCTACTTCTCGCCTTAGCAATGTTGTGAATCAAGAAACCAAAAAAAATAAAAATAAACAAACAAACAAACAAATTAGTTGGGGGGTTAAATGTTAAGTAGAACAACAACCCACACACAATCCCTATCCAAATTCATTAACTACTTAACAGATTGAGGTTAGTTCTCTCCATATTTTGGTAATTACAAAACGTCTAGTTTGTAAGTAATTTAGTCAAATTCACTATGGGTTGTTAGTTCAAAGCCTTTTTTTTCTCTTTTATCATTTAACCAAAAACTTATGAATTATTTCTTATTTAGCAAATTGATCATACCACAACCTTTTTAAAAAAATCTTTATCCCATTTTCCTCTTGTTCACACCTAAATTGAAAAAACAACAAAACTTTCACCAAGCTTTAACTAAAACTAAGTATGAGAGAAATACACCAATTAATCTACAACTTACAAACATCAATGCTTTCACCAAAGTTTAATTAAAACTAAGTAGAAAATTATATACCAACTAATCTACAACTTACAACCATCAGCAAGCAAGCAACATTCTCTTATAATGCACACCTCCACAACTTCCCTCCCCTTATATTTATTTTATTTTTACAAATCCAAATAATGTACAAGCTTTCCAACCTAATAACTCTCTCTCCTTCTTAGTTCCTCAAAAATTATTTTCCTCTTGAAAAAAACAAGTTCCTTCTATCCATATTCAGACCCCTTATTCTTGTTTCCTTGCAAATCCCACTTCACTTCCTTATATTGATTATTTTTATCTCTCACTTCTTGAATCTTTTTCCTTGTTTGTTCTCGTACTTCCTCCATAGTAACCAAGGTACCTTGGCTTTTGTTCTCCAAACATCTTCTCTACAAAGTTCCCATTCTATCTCTCATGATTTTTGCAACTTTCCTTGGGTTTCCCCTCCTATTTCTCAAAAGCACAAAAAGAAGACAAGGGGACTACATTTCTAAAATTCATTACAAAAAAAAAGTTAAGGTTTGAACAACTTCAAAATGAAACTATCCCAACATTAACCAAAAAATTTATTTGAGTGCACCACTCGTCAAAAATCTACTAATCATCACACTTACCATGTACATCCCAAAATTGCATAACAACTAAAACCTTATTATCCAAACTTGGCCTCCATAAACCCCAAAATGGCCTAAGGTTTATGATGTGCAAAACTAGACTAAACAATTCCTCCTAACCAAAACATCTCGCTAGCCTAAGTATTAGGCTAACCAACTTATCCTAACCAAGATTCTATATAGCCTACTATACATACGTCATTTAATACCCATGCACAGTAGTAAACAATTGCAAATGTGCACATCAAATTGCATAAATTTAAAAGAGATTGTGAAAGATAATGGACTTAGTTAAAAGTGTAATTGAAACTTTTGCTTTACAGTTTCGTCAAGTCATCAATATGTTCAAATGCCCATCTACTTTAGCACATTTATAACCATTTTTGTTATTCTTTAAAAAACACTTTATGATGATGTTATTTTGAATTTTGTTTAGGATAGATAATTAATTGCACATAGATTTGAACGATTACCTATTTGAACTCTAATCACTTGACTATGATTGTTCAATACACCAAGTCCTAGATTTTCTTTGAATTGAAAAACCTTAGACAAGTGTATGAATGGATGATAGACTAAGACTCCTGGTGTTCCAACTTTTACCCAAATAATACCAAAGTTTAAATGATGTGATACTTTCAATATCGGTGGAAAATTTTAGTTGTGTCTAACTTTATTGAACATCATAGACTGAGTTGATTTATCCAAGTTTCCTCCAAATCATCAATGATAGTTCATCACTAGTAGTGTGCCTTTTATGTTAATGATCCAAGCATATTAAATATCTTATAAGGTCACCCATCCTAGTATTGCTATACTTAAAAAATCAACTTAACTAAAACAAATTCTTTGTAAAAATACCATTTTCAAAAATAATAGAATGGCAAATGCGCACATCACCTTGTTGACTGTTTTTTGATTGTACCAAAAGTGAAAGCGGGGATGGGTTTGGGTCACAGTGAACCAGCACCCACCAGTGCACCATCCACTGGATGCCCGTTTTGGATGATCCTTAACTCAGTTACTACCTGGTTTCATCTTGGTAACCCATTCAATAAGAAGTCTAATATATAAACAGGTAAGTGAAAAAATAGGGGACTACTATGTAAGTAGATAGTTTATACATAGTAGGTAAGGGCTGTTTTTACTACCCATCTAGTTGGTAGGTAGTAAATAAAGCAACTGAGCTCAAAACCATGGTTAGCTAGGGAACTGGAACTCAACAGAAAACTGTTTCCTGATCATATATCATCCATCCTTGATGGTGCACTGGTGGGTGCTGGTTCACTATGGCCGTGGGTTTGGAACGTGTCTAACATGGTCCCATACATACATACAAACATCTATTTTAGCATATAGATTGTGAGGCCTAAAAATGTGCATATTGGTAAATTACTAGTCCGTACATTGTAAGAAACTTTGCACTCAATGGGAATTCTTAAACAAAATCCAATATCATGTCCAAAATGACCTTGGTTTCAATTAACGTGAATAGTGTTTAATTTCAATCATGTTTACAAAAACTAGATGGTTCTATGTAATTAAACTAAAAAGTGAAAACAAGTGCATTAAGCTCTTATATGCACCTTCGCTTGCCTTCAAATTACTTTCCTCGCCTCTTTATTCATTGGTACCATAAAACATGTTATAATGCACATGCACAAATGTACATGATGTTGCACAATTGTGCCATTTGGGTATACATTCATCAAATGGCATGTGCCTCTTGTGATTAATGTTATACCTAACACAACACCTTAGTCTAATTTGGTTGTTTGTTCTTACTTCCAGTATATGTTACTTCCACTATATTGCCTGACATAATGCCCTGACTTGTTTTAGGGCAAGTTCCAAGATATAGTGTAACACCTAATGTAATTTAATGCATTCCATTGGTTAATGTTAATTTCAACTAAACATAAAAATTTAAACCTTAAATCCTAAACCCTAAATAAAAAATCAAACATTATTTTTTTTTAATTTAAAAATTGATAACATATCTCTCATGCGTATTGAAGTCTTAATCTTTTACAACATTAAATCTAAAATGAAAATAGTCATGTTATTTTTATTATTATTGGTTCCATATGCGATCATATATTAATCAACATACCAAAAGTACTTAGATCTTATCAAATTACTCATAGATAATGAACACAAATAAAAGAGGAACAATAAATTTGCACATCTTAAGAACCCTAGAATACTAGCATAAGAGAATTAAAACAAAAGTAATGATTATGCTTCTCTATTCAAAAGGTGGAGAAGGCAACCTAAGAGACTATCGTGGGTAGGCCTATAAGGAAGGACTGTGCATGTCTTTGTAAGGTTTTTCTTTTTCTTTTTTGGTTTTTGTATCAGTATAGGTATTGGTTCAGGCTGGCCCAGGCAACATAGGGTAGCCTAGGGTGAACCAGGACCTACACTAATACCATGGTAAAAAGTTAAAACCCTAAATTTTCTAGGACCTAGCTCTAAAAGTTTTTAAATATCACCTTTTTTTCGAAGTAAATCGCAGTTGTCGAGTCCATATTTAACATGTTCTGGCTTGACATTAAAACCCTCAAATTTTTAGTTTTGATTTTGTTGAATGCATTCACACTCGATGTTAAGTCAATGTTGAATGAAAATCTAGGTAGTATCTAAAGTGACACAAAATGTTAAATAGGTGACAACTTAATGTTAAGTGAATGTTAGCTTAATATAAAATGTGTAGTTGCTGTAGGGTAGGGGTTTCTAGAAGCATCCAAAGCTTGGCATGGTTGCTGACATCTTGTTAATTTCATCAAATTTTGGTTTTGACAATAATTTTGTGAGTTTCTTTTAAAAGTCTCTCAGTTCTGATTTTTGAGAACTGGCTTCAATATCTCATAGTTCTCAAATTTACAAGAACTAGGACATAAAGAATCACTGAAATTTTTTTAAATGAAAACTTTGATACCCTGCCCTGATTCCTAAAGATTTTTTAAATAATTCAAAAATAGAACTGGTCAAGCTTTTCAAGCCCTTGTGAAAACTGGATCCAATGGTTTTCAAAGAAAATTAAAAGAAAAAGAAAAAAAAAGAATTGCCCAACATTGGTCTTTATTGAACACTAGCCTAACTACACCTCCAATAGGCCCCTTAGTTTGGGAACAGCCTACCATGGGCATCAATGTACCCTTAAATCCTAGGGTGGGCCAAGATAAGGGGCCTAGGACATGGCTACAGAGAAGTGGAGCCATTGACTTTGAGAATTTTAGTACTTGTGAGTGTTACTCATGATAAAACACAAGGTGAACGATATCATGAACCTAAACATAGATAGATCACAATGTGTAGGGTCCTTAGACCTAGCCCTTAACAAGTGAGAAACATCTTATGCTTAGAAATTGGTGTAATATCCCTCCAATTCTTAGAAGGTAGGTGTAATCTATCACTCTTTCCTAGGAGGGATATTCACAAATGCAAGGTGCCCTCCAAATACACTAAGAAATTTCTCCAATTGTTTACACATACACTTTTAGTGCATAGGTATAAACATACACATATTCCACAAAGAGGATTTGATTTGAATTAGCTTCAGTACCATTGCAAAGCATACAAATTGCCTTCAATCCAATGCACCACTGTTTAGCTTTGGAGCATTGCCCACCTTTCAATCCCAATAGGTAGGGTGTTCTTTGCAAGGGGTATTAGCCCAGGCCAAAAATGGTGACAAACTCTTTTGTGCAGAGAAATTTCATGCAGCCAATGGGAAGGCCCAAGCATGCACTGAAGGTGCCTTGCTTTTTTTCCTTTTAAGTTTGGGGGGGGAGGGATTTTTTTCCCATTTTTCTCTGGTTTCCAATATGTTCTCACTATGTTCCCTTTAAGTTCTCAATGGGTTCCTCCAAAATGTTCCCCAAGTTTCCAATATGTTCCTCAACATTTTCTCCATAGCACCTCACTTTTATCCCATATGCTTTGGCAAATGTTGTCCTCCTTTCACCTCTAATAGGTGGGCCAAAGGGGAAAACTCTTTACTTCAAAATAGAGCCTTCTATTTTGGGGAGCCTCCATAGTTTCAATTTTTGAGTGATAGGCCAATCAGATTGGCTCATTGCAAAAATAATAATAAGTAAATAAATAAAATTTGAACTTTGGAGGCACCTCATCTAATTTATTTAGTCATCATAACTACCCATGCAGTGGTATTAGTTCAGCAAAAATAAGTGACCACTACAGGTAAAAATAAATAATGTAAGGTTACCAATGAGATGAGGCAGCAAGCACTCAGGATGCTCCCAAGAATTGTTTTTCGGGGCCAAAGGGGGGGGGGGGCATTTCTAGGGTTAATTTGGTTCCCTTAGTTCCATGGACTCAAAACAACCTTTCTATTCTTCAATTAATCGAAGTTTGGGTACTACTAGATTGTGGGTGAGGGAGGGTTGGTAGAGGTCAATGACATTTCTATTGTGCAAAACTTTGTTAATTTTTGACAAAAAAATTTGGGCTTGAAACATTGTCCATGTGTGGATGGAGGGCCCCTCTAACCCACCCCATCAACCTCCTATCTGCCATGGGCTGGCCACCCAAGCCCTCATAAATCTTTGTATGGGCTGTTACTGGCCAAACCCTACCAAAACTAATTCAAGCCACTACTGGGGATTGGCAAATGAATGAGGCCTATCATGAAAGAAAAAACTTTCAACATCTTATATACCCACAACTAATTGATAGAAACAACAATAGAGGCTAGTTCACAATAGGATGCCAATATCAATAGCCTCATTGTATGGCAATTAGAGTGAAATTGACTTGGACAGAAAGAAATGTTTTTAATCCTTTCTTCCCAGTTTTATTTTTGAGACCTCACATAATTAGAAATAGAGGACTACCCACCATGAACACAATAGTTATGATGTTCAATCTCATGTTAATATCATTGTTTTTATGTTGAAATTCAAGAAATATATAAGTTTCAACAACCTTCTCAAGAACAAAATGAGAGGCAGAAGTCACTTGGATTGTGTTTGCAAACAGATAAGTGCATAGTATGCACCTCCTTCACCCCTGGCCAACAATTCTTCGTGTCGCCCTTGTTCTAAGATTGCCCCATCTTGTAGGACAGCTATCTTATCTGCACCTTGTATGGTTGACAACCTGCATAGGCATTCAGAACAATTGTGCCATGATCAAGACTCCACCAACAACACTTGTAGATGTACCACTTGCATTTTAAAAATCAGATCACAAATCAAATAGAATGTTCAAACCAGTGAAAACATTGAGCCTTTAGATTGGGTCATCCAAGCATCCACCAAGTGTGGAAACATGAGGGCCTTCTAAATGCCTTGCTTTCATGTTACTGATTTCTTTAGTTAATGTTAGGACTATCAAAACTATGACAATTAAAGACACATAAAAACTCTTAATTTCAAGATAATACTGTAGTCTACATCATTTGCTTTCAAGCTGACCTGTGGGCAACCACAATGGTAGTTCTTCCAACCATCATTGAGTCAAGTGCATTCTGTACCAAACGCTCCGATGCCATGTCCAATGCACTTGTAGCCTCATCCAATAGCAAAATTGCCGGATTTTTCAACACTGCACGTGCTATAGCCACCCTTTGCTTCTGGCCACCAGAGAGTTGTAGTCCCCGCTCCCCAGCAAAAGTGTTGTATCCATTGGGAAGTGCACTGAAGATGTTCATAAAATTAGTAAATTAGGCATTGCAATATTTCTACAAGTAATGGACTACAATTTCCTTTGTGTTAAACACTTGCTATCAAGAAATGGTTAGATTTCACAGTGATCGTTTCAGGTGCCATGGTACAATAATGAAGCGGTATTTACTAACCTGATGAAGTTGTGAGCATTGGCAGCACGAGCAGCTTCAACAATCTCAGCTTCAGTTGCATCCTTTTTCCCATAAGCAATGTTTTCTCGTAGACTACATGCAAACAAGGTTGGCTCTTGGCTAACTAATCCTATATGTTGGCGGAGTGATTGTAAATGCAAGTTTCGTATATCTTTTCCATCAATGATCACACTCCCTTGTAAAGGATCATAAAACCTCTCAATCAACCCAATTATTGTTGATTTTCCAGACCCACTCTGACCAACCATTGCAACAGTGCTCCCCACATCCACTTTCAAGCTAAAATTCTTGAACACCATGACATCCGGTCTTGAGGGATAAGCAAATTGGACATTTAGAAACTCTATATTTCCATCAACCTTCTCTACTTTCTCTGCTTTTGGATTATTTGCATCAATTTTGGTGCGGTGATCAAGAATCTCAAACACTGATGCAGCGGCTGCTGCACCTTTAGCTACATCAGGTGTAAGTGTCCCTGCTTCAGCCAAAACACGGACACTACTGACTATCACCAAAAACACTTTCAAAACTTGGGTTAGGGTGGCTTGGCCCTTGCTAGCTAAAAACCCACCATACCAAAAATAAAGACCAAAAGATGCATACAAACAAAATGTTGCTGCTCCAAGTCCAAGGCCTGCCACTTGCGATCGCACCACCATGTCCCTATTTGATTTTTCCAACTTTTTCTCAAAAAGTCTCAAGACCTGCCACAAAGATGGTATACAATGTCCAAGTGAAATCAACAATGTAGAAAATGAGTTTGAAAATATATAAATTTATGTATCTAACTAAAGCTTATCAAAAAGTCCTTAAGGACTCTTCCTGGACCAAAAACATAGCCATGTTCATAGTTCATTAGAGTTATTGGAAAACATAAATGAATGCTAGTTCTAGTGAAGGTTTTTCCAAGCATAAAGAGTTAGAGAAAATGTTCCTTTGTTTTTTCCTTGCTCAATTTTCATCTGAACATGCTTGGACCTCTAGCAATATGCCACCAAGTTAGCAAAATGGGTTACACACCATTAGCACTTTTCTTTTCAAAAGTTTTCAAATTTCTTTACAAAGGGCAAGTGACCAACATGCAAGGCCCTCACAAGTTCTGGCCCTTATTCACTCAAGCTACCACTCTTTGTTTGCATTGGAGTTCAAACTTGTGTAGCCCTTGCATGGGTGATTTACCCTAGACATTCTAATGCACACCTCTAAGCTTTCTACCATAATTTTTATCCTTAAGCCAAATCTCACCTTATCTTGGGCAGAGAAGGCTGTCACAGTGCGATGTTGAGCAACTGCCTCACTTGCCACTTGGGCTGCATTTTGTTGTGCTTGTATACTTGCCACAGCAATTCTTGTCAAGAGTTTTTTTTTCATGTAGTAACAAAAAAGGATCACGGGTTGTACTGAAATCATCACCAATGCCAGCTTCCATAAGACTATCAAGGCCACAATGAAGCTTACACTCATTGCACCAACCACTTGTACCAGGAGGGAAATCCTATCTCCCACTAAAGCTCGAATCTGCCATGCAATCAATCGTCCCACTTCAAAGTTTAAACTTTGGTTCTTTTTCATTTGAGTTCCTCTAAATCCCAAAATTTGAAAAATGTTCATAAAGTATATCCAAGACTTCCAGAATCTAGCAACTTGTGGAAAAGACTTCTTTGCAGTTTCAAGTTTTTGGGCTTGGTAAATTTGAGTTTCTTAATGCCCATGACACATTCACAAAAGGACCTATGCACTACTAAACCGAAGGCTTGTGTGAAATATTAAACAAAGACGTTTTACATGTTACAAGGTAAATGTGTGACAATGAAAAGGGAGCCAATTGCACACCATGTTTGCATCAGAAGCAAGACGAGCACATATAGCCCCACTTGCATTTTCATCACGATCATACCACCCAACTTCATTTCGTAGAATGTTTGCCAACATTTGAACCCGAATGCGCTTAGTTAAATACTCGCCAATAATAGCAAAATTGTAGTGTTGCAAGATGTTCACTGCGAAAGCAGCAACTGACAAAACCATAAAAATTGTTGAGTAGATCTTGACATCATGTTGCATTGTGCTAGGATCATTTGTGTAATATGCACCAACCGTGTTGCCTAGAACATAAGCATACGCTGGTTGCACAAAACCAAAACCAAGCGCCCCAGTAAGACCTAGAAGCACTTGTTTCCATTCTGGTTTGTTAAGAGCAATTAGGCGATAAAATGAAGGAACTTGAGGCTTGTCTTCAAAGCCTTGGTTTGCTTTGAATGCAAGAGCATTTGAATCTTCAACACTATTAGAAACTTTGGCTTGGATTCCTTGGGTGAAGGATGCATGAACAACTTTGAATGACTGCTTGTTGTGATGTGATGAGCAGGAACTTTCAAACTGATCACTAGACTTTACAACATCAATGTCACAGTCATAGTTTTCAGCTTCTTGTTGTGCTTCTTGTAAGTGGATGAGTGCTGCATATGCACTAGACTTTCCTCGAGCCAAAAGCTCATCATGGCTCCCCATTTCCAACACCTGCAATTCAACTTTCTCTTCAATTCCCTAGACTTTGGAGAGCTGGTTGATATTCAATTAACTCTTTGTTCCTCTTGATGTCAAAAGAGAACCAAAAAACTTCATAAGAATGTGCATGCACATACCTTCCCAGCTTGGACAACAGCAATGTTATCAGCAGTGCGAACAGTAGAGAGACGATGAGCAACAACAACAGTGGTACGCCCTACAGCAGCCCTCTCTAGTGCTTGTTGCACCACTTTCTCTGATTCTGCATCTAGTGCACTTGTTGCCTCATCAAGTAGCAACACTGGTGGCTTTTTCAACATTGCCCGTGCTATTGCAATTCGTTGTTTTTGCCCACCTGATAGTTGAACTCCTCGCTCCCCCACCTATACAACACCCACAAGTGAACTCATGACAATTTGCCAATCTTCTTCTTGCAATTCTAACAAAACCAAAGAATTTACACATTCAACCTTAGAAAGACAAGGTGTGTGTTTGTATGTACCTGGGTATCAAATCCATGAGGTAGTTGTATGATGAAGTTGTAAGCATTTGCTGACTTAGCAGCTTCGACAACTTCATCCATGGTGGCACTATCCTTCCCATAAAGAATGTTCTCCTTGATGGTTGTGGCAAATAGAGCAGGCTCTTGACTAACCAAACCAATTTGGCAACGCAACCATTTGACTTGTAGCTCCTTGATATTCACCCCATCAATCAATACTTCCCCAGCCAAAGGATCATAGAAGCGTTCCAACAACGCTATAATTGTTGACTTGCCAGATCCACTACTCCCCACTAATGCCACAGTCTTTCCTGCATAAAGAAAATACATCACAGAAACTTGGGGACTACTTGTTGAACATGAGAAGATAAGAAACTGGGAAATAACTTGATGAGCAAAAAGCTTCCTTCAACCTTGTTTCCTTTACATATGTCAGATACTCATCATGCTTCCCACAAGCTTCCACACATGGACTACATCTCTGATCATCTCTTGAACAGTGTGAGGGTAAATCAATGGCTTGATTGATTTGCAACCTCTCTTATGTCCTTTGTACCTGCAGGTATACAAAGAGAGAAGTTTTGGAAGATGGGTGCTTCTGTCCTAGATGGATATGTGAAGTCGATGTTACGTAACTCCAAATTCCCTTCCACTTTGTCCAATTTTCTTCCACTCACATCATCCGCATCAATGGGTGGTACACGGTTGATGAGCTCGAAGATGTTAAACGCAGCAACGCACCCTTCAGAGAAAGATTTGAAATGTGGAGTTGCATTTCCAAGTGCTCTATCATATCATCACACCACCCAGAAAAACCTTCCCTGTGGATTGATTTCATACATATGTTGCAAAGAACTCTTCTTTCTTCTTCTTCTTCTTAGCCTAGTGTATTCCCAAATGTTCCCAAAGACTTTGCCCATGTGTTCTTTTATGAATTAGATGTTCTCAAACACTTCCAATACATTAAACATGTGTTTCTTAGAATGTCCTCTCGCATGTTCCTAGTAATGCCATTTTCTTTCCTGAACAGATGGACATGTAGACATGAACCTCCTACCCAAGATGGCAAATCATATGAAACTTGTTGATATGATGGAGAGACCTGTCATCATAACTTCCAAGAGACTTTGGGTGCAACCATTAATTGATTAATTATTATAAGTGATATTAAACACTTAACTACTAATAAGGGCAAATTCTGGTCATAACCGATCAGTTTTCCAGAAGAGTAATTTTCAACTGCTTTATCTCCTTTCTTTCCGAGTTGATTTTTTTAGAAATCATCCAAAGAAATTACTTGTTCACGAGCATAAAATGTTTGTATGGAAACCTTACATGCCACCCATAATGACTGCAACGCCCGCATACAAAACTTCAGCTCCATTGGCATACCCCTCCAAGATTTGTTTACTTCCATACCACGCCATGAAAGCCCAAATTGCAAAATTCACACCTACGGAACCAATTGCCAATCCCTTGGCAAGCCCCTGCTTAATCCCCAGCTCCACTGTTTTGTTCAAGGAGTCTGAGTATGCCTTCACAGCTGTCTCTTCACCAACAAAGGAATACACCGTGCGTACGGATGAGATGGATTGCTCTGCTATAATTCCAGCCTTGTTGTATGCCACTTGCATTTGTAATGCTAAGCCAGAAATTGCCCGGCTGTAGAATCCACCCGGGATCAACAATAATGGCAAAAAAGGAAGTGTGACTAAAGCCATCCTCCACACCAGCCAGAACCCTAGCAGATACCCAGAGATAAACAATGACATATTTTGTATGAAGTTGCCCACCTGCAACCCCCCTCCATACTCAGGTTCCACATCAAAGCCATGTCTTTTCAAGGTGGGGGGCAACATTATGAGGCCGATGCACATTTTCACATAGGGGAAAATCCCAAATATAAAACTATTTCTCCGTTATTTAAAATTTCCACTCCCAACTGATATTGCACTAGGAAACCTTGTACCCAGTTTAGAATTCAACTCTATTTCCTTAGTACATACAAGTTGAAGAACAATCTAGGTTTCTAATTTCACCAGCAGTTTTCTGGAGGTTCTTTCACTCATTTAATCTCTGGTGCCGAGACAAAAGTACAAGGGTCTCTGGTCTTCTACATTGCCTGAAGCAATTTTGTCTTGCCCAGGTTCCAGTAAAACTAAGATGGGGCATGTGGGTGTTGGAAATTTGGAGGGCTAACCTTTTCACTTATGGCTTCCTGAACAACCATGGTGTCGGCCGAAACACTATTCACAACTTCAGAGGTACTGGTTGATTCATTGTCAAAATATCCTACATTTTGACGCATAATTCCTCGCAAGTATTTCGCACGGATCTTTGCACTCTGTCTTTCACCAGTCCACATCCAGCAACTTGCTTCTGCACACCTCCAGAAGCAAAAACTTTTAGCATTTAACCCCAAAATGTCAGGGAAAGCCAAAAATACACTCAAAGGAGGACCAAATGGGTTTGGGGTTTAAGGGGTTAACAGGTTATTTCAAGCTCAGTGTTACCAGAGAACATATATAGCCTGAACATATAACCTGAACATATGTAGCCCTGGGTTTGAGAACACCTAGATGAAATCCATGAGATGCCCTTTTTGCAAGTATATGTTAACAAATGCAAATAACCTTGGAAAATGGATACAATTCATAAAGAGCATAAGCAACAAAAATTGACTTTAAACTTCACACTTCAAGTTCATGGTTTCAGTTATGTGTAACCCCTCAACCTCATCGGCTTGGCTTCAATCAGTTGCTGAAACACAAAAAATGCCACCACAGAAGCAGAGCTACTCAACCAAAGTTCAAATCACAGTTGACAACAACACAGACACTGCTTTATGAATACCAACGTGAACCGAAATGTTGTCTAGACCTGGACACTTTGGCCTACCAACTGCTTAGACCCAATGGAGGAAACCATATGCTGTTGTCAACTTCCGTCTCTTAGGATTAACATATGTGATATGCACAACAAATTTGATAAAATCCTTGTAACAACTTCTTTCACCAGTTCCTATTTGTATAAATGTGTGAAAATAAAAACATGTGTGAGTGTGTGTGACTTTGTTAGTTTCAATAATGTTGCCCGCCAATCTAGTAGCACCCAACACTCAATAGAACTTCAAAAGCTCCTCATAGAATTTGAACATGCATCTCCCTGTCCATAGGTAATAATATACTTGATGTCTTTTTCTTGAAAAGTAGTCCAATGGAAGGCACAAGTGTGGAAGAGATATGAAAAGTCCAATGAAAATTTCAGAAAATGGATGCTAACCAAGGTAGTTGGTAAACCAGCCCACAAGGGAGACATACACAAAATATGTTGAATTCTGCAAAATAACCACCCCTCCTCCATTCACCCCCCCATTTCACCAATAAGCAAACTTCAAAGAAATTCAGCTACTTAAGTTTTCATCAAATCATTTATACCATTGAAAAAAAAAAAAAAAAAATTTGGTGGAAATTTTTTTTCTATTTTTCAAAAATAAAATTTGAGAAAATCTTGGAAAAAACATTTGGTTTTCAGCAACAAAAAAAATTGCCATTTTTGTGAAATCAGAAACTTGAGAAAACAAAACACTGTGCTTCACAATATACCATATTCCAGGTACATCTCCATATATATGTATTCATGAGTCTGAAACATTCAAAGACAGATTTGCCTCCTTTCTTGGCAATGGGCAACTTCTGATGGCATTCACTTGTAGACAGGTAAGGCAGTGCCATCTTATTATTATGCCCTGTATTGCCTCTATAATTGTGCAGAATCTGCAATGGGAATCAGCAATCCCAGGCAGATTCTGCACAATTAATGTGAAGCCTCCAATTGGCTTGCCCACAGGACCTCCCTGGGAACCAGAATCGCCTGCCCACTCTCTAGTAAGTAAGTACCAATTATGCAAAGACTATGCACACTCTTGTCTTGCTTGAATGGGTGATTGCTCTGGGTGTTGCTAGTTGGGGGTGCAAAGGGATGGGAGCCCACACCTGCACCCCATACTGTAGACCTTGCTTGAATTGAAGTGGTTCAAGGAAAACCACAAACCCATTTTCTTTTTTTTTTAAATGACACAAATGAAAGAATTCATTGCAAAGAGAACCAATCCAAAATTTTGGAAACTCACAAGCATTCATTCAGTGTGCCATGCTTTAAGAATGTCTGGTAAGGAAGCATTATCGGACACAAGAAATATCCACAATATGAAGGAAGGAGGGTTTCCAATGCTCGAGCATGTCTGGTAAGGACGCATCATCAGACACAAGAAATATCCACAATATGAAGGAAGGAGGGTTTCCAATGCTCGTGCAAGCCTTAGTCACGTGCCAAAATTACTAACGTACCTTGCAAGTTCTCTTGTACAAAAGCTGTGGATTTGACTCCAGATTTCTGAACGAGTTGACCACCCTTTCCTGGACGATAAACAATGCGGGGAGGATGAGCCCATTGGATATGGCTGCCAGGGTGCCCAAAACCATGAGCACAACATCCACAAGGTCTGCATACTGGTACAACTTGTAATATGGCACCATGTTCCTTTTCCTTTTGTGATTCTTGGATTCCTCAGGCAACTGATTCTTATCAGACCCAAGTTGTTGTTGTTGTTGCTCTCGGTGTTGCGGTATTTCTCCATCACCCTTATGCTCCTGAAGCTTCATGTCCAGGGGTAATGCTTGATGAGCAAGCTCTGGTGCTCCAAGTTGACCCATTTCTCTCCAATTTTGTTCAACTAGATCAGTTACCCGGGCTACTGCATCACCTCACCCACTCCTCTAACAGTGCTAACTCCTCCTGGGCTTGCTCCTTTCAGATTACCGAACACCAAGAGAGGCCGAGCCTTCTTGGCGTTTTATGGACAGCCGCCCAAAGTGTACTATCCAGCTCCACAGATGCCACGTGTATATCGTTTGCTAGTCATCTCTTTACGCAAGCTAATTTGTGAACGCCTACAAAATGCCTCATGGGTTCTTCTTATTCTGGGTAAGCAAGCGTTCATCCAAATACACTATGAATCGGTTAGCATTCATCCAAATACACTACGAATCTTGTTGGGGGCTTTTACTTCTGTTCACTCCCCATTTACACTTCCATGCACAACACTGGTCAAGACCTTGACACTGTACCCAGAAACAAAAAGCTTTGTGCAGAAGAAGACACTTTCTTGTGCAAAAGAGACTCCCGGAGTCCAGTGCTTCATCAGCCAGCAAATATCTGTACAAGACACACTATTCTCAGACAAGGGGCATTTTTTTTGTCCTCAATTTTGTGAGGTAGGTCGACTAGTGATCACTTGCAAGAGGACTTAGCCAAATTTGGCTATAGGTCAAAAAAGCAAAGTAGAATTTTTTTGAAACCCTATTGGTACTATGTACACTATCCTCTGAAACAAGAGTTTTTTTTTTCTCAATTTTGTGAGGTAGGTTGACTAGTGCTCATTCACAAGAGGACTTAGCCAAATTTGGCTATAGGTCAAAAAGCAAAGTAGAATTTTTTTGGAAACTCTATTGGTACTATGTACCAACCAGCGACATGCAAGAACCTATGGTCCAAACATGGATATTTCAACTCTTGTTTCTTTCCTTAAAATATGGCGACATTGGAGGATTGTTTCCCCAAAAAAAATCCTTCCCCCCTTTTTTGTGGCCAAGTGGGGGCAAATTTGGCCACCAAAAAAGACAAACCCTGGCATGCTCAGAGTCTCAGAAACACAATTTGCGGAACAGCAGCCATAGAAGCTCAAAAGATGCTGAAACAAAAAAATGCTTTTTATAATTTTGAACAAGCGCTTTAACCTAGGGTAAGTTTTCACATTGACAAAATTAATAATTATTTATTTTCAAAAAAAATTAATTTTGATTTTATTTTATTTTTCCGCTATCTAATATGATATTTTCATATGATTAGGGAAATTATTCAGAGTGTAGGCTATGAGAATTATGATAATTTTCATCTTGTCAACTTCATTTTTTTCACAAAAATTTGTTTCACTATTTTGAGGACTATTTGATGATGAAATAGACATTAGGGTAAAGGTAGGTACTCTCCAAACTACATAAGTCATCAGTGTTTTTTCTTTGTTTGTGTGGAATTGTGACATTCTGGTGAGAAAAACCAAAAAGTAAAACGCTAATATTCTGTTGCAATTCCATAATTCTTTAGGGAAAAATTCGTCAATTTTTTATTTGAGGAAAATATATGTTTAGGGAATTTTTCATCACCTTTTCATCAACTGAGTTTTCAGTTTGGGGACAATTTACTTGCCAGTTTTCTTCTGCTTGGACAATTAATGAAATTTGTCACCAACTTAAGCTAAATCTTTTTTGGGATGCTTACTTCTGGTGCTATATCAGAAAATTGAGGGTGATGAGAATCAGTGTTTTTTCTTTCAATTTTGTGATGTTGCTCAACTGGCAATAGTCCATAAGTACATTTTGCCAAATTGGCAATATTCAAAACATGAAAGTATAAAATCTTAAGCACCCATTCATTATTGTAGGCAATTGTGACAATGTTTGGCAAGTTTTTTTTTCATTTGTTGACCCAAAAAAAACTTTAAATAAGAAATTTGTAACAGAATTTTCTTTTTGAAAACATTTTTCACAAAATTGTGAAAAAGTTTAGGGAGCACTCATCAACCTTTGCTTGATTTTGGCTGAAATTTCTACCAAAGCTTCTAAATGTGTAAACTTTGAATCCAAACTTTGAATCCAAGGGGTGCCTTGTTTTGGTACATGAGTAAGGATTAAGCCTATTTAAGTTGCCAAAAAAACAATTAAGATTTCTTTGCTTGTGTGTATATGCCCCCACTACATGCAACTTTGACCACTCACATCTTCTTCATCCCCAATCTTTTTTCTTTTTTTTTTTCCACCACATTCATTTGAAAGCATTCTATCTACCTTGTAAATTTTGAATTTAACGAAGAATAGTAAGAGGGTAAAAAAAAAATTGGAATATCTTATGACAACTTATAATTGCACCAATTACACACTCAATGGAGACAAATTTTCATTTCTCAATCAAATTCCAATTTTTTTACCAAAAGATTGAGCTTGAAGTTGCCTACAACGTGTCGAAATAGATTTTTAGAATCAATGGATTTGACATGTTTGTTGGGCACGTGGGTGGCTGCAACTCCCTCCATGCACTTGGGACTATTTTCCTGCTATGACTTTTAAAGGGTTAGAGGATGATCAAAAGTTAAATACCTTCTAAGCCCTTTCTCCTTTAAAAAATGAATACATATGAAAAAGCTCCATATCTTCGCAAAAGTACATATCTTTCAAGTGTGGAAATTGTCAAGCCGTTCTGATTGTCTTATTAACAGACAAATGTCCTCAATTAAACCCTATCTTTGAGATCTGCCCATGCAATGTATATGCTCTATGTCCAACCATGTTGTTGTAGGCCCCATCAATGACAATGTGCATTAAACATGAAGTGCATCTAGTAGAAAAAAACATCTCCTGATATTCTTATCATATTATGTGAAGCCTTTTTTTTTGAAAAATGTGCTTCACATTGAAGGATTTGAAAAAAAAGGTTGCCTTTCACATCTAAAGGGTCCCACAATTTTCACATTGAAGCATTCCCAAAAAAGTTCCCTTTCACATCTAAAGGGTCTCACAATTTTTTGCCCTTCACTAGAAAGGTTGGATGCAATTCAAGGGCATTGAATGTTTCAAATGTAAGGCTTGTTGTGAAGTTGGGTTTGAAAATGAAGTCTTGAGCACCCATAGTGGTAGTTTTGGCCTTTTTTTCTTGAGGCCTAAATATGGTTGCTATATTTGGCTTGGGAAGTGTTAAATCTGGTTTCAAAGATCGAGTGTTCTTTTGTCTTTTCCTTTTCTTGGGTCAATTTTGTGATGTAGCTGGAAGTGGCAGGGCTATACCCCACAAGAAGCCATGTAATTAAATTTGCCTATTAACTTTGAATCCCCAAAAGCTTGATCTAAAATTAACCATGGTAATGTAAAATCTTATTAGGCAATTTGTTCGACTTTGGAATTTCACAAATATAGTAATATTCTACATTCTACTTAGTTGAATGGAGCCAATCGATCAACTTTCAAATTTTTTTAAAATAAAGTTGATGGTGAATAGTTCATAATCATTGGTAATTACTCATCTGATAACTATTTAGGTAGGTGTGAATAGGCATGCAATAAGTCCTATCACTTTGGTATGACTTATTTAACTCTAAGTTATGTTAGCTTCAAGTGTGAATCAACTTTCAAGATTTGATTTCAGGGATTTTCTACGGTGAAAAATTGTATTTCCATTCTTGAAAGAAACTGATTTGGACCTAAATAATGCAATTTCAAGAAACATTAGCCATAAACTTGAAAAAAAATCTTAATAAAGAAAAAAACCATAGTTCTAAAATAAATTTCAGCCAATAACCAAAAATAAAAGACAATGTTTTTATGAAAAAAACATATTCAAAATTTCAATGCACACTACAAGCACTAATAGGGAAGTTGAACCCTTGTCTCAAAAAAAAACTTTGTGCATGTGCAATAGCAACATGGTTACACCCACAACCCATCCCAACCCTATCCACGTTAAGCAAAAGATTCCAACTTCAAACAACAAACCAAAAAACATCATGAAAAATTAAAAACCCCAAGCCCCACTTTGCATTTAGAATCCACTTTCATAAGACTCCACTCAACATTAACAATAACACATCTTGGGTTTTTCAACCGGTTAATAAAATAACTATTGTCTTTTTCGACTACAATTATAACTACAAGTTCATGTTAATGACTACATAGTTATAAAAGACATTGTGATGCCACTTGGCATTATCATTTTGCAATTATAATCAATATCACAACTTGAAGGCTTTTAAATTTTCAAAAATGTATTTTTAATCATCCAAATTTAGGTAATAACAAAATTCCATTCATTCTTGCAACTTTTGGTGAATAATAACAATTTATGGTCGTGTGATGTTGATGTGGCATGTCACATGGCAATGAAATTGACTAGTAGTCGCAACACCTCATGATTTGTGACACTAACTTAAGATCATGCTTCATGTCATTGATTTGATGAATTAGTCTCATTTATTAGATAGTTGAAAATGTTGTTGTCCTTTGCAATTAATATCGACTTGGTTTTTCATGTGATGATGACATGGCATGCCATTTAGCAACAAGGTGTCACAAATTTTCATGGCAATTTATGATTTTTTGTGACACCATAAATTTTTGTGTGTTTTGAATTTATGGCACCAATATTTATCATGGCATGCCATTTTTTTTTTGTGCCATGAGGTTTTTGAAATCATGAATTCACATGCATGTGTATGTGTACTAAACAATCTATTGTTAATTGTAATTATGATTATAATATTCATAATCGTTTTGAAAAAGGTGACACATAACTCCTTGACTTTTTAACTACTTAACACACTAGCTTAGGTTAACATACCTATTAAATTAACCTATGTATGTAAGCTATTTAATAAAAACCTACTTTGTAATGTAAGCTACCTTGTGAGTTACTTAACTAGACATAATATATTTACATTTAGTTTGTTTAAATATACCTAACATAGAATACCCTATTAATAGGTTAACCTAGGTAGGTTTGCCTAGGTTCCTAACTTTAGGTTTTTTGCCAAGTCAACCTAGGTAACCTCATTAAAAAATATTTTATCAAGTTTGTAACCACCTCAAGTTTGTGCGCAACTAAATGCGACTATGATGTGACTAGATGCAACTTAATGCAACTATGATGCGACTAGATGTGACATAATTATCTTAGGGTTTTTTCTAGCTTAAAAATGCTTAAGTTAGCCTAGGCTAAGTTAGAAAATAATATAAGTTGACAAACTAGTTCATCTTAAGTCAACTTAAAGAGGTCTAAATCTAGGCTAAATTAATAGGTAGTAAATAGGTTAACCAAGGTCGACCTAGGGTCGCCAAAGTTAATTCAAGGTTAAAAATTTTAAGCTTTATAAATTTGTGTTAAATATAATTGGTATAAAAAAATGTGATAATGCGATGGATGAAGACTTGAACCTCAAAGTGAAGGTGAAAGGTTCAAGTCTTCACTTTTGCAACCTATGATACCTAGGCCACTTGGTTAGGTTAAGTAGCTTAATCTAGGCTTCTTGGGTTAAGCATTTGATGTCCATTTTTAATCTAGGCCACCTACCCGAGGTTGCCTAACTTAAGTAGTTAGGTTAAGCTAAGTTGACTTTTGGCTAGGCTAGGCAACGTAACCTAACTAAATTAAGCTAGGTTGACTTTTGGTTATGTTAACTACATGGGCTAAAATAAGTTGATTTTTGGTCATGTGCAATGACTCATAATGTATTTATAAATTTTTGACACATGTCGTCCATCCATCGAAGCATTTTTTGTAACACTTAGTCGAATAAAACGACTAAGTTGAGATGGCATGCACTTTTACATGTCATACCAAAATCATCAATGACATGGAATTTCAATATTAAGCCAAAATTTTAAAAATCCTAATCAAACAAATGATTAGGCTTTGCAAGTAAATGTCCTTTGCAACTAAATGGGTGAAAGGACATGGGTTTAACAACTCACGAGTGACTAATTACAAATGTCCTTCTTGATTAAGATCTAATCACAACACCCAATCACAAAACCCAAGATGTGTTGTTGTGATTGGCTACCTTCCATAATTGCCGATCACACTCGCATGTGCCATGGACCTTTCAAAACATGTTTCAAAATTGAAAAGAATGACCAACATGTTTAACATGTGCAAAATTTTGTACCTACATTTATCCATGTGTGCAATTCACATAGCGTAGTTCACAAGCTAGAATTATTCCCAAGAAATATGACTTCAACATAGGTCTGACATCCCCTATTACAAAACAATGTTGGTTCACATAACATTTAGAACCAAAAAACTTAATAATAAGATAGTCAAGTTCCTCACCATTTAGGTCTACACACCAATTCATTGGGACATACTTGTTATTGAACATTTCAAGAACATTCAACTCATCAAATGCAAGATCATCATATTTATTGTAAGGATCATTGTATAATGCCTAGTAGAACTTTATTTGGAAAATTGTCGTTACATTAATAAAATCACACATGAACACATCACAAGACTATACAAACTTGATCAAAGTATGCACACAATCAAAAGTGGAGAATGACATTCAAACTCAAAATCAATTCCAAGTTGAAAAGGAAACTCAAATTTTCACTAATAATGTTGCTCCTAGAAGCAACATAATGCATCTTTACAATTAAAAGTTGAAAATGTTTCACAATGTGTTTCACAAAAGACAACATGTTAAACCATCTTGTTTTCACATTTCCTTAGCAATTTATCTCATTTCTCTATGAGCACATCACACAACCTCTAAAATTCAAGGTATTTCTTATGTGAGAAAAAAAAACCAATACAAAGCTTGAAGGAGGGTTTCTAATCAAATGACCAAACTTAACTTTTATAAAAACCAATATGGCCAAGTTGTTCAATGAGTAAAGCAATGTACTTCCATAAAAAATGAAGCCACATTCTCCTTCATTTGGGTGGTCACACCAACTCTTATACTTTGAAACACATTGCTACCAATGCAACCCATTGAAATTAGCTTTGCTCTCAATTCTTCAACATTTAGACCCCCAAAGGTGATTATGGTAGTGAGCATCAAATGAAAAATATTCTTAGTTTTCCCCTACACACCAACCTAGTCCACAAAAACTAGAAATGAAATCAAATTTCATCCCTAAACAACATACAAATGCCTAGAAATATAAGATGTCTAATGACAAGTCATTCATAGATTTAACTATGCCCCATCCTACAAAATCACTCCAATATTTTTTAAGAATGTGCTTGACCTTAAGCATATTGAAAAGATCCTTCAAGCCTTTGAAATTTGTCATTGTCAAACTTGTAAACAACAAATGATAGACCAAAGGAAACTAAATAAATTTCATCTTCTTCTCTTACAACATTTTTAAAAGAACCAAATCTAGAATAGAAGGCCACTTGAAGGTATTGTAGATATGTTCAATAGGTGCATACTAACAATTACCATTAAAATAGAAAAAACCTCCTTCAACCTTATGAGTTACAACCTTTGCTTTACAATGCCTTACATGCTTTAACAAATTGTGAAGCTTATGTAGAAAAAGCTATTCTTTGCATTTTACTTTCAAGCAAATTGCACAACATACCTAGTGCACATTCCATGTGTTATGTAATATATATATTCTACCTAAGGAAGGCATTTGGCCCATTTGCCTTGGAAATGCCACACAACGTCACGATCATGTTTTTTCTTCTTCATTATTTGGGTTGGACTCATAGGCTCTTCTAGATCTTTTGGATGTCTAATAGCACAATGAAAAACACCTAACTCAATGTCAACTTCAATTTCAATGTTAGGAATAAGGGAAACGAGCCCAAACTTCAAGTCTTCCAATATTGACAAAGCAAGAGGCATCATAACGGAAAAAAACACAATGTTGGACCCACACAATTTAGATGACTTAATGACTCATTAATGTTGCAACATTCACAATAATGCACATAACTTGAAAATAAACAAGATCACATAAAAAAAAATACATTTTAAAAATTTGAAGTATGAATTTAAAATGAGGGAGAGAAACCATGATTTACAAAATCCTAATTCCCAATTTGAAGCTTGCAATTTGCACTTTTACCTCCCATATAACATCAAATTCCTCATTGCTCAATCACAAGCTTTTGGAATCAATGCCACCCTCAAAATTTGAATAACAATATGTATATCATAAGTTGTAACTTGTTCACCAAATCAATGACTTCCACAATATAAGCTCAAAAGCACCAACTTTTCAACCAAAAGACAAATTGCACAAACTTCATAAAATTTGAATGACAAATTTTGATTTTACAAATCCATAAAACCATAAAGACCTTTGGCTACAAGGGTCCATAATGTTATATGCACAATGGCTACACACAAGAATAGAGTTGTCACATTTACAATTATATCATGCATGATAAAGTTAGGGAAACAAAATCCTCCTTTGATTTATGAGCAAAAACAACAATGGTGATGTGATAGGCTAGGTCACATTGTTATGTTGTTGTTTATAATTAGTTTTTTTCCAATCTTACAAGTTGCAAGGTCAAATCCCAAGTTGTGTTTTGGTGGATTTTAGCACCCCAAAAAAATGTTGTTCACCACAAAAGTATGATGATTGAACAAATTATTGTTCACTATCATTGTTAAAAATTATTCATGTTAATTGTTATTTTTATTTAGGTTGATTGATAATGATAATGGAGTTGAGGTCAAGGCATCTTTACATACTTTCAAACATAGTTTATCCTTAGGCATATTCACAATCAAGGTACCCATTTTTGGACACAAGACTCAAAAACTTTATTTTTGCTATCTTCCAAATATAGAATGTAAATTGAATAAATTTAAGTGAGAGATATTGGATAATTCAAATTATGATAATTTCATGGTGATGGTGATTTTTCACATGTGTATGTAATTATGCATAAATATTTTGTTAAAAAAATGAAAAAAAATGAATACATAAGTTTTTATATACAACTTAACATGTTTTCTTGCATGAAAATTTCCTTCACATTTTTCCAACTTTCAGGGCCACAAATTGTAAACCTAATGAATACAAAAAATCAACCAAATGGGAAAAAAAAATCATGTTCTTTGTTGCCCTTTCAAAATGGATTTTGTAACCTTCAAAAAATATATATCATATATTATTTAACCAAATGCATTATATGAGCATTGCCAAATATAGATGTATGCATTATTTATCCATGAAAGAAAATTGAAGTCAATTGCATTGTTTAATACATTCCTTTTGATTCTTTTAAAATGAAAATTACAGTTAAAACAAATACTCAAATTATTTAAAAAGACTCAAAAGGACATATATACTATATCCAATCTATTCTTTGATTTTTTTATTATATTAACATGACATCATTTTAGTTATAGTTATATGCCAATCCATTATAATCATGAAATAGAAAATGCAATAAAAATCCAAAATAGTCCTTTGCACTCCTTTTTTTGTTAAACCGTTTTTTTGGGTACCTTAATTGTGAATATGCCCCCCTCTAATTTTCAAATTTGTAAATGATCACCACTAGTTTTTTTTGTGATGAATCAGCGCAAAATTGCACCCAATTTTTTTTTATAAATTTTTTTTTCCAAGTTTTTCAATATTTTGCCAAATTTTATCACACCCCCAAAAAAAGTTGACTAGATTTCAACAAGTTCATAATGCTAAGCTATATTTTTACATTAGATTTTTTATAATTTTGAAAGTTTTCAAATAACTTGTCACCGTCAATGTTAAATCCTTTTTGAAATGATGCCACTAATGCGCCATCAACAAAATGGGGAAAAAAAATGATCACTACAAATAGGAACAATTAAAAATAGGAATTTTACATAATTTTATCACATTGCCTATGCCTAAATGATAGGCTTAAGGTACGTTCCCATGATCTCCCACTTGAGCCCATTATTTGTGTTACTTCCCACTTAAATAGTTGGCATTTTCATGTAAAATTTTGAAACATTAATTGTTTCACTATTCTAGCTAATTTCTCATTGGGTATGTTCACAATTGGGGTACACAAAAGGAATATCTAGGAATATATCGCCCCCAAAATCACTTTCAAATCACCTCTTTGAATGACCATTACACTTACAAAATAATTTATTTGGTAGATTTTGTTTTTTCATTAGATACTCACATACTTCTTAATTAAAATGGTGATGATTTTTTGTGATTTTGATTATTAAACCATGTCTTTAAATGTCCTAAAAGATGGCTAAAAAACTATGTCCCACTACATAGTTTTTATCAAAAAGGACTCAACATGATTAGTAATATTTGTTCAAATTGCCCCAGATTTTGACCACAAATAAAATAAAGGATGTTCTATATGATGGCACAAATCTTTAATATGATAAATCACCAAATTTTGTAAAGTTGATGTTAGAATCTTGGATTTTTTCATAAAATGGATGCATTCATAAGAACAATCACATTAATTTTGTTAATTACAAATTTACATTCCAAAGGTTTGGAAAGAGGTATAAGAGATGTGGGTGCAAAAAAGGACATTATTTTAAAAAATTTTAATAGGGTTTTGGCACTCCAAATGAAAATATGTCATTCTGGAATATCAAAGTTTTCTTGCATTCTTTTTTGGTCTATACTTGAATAAGACATTCAAAATATGTTCAATTGATTTGAATCATTGATTATAACATTTATTGGTTGAAAACATACACATACATATCCCCCTTTCATTGTTTAGCATCTTAGAACATTCATTTTGTTAAGTCTTTGCTTTAAACTTAGGACATAAAACAAATGGGTGTCATGGTTATTGTTGTGGTACCCCAACTATGAATGCACCTTAATATTTTTCCATTCCTTTCCCCTCCCCAGCCTAACACCCATCATTTAGTGATATCCATCAAACCAACAAATGTCAATCACCTTACCTCAAAAATACATTGTACAAATGCAAAAATATTTTTAATTTGGTTGGGGTTGCATTAATTTTACATGTTAGGTGTGGGTTCTTTTAAAGTGGGTTGAAAATAATGAGATGAACATAGAAATTATTTTGTCATAATTTGACCAAATTAATTGTGGTTCTATAGTGGGTGGGTGGAAGACATAGAATGTCACAACCCTAGCTTTGGGCTCACGACCAAAGTAAGGGCTTATGAAGGTGCAGGCCAAAAATGAAGCCCGAGAGTCACATTCATGCTCCCAGGAGTGTAGAAGAGTGTGAGGGAATGAACCCCCACACTCCCAAGTGAGCTCCCACTTTGGGAGTTGGAGTCTTTATGAACTTCCAAATTTTTAAAGAGCAATTGCAAGGGTCAAAACCCATTGGATTGAAGGGTTCTTTATATCATTGAAAAGCTCTTAGAATGTAAATGTCTAAAATGGGCTCGCATGACCCATTTGGGGAATTAAAACACAAGTTATGACCAAAAGAAGGGCCGAGAGTCAAATTGCCAATTTGACTCATGACCACTAAAAGTCAAGGATCTCCCTGATTTCCTTGCATGTAGGTGATGTGTCACATACCCTTGAAAATTTCTCAATGAGAGCTACAACTTTGCTTTAAACCTCACCTCAATCGAAGGTTTGCGCACAAAGTTATGGGCCTCCACTTGGGAGTCCCGGGACAAAATGACATTTGGGTGCTGGTCTTATGGCTAGGCACAGAGTATATTATAAAGGGGAAGGTGGTGGCTTCTCCAAATTTGGGTCATGGTAAGTCATATGAGTCCGTGTTGCCCGTGATTCATCCATGCACTAAAAGTGCTCTGATTATGCACTAACTAACCTATTGTTTGGTTTGTGCAGGTCCATGTGAGTAATTGAATCGCTTGTCATTCATCCTAGTCCCATCTTAGAGCTCCAACACGCCCCTCTACCCCCGAAGTGCTGCAAGCTAGGGAGCGCGCCCCAATTCCTTCTCCTTTTGTTGTCTTCACCTTTGGACTCCCAGTTGAAAACATTAAGGAACTTGGGGGTGCATCATGTAAACATACCGAGGTTTTTTTCTAATGACTTATCACCAAAAGGTGACACAAAATCCACACATGTGATTTGATATGAAGGAAATAAAAAATAAAATAAATGGTTATTGTCTAAAATCCCATTATAACACCACATGCGCCAAAAGTTCAATTTCCCATCTTTGTCCATTGTCAGTAAAAGTTGTTCAGTTGTGAGCATCCATTACCATTTGAATTTTAAGGTTTTGTAGTTTCACCTTTAAAGCACTTTAAGCTTATTGTCTATTGTTAAATCTTGGTCGTCCCTTTTTAGAAATCTTCAACTACAACCATTAGATTTGTTAGATCACCTTTAGGGTTTAACATTTAGCTTAGTATTGCTCCTCTTAAAAAACTCTAATGGTTACCATTCATTATTATGAAGATCAATTTTGTCGCAACCCCACTTTGGCAAAGTGTGGGGGTGAAGCCCAACACTCCCAAAGTTGGGGATTTGGAGTCCTCCGGGACTCCCAAATGTTTAGAGTTCGATAGCAAGGCCCAAAACACCTTTCATTAGGGTGTTTTTGGTGTCATTGGAAAGGTCTTGAAGCGTAGGTATCAAAAATGACCTCGCATTGGTCATTTGGACATCTGCAGCCCAAGTTATGGGCAAAAGAAGGGCCAGGAGTCAAATTGGCAATTTGACTCCCAACTACTAAAAGTCAGGAATCGACCTCTTCCCGACGTCCGAATTGAAAGTGCAACATGGCATTGAAAAGATCTCGACGAGGGCTACAACTTTGGTTTAGACCTCGTCACAATCAGACTTGGCAGTCGGGAGTTGCGAGCTCTCAAAGTCCTAGGACTCCAACCGGGACAATTTCGGGACAATTTCGGGACTCCAACTTGGGAGTCCCGGGAAAAAGAGCCATTCGGATGTAGCCTCGGCGGTGAGACGCAAAGAATACTATATGGGGGAAGGTGATGGTTTCCCCCGAGTCCAGCCAATGGTGAGTCAAGTAGTCCAAGTTGCATGTGGCTTGTCCCAAAACCCAAGGGTGTTCCAAATGTGAACTAACCCTCTTGTGGTTGGTTTTGGATGCAGATTCGTGCTTGATCTTCTAATCCATCTTCCTAGTCTAATCCTGGGACTTCTAACACGCCCCTCTACCCCTCTTTAGTGCTGGAAGTCGGGAGCGCCCCTCAAGTCCCACTTTTCCGCAACTACACATAGTTGGACCCTCAAGTGGGTTCAACCCGGGACTTGGGAGTGCGTCAAATTTTTTTAAAAGAAGAATTTAAACAATGGATTATTGGAGATGGCGGTGTGAAATTATCATTATTTACTTTGAATGTGTAGTGTCTAGTGTAAAGAAACTTAGTGGTGGCATGATCTCGTTGTTGCAAGAGTCATTATTCATAATACAAAAGGATGGAGCAATCAACGAATGTGAAGGAACTTTTTTAAGCAATTTATAACTCTTTTAAAGTTTACATGATTCTCAAGATTGTTTATCAAGGTCAAAACCTTCAATCTTCAAGGTGATGAACTCGAGCTCTAGAACCAAGCTTTTGATTCTTAAAGTTATATAATCCACAATGATTGTAGCTTTGACCTCCTTTTTTTCCTTTTTGGTTCATATTATAGTTTGACTTTTTTTTGTTGTGCATGTTTCTAATTCATTTGCATGTTTTGGCCTTTGATCTTCTTCGATTTGCTTGTTTTGTTCAAGTTGTTTGTTGTAATGGCACCATTGAAGCTTCCTGCAAATTTTCAGATCAATTTTTTTTTCTTTTAGTCAGGGTCAGTCGAGTGCTAACATGGCAAGCTTGTCAACATCTCATGCTCCTCCACTTGCATTGTCAATTGTCTCTAAGCCTTCCAATCCTAATGTGCATGAACCTCCAACCAAGAAACCTAAAAGGTCTTATGACAGTCTTAGATTTTCCAAGATTCTTGGGCAAAATTGGTCTTGGGGGAGGATTCCCAGGTACTGTTGGTGAAATACATGATATGTTTAATTGTTGAAAGAAAGGATAAGTTCTTATCACCAAAGTTGAATAATTTATAAAAACATCTTAGTCGAAAAAAAAGAAGTTGTTGCTTCTACTAAAATTGTTGTTGGGGATTGGTACTACAACAAGGAATCTAAACATGCGAAAAATGAGAGGCTTTATGTTGGTAGATGTATTGACACAATTATAAGTCAACTACAATTTGATGTTCATCTTCATCCAAAAAGAAAATTATGCAGTTTGCAACAATTTTCCACTTTCTAAGCCATGGTCATCCAATGTCCAAATATGAAGCTTTCAAGGAGTTTCTTTTCCATCTTGAAAGTAAAAAATAACCCTAGAAAACACTAGATAGATTGGAATGGATGGGGAATGGTTGAAGCAATGCAGGATGTTGTCCTTACCTCCACTAAGGCTATTATGCAAACTATTAATTATTTTTCTATGATTGCAGATAAGGCGACTACATTGGACAACCAATAATGGATTAATGTCCATGTCTATGTCATGAAGGATTGGTGTCAATTTCTAATCTTACTTACCTTGAAGATGTGGAAGTGAATGTTATTACAAATAACATCAATTCAATTTTTTAGAAGTGCATGGTTAAGTACGGAGGTGTTTCGATTGAAGAGCTTGCTTCATAGTGGGTATGTTCCATGGACATTAGACTAAGGTAATTTCCTGACAGAAATTTCATACTATTACTTTTCTTATTATGTGCATTTCACGGCACAAAACCAATCTAGCAATTGTTATTCCATCCAAATTGCCTTTGGTGTCTTGCATTGAATTTATGCTACAATCCTTATACTCATTTTTTGCACACAACCCTAAATAATTGTTGGAGTTCATTAAGCTTGTCGAAACCAAAGGGCTGAAATTGTTGAGGAATGTGAAGATCCATTGGCTCTCCATGTTGAACCCTTTGAAACGTGTACTAGTCGAGTACAAGTCTTTAGTTGTGAAGATGCATTCTGATTATGAAAAGAACAAATATACTTTGTGACAACTTTGAATTGTTATGTGACCCATACTTAATCCTAAATTTGCCATGTGTTATGCCAATCTTGGACGTGGTCCATTCTCTCATAAAATACGCCCAATGTTGGGATGTGTTTATCATGGACTTTCTAGATGCGATAAATCTTGTTGGGGTTAAACTTTTCCACCTCTATATTGACCCATTTTCTAGTTTTGATAATCCATTGTTTGATGATTTCACCAAACTATTGCAACAATCTAGTGATGTTTTGTCGGTCCAATGGTGCTTATATTTGGTTGAACCCCAAGTTTTTCTTGGTTTTAATATTGGTGGACAAATCTTTATTGTCCACACTTGGAACCTAATTAATGGGTTTTAGATGAAGATTCATGAAGAGGATTTCAGTAGAGCCATCGTTAGTGTGAAAAATTGTTGAGGTAGCTCAAACCTTAATTTTTGAACTACAACATCGGTTTCCAAAGCAAGAAGTCATGATGGCTCTTGGAATTGTGTACCCCCAATACTTGCTAAATCTTTTGTTATAAAAAGATCATTCCTTTTACATTTGAATGTTATCAAATTTACATTTTGTGTTGTTTGCAAGATTGTTGATGGGATTATGGTCCCCCTTCTCTTGGATTCACATATGCTTATGTGCAATCCTCTTGTTTTAGGCTCATTATGTCCCATAATGCTAAAGGGGCAATGACTGAACATTCCATGTTGAATCCAATGACCAGATTATGGATGAAGATTAATTTTTCTTCCATTTTGAGTGAAAAACTTAGTGAGTACAAGTAATTGGCGGATATTGCAATGGTTCAAGTGTTGGGGTCTGTTGAGGATGAAAGAACATTCAACAATTTTTCTTTCATGAAGAATAAGCTCTGAAACTAACTAACAACTCACTTGGACTTGTGTGTTAGGATGTTTAATCAGATTTTTTTCACATTGTCTAACTTCCCATATTTTGATGCAATTGCATTATGGAAGGAAGTGACAATGGTTCAATTGTAAATTTGATTTCTAGTTTTGAAGGTTTATGCTTAGGTTGTAGAATTGTGTATGTCAAGAGTCTTGCTAATTTGGTTTGGATGTTGGGCTTGGTTGTTTGAAAGTTGGGAAGGGGGTTTCAAGGTTGTGCAATGTGTGGGTGCAAACTCCCTTGTTATAGTGGGCAAGACCCTTTGTGGTCAGGGTTCAATTCCCCCGAGGGATATTTGTTTCATTGTAGTAGCTACACAAACACAATTTAGCTATCGCCAAAATTGCTGAATGGAAATTTAGGTAGTCCCCAAATGTATGATAAACATGAAATCTAAGTAGCCAATTAGGCTTCATTTGAGAAAAAATCAGTTGCCCAAATGCTTTTTTTAAAAAAAACATGTGGGCTAAAAATTTTCCTTTCAAAATTTATTTATAGCAAAATATGTTCCACTGTCCAATTGGAGGCAGCCATTCTGGCACTCTCCATATTTTGAAAAAGAAAAAAAACCCTGAAACATACCATTAGTGTTAAATATGCCACATCAGCATTACATGTCAGCAACCTATCAATGAAGCCAAGCATATGTGCAAAGACACATTATTGTCATGTCACCAACTATGCTACCCCAAATGTGAACTAAACTATAGGTCGAGTTATTTGTAGTAGCAACACAGGGGAGGGAGGGAGAGGGGAGGGTTGGGTGGAGGGGGACTAGGTGTGATGTGGGGCTTTAGGTGTGGAGAGCTTGGTACTTTACATGTAAGGTCAAGGCTGAGGGCTACAGCATAACTGAAATAAGGGCACACGAGGCAAGAGCTGAGAACAAGCCTGATTTCAATAATGCTCCCACCCACGGTTTTTATGAAGCATAGCAATGGATGCAACCTTTGTCAAAGCTGGAAGAGCATGAGGGTTTATGTTTCTCCCGTAAAACCATAAAACCCACCGTGAAAAACAGAATAATTGCTCAGAGTTGCACAGGAATAATTGCTGACAACAACTAACATTCCTCCAGTTACACTACAAACAAATCTACAAGCTTTTGATGGAAGTAAGAACGTGGGAGCAGGTTCAGCCCATACCGTAAACCATGCACCTTTTGTACTAGTTAATTCGTCCCCTAGGATAGGCCAAGCTTAGTGACAAATTAGGAAGAAGAATGTGTCTCACAAGATGCATTCTGAGTGTAAAGGTCCAGAGATAAGTCATAAACTAGTGTAAGTAGGTCCTTATGTCACATAGGTAGGTACGAGACGACTGAATTGACTGATTCTGCAATTTAAGATGGCCTGAAAACGTGCACAACAAGTGGGTATGGACCTTTAAATTGGCATTCAAATGTAGTGCATATCTAACCTATGTGTGTGTATGGTTATTTATTTATTTATTTATGTGTGTACATGTAGGTGAGCCTTGAGATGAAATCAAATAAATACCCCCAGTTTATAATGGGGGTATTAGCTCAGGCCAAAAATGGTGATGAACAGTTTTGGAACATAGAAATTCCATGCAGCCAATGGGAAGGCTCAGCATGCACTCAAAGTGCCTTGAATTTTTTCTTTCAAGTTTTGGGGGACAAGAGGATTTTTTTAGGAATTCCTTCGTTCCCAAATGTGTTCCCTTCAAGTTCCCAATGGGTTCCCATCAGGTTCCCAGTGTGTTCCCAATAGCACCTCACTTTAATCCCATGGGTTTTGCCCAAAGTCCTCCCGTTCTCACCTATATAGGTGGGCCAAAGGGGGAGGCACTCCATCTTTCCATAGAATCTTCTATTTTGGGGAGTCTCCATAGTTTTAACTTATTTTTGCAATGGGCCAATCAAAGTGGCTCATTGGGGGAAAAAAAAAACCAAAAAAAAAGAAAAAAGTTGGACTTGTGAGGCACCCCCAACTAATTAATATGAAGCAGAATAAGCACCCCAGAATAAGGTATGACATTCTTGTGACATATGGTAGGCGACATACCAAGGGTAGAATCTTTTACCTTATACCTTTGCCAAGGTGTGCAACTTGTACTATGAGCAATAGGTATACACAATTTGGAACACTTTGGGCATGCACAATGTGCATGTGTTGTGGACATGGTGGACCTGTAATTGAGTCAGCAGCATGTGCGGGTTAGGAACCATTTTATATTTGAGAAATGGGCTCCTTTTGGTTTGTTTCTTTGGACTACACAATGCACCCTCCTTGGCTTGTTTTGTGCACAACTTCTTCATATCTCAATAGATTTGTGTGTATCCAAATGCTATTGTGTTGTAGCCCTTGGCATCTATGTCTCTGGGGTGAATTGGAATGCCATTAGAAAAAATGCAAGGACCTACTTTGCTTAAGTGTTCAATCAAAACCCACTTACTTACTCTATCATAAAAACCTCAGAATTTTTTTCTAGTGTATTTATAGGGTAGATTCCAATGCAGAATCACGGCCCACCATGCCTTATGCTGTAAATTCCTTGGGAATTGGCATAAGATTCCTGGACGAAACCCACATCTTTTCAAGGCGCTTCTTTTCTTTGAACCCACTGGACTTTTTTTCAATACTGAACTCTTGATTTCTTTCAGGATTGAACATGCAAATGAAAATGAGAAACATGGGAAACAAGCTGAAAGAGCACCACTGATTAGATGGCAGAAAAAGATTGAGTAACCATTGATTACTAAAGAAAGAAAAATTAGCTGAAAAAATAATTCCTAGGTTTTTACAGACCATATACAAGAGGAGGACTTCCCCTATACAATTGTTTGTCTTCAAAATGCAGGTTGTGCAATTTACCAACTCATGTCAATCCGATAATAGTTCAAATGTCCTTGAAATGTGAAACACTATAACAACCATAATTAGTTACAAATTGGCCAAATGTACTGAGGACAACTAATGGAATTGGGTAATGATTTGTCATTTGCATTGTTAGACAAATATGTGTGTAAGGCTTATCACATCCTGTATACTCATAAGGACATAAACTTTCCCATGTTATATTTTAATCATTTCTTTATTGAATTAATAGGTGCCTTCCCAAGTATTTCAATTTCTGTTCTGGGCAGATGTCATTGGAGGTCAAGAGGAAATTTATGATTTGTGAGGTTCCAGCCAATGTTGGGTGGGCATTAGAAAAGAGGTGAGGTGAGGTCCAGGTTTCAAGCCAGTTCTCACCTTGAATATTTCAAGGTATCATTAAAGTTGATGCCCTGTTTGAAACCCATCCAAAGGATCCCACTGGGCTGAGAACCGTCCATTTGAAATCTTTCCATTTTAAAAAAATAAATTGATATCATATCAATGTATTAAAAACCACCAAGGTCAAGGTGTCAATAGATATACTATTGGTAGTTGGTGGTGGTAGTCAGGGTTAGAAATTGAAAAATAAAAATAAAATTAGGTTTGTGGTTTGCAGGATGTGATCCAAAACAATTGCCTTTGTGGAGCCGCCACAGAATAAACAATCTCTGTGGAGCTGCTCATTACCCATTACCCCTTCTTTCTTCTCTTCTTATAAATAAGGAGAGAGTTTAGAATTTAAAGTGTGATTAAGTGTTTTTTGTTTTGTTAATGTCATTTGCTTTGGTTTTATTATTAATCTTCTTGTGCTTTTGTTGCTATTAGTCTTTTGTGTTTTCTGTTGTGCTCTTTTGGTGTTGGTTGGTGCTTTTTTGTTGTGTGCTATTGTTGTTCATTGGCACTTTATTGTTGTGTGTTCTTGTTGTTTGTTGGCACCTCATTGTTGGTGCTCTTGTTTTTGTCGGCATTTTGTTGTTTTGTGTTCTTGTTGCTTGTTAGCACCTCATTGTTGTGCTATGTGCTCTTGTTGTTCATTAACACCTCCTTGTTGTGCACTTTTGTTATTAGTCAACACCTCCTTGATGTGCATTCTTGATGTTCGTTGACACCTCCTTTATGTGTCGCACACTCTTGTTGCTTGGCAACACTTCTTTGTTGTGTTCTTTTGGTGCTTGTCAACACCTCTTGTTGTGCACTCTTGTTGCCCATCAATGTTTTATGTTGTGTGTTCTTATTACTCATCGATGCCTCTTTGTTGTGCATTCTTGGTGTTTGTTGACATTTCCTTGTTGTCACCTATGTGCCTCCTTATTCATTAGTGTCTCTAGTCTAGGTATCTCTCTAACCCCTTGGTGTTTTTCATCACCCTTTTGTTGTGCACTCTTGTTGTTTGTCAATGCTTCCTTGTCATGCATTTTTGGTGTTTTTTGGTCCTTTTTTAGATAAGTATTTCCCTCTTGAATTTTTCTTTCTAGGTGTGGAAGAAGACAATTTCGAACTTCTTTTTCAACTCCAAATTTTTTTAAAAAAATATTTTGTATATTTTGTGGTTTTTTCTTTGAATTTTTTTTTTTAAAAAAAAAATTTTCTCATTTTTTTTTGTCATATTTTGTTTTCAAGTTTTATTTCCATCTTTAAAAATTCTTAATTAGATGTGTTTTTAAAAAATTAATTATCCATGTTAATTATTTGACATATTGTATATGTTTTGTCATGTGCAAAACTAGAATCCCATTTGCACAAAACATTCACACATGAAAACATTTGTTTTCACATCTTTTACCTCCAAAATCTTGTAAATGCTTGTAATTGTCCTATTTGCTTGTAATTGTTTTTGACAATTTTTGTGTGATATTCTTTGCAAACATTAAGCAACTAAACCAAAACCCATAATTTTGGTAAATTTTATACTCATTTTTTATTTCTCCTCCAACCTATCTAATATTTGTTGAAAAATGGAAATAAGTCAAAATGAAAATGTAATCTTAATTATGGTGAAAATGAAACTTGTGTCAATGAATGGAATATGCAAGATGAAATTTTGAATGGAAGTTTACAAACAAAACAAAATAGAAGAAAAGAAACAACAACAAAAAAATGTAAGAAATGAAATGGAAATGTACCTTCAAAAATTGCATGTTCATTTTTTAAATATGGAGGAATCATAATATGAATGCAATTTGTTAAGTTTTTTTGTGTAAATGATGACAACGAAGTTCTTCATAAAAACTTTCAAGTCATGAGATGTTTGATTTATTATGACATTCATGTCCATGCTTCTAAGCCAAGCACAAAAGAAAGAAATGGACTTATAACATATAAGAAAACATATGAAAGAATAGACTTGAAAAACCATGTGGATGGGGATCATGCTATAATTGGCAAAAACATTGAAGAGGAAGTAAATGGTCTAATAAGAGGAATTCTTGAAGGACAAACAACAAAAACAAGGCCTAATGTGTCCAATTTTGCAATATTTAAGGTTTTTTTATTGTCAAAGATCCTTTTTAAAAGGATGATGAACAACAAAATGATTTTTTGCAAAACCTTGGCCTTTTAATCATGAAAATCAATCGTCATTACAATTTGTGGAGGTGTTTGGTTCAAACACTCAATTTTACATTTGTGTCCTCGAATTGTCTTCCCTTTTTGAAAATAAAATATTTAGGGGATCTTACATAAATTGGTGGAGAAAATGAAATAAGTATACATTTTACCAAATTTGATAAATTATTTATTTACAACTTTTGACTTATGGATGTCCAAGGGGGCACATAATATTTTTGTTCTTATAATTAATTTTTTGGGATCTAATTTGTAGCCTAAATAAGTGACTATTGGGCTAATTGAAACAACAAAGACTACTAATCAAGCCTTGGTGTTAAGGCCACTCGGTGAACTACCAAGTTTTGAAAAGAATAAATTAAGGGTGTAGAAGATAAAATCTTCTATCTCTCCTTAGGTAAGCAAAAAGCTTCAACACAAAAGGGACTATCAAATCTTAGTAAGATAGCTTCATAACCTTTTTATAAAAACAAACCTAAAGGAAATACAAAGAAGAAAACCTTGCATACAAAAAAAACAAAATATTCATAACATGTTTTTTTTAAAACACACATAAAATTTTATGTACAAAAGTATGGCAATAAAAAGTTAATTTACTCTAAAAAGTATTTCCTTATACAATTCTCCAACGTATAAGGCCTTAAATACCTCCAAGAAAAAGAATTGGAAACATGGAACTGGTAGTTAGCCCAATCCCAAAAAAATCGGTCCTAAATATAACTCAATCTAAACCAGTATTAAATCTAATTTCAATAACAAGGTTTTCAATTTAAAAAATTTGGTAAATGAATTTTGGTGAAAAAAATTTGGTTTCAGTAAAAACTCAAAAAAACTTTGGTTTTGGTTAAATCTACCTTTAACATCATCCCCCTTTTTAATTGGGATTATGTCTTCATAATTATAGTCTATAGTTTTTTATGTTATTCGTCCATAATTGTAGTTTTTGTCACATCTACAACTTCTACCCTAACTATTAATCCTACATCTTTTGATGCGATAGAAAAACTTGGTGTAATATCAACAAGGATGATAGTTGATTCTAGTTGTACTAAAATTGAAACCTTAGCCTTCATACTAGTTCCAACTACCAAAATCTTACGTTCATTTGACTACTGCATTAGAAAGTGTCAAATTAGTTGCATCATTGAAAAGTGCCCTAGTTCTTGCAAGGGCAAGGGATTGAAAAGGTCTAGATCCCTTTGCACCACCAAATAGGTTTGTAGCACCGAAAATAGTTCCAATACTTGAAGCCACTTCTAATTTAGTAAAGTGTGATTCTAGTGCAACAACTGAATCCACCTCCATTTGCCCACCTTCATTCCATTCCTCACTCCTATGTGTGTCAAATTCAGATGCAAATTTAGATTGAACTTGTGTTTAGCCAAAATTGAAAGGTGGCATTACCAAATGAAGCATTACTTTCAAGTAAATCTCCAAATGCAACTGGTATAATTCTTCATATTTTCAGAAAGACTTAAACGCCTTTCAAATGATCTCACCAACCTACTCCTTGTGTAGTTCCCACTACTCTCCTTGGCTTCTCTTATTCTTCTGTTAATAAATTAGGAGTTTTGCCTTTATGAAAGCATACTCCATACTAAGGTTGTTGAACTCTTCCATCTGGTTGTGGTAAAGATTGATGAGTTCAACCCTTTGTCTCAACATCTTCACTTCCTTCTCTAAAACCTTTAGCTCCTCCTAAATCATGCCCAAGTTCTAATTCACATCCTCCAAACCCTACTATAGCAATTATACTTTTTTGGTGGACTGTTGTAATCTAGTTGAGACTTTTGTATTTTTTTGATAAATGTTTTATTCTAGCCTTCTAGTCATTCCACCTTCACCTTTTTCACTTTAAACATCTTGTTAATCAAGCTCAAAGATTGCTTAACAACCTTCTAATTGGCCTACTCCTACTCAAGAGTCTACTTCAATGTAACATGTTTTAAATTGACAAAGTTCAAAGTCTTACCGATTTTAGTAAGCTACTTATGCAGTTCTAGTAACCCATTCCAAAAGTTGGAGTTTTCAATTTCCAATTCATGCACCTTCCAAAATCTCTAGCTCTGATTATAACCAAAATATGTCAAAGCATCTAGCTAGTTGGTAGTCTATAGCTACTAGAGCTGTCCTTTCAAATTGGCCACCTCTTGTAGGCTTTTCTACAACACTTCCTCTACTTTTTCCTTTTCAGTTGTGGCCAACTGAAAAGCCTTAAAAATGTTGCCCACAATCTGGGCAAAGTCCTTGGAATGGAACAAATGCTCCCCCAAAGATTTTAGTGATGTCGTTGTCAAAAGGGCCATTGGCATTTTGGTTTTGGTAGGAGGAAGAAAAAGCCCGCCCCATATTGAAAAAGAAGTGTCAAGGGGGTGATGATTTTCGGTTGCCTCTCTTGAGCTATGTGGCAAAGTTCCATCAAAAAATTAATTTAGTGGAGTATCCAATTATGGTATCTCCCTTACCAAAAAAATTTCCCCTTTAATTGATGATGTATTTGATTAAAGAAAGTGGAAGGGGTTTTGATGCCTTCTACCATGGGATTCAATTTTGGTGGAGGCCTTACACTAGAAATCTATGTAAATCAAACTGGACTTGGACTCTAAGTCCTACTTTTCTTCTTTGGACTAAAAGTGTCTAATGATCTAACTCCAGTGTGCATTTTCTCGATAATGGTATGGGATTTTTGGGACGAAACCACCCCAACTTCCAAGATCGCAAAGTTGATAGGAGTGTTGGTAGAATTTTTGATTGCCATGAGGTTTCCGATTGGGTAATCATCCCATCAACTTTTTCAACATTGTCCATCTCCTTGTCCAGATTAATCAATGGCATCGAAAATGCACTCCTAAAACTTTGTTGCCTCATGTAGCCTAAGTTTTCGATGGAGCCCTGGCCACACCTTCATCCTCCTCCTCATAACTAGTATTATGAAAGTTGACTCTATTGAAAACAAATTCCATAGTGTGATGTTGACTACTTGAGCAATGCCAAATTTAGTGTTATCCCTATTTGCTCCCAATTTCATTAATGAAAACGAATCCTGTAGTCGATTGTATTGTTGGTTGGCTTGATTGGTACTTTGGTAATACCCAATTCCAATAGGTGGAACATCTTGGCCACCGTCTTTTAAGTGATGAAAATTAGAATTCCTTAGACTATTGAATCAATGATGTATGGGTTGAAATGGGGGATGGCCTGAAGGAATTCCTTCAATAGTGGTTGTATCAAACTCAACTAAATGTTGAGCAAACTGAAAACTCCGACATGTTTTGCCCACTCCACATCTTTTTTGATTGTCCATCACTAGAACTTATCCATATCCGAAAAATATTATTTTTCCTTTACTAGAAAAAGTAACTTTCCATCTTTTCTTTCTTCTTTTCCTCACGATTTATTTTCGATGAAATTTGATTACTTTTCGATTTTGACTTTGAACTTTCCTTCCTCTTCATTCTTTTTGCCACCTTTTTACTAATGTTTCTTTTCATCTTCATAACAAATTTGGTACAAATTTTAGTAGCATAATAATATTAAATGGAAAGAAGGAAAACTAAGTGAATAGTGCCTCATTTTAGACTAAAGTTTAGGTGCCTAAACCCAGTGCCAATTGTAAAAATTGTTTCATGGATGTGGATGAACCTTTTTTGTCCTTCTAGCATCATTTTAGCAAGTTGGATGAAATAACACCCTATCATGATTACCCCGATGCCCTCTACAAAATTTGTCACTAGTGATTTTCTAATGGAATTTCTTGTCATGAATTCCATACCATAATTCCTTTGTACGAATTCCAAGCCCAAATGTTCAAAACCTACCTCAAATGATTTTGGGGTGCAATCTTTTATTGGATATTCCAAACTAGAATTATTCCTAATTAATTCCAAGTCAAAATTTGTCATTGAACCAAAATCTCGAACTGTTTCGCTGAAAAGGTATCATTTGGTGGAATTCCTTTTTTTTTTATTGGTCTCTATCGGAATCTAATTGATTGAAAATCGTCATCAATTTGGTATTTTGGTATTCCAGTTTGTTGTTACCAAAATTATTTTTTCAATTGACTATGATTTTCAATGGACACTGATTTTCAGTATAAACATCCTAAAAGTCTTCTTGTAAGTCCTCCTTGTGTTCTCCTCCCCTTTCAATGGTGGCTTCCAATCCTCTAGAAGCTTAATCCAAGTATCAATAGGGTTTTAGCTTGTTGATTTTCACCAAAATGGGATTTGGTTCAAACTTGTCAATGTTGGGTAATACAATATTATGGGGGAGACAATGTTATATTTTATATGAGCCAAACCATCATTTTTTGAACATTTTGGAATGTTCCTTTCTACCTTTTGGAAACCAAAAAACTATGTCCCCCATAGAAAAAGTCTCAATTTTTTGGTTTTGTTAAGCCCATAACGTTGTGTTCCACTACCTTGTACTTATTCAATATGCTAGCTTCTAGCATGTTTCATCCAAGTCCTCCAATTTTGCCACATGATCAGTGAGAATATGGGTGGGGGAAAAATCTTGGCCAAGATGTAATTGCTCATGGGCAGCAAATATTTAATTAGTATTCACCAGCTTAGTAAGAAGTGAACCAATGACTTTGTTGGTGGATTTTGCTTGGCCATTGCCCTACGAGTAATAAGTGGTCAAGGTCATATGTTGTAAAAAAAAATGGTTTGTAAGAATCTCAATGTTGTCATTGATCAAGCGAATACCTTGATCACTTACCAAAGTAAGTGGATAGCCAAACCTCATGATAATAACTCAAATATGAATTTTGTAGTCATGGCCGCTATATTAGTGTGCAATGCCTTTGCTTCCACCCATTTGGTGGCGTAGTCAGTTACTACCAGAATGTATTTGTTCTCGATATACTTGCCTATGGGTTTGATTAGGTCGACAAAATTTAGTCCCCACTTCGTGAAGGGTTCTACCAACAACGAAATTACCAGTTTCCGATGAAAATCACATTACAATGTAGACAATTTAGGGGAAACTAGGATTACATGTAATATAAAAAGTAGTAACATGAAAGATTTCACTCACTTGAGTTTTTTTAGAAATCACATGTAGTTAATTTGAACTTCAAACATAAAATAAGTTATTAAACCCATTGATATGCAATTGATTGGTAGTTGTATCATTGTGTAAAAATACACCAATAATTTTATTAACATTGATTTAAAACCCCTATTTTATAGTAGATTACCATTTTTTATTATATTTGAAAATTCATTTGTTTGATGTAAAATGGTAAAACAACAATTAGCCCATCTACATCTTCAATGGAAGAACATTTTACAACTTAAAAATATCACAATTTTCATCATCATATTATCATAATGTATTAACAAATGTTTTTAAAACATTTGATATGAACTTCACAACTTGAAAAGAAATTGAGAATTTTAGTGAAGAAGATTCTTCTTCATGGTCATCTTTTTACCTATGCAAAAATTTCATGGATAAACTACCATTAAATTTAGTCCTTTGTAGTTCTTTTTTACAATTGTAGCATTGTGACAAGGTTGTTGCAAAGTGAAAATGTACTCCAATTACTAATTAATTTGTTCATATTTGTTCCAATTTCATGATACAATGATATATTAGGATGTAAACCACCATTAATTGAAATTTTTAATTACAAATTTTTTTCTAAACATCCACCATGATATATCAAAGTTCCATAAGTATTGAAATTTGTTAAATTGTGACAATTTTTTGTCTACACTATAGTGTGCTTTCACCTTTTCATTATGTTGCTCTATATTAAATTCCTCATTCATTGACAATTGTCACAAGCTTGGCAATATTGGAGAGCATCCTTGTGCATTGTGGGCCAACAATACTTGGCATCCAAAATTTTGCAAATTATGATTTTAGAGGGGAATTGACCACCACCGATTCCTTCATGCATTTCTTGTAGCACTAGGGGTATTTTTGAATCCTCTAGGCAATGCCATTGAATTTGGTCTTGACCTTGATGATATAATTTTCTTTGTAACAAGGGAAAAGGTAAAGTTTTCAAGGCTTTCAAGGTTAACTTTTTCTTTTGCTCCTAACTATAATGAATTGAAAAAAATTCGGTAATGAAGTATTTGAAAATTTCATGTAGCCAAACCAATTGTAAAAGGAAGATAATAACATATGTTGTTTGGTTTGATACTCCATTTTGTTTTGTGAGATCGGGCATATGGGTTAATGCATCTACCACATAGTGAGATCTTGCTAGTTTATAAATTATTAAAAAATTGTACTCCAAGAAGAAAAATAGCCACCTCATTATTTTCCCTAAAACTTGGGGTTTATGGACCAAGTATAACAATGCCATATGTGTCACGGACACCACCATCACCCATTATTTGCATCATCATTGACTCTTAGTTGATTTCTAGTTCATTATTAGTTAAAAAATTTCTCAAGAAATTTCCTTGGTCAGTGCACATATGAAAACCTCTATGGAAGCTTCCTTGAATTAGGAAGCTTTTGAAGAAGCTTCTTTGCTCGATGCACACATGGAAGCCTCTATGAAAGCTTCCTTGAACTAGAAAAGTTTCCTTGGTTGGTGCACACATGGAAGCTTTTATGGAGGCTTCTTTAAGCTAGGTCCCCAATGGGGTATAAATGGGGTTGGGACCTCCCATTACCTTCAGTCTATTCAACACCAGTTTTGGGAATGTTTTTTTATCATAACTTTTGTTTTCATACATTATTAAAATAAATTTTTGTTTGAATAATCTTCTAGCATATACCTTGTTCTTGCCTTATGTCTTTGTGTTTCTAGTCTTGGATTAAACTTAGGTTTGCATTTCTTATGATTTTTTTTCCTTGTTGTGTCCTTGGTTTTGTTTTTGTTTTTGTAGTTTTTTGTGCCTATGATAATATGGTCCATGTAAAAAATGAATTTGTTACGAATAATGACGAAATTTGTGGAGAGCATACACCATTGCAAGTGCTTCCCTTTTATTCATTATATAATTTTGTTTTGTGTTATTGAATAACCAAGTTGCATAAGTAATTGGTTGATCGCATTTTCTGATAAGTTTCTATGTTAGCATAACTATGACTACCAGATTAAAGGCATTTAAGTGAACATGAAACTCGAAGTCCCGATGAGGTGAAATCAAGATAAGTGCATCCATGTAACATTGTTTGATATCTTCCCAAGCTTGTTGGCACTTTGTTGTCCACTCAAAAGCTTTTGTCTTCTATAGTAACTTGGTAATGGGAGCCATAATGAAAGCAAAATCCTTGATGAAACACCGATAATATTGTGCCATGCCATTGAAAACCTAAATGTCCTTAGGTGTTTTTGGTGTAGGCATGTGAACAATAGCCGAATTTTTTTTCAAATCCAATAGTTTGCCTTCCATGGATACCACATAACCCAAGATAATGCCTAAATGCACAAAGAACATCAATTTTTCGAGGTTCAAGCTTATAGCAAATTCTTTGCATTTATCAAAACATAGTTGTAGTTTTGTTAATTGGGTGTTCAGCTCGCTGAACACATTGAAGTCATCCAAAAATAATTTCATGAACACTTTAAGATATTAAAAGGTGTATTCACCACCCATTGATAAGTTGGTGGAACATTCTTGAGCCCAAATGGCATGACTACCCAAACGAAACCTCCCCAATTGGTGAGGAATCCAATCTTGTACATGTTTTCAAGGGTGATCATGATCCAATGATAATTAGAAAATCCATCCAAAAATGATTAGACTTCATGACCTACTATTTCATCTAGAATCTCTTTAGTAAAAGGCAAGGGATATGGATATTTCTTGGTTACAAAATTGAATCATTAAAAATCCACATAGATCTTGAGCTTGTCATTTTTTTTCGGTACAACAATAATTGGCAATAACCATCTAACTTCCCCCATCAGGGCAATGAAACTAGCACTTAAAAGCTTGTCCAAATCTTGCTTGACTATTGTAGCATAATTTGGGTTCATTTGGTACCTTGCTTGATGAACAAGTGGAATGGTTGTGTCAAGTTTGATGTGATGTTGAATAATACATGGTGGAATTCCCTTGAGATTGGTATAATTCCATGCAAAAATGTCCTTATATTCCTAAAGTAAGGTTTTAGTGCTTATAACAACACTACTAGAAATTTTGGGTTTTGCAACTGTCACATGTAACTAAAATTCAGTTGCATGCGACACATGCAACTGCAAATTTGTGTAGTTGCATAAGACAAGTTGCATGGGACATGCAGTTGCATGTGACAATATGTATGCAACATGTATATACGGTGTTAGTA